>ERZ1643249.107-NODE-107-length-111158-cov-58.238868_pt1 | contig 111158 bp, 100 predicted proteins | sample MGYA00579263_ERZ1643249 | MGnify/ENA primary metagenome ERZ1643249 (study PRJEB29033, sample SAMEA4952264) | chicken gut metagenome | biome: Broiler Chicken; feature: Gastrointestinal Tract; material: Caecum | place: Ireland | collected 2018 | study: Broiler...
CCCATTCCGCAGTACGAATTGCAGAACAATCCCAATTTCGGCGAGCAAAACGAAGCTTACCGCAATTAGTTCAAGCCGTGTCCGGCGGCCGGGCCTGAGGGTCCGGCCGCTTTTCGCTTCCCTGCGCCGCATGTACGGAAGATAGGGCGGGGCCTTGCTGTTTTTTTAGAGTTTCCGGCGGTTTTTCCGGCAGAAATTTTGGAAATTCGAAAAATCGTTTTACCTTTGCACTCGCTTAAGACACATAAGCGTTGATATTGATGGTGCCATAGCTCAGTTGGTAGAGCAAAGGACTGAAAATCCTTGTGTCCCCGGTTCGATTCCTGGTGGCACCACAGCAAAGAAAAGCAAAACAACGTAAAATCCTGATTTTCAACGAAAATCGGGATTTTTTATTTTCCCACAAAACGCAAAAAAGTGCGGTTCACGACCGCCTTTGGTGGAGCAGGAGGTGGAGCAGACGGGTGTTCCAAATATCTCCACCTTGAAAGGGTGCTTTTCGCTGATTCACAACATTTTGCATAGCATCAAAACGGACTCGGATTCTTACTTTTGCCAAATAAAAGTTTAACTTAAAAGTAGGAAAAAATGAGACGAGATTCATTTAATGTGCTTTTCTTTATCAAGAAAACAAAACTGCTGAAGAACGGTGAGGCTTCAGTATGTATGCGTATCACAGTCAATGGCGCAAGAGTAGAAACAAACATTCGCAAAAGCATCGAGCCAGTATCGTGGAACCAGGCAAAGGAGTGTGCGAGGGGCAAAAGTCGTAAATCAACCGAGCTTAATAACTACATCGAGGAGAGTCGAATCAAACTCCACCGAATTTACACGCAACTTGAAGAGAATGGGGAACTTATCACTGCCCGAATATTGCAGGAAAAGTTCTTTGGAGTGGACAAAAAGGTGGAGCAAGTACGCACCATTATCGGTAGTATGCGTGAACACAACGAGCAATGCCGAGCTTTGGTGGGTAAAGATTTCGCCCTAATCACTGTAAGACGCTACGAAAGTTGTACCCGCTATCTTGCCGAACTTATCAAACTGAAATACGACAAAGAGGATTTGCCTATTACGGAGGTAAATGGCGAACTTGTGCGAGCCTTTGAGTTCTATTTGAAGACCGAGAAGAATTGCCAGCAGAATACCGTTATCCGCTATATGAAGTGCTTGAAGAAGATTATCAACCTTGCACTTGCCAATGAGTGGATAGAGAAAAATCCTTTTGCGGGCATCAAGTTTCACGAGAAAGAGGTTGTGCGCGAGTTCCTGACGATGGACGAGCTTATGACAATATACCAAAAGGAGTTTTCGCTACCCCGCCTTGCATTGGTGCGCGATGTGTTTATCTTCGCAGCCTTTACGGGATTGGCATTTATAGATGTTCAGCAACTCGCCGCCGAGCATATCGTGCAGGACAACAACGGACACTATTGGATTCGCAAGACACGCCAAAAGACAAATAATATGTGCAATATTCCGCTGTTGGATATCCCAATGGCAATTCTCAAGAAATACGAGAACAACCCGACTTGCATTAAGCGTGGTGTATTACTTCCCGTTCCTTGCAATCAGAATATGAACAGCTACCTGAAAGAGATAGCCGATGTCTGCGGAATTCAGAAGCACCTTAGCACACACGTTGCCCGCCATTCCTACGCAACATCTGTGTGCTTGGCTAATGGTGTAAGTATAGAGAATGTAGCAAAGATGCTCGGTCACTCTAATATCAAGATGACGCAACACTATGCAAAGGTACTTGACAGTTCAATATTGAAGGATATGATGAATGTGAAGAGTGCAATAGTGAATTTAGGATAAGAGGTCTGCGGTACGCTTCACTTGCTTTCATCCCTTTATAAAGTTAACTCGGAGGGCAATACCTACAACTTCAGGCCTACGGGTTTTCGAGCAAAAAATTATCTTCGACAATTTTTCACCCGAAAAAACTTTCCGGTATTACCGTCCGAGTTGAGGATGGGATTGGGACGAAGCAAGCGAAGCGACCTACGACGCATAAATCAAGGTCAAATCTATTAAGAGTATCAATCTTCAAATTATAATCAAGCCGCTATTATTATAAAAAACAGAGTTGGGGACAAAGGCAGCTCGCTCCCAACTCTGCATAATAAGTTCAGTCAGTGTTTCCTTTACACTTATAATATACCCTATCGGGTGTAATTTGCAAGTGCTTAACCCATATTATACCTTATAGGGTATAATCTAAAACTTGCCTCGATAGCAACTTTGCAATACTCGTTCAATATCGCTTTCCCGATAAAGGATTTTTCCACCCAGTTGGCGGTACGGCAAAATGCCGTTGTTCCGATAGTCTTGCAAGGTGCGGCGACTGATTTTCAAGCGTTGCGACAACTCCCTGTCGGTCAAATAGTGTTCGCCACCCAATAGCGGTTGATTCTCGTTAGCCATCGTTGCGGTATCTTTGGCAATGCGGTCTAGTTCTGAAAATAGACCGCGTACCCACTCGTGCTTGTGCGTGATAACTTCGTTACTCATAGGCATAAAAATTATAGGTTAAACATCATTACAATCTTCGATAAGTTGCTCCACATCTTCGGGACGATAGTAGATACGATTGTTAATTTTTGAGTGAGGCAAACGCCCACTATCCCGAAGAGTCTGCAATGTGCGAGGACTAATCTTCAACGCCTGACAGACATCTTGATTGTCCATCCAATCGCTCATACGCCTGCCACTACGCTGGCGATTGATGCGATCCATTCGCTTAACGAACTGCCCGAGGCGCGACACAAGCTCCTCAAAGGTCTTTTTCTCAATGCTGATAATCTCCATAACTATTTCATTTTACATTAAACATTCGCTTTCTAAGTGCTAAGTAAAAACAAAAAATAATACCCTCAGCATAACCGACATAACGTGTCGTGGGGTGTCATCAGATTGCATAATTGGTAGTATTTTAGAAAGTAAATCGCTAATCCAATTACAGAAAGAGTGATTGACAGACTGCAAGATTGAGTGACAGCAAGTCTGGCAGATTGCAAGATTGAGTGATTGCATTACTTGTTATAATCACTAATGATTACACTCATTCATTATTGCTTGATTTGCTTATTGGTTATAAACAAGTAACCAACAAGTATTATAACCACCTCACCAAAGCCGATATTTGAGTGAAATTTAGACTACTGTAGAGTAATTTTCAGGCACTGGAAATTTATGTTCAAGCGAACATAGCAAGTTGTGTTTTGGGGCACCCGAAATGTTTTCGGCGTCCCAAAACTACCAATCGGCATCCTACCCTCCAAAGTCGGGAGGATTTGATGTTTTTATATTGCAAGTACTTTCACTTTATGTACAAGCTTTATGCTCCGAATAATCATATAAGCTATTCGAATGTTCATCCCTGAATTATAAAAATTACAATTTATGCAGTAAAAAAGTTGCTAACAAAAGACATGGTTTAGGAATTTATCATTATATTTGCAAATAAAGTCAATTTATTGAGGTCGATATTTAAGGCAAAATATGAAAACTGATAGGATTAATCGGATAAAAGTTGTGCTAGCTGAACAAAACAAAACAGGTAAATGGTTGGCAGAGCAACTTCAAAAGAATGAGGCTACTGTTTCTCGGTGGTGTTCAAATACATCACAGCCAAGTTTAGAGGTTCTAACCAGGATTGCAGAAATTCTCAATATGGATAGGAAAGATTTGATAAATAGTAGTAAGTAGCATTTACTATTGAGTATATAAAAATTGCATAACGATAATGACAAGCAATACACAAAGAGCTCTATTACAGGCTCAAATATGGAAAATCGCTAACGAGGTGCGTGGTGCGGTTGATGGATGGGACTTTAAGCAGTTTGTCCTCGGTACATTATTCTACCGTTTTATTAGCGAGAATTTTACCAATTATATTGAAGGAGGAGACGAAAGCATTGATTATGCCAATCTGCCTGATAGCATAATCACTCCCGAAATTAAAGACGATGCGATTAAGACCAAAGGATATTTCATATACCCAAGTCAGTTATTTGTAAATATCGCTAAAACAGCGAACAAGAATCCAAATCTAAACACAGACCTCAAAGCTATATTTACAGCAATTGAGGGTTCTGCGGTTGGTTATGATTCCGAGGGCGACATCAAAGGCCTATTTGCAGACTTTGATACCACAAGCACTCGATTGGGTAATACAGTAGAGGATAAAAACAGTCGCTTGGCAGCAGTTATAAAGGGTGTTGAGGGTTTAGACTTTGGCAATTTTGAGGATAATCATATTGACTTATTTGGCGATGCCTATGAGTTCTTGATACACAATTATGCTGCTAATGCAGGAAAATCAGGTGGCGAATTTTTTACGCCTCAATGTGTATCAAAACTCATTGCTCAACTAGCAATGCACAACCAAAGCACAATCAATAAGATTTATGACCCTGCTGCAGGCTCTGGTTCATTATTGTTGCAGGCGAAAAAACAGTTTGATGAGCATATTATTGAAGAAGGTTTCTTTGGTCAAGAGATTAACCATACTACATACAATCTTGCTCGTATGAATATGTTTCTGCATAACATAAACTACGACAAGTTTAACATTGCGCTGGGCAATACTCTGATGGATCCTCAATTTGGCGATGACAAGCCTTTTGATGCGATTGTATCCAATCCTCCGTACTCCGTAAATTGGATTGGTTCTGATGACCCAACACTGATTAACGATGATCGATTTGCTCCTGCAGGTGTGTTAGCCCCTAAGTCAAAAGCGGACTTCGCTTTTGTACTGCACGCATTGAGTTATCTTTCAAGCAAAGGTAGAGCTGCTATAGTATGCTTCCCTGGTATTTTCTATCGCGGAGGAGCAGAACAGAAAATTAGGAAATATTTGGTAGATAATAACTTTGTAGAAACAGTCATTGCGCTCGCTCCGAACCTTTTCTATGGAACTACGATTGCGGTAAATATTTTAGTTTTATCCAAGCATAAGATGGATACAAAAACGCAATTTATTGATGCTACGGGTAATGATTTCTTCAGGAAGGAAACCAATAATAATGTTCTTGACGAAAAGCATATAAAAAAGATTTTAGAAATCTTCGACAGCAAAGAAGATATTGAAGCAATTACAAAGTCTATTGATAACAAACTAATTGCAGAGAATGATTACAACCTTTCGGTAAGTAGTTATATAGAAGCAAAAGAGACCCGAAAAGAAACCAATATTAAGGAACTCAATGAACGTATCCGTAAGATTGTAGCACGAGAGAACGAGTTGCGAAGCGAAATAGATAAAATTATTGCAGAATTGGAGGAAGAGGTATGAGTGAATTAACTAAACTATTGACATCATATTGCCCAAATGGCGTAGAGTACAAAAAAATAGGCGAAATAGGTGTGCTGTTTGGAGGACTAACTGGAAAGTCGAAAGAGGACTTCAAAAATGGCAATGCCAAATTTATAACATATCGCAACATATATTCTAATCCATCTTTAGATTTGAATATACAAGATAAAGTTAAAATATTAGATGATGAGAAACAGCATATTGTTCGATATGGAGATATTTTATTTACAGGATCCTCTGAAACTCCTGACGAATGTGGTATGTCGTCAGTCGTCACTGTGCAAACTAATGAGGATTTATATCTTAACTCATTTTGTTTTGGTTTGCGTCTTCACAATTTAGAAGAATACAATCTTCATTTCTTAAAACATTTATTAAGAAGTAATGACGTAAGAGGCCAGATTAAGCAAACTGCTAGTGGTGTTACACGATATAACATCTCTAAAAAGAGGTTTGTTAATATCAGTATACCCGTACCACCTATTGAAGTACAAACAAAGATTGCTGAAATTCTCGACCGCTTCGCGGAATATGCAGCGGAGCTGCAAGCGGAGCTGCAAGCGAGACAAGAACAATATGAATACTACCGAAATAAGTTGTTGACTTTCAATGAAATAGGGGGGGGGGTATTCAAGGCGTAATATGGATGAAAATGAGTGAGATAGGTACATTCATAAGAGGAAATGGTTTGCAAAAGAAAGATTTCACAGAGAGTGGAATTCCATGCATTCATTATGGCCAGATATATACACATTATGGAACATTTGCAACAAAGACAAAATCGTACGTAAGTAGCGAAACGGCTAAGAAGTGCAAAAAGGCCCATTGTGGTGATTTGGTATTCGCAACTGTAAGTGAAAACATTGATGATGTTTGCAAATGTGTAGCTTGGCTTGGAAATGAAGAGATTTGTATTAGCGGTGATAGCTTAGCATTTTCTCACAACCAAAATCCCAAGTATATAGCATATTATTTTCAAACTTATGCATTTGCAAGATACAAAAGAAGTAGAGTTACTGGAACGAAAGTTATTAGATTGCACCAATCGCAATTAGAACAGTTTGAGATTCCTATACCATCTCTAGCAGAGCAAGCGCGCATTGTCAATATCCTTGATAAATTTGAAAGATTAGTTAGCGACCTTGTGCAAGGTTTACCCGCAGAGATTGCAGCAGTGCAAGAGCAGTATGAATATTATAGAGATAAACTACTATCATTTCCAGAGTATAAACTAAGTGCTTGATATGGGAAAGACATTGACTGAAATAGCCCAAACACTCAAAGATACCGATAAGAAGGTCCAGTTAATTTATGCCTTCAATGGTGTGGGAAAAACTCGCCTTTCTCGCGAGTTTAAGGAGTTGGTTGCGCCCAAAATAGAAGGTGAAGCAGCAGCAGAAGAAGAAGAAGAAGAGATGCTAATAAAAGTTCTCTACTACAATGCTTTCACTGAAGATTTGTTCTATTGGGACAATGATTTGGACAAAGATAAAAACAGAAAGTTAATCATACATCCAAACAACTTTACAGATTGGATATTCAAAGATCAAGGTCAAGAGTCTAATGTAATTACCCACTTCCAACATTATACGAACGACAAACTTACTCCATCATTTAACGAAGACTTCAATGAGATTACTTTTTCATTAGAGCGTGGAGATGATAATAAGATAGACAATATTAAAATCTCCAAAGGAGAAGAGAGTTGTCTTATTTGGTGTGTGTTTTTTAGCTTAATAAAACTGGTTGTAGATACATTGAATGAGCCAGAACCTGCAAATCGTGACACCAATCAATTTGATGAGTTGGAATATATTTTTATCGATGACCCTGTCAGTTCTTTGGATGAGAATCACCTAATAGAACTTGCTATTAATATTGCTGAATTAATAAAGTCGAGTAAATCCGATATTAAATTTATCATTACAACTCATAATCCATTGTTTTATAATGTACTTTACAACGAGTTAGAGCTTAAGAAGAAAAATAGGCAAGGAAACAAGTGCTGCTATCTATTAAAGAAAGAAGACGATGGCACATATGAGTTGAATGGAAAACTTGGAGACTCAAATAAGAGTTTCTCATACCACTTGTATTTGAGGTCTGTCCTCCAAGAAGCAGTTGATGATAATAAGATTGAAAAGTATCATTTCATGCTTCTTCGAAATCTTTACGAAAAGACCGCAAACTTTTTAGGCTATCCTCAATGGTCTGACTTGTTACCTGATGACAAGAAAACATATTATAACAGGATTATTCAATTCACAAGCCATTCTACATTGTCAAACGAGACTGTCCCGGAACCTACGGAGCCTGAAAAGAATACATTAAAATTGCTCTTAAAGCATCTTGTCGACAATAATTATTATACTGAAGAATAAAATGGCATATTATAACACTATAGCAGAATCAAATAATTTCATAGTACTTGATGACTATGAGAAGTACTCAGTGTTAAATGAGCCTTCTGTTGTGTATCAAACAGAGGCATCGCTTGAACATGAGTTTATTCAAGATTTAAGGAATCAGGGTTACGAATATTTACCTGACTTAAATACTCCTGAAGCATTGCTTGCTAATGTCAGAACGCAACTGCAAGCACTCAATGATGTTGAATTTACTGATAGCGAATGGGATAGATATGTAGAGGAGTATTTAGATAAGCCAAGTGATTCTCTTGTCGAGAAAACAAGAAAAATCCAAGATGACTATATCTACGATTTTGTTTTTGATGATGGCCATATAAAGAACATCTACTTAGTAGATAAACAGAATTTATCAAGAAACAAGGTCCAAGTCATAAGGCAGTTCGTACAAGAAGGTTCACATCTTAATCGTTATGATGTGACAATCTTGGTTAATGGATTGCCTTTGGTTCAAGTTGAGCTTAAGAAACGAGGTGTAGCAATTAGAGAAGCATTCAATCAAGTACATCGCTATTCAAAAGAGAGTTTTAACACAAATAACTCTTTATACAAGTATATCCAAATCTTTGTTATCTCTAATGGCACAGATAGTCGATATTTTGCCAATACTGTAGAGCGAAACAAGAATAGCTTTGACTTTACAATGAATTGGGCCAAGGCAAACAACTCATTGATTAAAGACTTGAAGGATTTTACTGCAACATTCTTTCAAAAGAATACTTTACTAAATGTAATACTGACATATTCAGTATTTGATTCAAACAATACGTTGTTGATAATGAGACCATATCAGATTGCTGCAACGGAGAGAATACTATGGAAAATCAAAAGCTCATATCAGGCAAAGAAATGGTCTACTACAGAAGGCGGTGGATATATTTGGCATACAACAGGTTCGGGTAAGACTCTAACTAGTTTTAAGGCTGCGAGACTGGCAACTCAACTTGACTTCATTGATAAAGTATTCTTTGTTGTTGATAGAAAGGATCTTGACTATCAAACAATGAAGGAGTATCAACGATTCTCTCCTGATAGTGTGAATGGATCGGAAAGTACTGCCGGATTGAAGCGTAATATTGATAAGGATGACAATAAGATTATTGTTACAACTATTCAGAAACTGAATAATCTGATGAAGAGCGAAAGTGATCTGCCAATTTATCAGAAACAAGTTGTTTTTATCTTTGACGAGGCACACCGCTCACAGTTTGGTGAAGCACAAAAGCTATTAAAGAAGAAATTTAAGAAATACTATCAGTTTGGATTTACAGGAACTCCAATCTTCCCAGAAAATGCACTTGGTTCTGATACCACTGCGAGTGTGTTCGGAAGAGAGTTGCATTCGTATGTTATTACAGATGCCATTCGTGATGAAAAAGTTCTAAAATTCAAGGTCGATTATAACAATGTTCGTCCTCGATTCAAGGGAATCGAAACTGAACGAGATGAGAAAAAGTTAAGTGCGGCAGAAAACAAGTCTGCACTGCTTCACCCTGCACGTATCAAAGAAATATCTCAGTATATATTGGATAATTTCAAGATAAAAACTCATCGAGGTATAGGTGCGAATAAGGGGTTTAATGCGATGTTTGCAGTTAGTAGTGTAGATGCCGCTAAGTGCTATTATGAGGAATTAAATAACCTTCAGCAAGGAACTGAAAAGCCATTAAAGATAGCAACAATCTTTTCGTTTGCGGCCAATGAAGAGCAATCGGCAATTGGCGAAATTATCGATGAGAATTTTGAGCCAACGGCAATGGATATTAGTGCGAAAGAATTTTTGACTAATGCCATCAACGATTATAATGCTATGTTTAAAACAAGTTTTGGAGTAGACAGCAGAGAGTTCCAAAACTATTATAGAGATCTTGCCAAACGAGTAAAGAATAAGGAAATAGACCTTGTTATCGTTGTAGGTATGTTCCTTACCGGCTTTGATGCCCCTACGCTAAACACTCTATTTGTTGATAAGAATTTACGTTATCACGGACTAATTCAAGCGTTCTCACGTACAAACAGAATTTTTGATGCAACAAAGACATTCGGGAATATCGTTACATTTAGGGATTTAGAGCAACATACAATTGATGCTATAACTCTGTTTGGAGATAGTAATACTAGAAATGTAGTGCTCGAAAGAAGTTACAAAGAGTATCTGGAAGGATTTAAGGATATTGTTACTGGAGAAGCTCGTCGAGGGTATATTGAGGTCGTAAAAGAGTTGAATGAGCGATTCCCTAATGTTGATGAAATAGAGACAGAGCTGGATAAAAAGGATTTTTCTAAACTCTTTGGAGAGTACTTACGAATCGAGAATATTTTGCAGAACTATGATGAATATACTCATCTTAAGGCTTTGCAAGCGATAGACTTAGATAATCCTAATGCTGTTGAGGAATTTAAAAATACATATTTTGTAACAGATGAGGATATTAAGGATATGCAACAGGTAGAAATGTTGTCTGAACGAGCCGTTCAAGATTACAAATCTACTTATAACGATATTAGAGATTGGTTAAGACGTGAGAAGGATGGTTCTGTTGCCGAAAAATCTAAGATTGATTGGGATGACGTTGTCTTTGAGATTGACCTGCTTAAATCTCAAGAGATAAACTTGGACTATATACTGGAGTTAATCTTCGAGAAGAATAATAAGACCAAAGATAAAACTGCATTGATTGAAGAGATACGAGGTGTAATTCGTGCAAGTGTTGGAAATAGAGCAAAGGAAAGTCTTATCGTTGATTTTATTAACGAGACTGATTTGGATACTATTACTGATAAGGCTAGTATTATTGAGTCGTTCTTTGAATATGCACAAAGTAAACAGAAGCAAGAGGCATCAGAGTTAATTTCCTCTGAAAACTTAAATGAAGAAGAAGCCAAGCGATACATTACTGTTTCCTTAAAGCGTGAGTTTGTCAGTGAGAATGGAACAGACTTTAATAGTATCTTGCCAAAGATGAGTCCATTGAATCCTATGTACTTAACTAAAAAACATAAGGTGTTCCAATTGATTGCAGCATTCGTGGAGAAGTTTAAGGGAGTGGGAGGAAGAATATAGACATGTAATATTAGAATAAATATGAAAGCATTGATCGACGAGGCCAAGCAATATATTCAACGAGAAGTTGAACACAAGAATGATGTATTTATAACATTGTGTTCTTTGAATTTGCTTAATGCTGCAATTAAAGATAAGGTATACAAAAAAGAATTAAGTTATGGATATATTAAACCTCGTGTATCAAGGTTAGTTAATTATCTCACATCTCACTTTGAAAATGGATATGCTGATGAGTTATACTATGATTCTCAGCAGCATTGTATGTATATTAGGTGCTATGGCATACAGTTCAGCTTTCACAATATAACAGTTACAGAGGATATTAGTACTTTCGCTAATTCGGAATTAAATAATCCAGTTGAATGGGATGGTATCAGACTGCAACCTATTAGCAAAGATTTGTTTTTGCTGGCAAAAGACGTACATTCTGGAAATATAAAAGTAAATCAAATCAACGAGGTGTTTAAACATATCATTGAGGATAAGTAATTATGGGCAAAACAGTAACTACATACTTAATTGATGGAGATCCAAAGGGGACTCAATACGCATTTATCAGCAATAAGATTTGCCAGATGTTTGTTGTGCCACGCTCCAACCTATCATATCTAAATACGCAAGAGAAGTTACAGAAGCCTGCATTTTATATTTTGCTAGGCGAGGATGAGGCGACAAAACCTCAGGCATATATTGGGGAAACGGAGAATTTCCGTGAGCGAGTGAAAGACCACGACAGCAAGAAAGCATTTTGGCAGAAAGCTCTCATATTTGTGTCAAAAGATGCCGATATGACCAAAGCAGATGTACAATATTTAGAACACATGGCAATAGCCGAAGCAAAGAAAGCCAATGCCTTTGTATTGAGCGACAATAAGCAGACACCAAAGGCTCCAAATTTGCCCGAATATCAGCAGGACTCAATGGATGAGTTCTTTGAGGATGTAAAGTTCCTGGCCTCATTCATCGGCTGCAACATCTTTGAGGTATCGCAGCCAAAAGCAGAACATCTGTTCTATACTAAAGGGCGTGGTTGTGAAGCGAAGGGCTTCTATAGTTCCAATGGCTTTACGGTTTTGAAAGGCAGTGTTATTGCCAAAACTATGGTACCATCTTTCAACTGGAAAGAAAAACGTGAAAGCATGCTACATGAGTATGCCTCCATTGAAAATGATGAATTAGTAATGACCTCCGATAAAACTTTTCCAAGCCCAAGTACTGCAGCTGACTTCTGCATAGGCAGTAGCAATAATGGCTGGCTTGTGTGGAAAGATAAAGAAGGTAACACATTGGATTCAGTTTACAGAAAACAATTGGAACTATGAACAAATATAGAGAACAGTTAAATAAATGTATTCAAGTTGTTGATAGCGTTCGTAATATGATTAATGTACGACGGATTCCTAGCAACGCTATCAGTTATAATGACCTTTATAGTGCTTTATATCAATTAATTCCATTAATACCAGAAGAGTATCATATATTTAGAGACAGGTTGAGAGATAAGATACTACCTAACTTAAAAACATCGGATCTAATCTCGGTGAATCAATTTGGTCAACAACTAGTAACTCCTCAGAATGGCATTAATCCATACTCTTTTGGCGAAGTTATAGCAACTGTTACATATCTAAATGGATATAGTAATAATAATTCATCATCTTTTTGGGACAATATACACCCACAGATAGTTTCAGTCGCTAAAGATCGTTTTGATGATAGTTATTATGCAGATGCAGTAGAAGCTGCATTTAAGGAAGTAAATACTAGAGTTAAAGGAATTTATAAGAATAGGACATCCATTGAAAAAGATGGTGTAAAATTAATGCAATCAGCATTTTCTCCTCAAAATCCAATAATAAAATTAGGAGATATTTCAACTGAAACAGGTACAAATGTACAACAAGGATATATGGAAATGTTTGTGGGAGCAATGATTGGCATAAGAAACCCCAAAGCTCATAGCAATCAAACATTATCAAAAGCAGATGCTATTAGAAAATTACATTTTGCCAGTATGTTGATGTGTAAACTAGATAATGAACTGATTTAAATAGAATATTCATTAAAACATATAGATAGTACTGTTTGTATATGTCAGAAACCAACCGCATAGAATATAAAAGAGAATTGACTCCTGAACTTGATATTGAGAAGGAGGTTGTAGCGTTCCTTAACTACAAGGAGGGCGGATACATCTATATCGGCATTGATAAAGATGGCTCAACTGTGGGCGTGAACGATGTAGATGATTGTATGCTTAGGTTGAAAGACCGTATAAAGCATAACATTTCGCCTTCGGCTATGGGACTGTTCGATATTGCTGAGGAGCAAAAGGATGGACGTAGCATTATCAAAGTTACGGTAGCGAGTGGAATTGAGAAACCATATTTCAAAACGAAGTATGGAATGACTCCCCGAGGTGCGTATATGCGTGTTGGGACATCTGCCGATCCTATGCCACAGGAGCAGATTGACCGCTTGTTTGCAATGCGTACGCGCAACTCCATTGGCCGCATCGTTTCTAACCGTCAAGATTTGAGTTTTGAACAGCTGCGTATTTATTACGATGAGCGAGGCAAGAGACTCAATGATAATTTCAAGCGCACATTGGAGTTGCTCACAGATGATGGCAAGTACAACTATGTGGCATATCTGTTGGCTGATGAGAATGGCAATTCAATCAAAGTGGCAAAGTATTCAAGTCTTGACCGATGCGATTTGGTAGAGAACAACGAGTATGGATATTGTTCTCTTATTAAAGCGACCAAGAGTGTTTTGTCAAAACTGGATATTGAAAACAAGGTTGCTGCAACAATAACTCCAATGGAGCGCATTGAAACTCCATTGTGGAATAAGGTTGCTTTGCGCGAGGCTGTTATCAATGCCATTGTGCATAACGACTACTCATTTGAAGTTCCGCCTAAGTTTGAGATATTCCCCGACAGACTCGAGATAACTTCTGCTGGTCGTCTGCCCGAATCGCTCACAAGAGAAGAGTTCTTCAATGGTATCTCGATACCACGCAATAAAGAATTGATGCGTATCTACCGCGATGTGGAATTGGTAGAGTCATTAGGTTCTGGTATACCTCGTATTTTGCGTGCTTATGGCGAAGATTGTTTCAAGTTTACAGATAACTTTATTCGTATAACTTTGCCTATAAGTGCTCATGATACTGCTCATGATACTGCTCATGATACTGCTCATGATACTGCTCATGATACTGCTCATGATGTTGGAAGTGTATCTAAAGCTATTAGAACTATTGTTACTTGCATTGAAGGAGAAATTGATAGAGATACTCTACAATCCTTAATTGGCATCAAGCACCGAACATATTTCCGCAGTACATATATAAAGCCTGCTCTTGAAGAAGGTTATATAGAGTTTACTCTACCAAATGAGAAGCGAAGTAAACTGCAGAAATATCGCCTTACAGCAAAGGGTATAGCTTTGAAAAATAGCTTAACAAGCAATAAGTAATTTTGCGCAACCTATCATATAATATGTAAAAACCGTACTTTTTCTATATTTTATGATAGGTTATGCTAACAAGTATATTTTGACATGAATAAAATAACCTCAATTGACGATATTAATGCATTGATTGCTGCCGGCGTTGAAGAAAGCACAACACTTGAGTACAAAAGCGACATTAACACAACTAGCGATAAATGGAAAGGCGAAATGTCCAAGGATGTTAGTGCAATGGCTAATGCTAATGGTGGCACCATAATATATGGTGTTAAGGAGTTTGACGAAGAAGATAAACGGCATATTCCATCCCATATAACACCGATAGATACCACAAAAGTATCCAAGGAAACCATAGCCCAAGTTATATCAAGCAATATTAGTCCTAAAATTAAAGGATTAGAAATTAGTTGTTTGGTTGTAGATATGACCAAGCCAAATGAAGTTATATATATTGTAGATATTCCACAAAGTCATACAGCCCATCAGAATTTAAAGACAAAGCAATATCACAAGCGTTATTCAACTACGATTAATTCAATGGAGGATTACGAGATTCGAGATATTATGAATCGTAACATCCATCCTGATATAACTTTAGACTTTGAATTTCGACAAATAACAAAACAGGAATTATATTGGATACAACCAACATATAATCCTCTATATGGTTCACCCATGCCTGCTCAGCCGCAAATAGTGCAAAGAGCAATATTGGTTCTAAATTGTATTCCTAGAAATATTGGAACAATTGTAGCAGAACATGTTCACTATTTTGTAAAATTACCCGGAAATATCGTTGCTGCAGGACAAGAGTTTGATATCGCAGAAGTGAAAGACGGTTTTGTTACTATGCGTCGTGAAAACTTGTATTGTGATATTCTTGAAGGTAGCACTCCAACAAATATAAAGTATGGTTTTCCTCGTATTGTGCCGATACTTCCTGGTATGACAGGTGTACACAAAGGCATTGTCTTGCAACCAAATGCAAATCTTAATCAAGATATTGAAATAAGTTGGCGTTTGAATGCAGATGGAGCATCTATCAAAAGTGGTAAAATCAAATTAAAAGATATACCAAGGAAATAATATTTTGCTTTGTTTTATACCTGCTAGTAGTGATTCCGAACTGAGGTGGAGCAAAATTTTAGTGTAGCCATTTCTGTTTCAAATAATTTCACTACCTTTGCATAAAAGTAGGAACTTGACTCTGCGAGACACTGCAAAATGGTGCAGAATTTAGGTGGAGCAATAGCGGGAGATTACGATTGTTGCGATTCTTTAACACGAAGATATAGAGCCATTTAGAAATGAAACTCATTTTCTGGTGGTACCACTTCCCGATCGAAAAGAGGCTGTCTGACGAATTTCAGACAGCCTCTTTTCAATCGTTACAGTTTTCCTATTTTCCCCGAATAAGAGGTTCTCCGGAAGCGGCGGCAAAAGATTCGTTGGCCTGCCTTGTTTTCGTTGTTTGCCATTCGAGGTTACAGGACGCGGCCGAGTATGCGTGCTCGGACGGGACCTCGACAGCCGTCGATGATACGGAGCCGGGCGGCTTCGATTTGTTTTTTCCGCTCTGTTTGAAACGGAGCCCGAACCGCCGGGCGGACGGAGACGACGGCGGGAGTGCGCCGCTTCTGATCGAAACCGTGTCGGGTGGGGCAGTGCCCTCTTCTCGGATCGACGACTTTCGTTCGCTCGGGGCGAAGGACGGGGGCGCCGTTTGCCTGTTGTCGAAAGTCCGTGTTCGGCGATAAGACGGATGGAACGTCCGTTGTGTTGCGGAAGTTGACGCTCGCCGACAGAAGTGTCTGCTCCGCCTGCGAGTGCGGTACAGGACGGTCGGCCGGGGGCGAACCGGCGGAATTGTCGTCCGGTCCGATGCGGCCGGCTTCGGAAGTCCCCCCCCTCCGGAGGCCGGCACGTTGAGACGTGTCGGTGCCGGGCCGATGTACGGGGCAGTCGGGCGGCAATGGCCGGCGTACCGGTACTCTTTCCCGAGAGAGCCTCTTCCGGAGATACGACCTCTCCGATGCCGCACCGCGCCGCGATCTGAACGGAACAAAGCCGATTCCGGAGTATAAAAATGGCGATATTTCCGGATTGTGCAGAACCCGGCCCGTCGGTCGTCTCGTGTCGCCCCGAAGACGGTATTCGGGATCGCCGTCGGGGCGGAAGCCTCTCTGCCGCGTGGCGGGCGAGCACCGGCAGGCGATCGCCCGCCGATCCGATGTCCCGAGCTATGCGCAGTTCGTCCGCCGGCAGGGACGTACGGTGCTTCTGCGTAACCGACGATCTTTTCGGTGCGCCGTTTCTTCGCCGCCGGGCGGGAATGCGGGGGGGGCGGACAGGGCGCTTCCCGTCTGGCCTCGGGAGGATGGTAGGCCGTCTGTTTCGGACGCGGCCTTCGGCATCCTTCCCGCCGTCGGAGCGACGGCCGCCTGACGGATCGTCCGCTCTTCGAGGGCATGGCCTTCGGCTGGAAAATGCTGCTGGCGCTGCCCGGACGCCGGATGTGCTCCGGTTGAGCGGGATTCTCCGGCGGGCGGTCGGGCATCTTCGTCTTTCAAGGGATATCTACCTGATTGGGTGGCGAGTCGTGTGTAAAATACCGAAAAATGGGGATTGCCGTGTCTCCCGGAATCGCCGATCTTTGTAGCCCCAAAATGAGGAAATCGATCTGATATGGCTTTTGTTGCAAACGACGTGTTCAAACGGACTCTTTTCCGGATTTTCATCTTGGCGCTGGCGTTGAGCTGGAACTTTCCGGCTGCGGCTCAGCATCCCGCCCGCGAACATCGAGGACATCGGCCGCTGCCCGCTCTCGCCGGGCGGGTCGTATCCGCGGACAGTTCCGCCGTCCATTCGGCTACCGTCTATCTGAAAGGTACCCATTACGGATGCACGACCGACGACAAGGGATTCTTCCGTCTGCACGCTCCGGCCGGTGCCTACGAACTGATCGTTTCAGCCGTGGGCTTCGAGCCCAGCCAGACGGACGTCGTTGTCGGACACAAGTCGCGCTCCACCCCCCCCACCGCCGCACGATCGTCCTGCAGCCTTCGGTTACGGAAGTGGAGGAGGTCGTCGTAACGGGCAGCGGCGTGAGCCGCATCCGCCGATCGCCTTTCAATGCCGTGGCTTTGGACACCCGGGAGTTGCAAAATTCGACCAAGAACCTGAGCGACGCGCTTTCGCAGCTGCCGGGCATGAAGCTTCGCGAATCGGGCGGCGTGGGTTCCGACATGCAGTTGATGCTGGACGGATTCAGCGGGAAACATGTCAAAGTCTTCATTGACGGAGTGCCGCAGGAGGGGGCAGGTACGGCTTTCGACCTGAACAACATACCGGTCAATTTCGCCGAACGCATCGAGGTCTACAAGGGCGTGGTTCCCGTGGAGTTCGGGACCGACGCCATCGGAGGCGTGGTGAATATCGTTACGAACAAAAACCGCCGCAGCTGGTTCGCCGATGCCTCCTACTCCTACGGATCGTTCAATACGCACCGCTCCTACGTCGATTTCGGGCAGACTTTCAAGAGCGGCTTCATGTACGAAATCAACGCTTTCCAGAACTATTCGGACAACGACTATCACATCGACAACTGGGTGCGGGAGTTCGAGATCGGGGAGGACGGATCGGTGCACAAATTCCCGGTGGACGAGAACGACGTGAAGCGCGTCCGCCGATTCAACGATGCGTTCCACAACGAGGTCGTGATGGGCAAGGTCGGCTTCGTGGGCAAGAAGTGGGCCGACCGGCTGGTGCTGGGCTTTTCGTATTCCAATTTCTACAAGGAGATCCAGACGGGCGTTTATCAGGAGATCGTCTTCGGAGAGAAACACCGCAAGGGACACTCTTTCATGCCGTCGCTGGAGTATCAAAAGCGCAATTTCCTCGTCAAGCGCCTCGACCTGACGATAACGGCCAATTACAACCACAACATCACCCGCAACATCGACACGGCGGCCCGTGCCTACAACTGGTACGGACAGTATTATCCGACGGACAGCCGCGGCGAGCAGTCCTATCAGAACAGCGAGTCGAAAAATACGAACTGGAATGCCACGCTGAATCTGAACTACCGCATCGGTCGGATGCACTTCCTGACTTTCAACCACATCTTCAGCAATTTCCGCCGCACGAGCCGATCCTACGTGGGCACATCCTCCGTGCTGACGGATTTCGACATCCCGAAGATCACGCGCAAAAACATCAGCGGCCTCTCCTACCGTCTGATGCCTTCGGAGAAATGGAACGCATCGGCATTCGTCAAATACTACAACCAGTATAACGAAGGCCCCGTATCGCAGAGCGCCGACGGCGTGGGCAACTACATCAACCTCGACAAGCGGGTCAGTTCGTGGGGGTACGGAGTCGCCGGAACCTACCATATCCTGAAGGAGCTGCAGGCGAAGCTCTCCTACGAGAAAGCCTATCGTCTGCCCACCACCGACGAGCTGTTCGGCGACGAAGACCTCGAAGCCGGCAAGACCGATCTGAAACCCGAGAAGAGCGACAATTTCAACTTCAATCTCAGCTACAGCGTTTTGTTGGGCCGGCACAACATCTACGTCGACGGCAGCCTGATCTACCGCAATACGAAGGACTACATCAAGCGCAGTCTGGGAAAACACGGAAGCACGCAGTACGGCATCTACGAGAACCACGGACATGTGAAGACCAAAGGCTACAACATCTCGCTGCGCTATGCCTTCGCGCGGTGGTTCAATGTCGGGGGAACCTACAACAGCATCGACACGCGCGACTGGGAGAAGAACTGGACGGGAAATTCGCAGCAGGCGAGCATGCACTACAAGGTCCGTCTGCCGAACACTCCCTACCGGTTCGCCAACGTCGACGCCAGCTTCTTCTGGCACGACCTGTTCGCCAAGGGAAACACGCTGACGATCACCTACGATAGTTTCTGGCAGCATGAGTTCCCGCTCAAATGGGAGAACATCGGCGACAAGAGTTCCAAAGCCTACGTGCCCGATCAGTTCTCGCACAACGTCTCTGTGTCGTACAGTCTGATGCACGGGCGCTACAACCTTTCCGTGGAGTGCCGCAACCTCACCGACGCCCGGTTGTACGACAACTTCAGCCTTCAGAAAGCCGGACGGGCCTTCTACTTCAAAGTCCGGGTGCACTTCGGGAATTGAAACACTATCAAATAAAAAACGAATATCTATGAAAAAGTATTTTATGTGGGCTTTGGCCATCGGATTCTGCCTCGGCGGCAGTTGTCTGACCTCATGCACGGACGATGACGGCAATGGCAATGGCGGTGGAAACGAACCTCCGGTGCCGGCCGATACGGACGAGGCTTATGTCATCGCGGCCACGGTGGACGACGCCAGCTATCTGGTCGTGGCTCCGTCGCTCGACGAAGGCAGCGTGAGCACCGTGGGACAGGGCACGGAGGTGATCGAGGGGACCTACTGGGTGTTCAAGGACGACAAGTACGTCTTCGCGTTGGTCTATAACAAGGGCGGTGCCGGAACGGGAGCTTCCTACTACCTGAACGAAGCCGGCCAGCCGACGAAGAAGTACACCTACGAGTACAACCGCATCACCACGTACGGTACGTGGGGCGACTACGTGATTACGGCCTCCACGGGCGACTCGACCGAAAAGGACGGCGACGACGTGGCGCAGGCCCTTCTGTTCAACTACCTCGACGCCACGACCGGATCGCAGTCCGAGAGCGCCGTGCTGGCCGAGAATTTCCTCGGCAACGGCGAGAAGGTAACCTTCGCGGGGATCGTCGAGGCCAACGGCAAACTCTACACCTCGGTCGTGCCGATGGGTATGAGCCGCTACGGCATCAAGAAGTGGCCGGACAAGGTAACCGATCCGGAGTTGATAACGACCAAGGACGGCGGATCGGGCAGCGGCTCCTATACGTCCGGCGTCATTCCCTCGACGCAGTATCCCGACAAGGCTTATATCGCCATTTACAGCGGCGACAATTTCGAGGAGACGCCCGTCATCGCCGAGACGGACAAGATCGGGTTCGCCAGCGGCCGTATGCGCTCGCAGTACTACCAGACCATCTGGGCGGCCGACAACGGCGACCTCTATGTCTTCTCGCCGGGATACGGACGCACGTTCACTTCGTCCGACGAGCTGAAAAAGGTTACGGGCAAGCTGCCCTCGGGCGTGGTGCGCATCAAGAAGGGCGAGACGACGTTCGATCCCTCATACTATGTGAACTTCGAAGAGATCGGCACGCGGCATCCGATCTACCGTTGCTGGCACATAACGGAGGACTATTTCCTGCTTCAGCTCTATTCCGACGGTGTCGAGGGGATGATGAGCGGTACGAGCGCCGCTACCGACGAACTGGCGATCTTCAAGGCCGAGGATCGAACGATTACTCCCGTTACGGGCTTCCCCGACGATCTGGCCGGATTCGGCGGCGAGCCTTACGGCGAAAACGGCTGCGCTTACATCGCCGTTACGGTAACGGGCGGCGACCGTCCCGCGTTCTACAAGATCGACGTGAAAACCGGACGGGCGACGAAAGGGCTCACGGTCGAGGCCGACGCCGTCAGTACGGCCGGCAAGCTCTCCGTACAGCGCTAAAAGACGATGAGAAAATTTTTTGCGAAAATTCATTTGTGGCTCTCCGTTCCGCTCGGCATTTTGGTCTCGGTCATCTGCCTGAGCGGAGCCACACTTGTTTTCGAACAGGAGATCACGCGGGCGCTCGATCCGCAGCTCTACCGGGTCGCGCCGCCCGAGGGCGTGCAGCCGCTGGCGCCCTCGCAGTTGGCGGCGCGCATCCGGGAACAGATGCCCGATACGCTGAAGCTCTCGTCCCTGCAACTGTCGGGCGATCCGCGTGAAGCCTGCATGGCGGGTTTCGAGGGGGCGGCCCGCCGGACATTGAGCGTGAATCCCTACACCGGCGAGGTGAACGGATGGACGAAAAAGTACGGTTTTTTCCAGACGACGCGCAAACTCCACCGCTGGCTGATGGACGCTCCGGCGGCAAAGGGACAGCCGTCGATCGGCAAGGGCGTGGTGGGCGTTACGACGCTCCTGCTGGTCGTGATTCTCGTGAGCGGTCTGGCGATCTGGGTGCCCCGGACCCGCAAGGCGCTGAAACAACGGTTGAAGGTGTCGTGCACGAACGGCTGGCGCCGGTTCTGGTACGACAGCCATACGGTGCTGGGCTTCTATGCCGCACTTTTCCTGTTGGCGATGGCTCTGACCGGACTCACGTGGTCGTTCGGATGGTATCGTGAGGCCGCCTATTCGCTCTTCGGCGGCGGCGCGCAGCAGACTGCGGCCTCCTCCCAGCCGGCCAAGGGGAATAGCGTGCGTCCGGCACGCGGCGGAGAAGGCGGCCGGGGGGTGGAAACGGCCGCAGAGCCGTTCGACTATGCCGTGTGGGACGGCGTGCTGGACGAATTGAAGATGCGGTATCCCGTCTACAAGACCATCACGCTGAACGAGCGCAACGCTCGGATCGTTCCCGATCCGCACACGTCGATGCGTCGCACGGATACGGCGCGGTTCGATCCGCGCGACGGCCGCATCGAGGGAGTCGACCGCTATCGGGATGCACCCCGCTCGCAGAGCTTGCGGGGGTGGTTCTATGCCTTCCACACCGGATCATGGGGCGGGATGACGACCAAGATACTCTATTTCCTGAGCGCACTGATCGGCGGTACGCTCCCGCTCACGGGTTACTATCTGTGGCTGAAGAAAAGACGTCGGACCGCGAAGAAATGAGCGGAACCCGCTTTCCGAAAGAGGCTGTCTGATGCGTTTTGGACAGCCTCTTTTTATCCCCCCCCCTGCCTCTCTTTCTCGGAATCTTTTCCGAATATGCGCTTCCCGAGAGGAGGGGCGGCTTGTCGCGGAGCCGCTGCTTTGTGCCCTTTCCCGATGGGGCGACGACGCGGATGCAGCGTATCGCCGCGGCATGCGTCGGGACAGTACGGACGGAAGACGCGCAGGGCCGGGGACGGTGCGAGGGCGTAGACCTGCGGATGGGGCGGACATTCTTATCGAAGTTTTTTTGCTCCGCGGCGGAGCTTCGGGTCCGGGTTCGGACCGTATTTGCGGTTTGTCGGCCGGCGGTGGGGATTGGCCCTCGCAGGGTTTCGGGGGGGCGCCGTTGCCTCCGGCACTCCCGCGGCCGGCTTGTGCTCCGTCGGGAGCGGGAAGAGCCGCGCCGCGAGGTTTTTCGGCGCACGGCCGGCCGGGAGCGGGTGTGCGCCTTCCGGTGCCGGTTGCTCCGGCTCGACGGGCGAAAACCCTGAGGCGGCCGCCTGCCGATCCGATGTCGTGGGGATTTCGCGGTTTGTCCGCCCGCACGGATGCTCGGCGATCCGCCGGAGAGCGGCCGCGCAAGCGCTGCCCCGGGTGATTGCATGTGTACGACGCGGCGGCACGCTTTCTGTTTCCGGGAGATGCGGCGGTTCCGAACGGACCGGCCGGTCCGTTCGCCGGACATCGCGCATGCGACCGGCAAAGCCTTGCACCATTCTTGCTGGAACTGCTTCGAAGCATCGGGCTGCCGTCCGATGCGTGTCGAGCGCCGGACCGATACGCCTGCGCCGCGATGCCGGAGGGGTGGCGCACGACTCTCAACACGACTCGGAGCAAGATGTTAAAAGAAGGTTTCGCTTTCATGTTCATATCCGCCTTCATGGCGCTGTTTCCCGTGGCGAATCCCGTGGGAGCGGGCTTCATCGTGAACGGTTTTCTGTCGGGGCTCGACTCCACGAACCGCAAAACCATCATCCGGAGGATTCTGATCGATTATCTGTGCGTCGGATTGGGCAGTCTGGCGATCGGACACTTCGTGCTGCTGCTGTTCGATCTGTCGCTTCCGGTCGTGCAGCTTGGCGGCGGTCTGCTGATCTGCCGTACGGCGCTGTCGTGGCTCGGCGACTCCGATTCGTCCGTCGTCCGCCGGCCGGCGAACAGGAGCGCGGAGCCGATCGACCTCGAAGCGATCGAGTCGCAGATTTTCTATCCGATCACCTTTCCCATCAGCATCGGTCCGGGCAGCGTGTCGGTCATCCTGACGCTGATGGCTTCGGCCAGCACGAAAGACGACTGGGTGCGGAGCGCCGTCAACTACCTCGTGATCGCCGTCGTCATCGTCCTGATGTGCCTCATACTCTATCTTTTTCTTTCGCAGGGCCACCGGATCATGCAGAAGCTGGGCAGCAACGGGACGATCGTCATCAACAAGATGGTCGCATTTTTCACTTTTTGCGTGGGCATGCAGATCGTGGTTGCGGGGGTTGCGAAACTGTTCCATCTGGATGCGATGCTGTAACTTTCGAAAAGGAATCATATGGACTCGGTCATTCTAATCGACGACGTCGAAATTTTCGACGGCACGAACGCACGGACCTTCGCAGGCAGCGTGCTCGTCCGGAACAACCGGATCGAAAAGATCGCCCGCACGACCTCCGAAACCGCATCGGGCGAGGCCGTGCGGCGCATCGACGGAAAGGGGCGTTTTCTGATGCCCGGCCTCATCGACGCTCATTGGCACGCTTACCTGTGCTGCAATACGATGATGGATCTGCTGGCAGGCGAACCCTCCTACACGCATCTGGTGGCGGGCCGCGAGGCCCGTGCCACGCTCATGCGCGGATTTACGACCGTCCGCGACGCGGGCGGACCCGTCTTCGGACTGAAGAAGGCGATCGACGACGGCGTGCTGGACGGGCCTCGGATCTATCCCAGCGGGGCGATGATCTCCCAGACCTCGGGACACGGGGATTTCAGGATGATCTACGAACATGCCCACGGCGGCTGCGGCTGCGAGATGACGCACATCGAGCAGCTCGGAGCCTCGCGGATCGCCGACGGACCCGATGCGGTCGCGGCGGCCGTGCGCGAGAATCTGCGTCAGGGAGCCTCCCAGATCAAGCTGATGGCGGGCGGCGGCGCGGCATCGCTCTACGATCCGCTGGACGTAACCGAATTTTTCGAGGAGGAGATCCGGACCGCCGTCCGGGCCGCCGAAGATTGGGGGACCTATGTGATGGTGCATGTCTACAATCCGCGCGGGATCGCCCGCGCGCTGAAAGCCGGAGTGCGCAGCATCGAACACGGTCATCTGATCGACGAACCGACGATGGAGCTGCTGGCCCGAAGCGGTGCGTGGCTCTGCATGCAGCCCTTCTCGGCGGAGGACAACTCCTATCCGTCGCCCGTGCAGGAGGCCAAACACATCCGGATCACGGAGGGCACCGACCGCACGTATCGTCTGGCGAAGCAATACGGGGTGAAACTTGCGTGGGGAACGGATCTGCTGTTCGATCCGGCCCATACGAAATACCAGAACCACGGTATCGTGAAGCTGCAAAAGTGGTTTGCGAATCCGGAGATTCTCCGGATGGTTACTTCGGTCAATGCGAGCCTGCTGGCGATGTCCGGAGCACGCAATCCCTACCCGGGCCGGTTGGGCGTCGTCGAGGAGGGTGCGTTGGCCGATCTGCTGCTCGTCGAAGGGAATGTCCTGCAAGACCTCTCCTTGCTGGAGGACCCCGAACGCAATTTCGCGCTCATCATGAAAGACGGCGCGATCTGTAAGGACCGGGTGTAACCGGTCTCGGATTCGCCCCCCCCTCTCCCTCCCGGCTCCGGACCGGAACGTCGCTTCCCGGGATGCCGCGTTGCGGCGTTCTGTCCGGCGGAGACGGGTGCCCCCCCCGGCTCCGACCCGGGGCGAAGGCGGATTGCCCCGACGCGCGAGACCGCCCTGTCTGCGGTGTCCCCCGGTATGCTTCTATGCTTTTTTCGTTCTCGACGGATGTCGCCGCCATGCGGACCGATGCCCGTGTTTTCCGCGCAGCGGGACCGTTACGGCCGGGAGATCGCCCGTCGGACATTCCCGGCTGCACGCTGTCCGTAGCCGGATGTCGCCGCCATGCGGTCCGGCATACCGCGTTTCCCGCGAGGGGGGCGGAGGCCGCCCGTCGGGCATTCCCGGACGCCGTTCCGCCGCGTCTCTTTCCGCCGTATGCCGCGGGGTGTCAGCGGCTCCCGATCCGCTTCGCCGCTGCGTCGTATTCGTCGACGATCCGCCGGACGATCTCGCCGGCGGGCGGCAGGTCGCGGATGAGCGAGGCGATTTGTCCGATTTCGAGTTCGCCGTCCTCCGTGTCGCCTTCGAAGATACCCTTGCGCGTGCGTCCCGAGCCGATGAGCGCCAGCAGCTCTTCGGCCGTCGCACCGCGGCTTTCGGCCTCCTCGACCGTCCGGTAGAATCCGTTTTTGACGAGCCGTGTCGGGCTCAGTTTCTTCAGTGCCAGCATGGTGCCTCCTTCGCTGAGGCCGGTGCAGAGCCGCTTGAAGGCTTCGCTGGCCGAGCTCTCCTCGGACAGGGCGAAGCGGGTCCCCATCTGGACCCCTTCGGCGCCGAGCGCCATGGCTGCGAGCATGCCGCTGCCGGTGGCGATGCCTCCGGCGGCGATCAGCGGAATCGACACCGCCTGCCGGACCTGCGGCACGAGCACCATCGTTGTGGTCTCCTCGCGTCCGTTGTGGCCCCCGGCCTCGAATCCTTCGGCGACCACGGCGTCCACGCCCGCCTCTTCGCACTTGCGGGCGAACAGCGTGCTCGACACGACGTGTGCGACGCGGCAGCCGGCTTCGTGGAGCCGTGCGGTCCATGTCTTCGGGCTTCCGGCCGAGGTGAAGACCACGGGTACGCGCTCCTCCATGACCGTGTGCAGGATGGGTTCCGCGTAGCGGTACATGAGCGGCACGTTCACGCCGAACGGTCGCGTCGTGGCGGCGCGGCAGCGGCGGATGTGCTCGCGCAGCAGGTCGGGCGTCATCGAACCCGAGCCGATCAGCCCCAATCCGCCCGCTTCGCTCACGGCGGCCGCGAGACGCCAGCCGCTGCACCAGATCATGCCGCCCGCCACGATCGGATGGCGGATGCCGAATAGGGTCGTGATTCTGTTTTCCATATTTCGTTTATTCTTCGGATGAGGGGAAATAGCGCATGTACTGTACGCGCTGATAGACCGGCGAGGGATCGTCCCGGAAATTGAGCCGTCCGCGGAACTCTTCGAGCGATTCGAAGCCGTGGCTTTCGGCCCAGCGGTCCACGAATTCGTTCATGTGCCGTATGATTCCGAAACCTTCGTTGTGGATGGCCGTGCAGACCTGTGCCGTGCGTGCGCCGCACAGCAGTGCCTTGACTACCGCCGCTCCGTCGTGCACGCCCGTCGAGACCGAGAGGTCCAGTTGCGGGAGCACGGAGGTGAAGATGGCCGCCGTGCGCAGCAGATTGCGCAGTTCGGAAGGCTCGCTGTAAGGCGACCCTTCGGCGAAGGCGATCCTCTCGATGTCCACGTCCGGTTCGAAGAAGCGGTTGTAGAGCACGGCTCCCCGGGCTCCGCAGCCCAGCAGACGGTTGCCCAGATTGCAGACGTTCGTCAGACGCATCGGGAGTTTCACGGAGACGGGAACCCGCACGGCCGAGGCCACCTTGCCGACGATTTCGGCGTAGCGGCGTTCGATCTCCCGGGACTCTTCGAGAATGTCCGTCGGCTGGAAGAAAATGTTCAGTTCGAGAGCCGCGGCGCCGGCCTCGGCCATCGCTTCCGCATACTCGATCCATGCGTCGCCCGTGGCCACGCAGTTGATGCTGGCTATGAGCGGAAGGTCCGTCGCTGCGCGGGCCTCGCCGATCAGCTGCAGGAAGCGGGCCTTGTAGTCGTCGCCCAGATAGCGTTCCAAGTAGAGCCCCGCATCGCCGTAGGCCGAGTCGGAGTGTTGTTCCAGCGCTGCGGCCTGATGGATGATCTGCTCCTCGAAGATGGATTTCAGCACCGCGGCGCCCGCGCCGTGTCGGGCGCATTGTTCGATGGTCTGGGCGGTGGAGGTGTAGGGCGAACTGCTTACGATCACCGGACTTCGGAGCTCCAGTCCCAGATAGGTGGTTTTCATAGGTATGCGGTCTTTGATGATTGTTCTTAACGGCAAAGTTACGAAGAAAATCGGGAATCTCCGCTGCGGGACGGTTTTTAATCGTGGACGGTTCGGACGGATGTTCGTTCCGTTTGCGTGTGCGGCGACGGGTGCGTGTGCGGCCCCTCTCCGGCCGGGGCGGCTTCGGCGGATGAGGGGGGGCGGAGGTCCGGCCCTCCGACTGGTGCGGTCTTCGGTTTCGGTGCGGACGGATTCCGCAGCGTCCGGTTCGCCGCCCTCCGTGTTCTGGTTCTGCCGCAACGAAGTCCGGCGGTGAGGGGGCGTCGGGCGGCGTCCGCACCTGCGGTCGGAGCCGCGAACCCGCCGGCAAAGCCGATCGCTCGTAGCGGTCCGGCGTTCCGCGGCGCCGGATTCCGGAGGAAATGACTATCTTTGCCGGAACGGGGTTCCGCCCGACGGACGACGCAGGCGCGTCCGCAGGCTCTCGGGAGGCGGGCGGCCCGAATTTCGGAAGAATCAATGTATGTAATTGCTGAATCGAGTTATGAAACAAAATTGGAAACCCGGGACGATGATCTATCCGCTGCCTGCCGTGCTGGTCAGCTGCGGTGCCGTGCCCGAAGAGTATAATCTGCTGACCGTGGCGTGGACGGGGACGGTCTGTTCCGATCCCGCGATGTGTTACATCTCGGTACGTCCCGAGCGCCACTCCTACGGCATCATCCGCCGCACGGGCGAGTTCGTCATCAACCTCACGACCGAAGAGCTGGCCCGCGCTGCGGACTGGTGCGGGGTCCGTTCGGGCCGCGACTACGACAAGTTCCGCGAGACGGGGCTCACGCCGGGCCGCTCGGCGGTCGTGGCGGCTCCGACGGTCGAAGAGGCGCCCGTGTCGATCGAATGCCGCGTGAAGCGGATCGTGCCGCTCGGGACGCACGACATGTTCGTCGCCGAGGTGGTCAACGTGCAGGCCGACGAACGCTACATCGACCCCGACGGCCGTTTCGATCTCGAACGGGCCCGTCCGCTGGTCTACTCCCACGGCGAATATTTCGGGTTGGGCGAAGCGATCGGCCGCTTCGGCTGGTCGGTGCGCAGAAAGAGACCCGCTGCCGGACGGGTATCGGACAGCGGGCGGAAACCCGCAAAGTAGGGTAGCGGCTCTTGCGCTTTTTCCGTGCGTGCGGCGGCACTGTCCGGCGCAGTCCGGGCGGTCGGCTTTCCGATGAATTCGGGGGGGCGGCGTTCGCCGGGCGCGGGAAACGCCGCATTCCGGAGACTCCGCGATGCGGCTCGGCGGCGTTTCGGACGACGGGAGCATGTGGGCCGAACGGTACATTCCGTGCGGTCGCACGGGGCCGATGGTTCGTCGAAGTCGCTTTGTCCGTATCGTCGGCCCGCCGCCGCGTGCGGCGGACGGCATTTCGCCGCAGCCCGTACCGTTTGCATCGGTGGAGGACGGCTGCTTCCGGGGCGCATGCTTCGGGTGGAATGCTGTGCGGCTGCATGCCGTGCGTGCGGCGGCGAAGACGGCCGGAAGCGGTCCGACCGCTACTCGTAGCCGTCGTCCGCCACGACGCCCAGCAGCGGCACGAGGTCCGGAAGCTGTGCGGTCGAGACGATCGCTCCGCGAAGGTCCGCCGGATGGAGCCGCAGCCCTTCGATCCGACAGCTGCGCAGGTCGATGCCTTGCAGCGACGTGTGGGAAAAGTCGGCCTCCGCGAGGCGGCAGCGGTCGAATGCCGCTCCTTGAAGCCGGCAGCCGGTGAGCACGGCCTGCGTGAGGTCGCACTCCTCGAAGCGGCACATCTTCAGACGGCCCTGCGCGAGGTGGAGGTAGCGGCAGTTGGAATTCGATACGGTTACATGGGAGAGCGACGCCTCGGCCAGCGATGCGCCCAGCAGTTTGCAGCCCGCGAACTCCGTGCGGCAGAACGCCGCGCCGTCGAGCCGGAGGTTCGAGAGGTCGCAATGGTCGAACCGCACGTCGGTGAAACGGATGCCCCTGAAATCGCATTCGACGAAGGTTACGTGGTCGAACGTGCAGTTCGCAACCGTCGGATGCGGATGTTTCGCTCCGGCGATCGTACCCCGCATGAAACGACTGCCGTCGGCCTCGCCCTCTGCGGCTGCGAAGGTTTCGGCCGCCCGTTCGGTCTGCGCCCCGCACATCGGAGGTGCGACTGCTGCTTTCTGTCTCCGATCCCGTTTCATCGTCGGTCCTCCGGGCGGCATGGTCGTTGGGCCGCCGTATCCCTCGCCCCCGTAGGCTCCGGGAGAGCCCCGTCCAGCGGTTTTTCGTAGGCCAGCCGTTCGCCGCTCCGGTACCGGATGCGGCCGCAAAGGGTGAACTCCAGCGTGCGGAGCAACCGCTGCATGTAGCGGTTGTCGTGCGCCGTGTCGATGCGGAACCCGCGCATGCCCCGTGCACGGGCTTCGGTCTCCACGTGGCACAGAAAGGCGGTCGCCGTGCCGCGCCTTTTGGCTTCGTCGGCCACGGCGAGCCGGTGTACGACGACATAAGGCCCTGCGGTGAGCCAGCGGCCCTCGATCGCGTCGTAGGCCGGCTCGCCGTCGTAGACGACCGCAGCGTAGGCGATGACCCGCGGCTCCGCCGTTCGGACCGCCCGCATCCGGGCGCCGTCCGTCTTCCTGCCGTTCGTTTCGCCGCTGCGATCTGTCTCGTCTGCGGGTGCTGCCGTGCAGCCGGCGGGTTCCGGCGAACAGCCGGTTCCGACGGCCGCGACGCCCCGTCCGCCGGCGATATCCGCTTCGATGTCCCGCAGGGCGGGGTAGCCGTCCTGCCATTGTGCGCTGCCCAGCGCCCGCATCTGCGCCTGTGCCTCGCGGATGATCTCCATGATGCGCGGCGCGTCGGCGGGTTCCGCGCGTCGGAATTGCAATTTCGGATTCGGTTCCATACCTTTGCAAAGATAGCGAAACGTTTCGGAACGGCAACCGTACTGCGGCGCAGTTTTTGCCCCGTTCGGAGTGATTATGGAAAAGAGCGTATTATTCGGTTTCGGAATCGTTCTCTGCCGGCGATGGAGCCGGCCGCGGCGGCACACTCCGGAAGGGACCGCTGCCGCCCGCCCCTATGCGGCTGGCCGCCTCGGGGGGATCGTTTCGTTTTGCATCGTCTTACTGGGATGCTCACATCCCGCAATCGCACAGAATATGAAATCGCTGACACCGGAAGAGCGCAGGGTGATCCTGCAAAAAGGTACGGAACGCCCCTTCTCGGGCGCCTATTACGACTGTTGGGAAGACGGCACCTACCTTTGCCGTCAATGCGGCGCGCCGCTCTACCGTTCGCAGGACAAATTCGATGCGGGGTGCGGCTGGCCCAGCTTCGACGATGCCGTCGCCGGAGCCGTCGAGCGTGTGCCCGATGCCGACGGACGCCGCACGGAGATCGTCTGCGCCCGCTGCGGCGGACATCTGGGCCACGTCTTCGCGGGCGAGGGTTTCACGCCGAAAAACACGCGCCACTGCGTCAATTCGGTCTCGATGGTCTTCGAACCGGCCGCCGATGAGGCGGCCTCGCCGGAACGCCGGCCCGAGGCGGCCGTGCGGCCGGCCGTGGAGACGGCCTATTTCGCCGGAGGCTGCTTCTGGGGCGTGGAGCACATGCTCCGCCAGCTGGATGGCGTCGTGGACGTGGAGTCGGGCTATATGGGCGGATCGACCCCGTCGCCGACCTACGAACAGGTCTCGCGCGGCCGCACGGGACATGCCGAGACGGTGCGCGTGCGGTTCGATCCTTCGCGGGTCTCCTACGAGACGCTCGCCCGGCTGTTTTTCGAGATCCACGATCCGACGCAGGAGAACGGACAGGGGCCCGACATCGGCGACCAGTATCGTTCCGAGATATTCTACACCTCGCCCGAACAGCGTGCCGTGGCTTACAGATTGATCTCCCTGCTTCGGGCCAAAGGCTACGAGGTCGTAACCGAGGTGGCGCCGGCCGGCCGTTTCTGGCCCGCCGAAGCCTATCATCAGGACTACTACCTGCGCAAGGGGACGCGTCCCTACTGCCACGGCTATACGCGGCGCTTCTGATCCCGGCGACGGGCGGCTGCCCGTCTGCGACGGAGGGCGGTCGCGTGCTTCGCGGCGCGGCGGCGACGGTTCCCGGCGGCATCTGTCGTTATGCGTCGTCCGCCGCACCTCTTGTGCTTTGTCGTCCGGCGTTCGCGGACTGCTGCGGCTCGCTTTTGTGCGTTGTCGGTTGTTGTTTGTTGTCGTCCGGTACCTGTTTCGCCTGCTTTGCGCTGCCGTCCGTCGTTAGCGGCCCGCTGCACGCCTAACGCGCCGTCGGGCGGTGCCGCCGGAGGCGCAGCCGGAGTGCACCGAGCAGCAGGGCGGTGAGCAGTTCGGCGGCGGGGACGGCGAGCCAGATGCCCGTCTCGCCCCACCAGCGGGGCAGCAGCGCGAATGCGAGCGCCATCAGCGCGATGCCCCGCAGCGCCGTGAGTCCTGCGGCGGCCTTGCCGCGTTCGAGGCTCTGAAGATAGCCTGTCGCCGCGACGTTGATCCCGAAGAAGAGGTAGCCCAGCGAAAAGAGTTTGAGACCGGCAAGCGCATGGCCGTAGGCCGGAGCGTCGGGCGTGAGGAAGAGGCCGGCGAGGCGGTTGCCGCCCAGCCATGTGGCGGCGCATACCGCGGCTCCGAAGCCGGCCGCAGTGAGCAGTGCCAGCCGGAACGCCTTGTTCGCGCGTCGGTTCTGACCGGCGCCGTAGTTGTAGCTGATGATGGGCTGTGCGGCCTGAATGACGCCGCTGTAAATCATGAAGATGATCGGGAAGAGGTAGCAGGCGATGCTGTACGCAGCCACGCCCTCCTTGCCCACGTAGCGGATGAAGGCGTAGTTGCCCGCCACCATCATGCACGAGATGGCCAGCTCGCTCAGCAGCGCAGGGAATCCCACGTAGGTCATGTAGCCGATGTTGCGGGCCGTGAGCCGCAGGCTGCGCGGGCTGAATTTCAGTGCCACGGGCCGCAGCGTGCGGCTGCGGCGGAGCATGTAGCGGAGCATGATGCAGGCCCCCAGCGTGTAGCCGATGCCCGTGGCGACGGCGGCGCCCGCCAGACCCCAGCCGCAGACGAAGATGAAGATGTAGTCGAGTACAATGTTGAGCCCCGCGGCCAGCAGGTTGCAGCCCATCACGAAATTGGGGGCTCCGTCGAGCCGCACGGTGAACATCAGAATGTTGAAGAGGGCGATGGGCATGAGGAACGGTACGAACCACAAGAGGTATTCGCGTGCGGGAGCGAGCAGCGAGGCCGGCGTGCCCAGCAGAGCGAGCACGGGCTCCCATGCGGCCATGAGCACGACGGCGGCGAGCGTGAGGCCCGCGGCCGGTACGGCGAGCGCCTGCGTAACGTTGATGCCCGCCACGCGGGCTTTGCCGCGCGCGAGGTGTACCGATGCCACGACCGAGCAGCCCATGCCGAACATGAGCCCGAGACCCGTGGCGAGGGTGTAGACCGGTGCAACGAGATTGACGGCCGCCAAAGCGTCGCTGCCCACGCCGCGTCCGACAAAGATGCCGTCCGTTACGATGAAGACCGCCGAACTGACCATCCCCAGCACCGTGGGCAGGAGAAAGCGCAGGAAGAGGCGGCGGATTGCGGTGTTTCTGAAATCGATGCTGTCGCGTTCCATAGGATTCTGACGTTTTTTTCGCGGGGCAAAGGTAGCGCTTCGGCAGCCGAAAAAAGTTATCTTATGGTAATTTCCGCTTCACGGCGGCGCGGATGCGGCTGAGGGTTTGGGGCGTTACGAAAAGATAGGCCGCGAGATCCTTGAGCGGCACGCGCAGGAGCAGTTCGGGATACTCCGCCAGAAGACGGAAGTATTGCTTGCCTTTTTCGCGCCACGAGTAATCGGCGAAATACTCCTCGTGGCTGCGGAGCATGCGCTCGCTCATGCGGCGCCCCCAGTCGGCCAGCTCGGCGGAGCTGCGGAACAACTCGTCCATGCGCATGCGCGGGATGCGGACGAGGCGCGACGGTTCGAGGGTTTCGACCGTGGCGAACGCGAGACCCGATGGCGCGACGCCCAGCACGGAGGTCGCCGGGTCGCCTTCGAAGGCGAAGTTGAGGATCACGCAGCGATCCTCGCGCATGACATAGGTGCGCAGCGAACCCTCTTCGACGAAATAGAGCCATGCGTCCCGTTCGCCTTCGCGCACGAGACACGTTTTGCGTCCGGCGTCGATCCGTTCGGCCGCGGCGGCGAGCGTCCGCACGGCCCCGGCCGAGAGGCCGTAGTCGTTGCGTATCCGTTCGAAGAAATCCATGCCGCAAAGGTACGAAATATCCGGCCGGAATCTGCCGTGCGGCTGAAAAAATGGCGTGCCGGCCGGCCGCCGCGTCAGATTTTCGTGTCGATTCATGACATTCTTGCAGATTGCTGCGGCTGGCACAGGATTTGACCTTATGACGAGTGGAGCCGGTGCCGAAAGGACCGGTGCGAAAGGAAAAACGTTTAACTAAAAAATAAGGAGGACAAGATTATGGTACCTGCAAGAAAGAGTCAGAACTGGCTGCCCAGCATTTTCAACGAATTTTTCGGCAACGAGTGGATGGATCGTCCGAACGCTTCCACGGCGCCTGCCGTGAATATCATCGAAAACGACCGCGATTTCAAGGTCGAGGTCGCGGCTCCGGGTATGACGAAGGAGGATTTCAAGGTCGACATCACGCCCGATAACGAGCTGGTGATCTCGCTGGAAAAGAAACACGAGGAGAAGGAGGAAGGCAAGCAGAAGGGCACCTATCTCCGCCGCGAATTCTCGTACAGTCAGTACCAGCAGAGTTTCCTGCTGCCCGACAACGTGGAGCGGGAGAAGATCACGGCCCGGATGGAGCACGGCGTGATGACCATCGAGATCCCGAAGAAGAAGGAGGAAGAGGCCGCCGCCGCATCGCGCCGTATCGAGATCGAGTAACCGCTTCCGCCGCGGAAACGGACGGGCTGTCTAACAAATCTTAGACAGCCCGTTTTTATTCGTGCTGCTCATCGAGAACTTTCCCGGATAGCAATGCTCGGAGGGTTGAAAAAACTCGTCGGACAACCCCGTTTTACCTCTCTGCTTTTTCGTTTTTCCGGCTCATGGACGCCCGATCGCAGGAGGATCGGCTTCGGGCGTCCGGTGCCGTCCGTCCGGCTGTTGTCGTTCCGTTTGCTGCTTCGGCGTCTCCCGTTCCGTCGGAGGCAGAAACACGTTGGGTTTGGGCCTGCGGAAACTGCGGGAGAGGGCGGCCGCGAAAGGGGTGTCGAACGTGCGGGCCCCGACGGGGCATCCCTTGACGCAGGCGCAGCAGCGGATGCAGCGTGCGGGGTCCGTCTGCTCCTCGCGGCCCGCGGCGATGGCTCCGACGGGACAAAGCGCCGCGCAGCGGCCGCAGCGCACGCAGACGGCGGGGGCGGTCTGCGGGAGATAGACGACGGGACGGCGTTTCTGCCGGAGGCGGTAGCCGAGCACGAACCGGACGAAGCGCAACGTCGGCCACAGCCCGCTGGCGGGATGCGCGATCTTGCGGACGTCGATCGGCGCGATTCCGCACTCCTCCGTTGCCGGCTTCCCGGGCGCTTCGCCGCTGCGGGGCGGCATCCCCTGTGCGGTTCCGGCCGTTTCGCGGGCTTCGGGTCCGTGCGGCGCGTGGTCCGCCGGTCCGTCTTGCGTTGCCTGCATGCCGCCTGCGGAGCCGCAGGATCCGGCGGCTGCGAGCCGCTGCGCCGTCCGTCGGCCGAAGGCTTCCGCCTCGGCGAGGTCGGCGGCGTCGGGCCGTCCGGCGGCGATGGGGAAGCGGTCCGACGAGTAGGAGTGTTCGCCTACGAACGCTGCGGCCGCCACGGGGACGAATCCCTGTGCCGCGGCGATTTCGGCCAGCTCCGCGAGAGCGCCTTCGAAGGCGCGGTTTCCGTAGAGGACCGCCAGTACGGCGGGGGTGGAACAGCCGCGCACGGTTTCGAGCCGCAGGCGGGCCGTCGGGGCTACGCGCCCGCCGTAGACGGGTACGGCGATCACGGCCGCGGCATGCCGGGGAATGACGGTCGGGCGGGGTGCCGCATGGGTCAGGTCGACGGTGCGGACGGGGAGCGTGCCGGGCGTTTCGCCTGCGTGCCGTGCCGTTGCGGCGTCGGTTGTCGCTGCGTCGGCCGCGACCGTCGCAGCGGCGGCCTCGTGCGTGCGTGCGATGCCGGCCGGCTGCTCCGAAAAGCCGCGGGCGACGGCCTCGGCGATTCGGCGCGAGGCGCCCGTGGGCGAAAACCAGATGGTGCAGAGTTCCTGTGGATTCATAAGCGTGGGGATGTATGTGTTGTCAGCGCAGGACGACCGTCGTGGAGATCGGACCGTGCGCTCCGAAGACGAGCGCCTGCTCGATGTCGGCCGTTTTCGAGGGGCCCGACATGAAGCAGCCGTAGTCGAAGTCGGCATCGGCGAAAGCGGGGTGTCCGACGGCGTCGAGCATCGTGTCGACGACGGCCTCGCGCGGAACGACGATCAGAAGAGCCGTCGCTCCGAAGTAGAGCGCCTTGTGGCGGATGTTCTGCCGGATCCACACCGCGCCGTTTTCGGCCACGGCGAGGAGCCCCTCGACCACGCCCAGATCGACGTCGCACAACGTGCGCGCATCGTCCGTCGCATCGGGGTCGATCGTCGCCGACTTTACCTCGGCGAGGCGCGAGGCGATGCGCCGCGCATCGGGGTAGAGCTGCCGGATCAGTTCGTCGAGCGGTGCGCCATCCGCGAGGACGGCCCGGCCGCCGGCGGCTTCCGTCTGCCGGATGAACTCGGCCGTGCGGTCTTCGAACCGCTGGGGTGTGAAATCGAATGCGGGGTATGCCTCCGCGGGCATGCGTGCGTCGGCGATCCGGCGGAGTATGCGTTCTTTGGTTGTCATGGTGTTTGCCGGTGTTTTTCGGGGTTTGAGTCGTCGGAAGTGCCGCACGCCTTGCGGACGAGGCCCGCTTTCCAGAGTGCATCGAAGGTGCGGGGAGCGAAGCGGGGCATGTCGCGGCCCGAACCGTACCACGGGTTGAGCCGATTGTTCAGCACGCCATGGGGCAGCCGCCCGGCGAAGCGTCCGAGCGCGATGGCGCCGTAGAACCGGCCGGGGGCCCGCATGGCGAAGTTCATGGCTTTGACCGCCAGTTTTTTGCGTGCGTCGGCCAGCCCTTCGCCGTCGAGTTCCTGCCGCCATGCGTAGATCTGCTCGCCGAGGTCGATCTTCGCGGGACAGACCTCCGAGCAGGAGTAGCAGAGCGAGCAGGCCGAGACGTTGCCGTGGTAGCGCTCCGGCGAGCGGAGCATGCCGAGGTTGATGCCCAGCGGACCCGGGATGAAATAGGAGTAGGTGGCGCCGCCCGAACGCCGGTAGACGGGACAGGTGTTCATGCAGGCGCCGCAGCGCAGGCATTTGAGCATGTTGCGGTGCGCCTCGTTTGCGAGGCTTTCGGTGCGGCCGTTGTCCACGATGACCACGTGGATCTGCTTGCCTGCGGCCGGCCGGCGGTAGAGCGACGTGTAGGTCGTTACGGGCTGCCCGGTGGCCGAGCGGGCCAGCAGCCGCGTGAAGACGGCCAGCGCCCGGTAGTCGGGGATCACCTTTTCGAGCCCCATGATGGCGATGTGCAGATCGGGGAACGAGGTGCCGAGATCGGCGTTGCCTTCGTTGGTGCAGACGGCGAAAGCACCTGCTTCGGCGATGGCGAAGTTCACGCCCGTCATGGCGATGTCGGCGCCGAGGAACTTGCCGCGCAGGTGTCTGCGGGCCTCGTGCGTGAGGTAGGCGGGGTCGCTGTTGCCCGCCGCGGTATGCCACACCCGCTCGAAGAGTTCGCCCACCTCCTCGCGTTTGACAGCGATCGCCGGCAGGACGATGTGGCTGGGCGGACGGTGCAACAGCTGCATGATCCGTTCGCCCAGATCGCTCTCCACGGCGTCGACGCCCCGCGCGAGCAGATAGGGCGTCAGCCCGCACTCCTCCGAGAGCATCGACTTGCTCTTGATGAGGTTGCGGCCGCCGTGCGCCGCGACGATCTCCCCGACGATGCGGTTCATCTCGTCGGCGTCCGCGGCCCAGTGGACCTGCATGCCGTTGGCCGAGGCATTGCGTTCGAAGAGTTCGAGGTAATGGCCCAGATGACTGAGCGTGTGGCGCTTGATGGCCGACGAAGCGGCCCTGAGCGCCTCCCACTCGGGGACGCTCTGCGCCATGCGGTCGCGTTTGGCCCGGACGGTCCAGAGCGCGCCGTCGTGCCATGCGGTGCGTGCGGCGTCGGCGACGAACCGCGCCGCGGCTCGGGAATGCGTGCTCATAGGTTCGATGCGAGAATTTGGACGATGTGCAGCGTGCGGATCGGAAGCCGGTCGTGGTCGATGATGCCCTGCATGTGCATCAGACACGAACTGTCGGCTCCGGTGATGTATTCGGCGCCGGTGGCGAGGTGGTCGCGGAGCTTGTCGCGGCCCATGCGGATCGAGACGGCGTTCTCTTCGGCGGAGAACATGCCGCCGAAGCCGCAGCATTCGTCCCGCCGCGAGGGTTCGCATACCTCGACGCCGTCGACCATTTCGAGCAGGTCGCGCAGCTTCGAGCGGTAGGGGACGTTCAGCTCGCCGGGGGTGCTGAGCCCCAGTTTGCGCACGCCGTGGCAGGAGTTGTGGAGGCTCACCTTGTGCGGAAAGCAGGCGCCGAGTTTCGCGGGGCGCACGACGTCGTGCACGAATTCGCAGATTTCGTAGATGCGCGCGTCGATGCAGGCGTGCTCGCGGTAGCCGTCCAGCAGGCGCGGGTAGCCCTCCTTGACGAAAACCACGCAGCTGGCCGAGGGGCCGACCACGTAGTCGTACGCGGCGAAGAGCCGTTCCATGCGTTCGGCCAGCGGGCGGGCGTCGCGTTCGAATCCGGCGTTGGCCATCGGCTGCCCGCAGCAGGTCTGCCCGGTCGGATAATCCACGTCGAGCCCCAGCGAGGCGAGCAGCCTGTACGAGGCTTCGCCCACTTCGGGGTAGACGGCGTTGATGTAACAGGGAATGAAGAGTCCTACTTTCATCTTCTCGGTGTATGTTCGTGTCTCCTACTAACCAAACGGAGTTCCAAATATAGCGGTTTTCCGTCGAATTCGCAGCGATTGTCCCGTTTTTTGTATATTTGCATATAAACTGTTTAAAATAGATCGTATCCGATGAGAATGATTGCAGCAATGGCCGCTCTCGCGCTCGCAGCGTGCGGAGCGCCGGCCGGGCGGGGTGCGAAGACCCCCGAACCGGCCACGAAAGTGGAGATGGGCGCGGAGATCGCGCTTCTCAGGCCCGATTCGGTCGGCGGCACGACCGTCGACGAGGCGTTGTGGAACCGCCGGTCGTCGCGCGAGTTCGCGGCGGAGCCTCTCTCGCTCGAAGAGCTTTCGGGCGTGGTGTGGGCCGCCGCGGGCATCAACCGCCCCGCGAACGACCACCTCACGGCCCCGTCGGCGCTGGGCCTCTACCCGATCCGCACCTACGCTTTTTTCCGCGAGGGCGTGTACAGCTACGATGCGCGGGCGCATAAGCTCACGCGCGTGCTCGAAGGCGACCACCGCGCCGTGTCGGGCGCCCAGCCCTTCGTGGCGACCGCACCGCTCAATCTGGTCTTCGTGGCCGATCTGAGCGTGTACGAGGGCAAGGCGATCCCGGCCGAACACGTCCGCTTCCTCTGCGGGCAGGACGCCGCCTGCTACGTCGAGAACGCGAACCTCTATGCCGCCGGCCACGGACTGAAATCCGTTACGCGCGGCAGCGCCTCGGACCGTTTGCTCGAAACGCTCGGCCTCGACCCCGCGCGTTATTTCTTCGCGCTGGCCGTCTCGGTCGGGAAGTAGGGGATGCGCTGCGTGCCGCCCCGGTGGGGAGGTTCCCGCCGGGGCGCATCCGCGGATGGAAACGGAGGTCCGTCCGACGAGCTGCCCTTCCTCCCCCTCCGACGGGAATCGCCTGCTCGGAAAGGGTTCCGAACGGTGCGGTACGAATGAAAAAGAGGCTGTCGAACGAGTTTCGGACAGCCTCTTTTTGTATCGCCTGCGGGCGGAGGTTATTCCGCCGCCGCGGGATGTACCCTGACGCCGTCGATGGTGATCGTACCCGAATCGGTGCCGACGGCCGTGTTCTTGTAGTTGTCGTAGATGCTGATGTAGGGCGCCTTGTAGAATGCCGACAGGGCCTCCTGCGTCAGTTCGGCGCCGGTCGCGGCGTCGGTCTCGGTCCAGTTGGCGCTGTTGTCGGCGATCCGCTCGATCACCAGATCGAATCCCTTGGTGTTGGTGATGTTGCCGATGAACCACGAGTTGTTGTAGCCGTCGGGCGCATAGTACGGCGTGATACCGCCGATCGTCTGACCTTTGGCGAAGACGGTCCGGAAGTAGCCCTTCGACGGCTGGCAGTCGCGGATCGTAACCTTCACGGTTTTGCCGCTGTAAAACTTGCCTATGAGGCCGCCGTTGTTCCAGCCGCTCTTGCCGGTGAATGCGACATTCTCCGACGAACACTTCTCGATCAGCACTTCGCCCGAATTGTTGCCGAAATAGCCGAACAGACCGCCGCTGCCGTAGGTGTTGGCGCCTTCGCCGCAGGCGATGGCGACCTCCTTGATCGAGCAATTGCTGATGCGGGAGACGTTGCGCACGTAGCCCGCCAGACCGCCGGTCCACTTGCCTTCGCCTTCGATCGCGACGTTTTCGACGTGGAGGTCGTCGATCGCCGCGGGTTTGTCGTCGGTGCCGTAGACCTGTCCGAAGAGACCGCGCGCAGGGGTCGTCAGGTCGATCCGCACGTTGCGGACGGTGTGTCCGTTGCCGAATACGCAACCGCTGAAGAGGTGCCCCTTGGCCGTGTAGTTCGCTTCCGTGTCGTTGGGGTTCGTGAGACTGGTGTAGCCGATGGGGGTCCACTCGTGGTTGCCGAGGTCGATGTCGTTGCAGAAGAGTACGCCGGCACCTTCGGCCAACCGTCCCGCATTGGCTTCGCGGGCGATCCACGCCAGATCCGAAGCTTCGTAGATTTCGTAGCAGAACCACTCGGTGCCGTCGTTTCGCACGGTGCCGGACATGGGCTCCGTAACGGTCGCGCCGTCCCAGAGCGTAACGGGCAGTGCGTGGGCGCCCTCCCTGCCTTCGACCGTAACCGAAGGGGCGACCTCCACGGTGTTCGAATCGTCGCGGTTCATGACGAGGAAGTTCATGCGTGCGGGCTGAGGCGTGTTCGCCTCGACGAGCTTGGTCGCGCCGAGCAGCCGGAGCGTGTTGTTCTTCGAACGCAGGTCGGCCGAAAACTGGTGGTTGGTGGCGGTCTGCGGCGAGTTGTAGGAGCGGATTTCGGAATCCGTAACCGTTACGGCGTTGCTCCCGGCGGTCGCTACCGCTGAGTCGAGGACGATCGCGGCGAAATCTTCGGTGGGGCCGGTGAAGTAGTTGCGGCCGATGAGTTCCGAGCCTTCGATGTCGAATACGCACTCCTTGCCGTGGACGTTCAGCGCGGCGCGGCCGTCCAGACGCGAATTCTCCGCGTTCACGATCACGGGCGTCGTGATACCCGCGATGTTCACGGCGTAGAAGAAGCCTTCAACCGCCGATCCGTTGCGGATGTCGATCCGTACCGTACCGCCGTTGTTGCCCACGGCGATGCCGCGGGGATAGTAGTTGCCGTCCTTCACGCGGCTCTTGAAATAGGCGATCTCCTCTTCGGTGTAGTCGCGGCTGCCGATGGCCGTCTCGTTGCTGTGGATCGACGTCCCGTCGATCGTGATGCGGCTCTCGGTGCTCGTCAGGTCGTTGTTGAGGACGGAGACGCCGCGGCAGTCCGTGCCGAGAGCCTTGATCTCGGAGTTGCGCAGGGTGATGTCGGGGTCTGCGCCCGTGCAGCTGATGCCGTAGCTCTTGGCCGTGTTGCAGACGAGCAGCACGTTGTCGAACAGGGCTTTCACACCGTCGCCCGACACGACGATCGGGTGCGTGGCCTCTGCCTCGGACGTCGGTGCGATCGTGAGGTTCGCGACTTCGGCGTCGGCTGCGATTTCGAGCGGCTTGCTCAGCGTGCCTCCCTTGCCGTCGAGACCCGTTACGTCCTTCTCGATCACGATGCAGTCGAACTGCTCCTGTTGTGCGAGGATGCGCTCCAGTCCGGCCTGCGTGCCGATGCAGCCGACGATCCGGCCGTCGTAGCCGCTCTCGCGGACGATCTCGCGGACGGTGCCGTAGATCTTCGCATTGCCTTTTTTCAGCGTCAATTTCCCTACTTCGGCATTTTCTTCGACGTAGAGCGTATTTTCGGCGGTGGAGGCGGTCATTTCCGTGTACTTGCCGTTCACCGTTACGGTCGTGTTGGGCATGTCGATCACCAGTCGCTTGGCTGTCTCGGTGTCGGTTACGATGCTGACCCGTTCGGGCAGTGCGGCCGTTTCATCGGCGGCGGAGCTCTCCTTGAAAGTCAGTTGTGCATTCGCAGCGACCTGCGGCACCTCGACCGTCAGCGCGGCCGATTCGGCGAATGCCTTCGGGATGGTTACCTCGGCATCGCTCTCGACCTTCGAGCCGACCTGCACCACTTCGGGTGCTTCCTCGGGTGAGGAGGCTGCCTTCTTGATCGCGTCGGACACATCGTCGGCACTCCCGGCCACGACGACCTTCGGGATGGCGATGGCCGTGAAGTCGACGATCTTGGCGCGGCCTACGACGAGCTGTTTCGAGAGCGCCTTCGTTACGGTTTGGTCCGCATCGTCGGTGATCCGGAACGAAAGCGTGCCGGCCGGGTAGGTCTGTGCCGGAACGACGAACAGGAAATCCGTCGGGGTTTCCGCATCGAGCGTTACGGGCTCCGGACAGGTCAGCGTGATTTCCGATCCGCTCTGTGCGTCGGACGCTGCGGGAGCGCCCGCTTCGTCCACGTGCTGCATGGCTTCGTTGCCGCCGCCGTCGAAGACGATGATCCGGCCGCCGTCGGGTCCTTCGGCGAGCGTGCCGGCGCCCGAGAGCGTCTTGTCGGTCGACACGAGCCGGATCGACTTCACCTTGCGTCCGGTGCCGTCGTCCGTCAGCCGGATGTTGATGACGCCCGCCACGTGGGTGAATTCCAGCGTGCCGATTTCATCGCCCGTGGTGCGGGCATACATCGGGTTGGTCTCGGGCGAGAAGGACCCCTCGGCGTAGGTCTGCGCTCCGGGAATCGTGAGTTTGCCTGCCGAGTAGGCCGAATAGGGATAGTAGGCTTCGAGGGACGAGGCGCCTTCGGCCGTCGGTGTGCCCGAGACGGTGAAGGTGCCGTCTTCGGTGTTCTCTCCGCCGGTGAGTACGTATTGGCAGAGGGAGCCTCGGTCGGTTACGACGGCGATCCGGTCGTCCGTACTCCAGAGAACCGGCGAGAATGCGCCTTCCTGCGGTCCGAGATGGGTGCGCGTTTCGGCGGTTCGGGGCGTGCGTGCCGTGAGGGTGTGCGTGCCGAGCGGTTCGGGCACTGTGGGTTCGAGTTCGCCGACGGGGTCCGTCGAGCAGGCGTTGAGTGCGACGCATCCGGCCGCACTCACGAGGAAAAAGATTTTTTTCATGACGTGTGTGCGGTTTAATAGGGATCGTATTCACCGTGTTCGAATTGGGAAGTAGCGAAGCCTTGCTCGGCGGATACCTCCAAGAGGCTGATTACGGGAGCGGAATAATTCGTTTGATTAAATTCCCCCCCCCATGTTTTTGCGAAATTTCATTCATAGTTTCACTTGACATTTAGGGTTGAATGGATATTTTATTTGATGCGGACAAATTTAGGTAAAATCTTCCGGACATCTCCCCCCCCCTCGATTTCGGCCTTTTTTGCGTATAAAAAGAGCGTATTCGTATAGTTCGGGAGCCTTATGGAATATCCGACGGTCCGTATGTTTTCTCCGTCCGGCGGCCTTTGCGATGCGGTCCGCACCGCTCGGTCCCGACGGAAACGGGGGCAGGCGGCGGGAGAACCCCGTTGCGGAGGGATCAGCGCGCGGAGGCGTTTCCGCGGTCGTCGCTTCGTGCGGAGTCGATTTCGTTGTCGGCGCCGTTGTCGGTGTCTCGGGCAGCCCCGATTGCGTTGTCGCTTTCGGCGAAGTAGCGCCACAGCGGAGCGGCCATCAACGCCTGCACGATTCCGCCCCGTTCAAGCAGACCGCGCACCTCGTCGCGCGTCATCAGATGGACTCTCAGGTCCTCCGTGGCTTCGAGATGCTGCGGCGAGAGGCGTTCCACGCCGGTGGCGACGAAGCAGTGGGTGAAGTTGTCGTGTGTGGCGGGATTGGCGCAGATGCGCATCGTCTCGCGCCATCGGCCGCCGCCGAAACCCGTCTCCTCCAGCAGCTCGCGCCGGGCGGCTTCGAGAGGCGAAGCGTCGTCCGGGTCGCAGACGCCGGCCGCCAGCTCGTAGTCCGTGCGGCCGAGGCCGTGGCGGTACTGGTCGATCATCACGAACAGTCCGTCGCGCGTGATGGCGATCACGTTGACCCAAGCGGGGTATTCGAAGACGTAGTAGTCCGGCACATGGGCGCCGCCGGGCAGTTCGACGCACTCGTGCCGCACGGTGAACCACGGTTCGCGCGCGACGTATTCGCTCCGGAGAACTTTCCATGGGCGGGGTTTCGATTTTTCCATCTCTTACCTTGTTTTCGGTACGAAGATAACGATTTTTCGTTACCTTTGTGTTGAGAATTACAAACCGTAACCGAATGATACCACAACCTGAACGAAAACGCATCATCGACCTGATCCGTCGGGAGGTCGTCCCCGCTATCGGATGCACCGAACCCATCGCCGTGGCGCTCTGCGTGGCGCGTGCGGCCGAGACGCTCGGATGCCGGCCCGAGAAAATCACGGCGCGCCTGAGCGCCAACATCCTCAAGAACGCCATGGGCGTCGGAATCCCGGGTACGGGCATGATCGGCCTGCCGATCGCCATCGCGCTGGGGGCATTGGTCGGACGCTCGGACTATCAGCTCGAAGTGCTGAAGGACTTGACGCCCGAGGCCGTCGAAGAGGGGCGCCGCTACATCGACCAGAAGCGTATTTCGATCTCGCTGAAAGAGCATATCGCGGAAAAACTGTATATCGAAATCGAGGTCGAAGCCGGGGGGCACACCGCCACGGCCGTCATCGCCGGCGGACACACCTCTTTTATATATATAGCGCGCGACGGCGAAGCGCTGCTCGATAAGCGCGCAGGGGCGTCGTCGGCAGCCGGTGCCGCGGACGACGATCCCGAGCTGACGCTTCGCCGCGTGTGGGATTTCGCCATGACGGCGCCGCTGGACGAGCTGCGTTTCATCCTTGAGACCCGCCGGCTGAACAAGGCTGCCGCCGAGCAGTCGTTCAAGGGCGAGTACGGCCACTGCGTCGGCCGCACGATGTGCGGCATGCAGGAGCGCAAGCTGATGGGCGACCACGTATATGCGCATATCCTCGCCTACACCTCCGCCGCCTGCGACGCCCGCATGGGCGGTGCGATGATCCCGGTGATGAGCAATTCGGGCAGCGGCAATCAGGGCATCGCGGCGACGCTTCCCGTGGTGGTGTTTGCCGAGGAGAACGGCGCGACGGAGGAGCAGACGATCCGCGCGCTCACGCTGAGCCACCTCACGGTGATCTACATCAAGCAGAGTTTGGGCCGTCTGTCGGCCCTGTGCGGCTGCGTCGTGGCGGCCACCGGTTCGAGCTGCGGCATCGTCTATCTGATGGGCGGCGGCTACGACGAGGCGGCGGCGGCCGTAAAGAATATGGTCGCTACGCTGACGGGCATGCTCTGCGACGGCGCCAAACCCAGTTGCGCGATGAAGCTGATGAGCGGCGTCTCGACGGCCGTGCTGTCGGCGATGATGGCCATGGAGCACCGCTGCGTAACGGCCGTGGAGGGTATCGTCGAGGAGGACGTGGACAAGTGCATCCGCAACCTCACGCGTATCGGCCGCGACGGCATGAACGAGACGGACCGTCTGGTGCTCGACATCATGACCCACAAGTCCTGAGCCCGTGGCTTTTCGCGGCGTTGCCCTCCGTCCGAGGCCGCGGGATTTCCGAAGATGCCGGATTATGGGGAGCGCCGAAAGATGAAGAGGCTGTCTGACAAAATTTTTTTCAACCCTCCGAAAATTGCGTATTGGGAATTCCCGAATAGCAGTACGAATGAAAAAGAGGTGTCTAAAACGTGTTGGACAGCCTCTTTCGTTTTCGTCTCTGCCATTGCCCGCACTTCGTTCGGCTTGCGCTCGGCATGCCAGCCCTTCCCCTTTTCGGGAGGCGCCTCCCGGTCTCGGCGACCAATCGCGCAAACCCGGCTTGCGCTCGGCATGCCGGCCCCGTTATCCGGGTTGCGGATCTTCGGAGAGCCGTGCGGGCCGCAGCCTCCGACTGCGGAGGCATCTCATCTTGTGCGGACATACCGCGCAGGCTGCTCCCGTCTTTTCTGACGAATGACGCTGGAATCGCAGGCAGGACGAAAGGAAGGGCGGGACCGTTTTCCGGACCAGCTCGAACGGGCGAATCGTGTGCGTTCGCGGGCGGGTGCGGCATCGGGCGGGACGACCGCGCTTCGCGTGCGGTGTCGGATCGCCGCGGCGGAGAAGAGCCCGGCTTCGTGATGACCTCTTATGAAAAGATGACGCGGATCGTATTCCGGAGCAGCGCGGACAGATCGGCCCGCGATGGCGAAGAGATGGAATCGTCGGGAAATATCACCGGACGATCGCCTTCACGATCAACCCCGTCGCTCCTTGGTGGCGCGTGGTGTAGTCTTTGGCGACTCGGCTGGTTTTCCGCCGGTATTCCTCGTTGTCGCGCAAGGGGACGAACCATTGCTTCAGCTCTTCGTAATTGGCGACGGATTTGGCGGCCCCCAGCGTTACGAGGTCGCGGGCTTCCTTGAATTTCAGATAGTTGGGGCCGAATGCCACAGGCAGGCCGAATGTCGCCGCTTCGAGCGTATTGTGGATGCCCGCGCCGAAACCGCCGCCGATGTAGCTCCACGTGGCGTAGCCGTAGACCGACGAAAGCAGTCCCACGGTGTCGAGCACGAGCAACTGACGGTCGCCGTATTCGGTTCGGTCGGTGCAGGCCGTGTAGCGGAGCGCTCCGCCGCGCGTTTCGTCCATCAGCCGTGCGATGCGCGATTCGTCCATTTCGTGCGGAGCGACGATGAATTTGATGTCGGGATTGTCGTTCATCAGACGGATCAGCAGCTCTTCGTCCGGACTCCATGTCGAACCCGCCACGAAGAGCCGGCTGCCGCCTTTGAAGCGTTCGGCGATCTCGATCCGCTTGGCGGCCGCGGCGATCTCCGCCACGCGGTCGAACCGCGTGTCGCCGGCGACCACCACGTTGTCGAAACCCAGCTCGGCCAGCAGGCTTTTCGATTCGTCGTTCTGGACGAAAAGGGTGTCGAACGTTTCGAGCGCCTGTCGCCACATCCCCCCGTAAGGTCTGAAAAAGATCGAGTTGCGGCGGAAGATGGCCGAGACGATGTAGGTGCGGATGCTGCGGCGCCGCAGTTCGGCGAGAAGGTTGAGCCAGAATTCGTATTTGACGAAGACGGCGATTTCGGGATGGGCGATGTCGAGAAAACGGCGGGCATTCGCAGGCGTGTCGATCGGCAGATAGAAAATATAGTCCGCGCCCGGGTAGTTCTTGCGGATCTCGTAGCCCGAGGGCGAGAAGAAGGTAACGAGAATCTTGTATTCGGGGCGTTCGCGGCGGATGCGTTCGATGATGGGACGACCCTGTTCGAATTCGCCGAGAGAAGCCGTATGAATCCAGACGATCCGCGCCCCGGGGTCTATGGTCCCGGCCATTCGTTCGAACAGGTCCCGCCGTCCTTCGCTCCAAAGTCTGGCTTTGGCGTGCCGCGGTGCGATCAACCGGATGACCCATGCGTAGAGGGCGAGACCGAAATTATAGATCCACATCTGATTTCATCGGTTTGGGTTCAATATACGGCATTTGTTTTTCTGCGTCCGCCGGGAGCGGAACAGATTCGTTCCGGCAGGCCGTCTGTCGAGAACCGTTTTTCCGGCAATCGTTCCCTCCCTCCGGCGCGAACGGCGGAGAGAGAGAACGATCTTTCGGCCGGACAAAGATAGTATATTTTGTCGGGTTCGCAAAATTACCAGTGGCTTTCGACCGCATCGGGGATAAATCGGACGACCGCATCGCCGTGTGGGCCTATGTCCACGGCGATGAGGTCGAAACGCAGCTCTTCGTCCGGGGCGTGTCGCGCCATGTAGCATGCGGCGGCATGCACCAGCGCGCGGCATTTGGCCGGCGTCAATGCCTGCTCGGGCGGCGTCAGTCCGCCGGCTCTGCGGGTTTTGACCTCTACGAAGTGGAGACACTGCCGCCTGCGGGCCACGATGTCCAGTTCGTAATGCCCGCTGCGCCAGTTGCGGGCGCAGATCTCGTACCCTTCGCGCCGGAGCCACTCCGCCGCAAGCTCCTCGCCGCGTCGCCCCGTCATTGCGGACGGGGATTCCGTCCCGCGCGGGGATTGGGCAGGGGGCTGTCGCTCCGTCCGCATCTTCGGATCGTCCCTGCCGGTCGGGGCGTGCGCGGCGGATTTCCCGTCTGCGGGTCGTCGTTCCCTCTTCGTCTGCGGATCGCTCCTGTCGGAAAGTGATTTCATGCCGGATTATTACTTTTTCGGGTCGTTTCGTTTCTGCGGCCGCCCGAACCGGGAGCGGGGGCGTTGTCTGCGCGGCGGTTATCCGCGACCGGCGGGGAGCCGGAACGCATCCGCCGCCGTCCCGTTTTTGTCGTCCTGCCTGCGGCGTGCGGCTGCCCTGCATCGTCCGCAGACGGCAGCCGAGGCACAGCCCCGCAATATCCGACGGCACGTGCGGACCTGCCTGTCGCAGTGCGGCTCCCGCACGCTGCCGTGATGTTCCGTCGTGTTGCGGATTCCCTGCCGCCGCCGCGGGACTGCTCCGTCCGCGGACCTCCTTCGCTCCCCGTCGCATCCGGGGGATACTTATAATAAAAACGAGAGGTCGTCGCCGGCATGGACCTCATAGGGGGCGATGCCCTTTTTGAAGATGCGCATCGGACGCGGTCCGATCAATTCGAGCCTGCCCGCTTCGCAGCGGAGCATGCACCCCTCGCGCAGGCCCACGACCCAGCGGCGCGGATTGGCCTCGATGTATTCGAGGATGCGCTGCTCGCGCGTCTCGCCCGCATGTCCCTCGGGATTGGCATCGAGGTAGTGGGGGTTGATCTGGAACTTCACGGCGCCGATGGCCTTGAACGACTCGGGCTCCACGATGGGCATGTCGTTCGTGGTGCAGATCGTCGGACAGCAGACATTGCTGCCGGCCGACCAGCCGACGTAGGGTGTGCCGGCCTTCAGCTTGCGCAGGATCGTGCCGAGAAGCTTCTGTTCCTGCATTTTACGGGTCAGGGCGAAGGTGTTGCCGCCGCCCACGCAGAGGGCCTCCGCTTCGCGGATCATGCGCTGCGGATCGCTTGCGCGGTGCACCGAACGCAGGCGGATACCCAGCTCGGCGAAGCGTGCCGCGACCTTTTTTTCGTACTCCGCATAGGAGAACGTAACGGCGGCGTAGGGGACGAAAACCGCCTCGCGCACGCCGTGCAGAAACTCCCCGATGCGGGGCATGGGATATTGGAGATAGGGCTCTCCGGCGTTGGTCGAATTCGAGATCAGGAGCAGTTTCATAATGTTCTGGCTGCTAAAATTTTAGTTTGAAAAATGTGCTAAATGTCGAAACTATTGTGAATAAAAAATTAGGTTCTTTTGTCAAAAGTAATAAAAAAAGTGTTACTTTTGCGCAAAATTCATTTGGAAATCGAGTAACTGTTTCTTAATAATTGTTTAACTAAAAAATTAAAATTATGTCAGAAGTACAGTCCAAAGTTGTCGAGATTATCGTTGATAAGCTGGGCGTAAAGGAGTCGGAAGTAGTTCCCGAAGCAAGTTTCACGAACCATCTCGGCGCTGACTCGCTCGACACGGTGGAGCTCATCATGGAGTTCGAGAAGGCTTTCGATATCACGATCCCCGACGAGGATGCCGAGAAAATCGCAACCGTAGGCGACGCGATCAAGTATATCGAGGAGCACAAAAAATAAATCACCATACGAAGGACTTGCGCGAGTTCTTAAAAGCTTAAATTCATGACAGAAAGAAGAGTAGTTGTTACGGGCATCGGTACGATCAATCCGCTCGGTAATAACATTGCAGAGTATTTTTCGAATCTTGAGAAGGGCGTAAGCGGTGCCGCACCGATTACTCATTTCGATGCCGAAAAATTTAAGACTAAGTTCGCTTGTGAAGTCAAAGATTACGACCCGGGCCGTTATTTCGACCGTAAGGAGGTGCGCAAGTACGACCTTTTCACGCAGTATGCGCTGATCGCGGCCGCGCAGGCCGTCGAGGATTCGGGGCTCGACCTCGAACGCATCGACCTCGAACAGGTCGGCGTGATCTGGAGCTCGGGCATCGGAGGACTCAAATCGTTCTTCGACGAATGTCTGGGCTATGCCGCAGGGGACGGAACCCCTCGGTTTAGCCCATTTTTCATTCCCCGCATGATCGCCGATATCGCCGCCGGCTTCATCTCCATGAAGTACGGTTTCATGGGACCCAACTATTGCACCGTTTCGGCGTGCGCTTCGTCCAACCACGGCATGATCGACGCCATGAACGCCATCCGCTACGGCAAGGCCGACGTGATGGTTACGGGCGGTTCGGAGGCTGCGGTCAACGAACCTTCGGTGGGCGGCTTCAACGCGATGCAGGCGCTTTCGACCCGCAACGACGATCCGGTGCATGCTTCGCGTCCGTTCGACAGGGACCGCGACGGCTTCGTGATCGGCGAGGGGGCGGGCGCTCTGGTGCTGGAGGAGCTGGAGCATGCCAAAGCCCGCGGCGCGCGGATCTATTGCGAAATCGCCGGCGGCGGCTGTTCGGCCGACGCCTATCACTTCACGGCGCCCCACCCCGAAGGCGAAGGCGCCATGAAGTCGATGCGCGACGCGATGAAAGACGCCGGTGTGGATCCCGGGCAGATCGACTACGTGAACGTGCACGGCACTTCGACCCCTGCGGGCGACATACCCGAACTGAAGGCCGTGGCAGGCGTGTTGGGCGATCACGTCTACGACATCAACATTTCGTCCACCAAATCCATGACGGGACACCTGCTGGGTGCTGCCGGAGCCGTCGAAGCGCTGGCCTGCATCTTCGCCATCACGCACGGCGTGGTGCCCCCCACGATCAACTGCGAGAATCTCGATCCGGAGATCGACGCCCGGTTGAACCTCACGCTCAACGAGGCGCAGACGCGCGACGTGAAGTGCGCGCTGAGCAATACGTTCGGTTTCGGAGGCCACAACTCCACGATCGTATTCCGCAAGTGCTAACGTGTTGATCGTGTCCGTGCCGTGATCGATTTTCTGTTGCGTCCTCTGCGGAGGAATTTCGGGCGGGACAAGACGTATTACCGCATCGTCGACGATCTGTTCGGATTCGTTCCGCATAACATCGAACTTTATAAGCTGGCTTTGATTCACAAGTCAGCTTCTTTGGTTTTGGACGACGGCCGGCAGATCAACAACGAACGTCTCGAATATCTGGGCGACGCGGTGATCGAGGCCGTGTCGTCGGATTATATCTACATCGAATTTCCCGACGAACAGGAGGGCTTCATGACGCAGATGCGCTCCAAGATCGTGTCGCGCCAGTCGCTCAACGGCATTGCGGAGCGGATCGGGCTGGATCGGTACATCATCTCGAATTCGAGCGGCAACTGCACGCAGAAGCACATCTCGGGCGATGCGTTCGAGGCGATGATGGGGGCGATCTACCTCGATCAGGGGTACGAATTCGTCAACCGGCTGCTCATCAACCGCATATTTTATCATTACCTCGATCTCGACGACCTCACGGAGTCGGAGACCGATTTCAAGAGCCGTCTGATCGAGTGGTGCCAGAAGAACCACCATTCGATCGCGTTCCGTTCGGGGTTGAGCCGCAGTGCCGGAATGCGTCCGCAATTCCATGCGACGGTCTACATCGACGGGCTGGAGACGGGCCACGGCACGGGCGGATCGAAGAAGGAGGCCGAGCAGGAGGCGGCCCGCTCCGTGTCGGAGGGGGTGAGCGACGAAGCATGCGCCTCGCTGCTGGATAAGGTGGACCGGCTCTCCTTGTAGATGCGGACGACTGTATACGCTTTGCCGGACCGGGAATGCCGGATTCGGTCGCCGTTTCGGACCGCTGTCGTTTTCGCAGTCTCGGACTGCGGTTGCGGAGGGGACTTTCCTTCGGATTGCGTTCGACGGGCCGGGTCGTACATGTGCGGGGCGCCGGACCGCGGCGGAAAAGGAACCTGCGCAGGCCTTTCCGGGAAAGGGGCTGCGGTCGGGTCGTGCGGCTGAACTTTGCGCGGCAGACCGTCGGCACGGCAAATAGATCATCGACTAACTTTTTCAAATACGCCTCTACCCTTGAAAAATATCGTAGACAAACTCCAATCGCGCGGGGCCGGTGCGCTCGCCGACGCCGAATTGCTTGCGCTGCTGATCGAAGACGAAGAGCTCGCGGTCCGGCTTTTGGCCGCCTGCGGCGGTACGGCAGCCGCTTTGGCCGAGCTTCGGACCGAGCGCTTGCGGATGATCGAAGGGCTCGGCCTGCGACGGGCTCAGCGGATCGCGGCGGCCGTGGAGCTGGGACGCCGGGCCGCTGCCGAAACGGCGGACAGGATCGACCAGATCCGCACGAGTGCCGATGTGGCCGCATTATTCCGGCCTCAGATGGAGGCGCTGTCGCACGAAGAGTGCTGGGCCGTCTATCTGACCTCTTCGAACCGGATCATCGAACGCAAACTGGTCAGCCGGGGCGGTGTGCAGGGTACGGTCGTCGACTACCGTCTGGTGGTGAAATGGGCTTTGGAGCTGCTGGCCACGCAGTTGATTCTCGTGCACAACCACCCCTCGGGTGCTGCGGAACCCAGTCCGCAGGATAAGGTGCTGACCGAGCGGGTCGCTGCGGCCGCTGCGTTGTTCGACATCCGCCTGCTGGATCATCTGATCGTCTCGCGCTCGGGACATTTCAGCTTCATGGAGGCGGGTTTGATCCGTTGACGGAGACGGGGAATTTCCCGGCGGATCGTGTTTTGCTTCTCCTGAATTTCCGGTTTCGACATCCGCGGGTAAGACGATTGCGTAACGCGGTGATTGCGTGCTGTGGATTGCACGAATTTCGTCCGTCCATTTCCCTGCTCGGCCGCCGGAAGGGATTTCGTTGCACCGGTTCAGCGGTGTGGTTCTTTTGCGTCGAGCCGTTCGTCCGCCTCGGTGCGGTTTGTATCTTGCATCCTTCCTGCGGCGTTCGGTACGGTGAAACGGTTGCGTTTTCTCGTATTTGCAAACTGCCGCCGCCGGCTGCGATCCGCATGTTTCCGGAGGAGGGGCCCGGCCTGAGCGATCGGCCCTGCATGTGCGGCGCAGCATCGGAGCCGTACGACGTGCCGGTGTCCGTTTGGCTGGGCCGGGGCCTTGTCCAACGCTCCGCTTCTTCCGCCGCAGCGCGGGAGCCGGGATGTTCCGCAACTGATTTCGGATGCGGGAAACGGATTATTGAGATTAGTTTCGTATCTTTGTATCTTCAAGTGTTCGCTTCGGACCCGAGGCGGAGCCGAACTCCGTTCGGACTGCACCGAGGCGGGGAATACCTAAGGAAATTCGACGAACTATCAAGACAACGGAATATGACACAGGAAGAGGTTTTCAAGAAACTGGTCGCGCACTGCAAGGAGTACGGGTTCGTATTCCCGTCGAGCGAGATCTACGACGGCTTGGCCGCCGTGTACGATTACGGTCAGAACGGCGTGGAGCTCAAGAACAACATCAAACGCTACTGGTGGGACTCGATGGTCAAGCTCCACGAGAATATCGTGGGCATCGACGCCGCGATCTTCATGCATCCCCGTACGTGGGAGGCGTCGGGCCATGTGGGGGCCTTCAACGACCCGCTCATCGACAACAGGGATTCGAAGAAGCGTTATCGCGCCGACGTGCTCATCGAGGATTGGATCGCCAAGCAGGACGAGAAGATCGACAAGGAGATCGAGAAGGCCCGCAAGCGCTTCGGCGAGGCGTTCGACGAGGCCAAGTACCGCGAGACCTCGCCCCGCGTGGCGGAGATCGCCGCACGCCGCAGCGAGGTCCGCGCCCGTTTCGCCGAGGCGATGAACGCGAACGATCTGGAAGGGCTGCGTCGAATCATCCTCGACTGCGAGATCGCCTGCCCCATTTCCGGTACCCGCAACTGGACCGAGGTGCGGCAGTTCAACCTGATGTTCTCCACGCAGATCGGCTCCGTGGCCGAGGGGGCGAACACCATCTACCTGCGCCCCGAGACCGCGCAGGGCATCTTCGTGAACTTCCTCAACGTGCAGAAGACGGGCCGCATGAAACTGCCGTTCGGCATCGCGCAGATCGGCAAGGCTTTCCGCAACGAGATCGTGGCGCGGCAGTTCATCTTCCGCATGCGCGAGTTCGAGCAGATGGAGATGCAGTTCTTCGTGCGCCCGGGCGAGGAGATGCAGTGGTGGAGCCGCTGGAAAGAGACCCGCATGGCGTGGCATCGCGCGCTGGGCTTCGGGGACGAAAAGTACCGTTTCCACGACCATGAGAAGCTGGCCCACTACGCCAATGCCGCCACGGACATCGAGTTCGACTTTCCGTTCGGATTCAAGGAGGTCGAAGGCATCCACTCGCGCACGGACTTCGATCTGGGCAGCCACCAGAAGTTCTCGGGCAAGAAGATCCAGTACTTCGATCCCGAGACGGGCGAGAGTTACGTGCCCTATGTGGTCGAGACCTCGATCGGCGTCGACCGCATGTTCCTGCAAGTGATGTCCGCGGCCTATGCCGAGGAGCCGCTCGACGGCGGCGATTCGCGCGTGGTGTTGCGTCTGCCCGCGGCGCTCGCACCCGTGAAGGCGGCCGTGCTGCCGCTGGTCAAGAAGGACGGCATGCCCGAGGTGGCGCAGCGGATCGTGGATATGCTCAAATACGATTACAACGTCGTCTACGACGAGAAGGACTCCGTCGGCAAGCGCTATCGCCGTCAGGATGCGATCGGTACGCCGTTCTGCATAACGGTCGACGGCCAGACGCTCGCGGACGGCACCGTTACGGTCCGCCACCGCGATTCGATGGAGCAGGAGCGTGTGCTCGTCGAAGCGCTCCCGTCGCTGGTGGAGGAGGAGTGTTCGTTCCGCCGCCTTTTCAAAAAGTTGAATTTGTAGTGGGGAGCCTTCATGCGGCGGGACGAAGGGCCGACGGACCGTGCGGGACGGGAATGCCCACGAACGCCGGCGCTGCCTGCGAGGATCGCCGGCAGAGTACGGTTGCCCGCTACGCAGGAAGGGGTGTCGGCGGGACCGGACGTTTTTGTCGGCAGGGATGTATCCGCGGGCCGCTCGGCGAGTGCGAAGCGGGACGCGGGGGACGGTTTTCGAGCGTCCGATCGCAGCGGCGCATTCCGTCCGGGTTTTTCCGAGGCGGGAGAATGACGGCCCCGAAAGAAACGGTTTTTGCAACGGAGTTCGGCGTCGGAGGCTGCACGACGCGAAGCCCTCGAAGCGACATGCAGCCTGCCGCCGAGGGTGGCGAACGGCCGGCATCGCGGAGGCAATAGAGACGGCGGAAAGAAGATAAAAGTGTCTTTCACGTTTTTATTCGAGCGTTTTTTGCCCTAAAAACCGGAGCGGCGGGCTGTGCCTCGCTTTCGAAGAGGACGGTGCCTGCTGCCGGCGGCATCGGCCCGTACGGCTCGAAAGAACCGTAGTTCGAACGGCGTTAGCGATAAGCCCGAGCGCAGTCCGGGCTTTGCTCGTGCATCGCCGGGGCGGGTAAGCGGCTCCTCCGCAGAACCCGTTTTCGGTAAGCCGGGCGCTGGGCCGAACCCCTGTACGGGTTCTGCCGTGATGGAAAGACGACGACAAGAAAGCGAACCGCAGATTTTGACATACATGGGACGTATCCTCGCTATTGATTATGGCACCAAACGCACCGGTATCGCCGTGAGCGATCCGCTGCGAATCATCGCCGGCGGACTGGAGACCGTGGCGACGAAGGAGCTGGAGCGCTGGCTGGCGCAATATTTCGCCGCCAACGACGTTTCGACCATCGTGGTGGGCAAACCCGTGCGGATGGACGGCGCCCCGTCCGAGACGTGGAAGTACGTCGAGCCGCTGGCGGCGCGTCTGCGCAAGAGCTATCCCGACAAGGAGGTGGTTTTCCACGACGAGCGGTTCACCTCCGTGATGGCGCACCGCACGATGCTCGAAAGCGGCATCGGACGCATGGCCCGACGGGACAAAGCATTGGTGGACAAGATTTCCGCCACGATTATTTTACAAAGTTACATGGAATTCAACAAGTAATTATGATTTATCCTATCGTCATCTTCGGATCCCCGATCCTGCGCGCCGAGTGCGAGCGGATCGAATCCGATTATCCGGAGCTCGAAAAGCTGATCGAGGACATGTTCCTGACGCTCGAAGCGGCCGAAGGCGTGGGGCTCGCGGCTCCGCAGATCGGCAAGAACATCCGCCTTTTCATCGTGGACTGCACGCCGTGGGGCGAGGACAATCCCGAGCTGGCGGAATACCGCCGGGCGTTCATCAATCCCGAGATCTACTTCCGTTCGGAGCAGACCAAACTCTACAACGAGGGGTGTCTCTCGCTGCCCGGAATCCACGAGGACGTGCGCCGTTCGCTGTCGATCCGGATGCGTTACATGGATGAGCATTTCGTCGAACACGACGAGGAGTTCACGGGGCTGCCCGCGTGGGTGATCCAACACGAGTACGACCACATCGAGGGCATCGTTTTCACCGACCGCCTCTCGCCCCTGCGGCGGAATCTGCTGAAGAGCAAACTGCTGAATATGGCCAAGGGGAAATACCGCTGTTCGTACAAAACCCGTTGAAAATTTGTTCTTCCGGATGAAAAGTTTTACTTTTGTTAATACGAATCGAAACCGTTAAACCTAATAACAGAAAGATGAAGAAACTTTTGCTTGTGCTGACCGTGTGCATGTGCGCGTGGTCGGCTTCGGCCCAGAATTGGGCTGTCGGTGGGCGTATCGGCTCGGGTTTCATGGCCGATGTGCAGTATGTTTTCAGCAACGACAACTACATCGAAGGGCGTTTCGGTGCCTATTGGGCCAATGCGGGCGGCACGGTAACGGCCGATTTCACCGCCCTGTACAATTGGAATATCTGCCGGATGAATTGGACCCCCTCGGCCGGTACGTGGTTTTTCGATGCGGGCGCCGGCATCAATGTGGGCGGCAAGGGCCATTACGCTTATGTCGGTGCCGCAGGCTGCGCCAAGCTGGGCATTGATTTCAGTGGCGCTCCCGTGCGTCTGTCGTTCGACTGGTCGCCGGCGTTCGGTCCCGGGATCGCTTATTGGGACGGAGATTCGGCGTCGGAGTTCAACGAACATGCGCTCTGCAACTTCGGTATCACCTGTTCCTACCGGTTCTGATTGCGTCCGGGCCGGTCTGCGGACCGGCCCGGTGCCGCATTGCCGGGAACGAGGAGGTGTCGTCCGCAGCTGAATAGCGGCGTTCGTCTGAGCGCTGCGGACGATAGGATGACGACGGGGCTGTCTGACAAGTTTCTTGCCCTTCGGGAACCGCTCGTTCGGGCATGCTTTCGAAAGCAATACGAATAGAAAAGGGCTGTCTAAGACTTGTTAGACAGCCCCGTTCGTTTTTCGCCGGGCTCGGGATCAGAACTTGTAGGTCGCGCCGATGTTGATGACGATGGGATTGTCGTGGTGTTTGGCCGTCTGGATCAACCAGCGCACACCGGCCGAAAGGTCCCAGCGGCGCGTGAGAATGAAGTCCGTGCCTGCGCCGACGTCGAAGCCGAACGACCAGCCGTAGAGATCGTTGCCGCTGATGCCGACCTGCGGATACACATTCCACCAGCGGGCGACGGGGAAGAGGTACTGGATGTCGGCGTTGATGTCGATCGAGCAACCGTCCTTGAGCAGGGCCGTGATACCCGGTTCCACCCGCCAGTGGTTGGAGATGTTGTAACGTCCGTAAGCGCCCAGTCCGAAGATGGCGCCGTCGCCGCCCGCATGGGTGTAGATGCCGATCCGGGGGCCTACCGCCCACCTTTCACGTTCCGGACCCTGTTTCCAGTGTTCGGGCCCCGCAACCTGTTGTTGGGATGCGGCGGCACGTGAGCGCTCGGCTTCCCAATCACGATTTCTTGCCCTCTCTTGGGCCGATGCGGTCGTGAAGGCGCACAAGGCCGCGACCGCGAAAAGGATAATTTTTTTCATACGCTTTCCGGTTTTCCCTTCGTTTTAACAAATAACTTGCCTTTCCTGTGGTTTCGCCCGATGAAAATGCAGGCTGAGGAAGAAAAAATGTGTTCCGATCGCCTCCGAAGGCCCGCGGCGAGCACATCGGACGATGCGGGCGGACCGGGATTTGTTGCGTGAACGGATTGGCGTTTCGTCCGTTTCGGCCCGCCGGACAAACGGCTTCGGCCGCTTCCCGGCTTGTGCATGGGGGCGCAATCCCCGTGCGAGGTCGTTTTCCCGTCCGTTTCTGCAAATCTTCCCTCCCCCGCGGAGAATCGGAATGCGGCCGGCGGAACATGCGGCTCTGCTGGGTCTTCGCCTCCATGTGCGCGGCGGAGAGCGCCCGAAATGCTCTTCACGGCCGCTGCGAACGCGGTTCGGAGCCTTGCGGCGATGAGAAGCGAGCCCGCAGTCTGCGGAACCCGCCCGCACGGAGGGCGGGCCCTCGCCCCGGAAGCTGCGACCCGCACGGCTCCCGCGAGCCGGAATCGAAAATAGGATCGGAGGATGCGAATCGGGGCCGAAGCCGATACCTGCACGTTTTTTCGGGCGAATGCGGTCCGCCGCACGGAAAGGGCGGCGAACGGCCGACATCGCTGCGGGGAGGTCGGGAAAGAGAATACGTGGATCGAACCCGCTCCGGACAGCGCCGAAGCTCGAACGAGGACTGAACCGGGATTCTCCCGTCCGGGATCGTTCCGTGTACGAACGGTGCCGCAGATCGGTCGGGCATTCGGATCGGTAGTCCCTTCTTGCCGGACAATGCTGCGGACGATAGGCCGGTCGGGCTCCGATGCCGATCCGGACCGAGCGCACGAAAAATGGGGGTGTCTAACACGTGTTAGACACCCCTTTTTTATTCGTACTGCTGATTTGAGAACTTTTCCGAATACGCAATTCTCAGAGGGGTAAAATTGATAGACACCCCTCGTTCGCTTCTGAATATATAGGTCTATTTCTCGTTCAGAGCCGCATGAGCCGCCGCCAGACGTGCGATGGGCACGCGGAAAGGCGAGCAGCTGACGTAGTTCAGACCCGCATAGTGGCAGAACTCCACCGACGAAGGTTCGCCGCCGTGCTCGCCGCAGATGCCGCACTTGAGGTTCTCGCGCGTGCCGCGGCCCTTGAAGACCGCCTCGCGGATGAGCTGGCCCACACCGTTGCGGTCGAGGATCTGGAAGGGGTCGTTCTTGAGGATGCCCTTTTCGAGGTAGACGGGCAGGAATTTGGCGATGTCGTCGCGCGAGAAGCCGAGCGTCATCTGCGTGAGGTCGTTCGTTCCGAACGAGAAGAACTGCGCCACTTCGGCGATCTGGTTGGCCGTTACGGCCGCACGCGGCACTTCGATCATCGTGCCAACCATGTATTCGATCTTGTCGTTGCGCTCGGCGAAGACCTGTTCGGCCGTCGAATCGATGATGTTCTTCTGGTAGCGGAGCTCCTTGTGGTTGCCCACGAGCGGCACCATGATCTCCACGTGAACGGGCGTGCCGGCGGCCCTGACATTCATCGCGGCTTCGATGATGGCGCGGGTCTGCATCTCGGTGATTTCGGGGTAGGTGTTGCCCAGACGGCAGCCGCGGTGGCCGAGCATCGGGTTGAACTCGGCGAGCGATTCGACCTTTTCGGTGATCTTCCTGAGCGGCACGTTCATCTCGGCGGCCATCTCCTGCTGGCCCTTTTCGTCGTGGGGCACGAACTCGTGCAGGGGCGGATCGAGCAGGCGGACCGTAACGGGGAAGCCGTTCATCGCCTTGAACAGCCCCTCGAAGTCGCCGCGCTGGATGGGCAGCAGCTTGGCCAGCGCCACGCGGCGCCCCGCTTCGTCGTCGGCCAGAATCATCTCGCGGATGGCCTTGATGCGGTCGCCTTCGAAGAACATGTGCTCCGTGCGGCACAGACCGATGCCCTCGGCTCCGAAGGCGAAAGCCTGCGCGGCGTCCTTCGGCGTGTCGGCATTGGCGCGCACTTTCAGCGTGGCGTATTTGCCGGCCAGCTCCATCAGCTTGGCGAAGTCGCCGCTCAGGTCGGCCGCCTTCGTCGCTACCTTGCCCAGATAGACTTCGCCCGTCGAGCCGTTGAGCGAAATCCAGTCTCCCTCCCTGACCGTGAAGCCGTTCACTTCGATGGTGCGGGCCTTGTAGTCGATCTGGAGTTCGCCGGCGCCCGATACGCAGCATTTGCCCATGCCGCGGGCCACGACCGCCGCGTGAGAGGTCATGCCGCCGCGCGCGGTGAGGATGCCGGCGGCATCGAGCATGCCCTTGAGGTCCTCGGGCGAGGTCTCGATGCGTACGAGGATCGCTTTCTGCCCCGTCTCGGAGAGCACCTTCTCGGCATCTTCGGCGAAGAAGACCACGGGACCCGTGGCGGCGCCCGGCGATGCGGGCAGCCCCTTGACGATCACCTGCGCATCCTTGATGGCCGTCTTGTCGAAGACGGGATGAAGCAGTTCGTCGAGCTTCGCGGGCTCGCAGCGGAGCACGGCGGTCTTCTCGTCGATCAGCCCCTCGCGGAGCATGTCCATGGCGATCTTCACCATCGCGGCGCCCGTGCGCTTGCCGTTGCGGCACTGGAGCATCCAGAGCTTGCCGTCCTGAATGGTGAACTCGATGTCCTGCATGTCGGTGAAGTAGTGCTCCAGATGGCGCTGGATTTCATCCAGCTCCTTGTAAACGGCGGGCATCACCTCTTCGAGCGAGGGGTATTTCGATTTGCGCTCCTCCTCGGAGATGTTCTGCGCGGCAGCCCAGCGGCGCGAACCTTCGAGCGTGATCTGCTGCGGGGTGCGGATGCCGGCCACGACGTCCTCGCCCTGCGCGTTGATCAGATACTCGCCGTTGAAGAGGTTTTCGCCCGTGGCGGCGTCGCGCGAGAAAGCGACGCCCGTGGCGGAGTTGGCGCCCATGTTGCCGAAGACCATCGCCTGCACCGAGACGGCCGTGCCCCATTCGGCCGGGATGTTGTTGAGCTTGCGGTAGAGGATGGCGCGCTCGTTCATCCACGAACCGAAGACGGCGCACACGGCCCCCCACAGCTGATCCCACGGATCGGTCGGGAAGTCTTCGCCGGTCTGCTGCTTCACGGCGGCCTTGAACTTGGCGACGAGCTCCCTGAGGTCCTCGGTCGTGAGCTCCGTGTCGAGTTGTACGCCGCGCTGGCGCTTCTGCTCCTCGATGATGACTTCGAACGGATCGTGGTCCTCTTTCGAGACGGGTTTCATGCCCAGCACCACGTCGCCGTACATCTGCACGAAACGGCGGTACGAGTCCCATGCGAAGCGGGGGTTGCCCGAGAGGGCGGCCACGGCCTCCACGGCCTCGTCGTTCATGCCGAGGTTGAGGATCGTGTCCATCATGCCGGGCATCGAGGCGCGGGCGCCCGAGCGGACCGATACGAGCAGGGGTTTCTCCCTGTCGCCGAACCGGCGTTCGGTCAGACGTTCGATGTTGCGGACGGCTTTCTCGACCTCGGGGCGGAGCAGCGCGATCACCTGCTCCTTGCCGTGCGCGTAGTACTCGGCGCATACTTCCGTGGTGATGGTGAATCCCGGGGGGACGGGGATCCCGATGAGGTTCATCTCGGCGAGGTTGGCACCCTTGCCGCCGAGCAGCTCCCGCATTTTGCCGTTGCCTTCGGCTTGCTTGTTGCCGAAAGTGTAGACACGTTTAACGTCTGCCATAATGTCGAATTTTGATATTTGATGAATTAGTATGATGTATTGTTCTCTTTTTCAGTCGCCCTTCCGGTTCCGGCATGACGCGCATCGGCGGCGGAAAACCGCCCGTTGAACGTGCCCCCCCCCTCTCGACGCTCTCTGCCGTTTTCTGTCGGACGGTTCTTCCGGATGCCTTATCCCGACCTTCGGGCGGCGCGGGACATGCCTGTCCCGTGTCCGAAAGTCCCGGCATTATCCGATCCGATTCCGGGCGCCCGGCGCTTGCCGGCGGAGATGACATGGCTTCGCGGTATCCGCGGTTTGACACTCCCCCCGCCGCCGCCTCTTTCTGCTGCGGCGGACTGCATTTCGGCTCCGCCGCCGTCCGACGGCAGATGCTCCCGAAGCGGCTTGTAAAAAGTACGGCCTTTTTCGGGGCGGGTGTTTCCCGCCTCGGCAACGACCTCTGAGCGGAATGCGGATTGCGCCCGGCTTGTCGAAAACGTTTTGAAATACCGAACTACCTAATGGGACCGCGAATGTACGAAAAGTTTTCTAATATTCCAAATAATTCTGCACCAAGTAGGTGAATACCGGCAGGAGGTTTCCGTAGCCTCCGAGGTAGCGTGTTTTCCCGTAGGTCGCAAGAGGTGTGCCGCGCCGCACGTCGAAGAGAAAACGCCGCAGGTAGACGTCGGCCGCCGAGGTTCGCAACGCCGTGTCGGCGAGGATGCGTTCGCGCATGCGCCAGCCGTCGCGGTAACGGATGTTGCCGCGTCCCGCGCGTTCGGCTGCGGCCGAGAGGTCGCGCATCCCGTGTCGGCCTGCGAGTTCGGTTCCGAACCGGCCGGCCGCGACGAGCGGAATGTCCGGATGCTGCTCGCGGCAGTCGGCGAGCGCTTCGGCGGCGTAGCGTGCGTTGTTGCAGGCCAGAATTCCGATGCGGCGGTTGCGCGGATCGGACGGGTTGCGGCGATCCGCGGATGAGGAAACGGCGCGGCTTGCGGGGGTTGCATCGGGAGCGGCGCAGGACGGAGTGCGGGCCGAGGTGCGGGAAGCGGCGCCGTCCGTCGAACGGATCGTCCGGCCGTCCGCCGTGGAATCGGGATCGGGCGTGGAACCCGGATCGGTGTCCGCGAACGGAGGAGGGCCGTCCGGGGCAAGTTCGCCTTCGACGTAGAGCCAGCCGCGTCCCTGCTCGATGCGGTCGGGAAAGAAGCGGTCGCCGTGGTAGAGCAGAGCGATGTCGAGCCCGTCGAAGGTGTTGAACGTGCGGTGGATGTAGCAGTAATCCTCGCGGCATGCGACGACCAGATCGCGCACGACCGCCTCGGTTTCCACGCCTGCCAGAGCCACGATATCCATCCGCATCGAATCGAGCACGGCGGCCGTCCGGGCGATCTTGCGGGCGTAGCGCTCCGCCGTCCAGCGCAGACGCCCCTGCGGCGTGAAGTCGCTGTCGTCGTAGAACAGGGCCGGCACGGTGTCGTACAGGCGGTCGGCATCGTAATAGGCGAATCCCACGGGCTGCTGGGCTCCGGCTTCGAGGGGCAGACCTGCGGCGAGCGACAGCCACAGGATCAGCAGCCGGCGGACGAACGGTTTGCCGGAGCGTGTCGAGGAAGCGGGATATGGGGGAAGCGGGTCGGACATCGGGCTGGAAACGAGGCGTGAAGGGGGCGGTGTTGGAAGCGGAAGCGTCGGAAGGGCCGGGTCGCGGGGCTATATGGGCTCCTCGGGCAGAAACTTGCGGGGCGAACAGCCCAGAAACTTTGCGATCTCGTTGAGATGAGTGAGGTTGTATTTTTTCGGCGAGTCCGGATTTTCCACCATACCGATAAATCCGGCGGATACACCAATTCCGTACGCAAGTGTAGCTTGCGATACTTTTTGAGCGATGCGTTCCCTACGGATGGCGTCGATTACAAAGGTGTCGAATGCGGATTTCAAAAGGCAATAATTTTTGAATGTAAAACTAAAAATTATGCCAAATGAAATATAAACCTATGGGTATGTGTTTGCGGGTTCGATCAATGTCTTCCGCGTTCGTAAGCAGAGGTAGAGTGTCATTGCTCGGTGTCGAACCTGCAACGAAATGGTGAAATGATGAATATAGAGAGCGATTCGTTCTGAGGCGCAGTGTGGAGAACAGTTGTATCAAAAGGGTTCTTCGGGCAGAAACTTGCGGGGCGAGCAGGCCCAGAAACTTTGCGATTTCGTTGAGGTGCTGAATATTGTATTTCGTTTCGAATTTCGGACTTTCGACCTGTCCGACGAATCCGCGAGAGACGCCGATCCCGTAGGACAGCATCGCCTGCGACACTTTTTGTGCCTTACGTTCCCTTCGGACCGCAACGATGACATATAGATCGACGGATGTTTTCACGAATACACGGATTTCTGGTGTGAAACTAAAAATCGTGCCGTTCGTATTGACCGCTTATACCTAAGCAATGCTCTGCGATAGCTAAGCGATCGTCATTTCGGATAGGGGATAGACGGAATAGTGCGAAAGCGACGATCGTTCGGGGATCGTCCGGCCGGTAGGACGGGCCGTTTGTCTATGATGCGATAAACATACGTCCACGGCTCATTTGAGCCGTGCGGTCCGCAGCCTCCGCCGCCGGAGACCCGCCCTTTCCCGCGGACGTGTTCCGCAGGCTGCGAGCCCGTCTTTTACAGCCGGAACGCGATCAGAATCCTGTGTTTCTGATGTCGTAAATACTCGGTCGGCGCTTCCCGCTCCCTCCCCCCCCCGAAAGGGAGACTATCGGTCGATGACGCCCGAGCCGACCAGTTCGTCGCCGTCGTACCACGCGGCGAACTGACCGGCGGCGATGCCTCGCTGGGGCTGGTCGAAGAGCAGGTAGGCCCCTTCGTCGCGCACGATGAGCTCGGCTCCTTGCAGCGGTTGGCGGTAGCGGATGCGGACCGCGAAACGGGCCTGTTGGCCCGCTCCGAGCCGCCGGAGCGGATCGACCCAATGGATTTCGTTCGCGCGGATGAAGAGCGCGCGCCGGTAGAGCCCCGGGTGTGCGTCTCCTTCGCCGACGTAGATCACGTTCTGCACCACGTCGGTCGCCAGCACGAAGAGCGACTCCTTGCGGCCGCCGATGCCGAGCCCCTTGCGCTGGCCGATGGTGTAGAAGTGGGCGCCGTTGTGCGTGCCGATCTTTTTGCCGTCGCGGACCGTGTAGTGCCACGGTTCGGCCAGCGCCGCGAGTTCGGCGGAGGTAAACGCCCCGGACGCGGAGGTTCCGATCCGTCCGGACTGCTCCGTCTGTCCGGTCCCGCCGCGATGTATGCCGGGAGCCGCCGTCGCCGAAAATGCGCCGGAGGGCATGGCGTCGTCCGTTTCGGTCCGTTCCGCGGACGAGGGCTGGGCGGCGATCCGTTCCGCGGGCGGAAGTGCGGCGGACAGACTGTCGGACAGAGAGCCGCACCGATTGCCGGCCGGCGTGCCGTGCGGGGAATCGGCGCGTGTGTCAGTCGGAGTTCCGTGCTGCGGATCGGTCGGAGGAACGGCCGGCGTGCCGTGCGGGGATTCCGGCGGACAGCCCTTCCGGAGGGCGGAACTCGTGCCGCCCGGCGAAGCGGGCGAGGCGGCGGCCGAGGGACGAATGTCCGGCCGGTCGGCGTATTTCGGCCACGAGGGGAGAATTTCGTGCACATTGCCCGTGCGCGCGGCGAGTTTCTGCTGGAGGAAGACGGGGAGGTCGACCTTCCCGACGAAGCAGATGCCCTGCGAGTCCTTGCGCTTGGCAGTGGCCAGACGCTGCTCCGCGGCGATGCGCCGCACCTCGGGCTTGAGCAGTCCGCCCACGGGGAAGAGTGCGTAGCGGAGCTGTTCCTGCGAGAGCTGGCAGAGGAAATAGCTCTGGTCCTTGTCGGGATCGCTGCCCGCGAGCAGGCGGTAGACGGTGCGGCCGTCCGGTGCCGTCGTCTCGTCCTTGCGGCAGTAGTGGCCCGTAGCCACGTAGTCGGCGCCCAGCCTGAACGCTTCCTTGAGGAAGACGTCGAATTTGATCTCGCGGTTGCACAGCACGTCGGGATTGGGCGTGCGGCCCCGTTCGTATTCGGCGAACATATAGTCCACCACGCGCTTGCGGTAGTGTTCCGAGAGGTCCGCCACGTGCAGCGGAATGTCGAGCCGCTTGGCGACCAGCTCCGCGAAGGTGCGGTCGTCGTGCCACGGGCAGTCGCCTTCGAGCGTGCCCGTCGTGTCGTGCCAGTTGATCATGAAGAGGCCGATCACCTCGTGTCCCTGCCGTTTGAGCAGATAGGCGGCCACCGACGAATCGACGCCGCCCGAAAGTCCGATTACCACACGTGCCATCTATCTATTGTCGTTGCGTGTCGTTTGCAGATAGTATTCCAGCGGCCGCACCATGTCGGCAAAGAGCCGTTCGCACGCCGCACCCGTCCGGACGAGCAGCCGCACGAGATTGCAGCCCGTGGCGTAAAAATACCCCGAGCGGTCCGTGTCGTGGAGCCAAGCGTCCGTTTCGGCGTAGCTTCCGAGCCGGAATCCCGCTTCGGCTTCGACATGGCGTGCCATGCCTGCCATCAGCTCGAAAAACTCCTCGTCGCGCACGGCATCCGCAACCAGCTCCGCGGACATGCGTGCCTTGCGTTCGGTCCTCGGCGTGAGAAACCTGCGGATGCACTGTTCCCGGTGCGCCGTGCCGCCGGTCCCGGGAGCGCCGAGCAGCGCCCGGTTCCCGGCGCGGATGGCCCGGTCGAACCGTTCGTACTGTCGGCGCAGTGTCCGGTGTTCGGTTTCGGAGTGGGTCGGCAAGGCGTCGGCGACTCTTTTGCAGAAAGCCCGGTGGGCATACGGGTATCCGTGGGCGTATTCGTGAAACACCATCGGTATCCACACGCTGTCGGAGATGACGTCCGGCATCGTGCGGACGGTAATCTCGGGCGACGAGCAGCGGAGGTAGGGGCGCAGGTAGGCGAAATGGGTCGGATCGCCGAATTCGAGGCTCGTCTCCATGTGGAAGGGCTGCGCATCGGGGCGCGCCATCCGGTATGTGCGCAGCCCGGGCTCCTCGTGTGCGGGCCGGACGCCGAAATGTTCGCGCAGTTCCGGCGTCGGATCGACCGCGTGGCAGAGCATCGGGACGTCGTCCTTCGGGGCATCGCATCCGCGCCATGCTCCGGCGACTGCATGGTGCATGGCGCAGACGGCGCGAGTCCGTTCGGGGATGGTCCGTTCGGCACCCTCCGGCTTCGGGGTATCGGACGTGCAGGCCGCGAAAAGAAGTGCTGCGAACGAAATGAAAAGTCGTTTCATGACGGTCGTCTATTCGAGTTCCAGCAACCCTTCGGGCAGGACGAAATGCACCGTCCGGCCTTCGAAGTCGATGCGGGCGACGAACTCTTCGACCGCCGGAACCAGTGCCGTCCGGCCGTCGATGTCGAGTTCGAAGAGCGGATTGGCCTCGTGGTCGAGGAAGCCGGCAATCGTGCCGCGGCGGACCGTGCCGGTGCCGGGAACTTCGGCTTCGACCTCGAAGCCGATGAGGTCTTCGAAGTCTGATTCGTCCTCCTCTGCGCCGCGTGCCGCCTCCACGCGGAACTCCCGGCCGAGCAGCTCCCGGATGCGGCGTTCGGTGTCGAAATCGGCGAATGCGGCCGTGGCGCCGCTTGTTCCGCGCCGCTCGAAGCGGTCGCACCAGAGCGGCACTTCGAGACCGTCGATCGTAACCAGCACGGGGGTCGTCTCCGGATCGAAATCTTCGGGGAAGCTGTCGTAGAGCGAGAGCATCAGACCGCCGTCTGTGCCGAACGGCTTGTTGATTCTGCCTGCGGGTTTCGTCGTCATGCGGATGTGCGTAAGTGTCTGTAATTAAGCATGCGTGTCCGGAACCGCCGATCGTTTCGGTCCGGTCGCGGGTTCCGTCGGCCGCCTAACCGGGAATCGCCGGGGCAGCGGCGGGAGGGGTGCTTGCCGCCCCCCGCCGCCGCCGCTGCGGTCCGGAAAAGACGGGCAGTCCCGGAGGATCGGCCGGCCCCGGCGTGCCCGGCAGTTCCGGCGAATCCGGGGTCAAAGATGGTGTACGGGCGGGGAAATGTCAAATTTATTTCCTCGTACCGTCTTTTTTCGGTTGTCCGCAGGGGTGAAAAAAGAGGCGGCGGTTCCCGGCGAACCACTGCCTCTTCGTGTCATTGTCCGTTGCGGAACAGCTCCGCCGGAACCTATTCCGCTGCGGGAGCTTCGCCTTCGGCGGGGGTCTCGGCACTCTCGGCCGCATTTTCGGCGGCTGCGGCTACGGCTTCGGCGGCGGCCTTGGCCTCGGCTTCGGCGGCGGCGCGCTTCTCTTCGAGCGCTTTCGCACGCTCCTCCTTCACTTTCGCTTCGGCGGCCAGACGGGCTTTCTCGGCCGACTTGGCGTCCGAGGCGAGCTTGTTGGTCTTGGCCTCGATCTTGGCGGTTTTCTCGTTGAGCCACTTGTTGAACTTGGCTTCGGCATCCGATTCCGAGAAAGCGCCTTTGGCGACGCCGCCCAGCAGGTGTTTCTTGTACATCACGCCTTTGTACGAGAGGATCGCACGGCAGGTGTCCGTGGGTTGAGCGCCTTTCATTAACCAATCAAGAGCTCTGTCGAAGCTCAGATCGATCGTAGCAGGATTCGTGTTGGGATTGTAGGTGCCCAACTTTTCGATGAATTTACCATCACGTGGCGCTCTGCTATCTGCGGCGACGATATGATAGAAGGCGAAACCCTTCTTACCATGACGCGCCAGACGAATTTTAACAGCCATTTGCTTGTAAAATTTAGTTAAGTAATCGAATAACGCCCGACCCTTTTGGGGATTGAAAGCCTGCAAAGATACACAAAATTTCCCAATCCGCAAGCTGTCCGCCCGAAATCGGCGGAATTGGTTCGTCCGCGCGTCCGGCCGGGCGGACCCGGTGGTGCGTCCGGTCCGTAAAAACGAATAATTTCGTCGTTCGGATTTCTGTTTTTGATTTTTTCATTACCTTTGTCTCCGCGTTCGCCCGAACGGCCGCCACAGAAGGGGGGCGTCGTTCGACCGTTTGGGGCCTCGGCTGAGTTTCGGACCGGTGTTCGGCTCTGCGCTCGGCTTGACGAAATGGTTCCGTAGCTCAGTTGGATAGAGCAACAGCCTTCTAAGCTGTGGGTCTCGGGTTCGAATCCCGACGGAATCACCGGATCGCGGCGGCATGCGTCTTTCGCCGCCCGACGTATGGGCAAGGCATGGAAACGGAACAGGAGAGTCGTCGGGGCTCTCCTGTTTTTCGTCATGGAACGATGGGGCTCTTTTCAGGGGCGGCGGATTTGCGTCTGCGGCGGAGCGGGATCGCCCGTTGCGGTCGGCCGCCGTCGGTCCGGATCCGGAACCCGGTCGCCGCAGGGGGCGTTCATGCCTTCTCTCCGAGTGCACGGTCGAGGCATGCCTTCAGTTCCGCGGGGATGACGGGTTTGGTGAGAAATCCGCTGCATCCGGCAGCTTCGGCCGCACGACGGTCCGTGTCGAACGCATAGGCCGTCTGCATGATGACCGGAATCCGCGGGTCCCGCAGTCGGATTTCGCGCAACGCCTCCATGCCGTCCATTTCCGGCATCTTTATATCCATCAGAATCGCATCGGGGCGATGCGCGAAAGCCATCTCCACCGCTTCGCGTCCGTTTTTCGCCCACAGCAGGTCGTATTCGCGGCGCAGCACGATCTCCAGCAGTTTGCAATTGCTCTCGGTGTCCTCGGCGATCAGGATCCGGCGGCGGGGACGGCCATCCGGGACTTTGTTCCTATACATTGGGTTCGCTTGTTGTTTCGGCAGTCGTGTCCCGCTTCCGGCGATTTCCGACCGCGGTCGCGTCGCAGCCGGCCGGGAGCGTTGCATTGCTTTCGTTCGTTTCCCTCGTCGGAGCGACCGAGCGGGTTCGCGCCTGCGTCCGGCACCTCGGATCGGTTCGTTTTCGTCGGGGGATGCCGAAGATCCTGTTTTTTGCGGGCTGTCGTTTGCATGGGGTAATTAACGGTAGAACATCCCCGTCCAAACGGTGCGGTTGCCCGAGGCGTCCGACGCTTCGAGACGCACCGTATGGCGGGATTGCGTGCGGGGCGTGTCGAACGGGTGGAAAGCCGTGCCTTTCATCGGGTATCGGTCGCAGATCGACCATTCGCCGTCGATGTAAAGCTCGCACGATGCGATCCCCGAGAAGTTGTCGCCGAGGCGGAAGGCCAGCCCTTCGGCCCGGGAGAGGTCCGCACCGTCGGCAAAGAGCGGCCTCACGGTCGGAGGCACCGTGTCGGCCACGACGAGCATCGGACCCGTCTGGGTGGTGCGGGCCGTAACGGTGCCGTCGTCGTAGCGGCCGCCGGCGTTGACCAGACGCCCCTTGCGGTCGATGACGGCCAGCGTCGTGTGCGGTCGGAGCTTCTCGGGCACGAAGGCGCGGATGCGTACCGTAGCCGCTTTCTGGAGCGGGACGGAGGCGTCGAGCAGCCGGTAGACGGGCGAAAGAAGGATCAGCGTCGTGTCCGCTTTCGGACGCAGGGAGAGACGCTCGGGCCGCACGCAGAGCGATTCGTAGAGCGCGCCCGCGGGCAGCGTGAGCGTGGCTTCGTCCGCCGCGAGGGTCGAGGTGCGCCGGCGGTCGCAGACCACGGCGAGCGAATCGCACGCCGCGGGGCGCGCCCCGCGGCCGCGGACGGTGAATGCGATCTGCGAGATGTTTCCGCAGTCGTCCTCGGCTTCGATGCGGATGCGGTGCGACTGGCCCTCCTGCGTGCGGAGGGCGCCGCGGCCTACGAGCGTGGGGCAGAAGTCGGTGCAGGCTCCTTCGAGCGCAGCCAGCCGGATGGCTTCGTGGCGCGTGGCGACCTGCAGCGGATAGTGTGCTGCGGCGTTGCAGTAGCGCGAACGGTCGAAGGTGAAGCCGTCCATGCGGTATTCGAAGACGGGGCGGTCGTCGACGTACTGCGTCACCCGGTAGAGCCCGAAGGTATTGGCCACGCCGTTGCGGCGGTCGGTGGCTTCGACGACGAAGTGGCCGCAGGGGCCGACTTCGAGCGGCGCGGTGCGGGCGAGGCGGTAGGTGTGCGGATCGCTCTTCACGGCGTCGCAGGCGAAGCGCTCGGTGTGCATGGGGATGCCCCGCACGGTATCGGTCTCGAAGTAGCGGATGCGGACGATCGTGGGCGGCAGATCGTCTTTGGGCCGGACGATGCCCAGACGCACGGTGTTGAGGGTGCGCTGCGTGGCTGTCTCGCGGATTTCGTAGTGCAGGTGCGGTCCGAACGAGGTCCCGCTGTTGCCCGAGTAGCCCACCGTGTCGCCCTGCCGGACGGGGAAGCGGTCGGCGGTGCACCAGAGGTCGATCTTGTTGCGGCGCTGGCGGAGCCGTTCGCTGCGGACGAAGGCTTCGAGGTCGTCGCGGAAGCGCGAGAGGTGGCCGTAGACGGCCGTGGTGCCGTTGTCGAGGGCGATGTAGAGCGCCCGTCCGTAACCCGAGGGGCTGACGGCGATGCGCGAGACGTAGCCGTCGGCCACGGCGACCAGAGGTTTGCCTTCGACGCCGTCGGTCTTGATATCCACACCCGAGTGGAAATGGTTGGGGCGCATCTCTCCGAAGTTGGCCGAGTAGAGTCCCTGCACGCCGCACACGGGAAAGAGGTAGTCGGCCGGATCGGGCGACTGGGCGTGCGACGCACGGGGTGCGGCGAGCGAGGCGAAGAGGAGCGGGATCAGAAAAAGTCGTTGCATGGCGTATCCGTGTTTTTTACGAGTGCGGAGGCGACCTCGATCACCGCTTCGTAGTCGTAGCCGAGCGAGAGGCCGTAGCGCACGAGTTTGGTTTTCAATTCATAGGCCGAGGCGTGTTTCGCGGTGCGGGCCTTGCGTTCGAGCTGCGTGCGCAGGCGGTCGGCATGCTCGGCGGGGTCGACCGCCGAGAGGGCCGCGTCGACGAGCGCGCGTGCGATTCCCTTGCGTTGCAGGGCCGCCCGTATTTTGTAGGCGCCCCAACCGCTCAGCCGCATCTTTTCGCGCACGAACGCCTCGGCGTAGCGGGCGTCGTCGATGAACCGCTGGTCGAGGAGTTCGCGGAGCACTTTCTGCTGGGCCTCCTGCGCGACGCCCCATGTGCGCATCAGACGCAGGGCGTCGCCCGACGAGCGTTCGGCGCGGGCGCAGAGACGCATCAGAGCCGCGAGCGCCTGCTCGGGACTTTTCGTCCGTTTTTCGCGTGGTGTGCCGGCGAATGGGCCGCGGTCCTCGCCGGGACGCTGTTGCCGGCTTGCCGTCAGTTTCCGATCCGTGCGCATAACATTCTCGGTTTGTCGTTGAAATCGCGGCGGAGTTCGATCGCCGCATATCCCTCCGCCCGGAGCAGATCGCAGGTCTCGACGGCCAGCAGTTCGTGTATTTCGAAGTAGAGCCGCCCGCCCGGCGCGAGCATCCGGCGGGCGGCCCGGGCGATGGCGCGGTAGAAGCGCAGCGGATCGTCGTCGGGGACGAAGAGCGCCGTGTCGGGTTCGTACTCCGTAACGTTGCGCCGCATTGCGCGCCGCTCCCGCTGCGGGATGTAGGGCGGGTTCGAGACGATCGCGTCGAACCCGCCGCCGAAAACTTCCGCGAGGGCGGCCGCTTCGGCCGCGGCGGGGATGGGCCGGAGAGCAGCTCCGGCGGAGGGCGGACCGCCGATGGAGGGGATGCCGCCGATCCGGCTTCCGGAGGGAAGCGCATCGTCCGCGCTGGATCTGTTTCCCGGTACGGGGGCCGGCTGTGCATCGGGTCGATCCGTGCCGTCGTCCGTCGGGAGGGGCGCTGCCGTTTCGCAGTCCGGAGTTCCGGGGACTGCGGGGATGATCTCGGAGCGGGACACGGAGAGGGTCGGCGCAGGTGCTACGGCAGAAAGGCCGGAGGATGCGGGACAGGCGGTCGTGCGGCTGCCTGTTTCGCCGCAGTCCCCGTGGCCGTTGTGTCGTGAAGCGGGGCCTCCGGCCTCCGACCGGGTCGCTCGATTCATGGCCGGAGGGGTTGTTCGCCCGTGCGGATACGGATGCGCGTCTCGGTGTTTTCCGCCGCCGAAGGTGTCCTTGACGTCGGTTGCGGCGGAGGAAGAGGCTGTCGGATGCGGCCGGAGGTTTCGATCTGTTTCCGTGCCGGCGGACGGAGCGTTGCCGGCTGCGGCCGGGAGGTCGTCGCAGTCGGTCGCGGCCGATGATGCGGCGTCGGCGAGGGGCGGGCGGCTCAGGTTTTCGGGAGCGGGGAGGCCGTCCGGCCGGGAGCCGCGGTGCGGTGCGGGTGCGGTCCGCATGTCGGGTCGGACGGTCGGAGCCCGGTGTGCGTAAGAGACTGTCCCGCTGTCGCCGTGCGGACCGGGGCTTCCGGCTTCGCGCAGTGCGTCGGCGCGGCGGAACCGCACCTCCAGTCCGAGTGCCGAGGCATTCGCGCGGGCGATGGCGAGCGCTTCGTCCGAGAGGTCGGCGCCGAAGAGCTCCGCTTCGGGCAGGAGCCGTTTCAGGGCCAGTGCGATGCAGCCGCTTCCGGTGCCGACGTCGAGGATGCGGCGGGCCTGCGGAGAGGTCTCCGCGACCCAGAGCGTCAGCTCCTCGGTTTCGGGGCGGGGGATCAACACCCCTTCGCGCACGCCGATCCGCAGGCCGCAGAACTCCGTGTGCCCCACGACGTATTGCAGGGGGCGTCCGGCGGAGAGTTGGGCGGCGATCGGTCCGAGCCCTGCGACGGCGATCGGAGCCCCCGGGTCGGCCAGCAGGGCGGCGGGGGCGATGCCCGTCAGCTCCGAGACGACCGAGAGGGCGATCTGGCGTGCTTCGCGCTCGCCGTAGAGTGCGAGGAGCGGGTCGGCGACGCGGCGGACGGCCTCTCGGCGGGTGCAGGGTGCGGACGGTATGTGCGGGTCGTTCATTTCCGGCTATAAGATAAGTTCCGCCAGTGCGATCGCCAGCGCCGCTTCGACGGCCGCGGCGGCCCGAATGGCGATGCAGACGTCGTGCCGGCCGCCGACGGCGAGCGGTTCCATGCGTCCGGAAGCGGCGTTGTAGGTGAGTTGTTCGCGGGCGATGCTCGGGGTGGGTTTCACGGCGACGCGCACGACGATCTCGTTGCCGTTGGTCAGTCCGCCGTTGATGCCGCCGTCGTGGTTGGTGGCGGTGTGTCCCGCGGCGTCCGCGATGCGGTCGTTGTACGCCGAGCCGCGCAGACGCGCCCCGCCGAAGCCGGCCCCGAACTCCACCCCCTTGACGGCGGGGATCGAGAAGAGCAGATGCGCGGCGACGCTCTCGACCGAATCGAAAAAGGGGTCGCCCGCACCGGTGCCTGCGCCGGCGATGCGGCACTCGACCACTCCGCCCACCGAGTCGCCGTCGCGCTGTGCGGCGGCGATCGCACGGCCGAAACGTGCGGGTTCGGTCTCGCCGCCCACCTCCGCGAGGCGGGTTTCGAAACGGACGTCGGGGAGGCATTTTTTCGCCACGACGCCCGCAGCGACCAGTGCCGCCGTGAGGCGGCCCGAGAAGTGCCCCCCGCCGCGGGAATCGTTCCGTCCGCCCCATTTGACCCGTGCCGTGCGGTCGGCATGGGAGGGGCGCCAGTGGTCGGCGAACGCGGCGTAATCGGACGGGCGTGTGTCGGCATTGGCGAAGCAAACGGTCAGTGGCGCTCCGGTGGTGTGCCCTTCCCGGAGGCCCGAGACGATCTGCGGCAGGTCCGCTTCGCGGCGCGGGGTGGTGCCGGCCGCGCCTCCGCGCCGGCGGGCGAGATCCGCTTCGAAGTCGGCGGCGCAGAGCGGGATGCCGGCCGGCAGGCCGTCGATCGAGACGCCGATCTGCGGGCCGTGCGATTCGCCCCAGATGGCGAGGCGGAAACGATGTCCGAACGTATTCATGCGCAGCATCGTATTTTTTCCAGATCGGCGAAGAATCCGGGGTAGCTCTTGGCGACGCATTCGGCTCCTTCGATCGTAACGGGTCCCTCGGCCCGCAGCGCGGCCGTGGCGAGCGACATGGCGATGCGGTGGTCGCCGTGCGCCGAGACGCGGCCGGCGCGGATGCGGCCGCCGCGGATCTTCATCGTATCCTCCACCGAGAGGTCGACGTCGATGCCCAGTTTGGCGTATTCGTCGCGGAGGACCGCCGCACGGTCGCTCTCCTTGCGGGCGAGGCGGCGCGTGCCGCGGATCGCGCTGACGCCTTCGGCCGATGCGGCCAGCGCCGCGAGCGCCGGAAAGAGGTCGGGGCACTGCGCGGCGTCGAATTCGAACGCCCTCAGCGGCCGCCGCGAGACGGTGAGGCGCTCGGCTTCGCAGACCAGCCCGGCGCCGGCGCGTTCGAGCGCCGTGCAGACGGCCGTATCGGCCTGTTTCGAGAGCGCCGAGAGATTGTCCACTTCGAGTTCGCCGGCCGTGGCTCCGGCCACGAGCAGCATGGCGGCGGCGCTCCAGTCGCCTTCGATCGCAAGCGAAACGGGCGTGTAGCGCTGGCCTCCGGCGATGTAGAACTCTTCGTAGTCCTGATGGTCGATCTCCACGCCGAAGCGGGCCGCCAGATCGAGGGTCATGTCGATGTAGGGCGTCGAGACCGGATCGCCGACGCGGAGGGTGGTGTCCGAGGCGGCGAGCGGCAGCGCCATCAGCAGGCCCGTAACGAACTGCGACGACACGGAACCGTCGATGAAGGCTTCGCCGCCGCGCAGGGGGCCGCGGACCTCGACCGGCAGCCGCCCCCCGCAGTCCGTGATGCGCGCGCCCAGCCTCCGGAGCGGAGCGATCATCGTCTCCATCGGGCGGGCGAGCAGCGTGCCGCGGCCTTCGATGCGGATCGGCGCGGTGCAGAGCGACGCGATCGGAGTGAAGAGCCGTGCGGCAAGGCCCGATTCGCCTACGCGGAGCACGTCGCCGCGCGGAGCGAGGCCGCCCTCGACCGCGAGGATGTCGCCGGCCGTGCGGGCCGTGCGGGCGCCGAGCGTCTCGATGCAGCGCAAGGCCGAGCGCGTGTCGTCGCAGAATCCGATGTTGCGCAGCTCCGAGCGGCCGTCCGCGAGCAGCGAGGCGGCCAGTGCGCGCTGGGCGTAACTTTTCGAACAGGGGGGTGTCAATTTTCCCCGCACACTCCCGGGCGGGACCGTCATATCCATAAGCGTTTTTATCTTCGGTTGCGATAATTTCGGAGTGCCGTCCGCCAAGTGCCGTCCGGCGCGGGCTGGGCGGCAGCGGACGTCAGGCGCCGCTTCTGCGCGGCGGACGGCACTTTGTCCGCAAGGCTTCGTGTCCGGCTTGCACATTTTGCCCGTCGCGTCCTGTCCTGCAACCTCCCGGCCTGTCATGTCTCCTCCTCCCGGCCTGTTATGCCCCTCCTCCCGGCCTGTCTCGTCCTGCCGCTTTCCGTCGGATACTGCCGCGGACGCCTGCCGGGGCCGTCTGCGGCGTCTCCGATGGATTCCTGCGTTCGGATTTTTATCGGTTTCTGCACCGGGCGTTCGGGCGTTCCGGCATTCGGGTGCGAGGTTTCGCCCGGCATGGGGCGGAACGGCGGCCGGACGGGCGGCGCCGCAGCGTTCCGCATACCGCAGCGTTCCGTGCGCCGCGGATATGGGGGCGGCGGCCGGGGGCGTTATTCCTTTTTGAGCATCTCCTGCGTGAGCTGGTGGCTCTTCTTCAGCTCGAAATGCTGGCCCAGATAGACCTTGCGGACCATCGGATCGGCGGCCAGCTCTTCGGCCGTGCCGGTCTTGAGGATCTTGCCCTCGTAGAGCAGGTAGGTGCGGTCGGTGATGGCCAGCGTCTCGTCGACGTTGTGGTCGGTGATGATTACGCCGATGTTCTTGTGCTTGAGCGTGGCCACGATCGACTGTATGTCCTCCACGGCGATGGGGTCCACGCCGGCGAAAGGTTCGTCGAGCAGGATGAACGACGGATTGATCGCCACGGCGCGGGCGATCTCCGTGCGGCGGCGCTCGCCGCCCGAGAGCTGGATGCCGAGGCTCTTGCGCACCTTCTGAAGGCGGAACTCCTCGATGAGGGCCTCCACGCGGTCGCGCTGGTACTCCTTCGAGTAGTCGGTCATTTCGAGCACGGCGCGGATGTTGTCTTCGACCGAGAGACGGCGGAAGACCGAAGCCTCCTGCGCCAGATAGCCCACGCCGAGCTGCGCGCGCCGATAGACGGGCAGTTTGGTCAGCTCGGCGACCTGCCCTTCGTCGTTCTCGAGGAAGATCTGCCCCTCGTTGGGGGTGATGAGCCCCACGATCATGTAGAAGGTGGTGGTTTTACCTGCGCCGTTGGGGCCCAGCAGTCCGACGATTTCGCCCTGACGGACGTCGATCGAGACGTGATTGACGACCGTGCGGGTTTTGTATTTCTTGACGAGTTCGCTCGTGTAAAGCCTCATTATTTTTTTCAGTAATTTTCTACAAAGTTATGATATTTTCCCAAAAGTTTTTTATCTTTACAAGGAATTTTACGTTTTGCGACCGATTAAAAGACTATAAAGGCATAATGAAATCATACGAAGGGGCTTTGTTGCACGATAAACTGAAGGAGTATTTCGGTTTTTCGTCGTTCAAGGGGAATCAGGAGGCGGTGATCCGCAATGTGCTCGCAGGGAAGGATACGTTCGTACTGATGCCCACGGGCGGCGGCAAGTCGCTGTGCTACCAGCTGCCCGCGATGATTATGGACGGCGTGGCGATCGTCATTTCGCCCCTGATCGCCCTGATGAAGAATCAGGTAGATGCCATGCGCGCCTTCTCGGCCGAGCCGGGGATCGCCCACTTCCTCAACTCGTCGCTCAACAAGACGGCCGTGGCGCAGGTGCGCGACGACGTGCTGGCGGGCCGCACCAAACTCCTCTACTTCGCGCCGGAATCGCTCACCAAGGAGGACAACGTGGCCTTCCTGCGCAAGATCAAGGTTTCGTTCTACGCCATCGACGAGGCGCACTGCATCTCGGAGTGGGGCCACGACTTCCGGCCCGAGTACCGCCGCATCCGGCCGATCATCAACGAGATCGGCGCGGCGCCGCTGATCGCCCTCACGGCTACGGCCACTCCCAAGGTGCAGATGGACATCCAGAAGAATCTGGGCATGGCCGACGCGGCGGTGTTCCGCTCGTCGTTCAACCGTCCCAACCTCTACTACGAGATCCGGCCCAAACACGACGTGGACCGGGACATCATCCGCTTCATCAAGCAGAACGAGGGCAAGAGCGGCATCATCTACTGCCTGAGCCGCAAGAAGGTCGAGGAGCTCACGGAGCTGCTGCTGGCCAACGGCATCAAGGCCAAGGCCTATCATGCCGGAATGGACGCATCGACGCGGGCGGCCAATCAGGACGATTTCCTCATGGAGCGCGTGGACGTGATCGTGGCGACGATCGCTTTCGGCATGGGCATCGACAAGCCCGACGTGCGCTACGTGATCCACTACGACATCCCCAAGTCGCTCGAAGGCTACTATCAGGAGACGGGCCGCGCCGGCCGCGACGGCGGCGAGGGCTACTGCCTGACGTTTTACAGCTACAAGGACATCCAGAAGCTCGAAAAGTTCATGCAGGGCAAGCCCGTCGCGGAGCAGGAGATCGGAAAGCTGCTTCTGCAGGAGACGGTCTCCTATGCCGAGAGTTCGATCTGCCGCCGCAAGACGCTGCTCCACTATTTCGGCGAGGAGTACGCCGAGGAGAACTGCGGCAACTGCGACAACTGCCGCAACCCCAAGCCGAAGATCGACGCCAAGGCCGACCTGCGGATGGCGCTCGAAGCGCTGCGCGACATCGGCGACAAGTTCAAGAGCGATTATCTGGTCGCGGTGCTCACGGGCAAGAATACGGCGCTCATCAAGAGCTACGGCCACCACAAGAGCCGGTGGTTCGGGGCCGGCGAGGCGCACGATGCGAAGTATTGGGGCGCCTTGATCCGCAAGGCGCTGATACTCGGGCTGGTGGACAAGAATATCGAAAACTACGGTCTGATTTCGATCAATCCCCGGGGCGAGCAGTTCATCGCGCTGCCGTTCCCCGTAACCGTAACGCTCGACCACGACTACGACGAGGAGGAGCGCGAAGCCGAAGCCGTGGCCCCGATGGGCAAGGGCGGCGCGGCGGACGAGGAGCTGTTCTCGATGCTCAAGGACCTGCGCAAGAAGGTGGCCAAGAAACACGATCTGCCGCCGTTCGTCATTTTCCAAGACCCGTCGCTCGAAGACATGGCCGTGCAGTATCCCGTAACGATCGAGGAGTTGCAGAACATCACGGGCGTCGGCGCCGGCAAGGCGAAGAAGTTCGGCGAGGAGTTCGTGCGGCTCATCAAAGCCTATGTCGAGGAGAAGGAGATCATCCGCCCGCAGGATATGGTCGTCAAATCGGTGGGCAACAAGTCGGGCAGCAAGATTTTCATCATACAGTCCATCGACCGCAAGATGGATTTCGAAGACATCGCCCGTGCCAAGGACCTCGAATTCGACGAACTGCTCACGGAGATCGAAGGGATCGTCAATTCGGGTACGAAGCTCGACATATCCTATTATATCAGCCAGTTCATGGACGACGACAAGGCCGAGGACATCTACCTCTACTTCAAGGAGGATGCCGAGAGCGATTCGCTCGACGCGGCCATCGAGGAGCTCGGGGCGGACTACACGGAGGAGGAGATCCGGCTGGTGCGCATCAAGTTCATGTGCGAGCAGGGCAATTAGCACGGCCGCTCCGGCGGCTGCATAGCCGCCGGAGACGGGCCGCCCGGCCGCGCGGAGACGGTGCAGCGGCGATCGGCCGAAATGGAGACAGAGACCCTAATTTATAAGGAGGATGCTTATGAACAAGAAAACTTTTACCTTAGCCGTGATTTTCCTGTGTGTGTCGGTCGCGCTGCTCGTGGCGGAGATTTTCTGGTTTTACCGGAACTGCTCGGTCTACGACTGGATCATCTCCGTGTTCCTCGTGGTTGCCGGTGCGTGGATGGTCTGGAACGAACTGCATAAAAAGAAACGTCGCCATCTGGCCGACGTGAATAAAAACGAGATCCCGTAGGCCGTTCGACTGTGTCGCCGGCGAACGGGCTGTCGCCGTGGATCGGAGAACGATCCGGGCGTAGGGGGGCTGCGGGGCTGCGGGGCTGCGGAGGCGGGCCGTGCGGTATGATATGGTATGATATGTATGATATGGGAGGCGCTTGCGGCCGTACTCCGTCGATGAAAGTGTAACGGTAAAATGAGAAACGGATGAATCCTATGACGGTAAAACAGCGCTTCAGCGTGGCGATGATGTGTTTTATCGGCCTTGCGCTGCTGGTACTGCCTGTGCGGATGATTGCGACCGGCGACTACCGGCTGTGGGCTGCGGAGCTGGCGCTGTTGTGCGTTTTCGCGGTGATGTTGCGCATCTATGCCCTCGAATGGCGCAGGCAACGGGATGAAGATGAGCGCCGGAGATCGGAATAGGAACGGATCGGCGGATGCTCGCCCGACCGCACGGACCGGGGTGCCGCGCTGCGAATCGCAGGACCCGGGTGCGGCCGGCTGTCTGTGCCGTCGGGCCGGTTGGCGGCCTTAGGCAGGTCTCGGCGGCGCGGTGTCGGGAGAGGGTGCACGCCGCAGTTTGCGTCGCTCGGCCGTCGGGAAGGGTTCCCGCATGCGGAAGCGCCCGAAAAAACGACGGCCGGAGCGGCCGTTGGCGAGACGACTGAAAGGGTGCCGTTCGACGGACGGTCGCAGACGGCGGTTCAGCCGCGGTGCGGCATCGCATCCTGCCTGAAACGATATTTTTTTCGCGGATCGGCGGATGATGCGTCGGGGGCGGCCGCGGCCGGAGGAGGGCCGCGATACGGCTGCAAAGACGGCGGCGCGCAAGAACCCCGTTTCGGGAAGCCGGCCGCGGCGGCGAACGGCCGGGAGGACGAAGGCCGTGTCGTGGCTTTCGGAGGACGGCTGGAAGAGGGATGATTTTGTATCGTCGAGCCGGCGCAGCGTCGAATGAAGTTCGAGGTCTGCCGCGGCGGGAAACGATCGAAGAAAATGCGGCGTTCTCGATAGGCGGCGGGCCGTCCGGGGTTTTCTGAAGATTGCCGCGGCGGGAAATGGACGACGGCGATTCTGCGTTTTCGCCGATCGGGGGCGGAGGCGAACGGAAGTTCGGGCTCTGCCGCGGCGGGAAACGCCTGAGCAAGCGAATGTTTTCGTAAAACCGGGTGCAATCCGAGGCCGCTCGGGAGATTGCCGAAACGGGGAAACGAAGGGAGAAATACCGACCGATGGATGAAGTAAGAGCGAAAAAATCGCTGGGTCAGCACTTTCTGACCGATCTGAATATTGCCCGCAAGATCTGCGGAGCGCTCGGCGGCGGAACGCCCGAAGCGCCCGTGCCCGTGCTCGAAGTGGGGTGCGGCATGGGGGTATTGACGCAGTTCCTGCTCGGCCGCACCGACATACTGACCTACGGCGCCGAGATCGACTCCGAGAGCGTCGCCTATCTCCATGCGCACTATCCCGGTTTCGCGCCGCGCCTCATGGAGGGCGATTTTCTGCGCATGGATCTGCGGACGCTTTTCCCGGAGGGGGTGCGCGTGATCGGCAACTTCCCCTACAACATCTCTTCGCAGATATTTTTCAAGGTCCTCGAAAACAGGGAGCTCGTGCCCGAATGCGTCGGCATGGTCCAGAAGGAGGTCGCCGTGCGGATCGCCGAGCCGCCCGGGTCGAAGGAGTACGGCATCCTGTCGGTGCTGTTGCAGGCGTGGTACGACATCGAGTACCTCTTCACCGTGAGCGAGAGCGTCTTCAATCCGCCGCCGAAGGTCAAGAGCGCCGTGATCCGCCTGCGCCGCAACGCCACCGAACGGCTGGGATGCGACGAAAGACTTTTCATCAGGGTGGTGAAAGCCTCGTTCGGGCAGCGGCGCAAGATGATCCGCAATTCGCTGCGTGCCGTGTTCGGCGATTTCGGCGGCGCGGAGCATCCTTTTTTCACGCGGCGGCCCGAGCAGCTCTCCGTGGACGAGTTCGTAATCCTCACGAACTGGGTGGCGGAGGCCGCCGCTTCCGCTCGCGGGTGAGGCGCCCGAAATGAATCTTCCTCTCCGCTTCTGCGGCAGGACGGAGCGGAAAAGGGGGGGGGAGGATCGGCAGCGCCGAAGCCGGACGGGAGCAGATCCCGGACCGGAGCGGCGGAACGTGCGGTGCGGTCCGCACGGAAGGGAGTACGCAAGTAGGCGCAGCGGCAGGCGCAGTGCGCTCGGGACAGGACGGGACGTTCCGACGCAGCATCATATCGGACCGGCGGGGGACGGCACCGGATCGGCCGGAGCGTCTTCGTATCGGAGACCGGGGGAGGAGGAGGTCGGCCGTCCCGCCGGTCGCAGGCAGAGGAAAACGGGGCCGGTCGGAGCAAATTCTTTGGGCCGTTTCCGCAGGCCGATTCCGAATTTTCCGTACCTTTGCGGACATGATCGACAGGGAGACCGTAGACCGGATTTATGCCGCCGCCAACATCGTGGAGATTATCGGCGAATACGTTACGCTCAAACGCAAGGGCGTGAACTATCAGGCATGCTGTCCGTTCCACAACGAGAAAACCCCGTCGTTCGTCGTCTCGCCGTCGAAGGGGCTCTACAAGTGTTTCGGCTGCGGCAAGGGCGGCAACGCCGTAACTTTCATCATGGAGCACGAGGGAGTGAGCTATCCCGAGGCGCTGAAGATGGTGGCCAAGCGCTACGGCATCGAGGTCAAGGAGCGCGAGCTGACCGAGGAGGAGCAGCACCGCAACGACGACCGCGAGTCGATGTTCGCCCTCAACGGCTGGGCGGCCGACTACTTCGCCTCCTACCTCGCGCACGACGCGGAGGGGATGAGCGTCGGCATGACCTATTTCCGGCAGAAGCGCGGCATGACCGACGCCACGATCCGGAAGTTCGGCCTCGGATTCTGCCCCTCGAAGGGCGACCGGATGTCGAAGGATGCGCTGGCGGCGGGATACAAGCGGGAGTTTCTGCTCTCGACGGGTCTTTCGCTCGCACGCGAGAGCGACGGCTCGCTCTACGACCGCTTCCGCGACCGCGTGATCTTTCCGGTGCACAACATTTCGGGCCGCATCGTGGCTTTCGGCGGCCGCACGCTCCGCACGGACAAGAACGTGGCCAAGTACCAGAACTCGCCCGAGAGCGAAATTTACAGCAAGAAACGCGAGCTCTACGGCCTCTACTTCGCCAAAAAGGCGATCCAGCAGAAGGACTGCGCGATTCTGGTGGAGGGTTATTTCGACGTGATTTCGATGCATCAGGCGGGGGTCGAGAACGTCGTGGCTTCGTCCGGCACGTCGCTCACGACGGAGCAGATCCGGCTGGTGGGCCGTTTCACGAAGAACATCACGGTGATCTACGACGGCGACGCAGCGGGCATCCACGCGGCGATCCGAGGCATAGATATGATTCTCGCGGAGGGGCTGAACGTGCGCGTGGTGCTGCTGCCGCCCGAGGACGACCCCGACACCTTCGCGCACCGGCTCGGAGCGGCGGGGGTCGAGGAGTATATCCGTACCAACGAGCAGGATTTCCTCTCGTTCAAGGCACGTCTTCTGATGGATCGGGCCGAGGGTGATCCGATCCGCAAGGCGGCCCTCGTCGGCGACATGGTGCAGTCGATCGCCCGGATTCCCGACCCGATCCAGCGGTCGGTGTATATCAAGGAGTGCGCCCGCACGATGGATGTGGACGAGACGATCCTCGTCTCGGAAGTCGCCCGCAAACGCATGGCGTCGACGGGCGACCGCGAAACGGACGAGTTCGTGCGCCGGCAGACGGCCCGGCAGCGTGCGGAACAGGCGGCCGAACCCGCCGTGGAGTTCAAGCGGCAGGTCGAGGCGGGCAGCAGCCCCGAGGCGCTGGAGCGCGAACTGGCGAAATACCTGCTCAAATACGGCCACTGTTCGTTCGATTTCAAGGAGGGGCGGACGATGGTGTCCTGCAATGTCGCGGAGGTGATTTTCAACGAGCTGGACTCGGACAACCTCGTGTTCGGCAATCGCCTCTGCAACGAGCTGCTGAACACCTACCGCACCCAGTGGCAGACGCTCGGGACGGGGACGGAGGTGCCGGCCCACTGGTTTCTGAACCATCCCGACCCCGAGGTGTGCAATCTGGCGGTCGATCTGCTCACGTCGGACGACAACTACGTGCCGAGCGTGATCTGGAAGCGCAAGGACATCCACATCGAGACCGAGGCCGAGATGCTCGCCGTGGGAGTTCCGAAAGCCGTTACGCTCTACAAGTCGAAGGTGATCGAACGGCTGATCGCCGAGCAGCAGGCCCGTCTGGCGGACGCAACCCTGTCGGAGGAGGAGCAGCAGCGGATCTTGCGCATGCTCTCGAAGCTGAACGGCATGAAAGTTACGATTTCGAAAAAGCTGCAACGGCTGATCCTGTGAAAAAAGGGGGCGGGAATCCGGGTCGTACACGTATCGCTACGCATACCGTGTGCAAACAGAAAATAAACAGAAAGATGTGTAAAACATATCAAAGATAAAAGAATTAGTTACCTTGACCGGTTCCCACCCCCGGACGGAACGGAACAAGAACTATACCGTTTTCGAGTATGGCGAACGAACAAAAGAAGATAAATATACGCAACAAACGCGCGACCTTTGATTATGAGATCATAGAGGAATTCGTGGCGGGCGTGGTGCTCGTCGGCACCGAGATCAAGTCGATCCGTGCGGGGCGGGCGTCGCTCACGGACTCTTTCTGCTATTTCGACAAGGGCGAACTGTGGATCCGCGGCGTGAACATCGCCGAATATGCGTGGGGCACCTGCAACAACCATGCGCCGCGCCGCGACCGCAAGCTCCTGCTGACGGGCCGCGAGCTGCTGCGTCTGGCGCGGGCTTCGCAGGACAAGGGGCTCACGATCGTGGGACTGAGGCTTTTTCTCAGCGACCGCGGACTGGCCAAGATCGTCGTCGGTCTGGCCCGCGGCCGCAAATCCTACGACAAGCGCGAATACCTCAAGGAGAACGACGCGAAGCGCGAGATGGACAAGGCGATGAAACGATACGGACGATAGCCCGGGGAGGGCGCAGCGCCGAACGGTCTCGGGCCGCTCCGCTCTTTTCCGCAGGGTCGGTTGCGTGCGGTCGAGGCGGCTTCGGCGGGCGCGGTGCCGGTGCCGCGGGCCGGCGAACCGAAGAGCGGGCCGGCGCGCGGGTTGCGGCGAACCGCCCGCATCGCCGGACGATATTGCCGCAAAAAATATATATGATTGTCGGAAAAACGATGGAAAACGAAATGACACTCGCTGATTTTCTGGAATGCGCGAGGAAGCGCCTGCCGTTCGACACGGAGGAGATCCTGCGTTTCATGGATGCGATGAGCGATCGGGCGCGGCGCATCACCTGCCGCCTGAACGCCTCGTACCACGAGCCCGACGGGGTGCGGGCTCTGCTCTCCGAGCTTTACGACCGCCCCGTGCCTCCGTCGGTTCGGGTGTTTCCGCCCTACTACACCGATTTCGGCTTGAACACCCATCTGGGCGAAGGGGTCTTCATCAATGCGTGCTGCCACTTTCAGGATCACGGAGGCGTGTGGCTCGGCGACGGCTGCCAGATCGGACACAGCGTGGTCTTTGCTACGCTCGACCACGGGATCGAGCCCGAGCGGCGCAAGACGACCCGTCCGGCGCCCATCGTGCTCGGCCGGAACGTGTGGGTGGGATCGAACGCGACGATCCTCTCGGGGGTAACGGTCGGCGACGATGCCATCGTGGCGGCGGGTGCCGTCGTTACGCGGGACGTGCCGGCCGCGACGATCGTGGGCGGTGTGCCCGCCCGCGTGCTCCGTACGATCGACCGGAGCGGATGCGGCAATTCGAAAAACGGGGAACAGAGATGAGCAAACTGATTTTATGCATCGAGACCGGCACGGACATCTGTTCGGTCGGCATCGCCCGGGACGGCGAACTGCTCTCGCTCCGCGAGAGCGACGAGGGCCGCGACCACGCCCGAAAAGTAGGGGTGTTCGTCGATGAACTGCTGCGCGAGACGGGCATCGCGCCCGACGAGCTCGACGCCGTGGCCGTGGGCAAGGGACCGGGTTCCTACACGGGCCTCCGCATCGGCGTGTCGTTCGCCAAGGGACTTTGCTACGGACTGGGCATCCCGCTCGTGGCGGTCGGGTCGCTCGACGCGCTGACCGAAGTGGCCCGCGAAGACTACGAGGCGGGAATCCTCTCGGTCGAGGGGTGGGAGCGGGCCTTCCTCTGTCCGATGGTCGATGCACGCCGCATGGAGGTCTATGCCGAGGTGTTCGACGCCGCAGGCCGCCCGCAGAGCGAGGTGGCGGCGGAGGTGGTAACGGCAGAGAGCTTCGCGGCGTTCCGCGGAGAGGCCGGACGACCGTTCGTGATCTTCGGAAGCGGCGCGCGCAAATGCGCCGGGGTGCTGCCCGATGCCGTGCAGATCGAGGTCTGCCCTTCGGCCCGCGGACTGGTGCGGCTGGCCCAACGGTCGTTCGACGAAGGGCGCACGGAGGATGTCGCCTATTTCGAACCTTTCTACCTCAAGGATTTCGTCGTAACGACTTCGAAAAAGAAATTGTTCTGATTTTTCCGGCGTTCGCCCGATGCGTTGCATCCTCGGGGCGGAATGCTGCTTCCGGTCTGCGGGGCGGGAGGCGGGCGCAGGGGACGGCGGAAGCGGCAAGCCGGCGTCGGATTTCGGACGTGCGGACCGCCGCCGAAGGGGCCGGCTGCCGAGGGATACCGGCGGCGGGATTGCTGTCGGGAACGGGGTCGGAAACCGGACCGGATCGGCCGGGGCGCCCGGGATGCGGGGGCTCTGCCGCTTCGGGGACGATACGTGGCGGGGTTGTATGCCGGTCGTGCGACGGGGCGGCACTGTGCGGGGATGCGGGGCGGTCGGATGCGAGGGAGATTTTTTTCGGAAGCATGAGTCGGCGTTTTGCGAAGTTTGTACGCAAGGGGCGGCTGCGGGCGAGGAGAGCTCGGCGCAGCGAATCGGGAAATCCGGAAGCGGCCCGGGAAGATGGGGTGCGGCCGGGGAGCCGAATGCGGCGGCGATCGGAAGGGGCCGTTTCGACGTTCGGTTCCCGGGGGCGGTCGGGCCGGCGGCTTCGTCCCGGGGGGCGGTCCTCCGTCGGGCGCATGCGGCAGGGGGCTTCGGGAGCGGGTCGTGCGGTACGGGCCGCAGACCGAAAGGCGGATGGACGGAAAGAGGACGCTGGTTGCGGATAAGCAGGAAAGCAGGAAGACAGGAACAGAACCGATATGAAAAGTGTTTTTTCGATCTATTTTGCGGTTCTCGTGGCGATCGTGCCGTCGGGGACCGCAGCACGGGAGGGCGGAGCCTGCGACGGCTATCGTTTCGAGCGGAATATCGCTTACCGCACCTCCGACGATCCCTATGCGAGGAAGATGTGCCGTGTGGATGTGGCCGTTCCGGTCGGTGCGGAGCGGCCCGTGCCCGTCGTCGTCTGGTTCCACGGCGGCGGCCTGACGGGCGGACGGCGCGAGATACCACAGACGCTCCTGCGCAGCGGATGCGTGGTGATGGGCGTCGAATATCGGCTCTCGCCGCAGGTTGCGGTGCCGGAAATCATCGACGATGCGGCGGCGGCCGTGGCGTGGGCCTTCGCCCATGCGGCCGACTACGGCGGCGATCCTGCGAAGATCTACATCGCGGGCCACTCGGCGGGCGGCTATCTGGTGAACATGATCGGACTGGACCGGTCGCGTCTGGCCCGCTACGGATGCGATGCCGATGCGCTGGCGGCCGTCATACCGCTCAGCGGTCAGGCCATCACCCACTTCGAACAGCGCCGCACGCAGGGCATCGACCCGCTCCGGCCGCTCGTCGATTCGCTGGCGCCGCTCTACCACGTGCGCGGGGATGCGCCGCCGATGCTCATCGTCTCGGGCGACCGCGAACTGGAACTGTTCGGCCGCTATGAGGAGACGGCCTATTTGCGGCGGATGCTGTTGCTGTGCGGACACGATCGGATCACGTTTTACGAACTGGACGGCTTCGACCATGTCGGAATGCTCGAACCGGCCTTCCTGTTGTTGAACCGGTATATCGAAACACGCGAACGACGATGAGGAGTTTCCTGTTCCGCTGCGGACTGCTGGGGCTGTTCGCGCTTGCCGCCGCTGCGGGCGTGCGGGGTGCGGAGCGGTGCGCGAACGGTCCGCTGCCCGAGCGCCCCGATACGCTGCGCATTCTGGGCGTGGGCAACAGCTTCACGGACGACGGCATGATGTATCTGCCCGATCTGCTGCGTGCCGCGGGCATCGGAAACGTGGTGCTCGGGAGACTCTATTTCCCGGGTTGCTCGCTCGAACAGCACTGCCGCTTTTACGAAGACGATGCGGCGAATTACACCTATTATAAATCGACCGCCAACGCATGGGAGACCGTGAGCGGTCGTGCCGCGCTCACGGATGCGCTCGAAGACGAGCGCTGGGACATCGTGGTGCTGCAACAGGCGTCGCACTTCTCGGGGCTTTACGAGACGTATGTGCCGTGGCTGGAACGGCTGATCGGCATCGTGCTGAGCCATAATGCCAATCCTGCGCTCTGTCTGGCGTGGCAGATGACGTGGGCCTATGCCGGGGATTCGGATCATTGGGGGTTCGCGGCCTACGGCGGCGACGGGCGGCGGATGTACGAGGCGATCGTCGGGGCGGCCGGACGCATGCGGGCCAACCGCGGGATCGACGTGCTGATTCCGGCGGGTGCGGCGGTGCAGCGGGCGCGGGCGACGGTGGAGACGCGGCGCGACATGACGCGCGACGGCTACCACCTCGATCTGGGTGCGGGTCGTTACGTCGCGGCCTGCGCATGGTTCGAAGCGTTGATCGCTCCGACGCTGGGCGTGTCGGTGTGGGGCAACGCATTCCGCATCCCCGAGGGCGGACCGGAGACGACGCCCGTGGACGAAGCGACCGCTCGGCGATGCTGGAGCGCAGCGGCGGAGGCGGTGCGGAATCCGTTCGGCGGGACGGAAGGTGCGGGGGCGATTCGGCCGTAGCGACCCTTGTGTACGCGGCGTCCGCTACGGCCGGTCGTATCCGGCGTGCGGCGGTTCGAAGGAGCGTATCAGTGAGGTGCTGTGCCGGTGGCGATCCGCCCGGCCGGAAGTGCCGTAATTCGGAATATCCGCATTGGTTTCCGCTTGCTGCGGCCGCTGGAGCATGCTGCGGGCCGCCGTGCTGCACAGGGTGCGACCTGTCGAGAGACGCACTCGTTCCGTCGCATGCCGCATTCCGTCCGGCCGGGTTTCCCTGCCTTCTTCTCCGGTATCGGAGAGCGGATGGACACGCTGCGATTGCATGCTGTTTCCCGAAGCATCATTTTCTCAGTCTGTGGGCGATTCGTGTTTGGCGGTTCGGCGCCGGCGGCGAAAAGTGCGTGAAGCCGTGGTCGGATGCGTTCTTCCGCAGAGGGGCTGCCGCGGAAGGACGACATTGTGGGGCGAAGGCGAAATGTTCGAAAAAGGGACGGGAGCATCGGCTGCCGGAATCGGACGGTCCGAAACCGAAGCCGGAAATAGCGGTGCGCCGATGCCTGTGATCGCCTTCCCGGCGTGCGACCGCCCTCGTCCGAACCTGCTCCGGCGAGGGCGGTCGCATAGCCCGTGCCGCGGAAAATCCGGACGGTTCGGACATGCGAAATCGGTGCCCGCTCCGTGCGTAGCCGGCTTGGACCTTGAGCCCGCGCAGGGCCCGTATCGTTTCTTCCGCACGCTCGGCCGTGCGCGGCGTGCATTTGCTATTCGGCGGAGGGGGCCGGAGTCCCCGCTGAGGCGGCATCCGCGATCTCGTCGGGGAGGTCGGGGAGGTCGGCGGCGTCGAGCGTGCGGGCCGAGTGGCGTTTCTTGGTCGGAAGCCCCAGCCGCCGCAGCCGTTCGCCCGAGCGGACGATGTTGTCGTTGCCGGTGCAGAGACGTTTGTAGGCGTCGGCATAGGCGTCGCGCGCCTTGTCGAGCGAGAGACCGACGTTTTCGAGCGAAGCGGTGAAGGCGACCAGTTGTTCGTAGAGCTTGGTGCCGTAGTTCACGATGTCGGCCGTGTTCTTGTTCTGTGCGTTGCGTTTCCAGAGGTCGTCCACCAGTTTGAGCAGCGCGAAAAGGTTGGTCGGCGAGGAGACGATCACTTTGCGGTCGTAGGCGTCGCTCCAGATCGCGGGATCGGCTTGCAGGGCGGCCAGAAAGGCCGGTTCGTTGGGGACGAACATGATGACGAAGTCGGGCGAATCGAGCAGACGTTGGTACTCCTTGCGTCCCAGCTCCGCGACATGCTGGCGGACCGAGGCCACGTGCGCGGCGAGGTATTGCCGCCGCTCGGCTTCGGTCTCGGCGCCCACATAGCCGACGAAGGCCGTGAGCGACACCTTCGAGTCGATCACGATCCGTTTCTTCTCGGGCAGGCGGAGCACCACGTCGGGCCGCAGGTTGTTGCCTTCCGCGTCTTTGAGGTTGTGCTGCGTGTCGTAGTGTACCCCTTTGACGAGGTTCGAATTGCAGAGGATCGTTTCGAGGATCATCTCGCCCCAATCGCCCTGCACCTTCGTGTTGCCTTTCAGCGCGTCGGTGAGGTTGGCGGTCTCGGACGTGATGCGGCGGTTGAGCTCCATGAGGTTGCGGAGTTCGTTCTTGAGCGCTCCCCGCTGTTCGTTTTCGGCGGCGTAGATCGTCTCCACACGTTCGCGGAACTCCGAGATGTTGTCCTTGAAAGGTTTGAGCAGCAGGTCGAGCGATGCTTTGTTCGTCTCGCAGAATCGGCGCGACTGCTCGCCCAGAATGTCGTTCGCCAAATTGCGGAACTGCGTGCGCAGCAGCTCTTCGGCTTTCTCGCGTTCGGCCTTTTCGGCCGTCATGCGCTCCTCGGCCGCGGCGAGCCGTGCAGCGGCCGCAGCGGCCGCTGCCTGTGCCTCGGCGCGTTGTTCGCCCAGCCTTTGTGCCTCGCTCTGAAGCGCGGCGAGCCGCACGCGCAGTCCGGCCGCCTCCGTCTCCGCGGCCGCACGCTGTTCGGCGGCGAGGCGCAGCTCCTCGGCCCGGCGCTCCTCGGCTGCGCGGAAAGCCGCTTGCGCTGCGGCTTTTTCCGTCTCCGAGCGCTCTTTGGCGCGTCGCTGGCGCCGCACTTCCGATGCCAGCACTCCCGCCAGCAGAAGCAGCACGATGATTGCAATGACGATTCCCGTATTCATACGGACAAAGATACGAATAAGTCGAGAGCAAAAGCAAATTTATTTGATTTTGCCGAGCGGGAGTATCTAAGACACAGTCAAAGATACGAATAAGTCGAGAGCAAAAGCAAATTTATTTGATTTTGCCGAGCGGGAGTATCCAATGACGCAGCCGAAGACCGGATAATTTCCCGCACGGCATTGCGTAATTGCCGCCGGTTTCGTATATTTGTAGAAAAGTTCAGATCTTATGCAGCGTATATTGGCTCCCTCGATGCTTTCGGCCGACTTCGGTCATCTCGAACGCGACACCCGCATGATCGACAGAAGCGCCGCCCAGTGGGTGCATGTCGACGTGATGGACGGGGTCTTCGTCCCGAATATTTCGTTCGGGTTTCCGGTGATGAAACCCATCCGCAAAGCCACCCGCAAGTGTCTCGACGTCCATCTGATGATCGTCGAACCCGAGAAGTACGTCGAGCGTTTCGTGGAGGCGGGGGCCGATATAGTAACTTTCCATTACGAAGCGACCTACAACCCGAAAGGGTGCATCGACACGATCCGCAGGGCCGGTGCGAAAGCGGGAGTTTCGATCAAGCCGGCCACCTCGGCCGACGTATTGCGCGACCTGATCCCGATGCTCGACCTCGTGCTGGTGATGAGCGTCGAGCCGGGATTCGGCGGACAGTCGTTCATCCCCGAGTCGATGGAGAAGATCGCCCGTTTGCGCGCCATGATCGACGAGCAGGGGGCCGCGACGCTCATCGAGGTCGACGGCGGCATCTCGGCGGCCAATGCCCGCGCCGTCTACGAGGCGGGGGCCGATGCGCTCGTGGCGGGCAGCGCCGTGTTCGGCGTGGAGAATCCGTCGGCCGAGATCGAGAAGATCCTCGGGGTCTGAGGTGCCGGGAGGCTGGAGTTGAGGTGCCGGAGAGAAGGGCGGCGGGATGCCCGGTGTCTGGGACGAAGGCGGATCGTCCGCCGTCTCTTTCGGGAGCGGTCGGATTCCGCGGATCGCGGTTTTGTGCGCATGCCGCCTCTGCGAGGGTGTAGGATTGTTCCGTGAGGGGCGTGGGCCGGGATCGTCGGCGTCGCGGATCGGGCATCGTGGGTGCGGTCTCTTTTTTCCGGTTGCGAGGTCTCGGTATCCGCCGGGGCGGATCGCGATGGTTCTCCGTCTTGTAGCTGACGGGGATTTCGTTTTTTCCTTTTCTTAAATTTCACGGTCGTTCCGGGAGGCTTTTCCGGGGCGATGCGGTCCGTTGCGTTTTCCTCTTCCTCATGCTTGCGTCCGAAGGTTCGGCGGGAGCGGGACATGCTTTCGGACGGATGATTCTTGTCGGGTTCGCAACATCGAAAGGCGATGACGGAGGTTCGCCGCCGTCCCGCGGGAGGGCTTGCATTTCGGTTGCGTGCCGTTTCCGCTGCCGGAAATCGTTTCCTTATCGGGGGTGTTCTCACGCTTCGTCGGAGCCCGTAGTTCCGTCCGCCTCTGCGCTTGGCCCGACGAAACGGCTGGTATTTTTTTCGGTCCGTTTCTTACGCCGGCACGATCCGCACAATGTCCGGAACCGTCCTCGGCCCGACGCAACGGAGCTCCCTTCTCCTGCGGGGGCCGTCTCGGCAATTGCCGGATCGATTCGGACGGGGCTCGACCGATGCGTCTCTTGGACGTTTCTCGGGTTGCGGCCCGTCGGGGCCGGCCGATTCGGCGGAGTGCGGACCGGAACCGCGAAAACAGGCGATGCTCCGCGGTATCGGAGCGTCGGCGGTGTACGACGTATCGCGGGTGTCAGCGTTCGATATGCCGGGCGGTCTCTGCGTCGAGCAGGCGGCGCAGCGTGCGCAGCAGCGGATCGTCCGCGAACCATGCGGCGCCGTAGCCGAGGTTGAAGGCGTAGTCGAAATCGGCGGGATTGGCGCCCTGATTATGCTGGAGAATGGTTTCGGCCTTGTCGAGCGCTTTGACGAATCGGGCCTCCGGCGTGAGGCCGGTTTCGTACTCCTCCCACAGAGCGGCGATTCGCCGTGCGGCCTGTTCGGGCAGCAGGGACGCGAGGCGAATCAGAGCCCGGCGTTCCGTCGATGCCTTGAGTGCGGGATCGGGCCGTTCGACGGCCGGCAGATCGCCGTCGTAGGCTTCGCCGAGGTCGTGGACCAGACACATGTCCAGCACTCGCCCGGCATCGAGCGCGGGGTATTCGTCCCGCAGGACGAGAGCCAGCAGCGCCAGCCGCCAGCTGTGCTCGGCCGTGCTTTCGCGGCGTCCGGTCGAGGTGCGGGCGCTGCGCACCACCGATTTGAGCCGTTCGGTCTCTTCGATAAAGCGTATGTATCGTTTCAGTTTCTCTTCCATCGGTCGTTCGATTTGCAGTAGGCAAAGATAGTGCAAGTCGGGTAGACGGACAAATCGGTTCGGGAGGGGGCTGTTTAACAAGCCCCGAAAATCGGAAATCACTCCTGTCGGAATTCATTCCGGCAGGGGTGAAATCGTTGAAATCAGACTTGTTAGACAGCTCCTCCGAGCGGGCTGCTCCCGCGCGACGGCGGAAACGGGCTTGTTGCGGATGCATGCCGTTCGTTGCCGTCGGCAGAGCCGGCACGATCGGCGGGTGCGGTCCGCTGCGCTGCGGAGCGGCGGCGGTTCGACCGGACGAATCGGCGGCTCCCGCTTCCCGGGGAAACGGATTGCGGCGCACGTTCCGCTGCGGACGGGACGTGCCGGCCGCAGCCGGACGTTCGGGCGACGCCTGCGGCAGGCTGTCCGGAGACGGGCGGCGACGGACGGTGCAGGCCCGAAGTCCGGGTAAGTGCGTCGGGTCCCGGACCTCGGCTGTCGGGTCCCGGGCTCCGTGTCCCGGACTTCGTGTTCCGTGCCGGAGCGGGGCGGCGCAGGTCCGGAACGGGCGGTGCGGAGGTGCGAAATCGGCCGGACGGCCGATCTAAATCGCCGCGGCGGTCCCGATTGTCGGATTAAATCGTTACCTTTGCGGCGGTATGTACGCGACGCAGGGTGCGTCCGCACGTTATCGTTTTACGCTATGATTTCACTCGACAACCTTACGGTAAGCTACGGGGGCTGGACCCTCTTCGACAATATCTCGTTTCTGATCAACCCCAAGGACCGCATCGGTCTGGTGGGCCGGAACGGGGCCGGCAAGACGACGCTTCTGCGTCTGATCGTGGGTCAGCAGCAGCCCACGTCGGGAGCCGTTACGATCAACGGCGAGTGTACGATCGGCTATCTGCCCCAGCAGATGAAGGTGGCCGACACCACGACGCTGGCCGAGGAGACGGCCAAGGCATTCGACGAAGTACTGCGGCTCGAAGCCGAGATCGGGCGCATCACGCACGAAATCGCCGAGCGCACCGATTACGAGAGCGCCGCCTATGAGCAGCTCTTGCACCGGCTGACGGAGGCGCAGGATCGCTACCACATCCTCGGCGGCGAGACGCGCGACGCCGACATCGAGAAGACGCTCCTCGGGCTGGGTTTCCGCCGCGAGGACTTCGGCCGCGCCACGAGCGAGTTCTCGGGCGGCTGGCGCATGCGCATCGAGCTGGCGAAGCTGCTGCTGCGCCGTCCCTCGATCTTCCTGCTCGACGAGCCGACGAACCACCTCGACATCGAGTCGATCCAGTGGCTCGAAGAGTATCTGAGGAATTATAACGGAGCCGTGCTGCTCATCTCGCACGACCGCGCGTTTCTGGACAACGTAACGACGCGCACCGTGGAGCTTTCGCTCGGCAGGATATACGACTACAAGGTGCCCTATTCGAAATACGTGGTTCTCAGGGCCGAGCGGCGCGCGCAGCAGATGGCCGCCTACGAGAACCAGCAGCGGATGATCGAGAAGACGGAGGAGTTCATCGAGAAGTTCCGCTACAAGCCCACCAAGTCCAATCAGGTGCAGTCGCGCATCAAGCAGCTCGAAAAGATCGACCGCATCGAGGTCGAGGAGGAGGATTCGGCCGCGCTCAACATCAAGTTCCCGCCCGCGCCCCGTTCGGGGCAGATCGTGGCCGAGATCCGCGAGGCGGGCATGTCGTTCGGGGCAAAGCACGTCTTCAGCGGCGCCGACTTCGTGATCGGCAAGGGCGACAAGATCGCGCTCGTGGGCCGCAACGGCGAGGGCAAGACCACGCTGGCGAAGATGATCGTCGGACTGCTCGCGCCCACCGAAGGTTCGATCCGCATCGGGGCCAATGTCAATATCGGCTACTATGCCCAGAATCAGGAGGATCTGATGAACGGCGAACGGACCGTCTACGAAACGCTCGACCGCGTGGCGGTGGGCGACGTCCGCACGCGGCTGCGGGACATCCTCGGTGCGTTCCTGTTCCGCGGCGAGGAGATCGACAAGAAGGTGAAGGTGCTCTCGGGCGGCGAACGCTCGCGGCTGGCGCTGGCATCGCTGATGCTCGAACCCCACAATCTGCTGGTGCTCGACGAGCCGACGAACCACATGGACATGCGCTCGAAGGACATCCTGAAAAACGCGATCCGGAAGTACGACGGCACGGTGGTCGTGGTCTCGCACGACCGCGAGTTCCTCGACGGCATCGTTCAGAAGGTCTACGAGTTCCGCGACGGCGGGGTGAGGGAGTATCTGGGCGGCATCTACTATTTCCTCGAAAAGCGCAAGATCGAGTCGCTACGGGAGGTCGAACGCAAATCGGCCCCCGCGGCGAAAGGCGGCAGGACGGCTTCCGGCGCGGCGAGAGAGGCGGTGCAAGGTTCCGCACCGGCCGCCGGAGCGGGGCGGGAGAGCGGTGTTGCGTCTGCGGGAGGCCCGGCTTCCGAGGCGGCTGCGGGGCGGCTCTCCTACGAGCAGAAGAAGGAGCAGGAGAAGCTGGTGCGCAAACTGCGCAAAGCGGTCGAGGCCATCGAGGCCGGGCTGGCCGAGACCGAACGGCGGATCGCGGAGTACGATGCGAAGTTCGCTGCCGCGACGGCCTACGACGAGGCCGACTACAAGGCATATAACGAATTGAAGAGCAGCTACGACCGGCAGATGCACGAGTGGGAGATGGCCTCCTACGAGCTGGAGTTGGTCGAGGGCGACTGAGCGGAGCGGAGGGTGCGCCGTCGGCGTGAGCCGGCGTCTGCGGTCGGCCCGGGCGGGTTGTCCGCAGCGGCAGGATGGGGCGCTGCGTGTGCGATGGATGCAATGGATGCGATGGATGTCCGGTTTCTCCTGCTGTCCGGAGTGCGAACAGGCGGCCGCTGCATCCGAAAGCGCGCACGATGCGGGTTTCGGCCGCAGCGGGTTCGCCGCGGGGTCCGCAGCCCGCACGGAACGTGCGGAAGTCTGCGGGGGCGATCTTTCGGCCGATGTGCCGGCCGGGGCGCTTCGGAGGGGCCTTGCGGCGACGGTCGAAGGTTGCGCGCGGCTCGGGGCGGATTGCGGGCTCCGAAGGCTGTTCGCGTGCGGAGTGTTACGGCCTTTGAGCACGGTATGCGCGGTTGCCGGAGCGAAGCCGGCTTCGCTCCGGCTCGGGCACGTGGGCAAAGCGGACGAAGACACGGCTGTCGGACAGTCGGAAAAAGCCGTGGCTGGAAAACGGCTTTCGCTTGAACGGGCTGCGGATTTTCCGGCTGCGGACGGCTCGGCAGCCGGTCTCTGAGGGAGGGGCTGGCGCAGTGCCCGACGGCTGTCGGGATAAATGTCGCACGGTGCGACCCGATGCTTCGGTCGGACGGATCGTCCGCAGGATCGGCGGGTGCATGGGGCGGGTCTGCGGCACGGATGGAAATGCAAATTACGGAACATACGAATGGATAATCTTGTTTTCGGGATTCGTCCCGTGGCCGAAGCGATCGAGGCCGGCAAACAGATCGAGAAACTCTACATGCGCAAAGGCGCCGAAGGGCCGCTGATGCAGGAATTGCGCGACCTCTGCGTCCGCCACGGGATCCGGGTGCAGGAGGTGCCCGCCGGGAAGTTGGAGCGCCTCACGCGCGGCAACCATCAGGGGGTCGTGGCGCAGATCGCGGCGATCGAATACGTCGGGCTGACCGACATATTGGAGCGGGTGCCGGAGGACGAGACGCCGCTCGTCGTGTTGTTCGACGGGGTAACGGACGTCCGCAACTTCGGGGCCATCGCCCGTTCGGCGGAGTGCGCCGGAGCCCACGGGTTGATCGCGCCGCTGAAGAACTCCGCACCGGTGAACGCCGAGGCGATGCGTGCGTCGGCCGGAGCGCTGGCGACGATTCCGGTCTGCCGCGTGGGCTCGGTGCGCAATACGCTCAGGCAGTTGCAGCAGGAGGGATTTCAGGCGGTCGCCGCGACCGAGAAGAGCCGCAAACTGCTCTACGACGCCGATTTCCGGCGTCCGACGGTGCTCGTGATGGGTGCCGAGGATCGGGGTATTTCGAAGGAGGTGCTCAAGCTCTGCGACGAACAGCTGGCCATTCCGCTGATCGGGCATATCGAGTCGCTCAATGTTTCGGCTGCGGCGGCCGTGATGCTCTTCGAGGTCGTGCGGCAGCGTATCGGACAGTAGCGGAGGCGGTGCCGTGCGGATCTTACGTGCGGGACGGCAGCGCGGCGCACCGGAGGTGGGCGGCAGCTGCGGACGGAAGATGCCGGCGGATCGTCGCAGATGAATGAACGAGACGGTCGGAACAGGCACTTCTGTGGACCGGAGTTTCTGCGGATCGACAGGTCGGATGCCGGCAGCCGTTGTCGGACGACGAATGGGCGGCACGGTTGAAATCTGTTGTAACATTGCCGGTCGGCGGACCGGAGGTGCGTCGCTGAGGTCAGCGAATGCTGCGGGCGCATGCCGACGGGCGGATGCGACCGTTGCGGCGGGACAGAGGCGATCTCTCCGGTTCGCGGAGTGATTTGCGAGGATGGAAGAGATTCCGGACGACTGCATGCCTTCGGATCGGAAAGAATGGTGCCGAAAAAACGGCCGATCGTTGCGCTGGCGGCCGCAACTGCACGGCGGGAGGCCATGCGGCGCGCGGGTCCGCGGCCGATGGAGCCTACCCGTGCATGGACGGATCTCTCGACGGGGCGTCGGAAGATGTCGGATTGCGCGGCCGTTGCACGGCATTCGGATCGGAAAGCCGGGCGGGTTGCCTGTATATATAATTGTTCGGCGGACAGCCCGGATACGCGGTTAGGAAGTGCCGATCCGGATGCGACCGCTGCGGCGGGACAGGGGCGGAGGACGTGTTTTCTCGGGCATTGCGCCTCGCATCCGGGGCGGACGAACCGGATTTCGTCGGGGCCGATGCGATTGCTGACGGGGTTCGCTACGGACAGCTGGCGGGAAGGGGAGAATTGCGCATCCGAAGACGACGCTGCGTTCGGACGGCATGCAGTAGGTGCGGTCGCTCGATCGTGAAAACGAAAGGATACGGATTGTGTCCGACGGCATCGTGTCCGGGACTTCCGACGATAGGAGGGGCTTCGGCGATGTTTCGATCGGACTGTTGCAGTGGTATGCTGAAGGGAAACGAAGATATGGGAAACGTGTGGATCGACGGGGTGGGAGAGATCTCCCTCGTCCGTTCGCGGCGGGCCCGGCGGATCACGCTCACGGTGCGCCCCACGGGGCTCGTGCGCCTGACGGTGCCGTGCGGCGTGTCGCGGGCCCGGGCGCTGGCTTTTGCCGAGACGAAGGTCGCATGGATCGCCTCCGCACGGCAGCGTGTTGCGGCGCGACAGGCGGCCGTGCCGCCGCTTCCGCCCGAGGCGGAGCGCGAACGCATCGAAGAGTTGCGGCGTGCGGCCCGTGTCGATTTGCCGCCTCGTGTTGAACGCATCGCCCGCATGTTCGGGTTTTCCTACGGCCGGATCACGATCCGCGCCTCGCGCACGAAATGGGGTTCTTGCTCTTTTCGCAACGATCTGTCGCTCAGTCTTTACCTGATGGCGCTGCCGGAACGTCTGCGCGACTATGTGATCGTCCACGAACTTTGCCACACGGTCCATCACGACCATTCGCCCCGTTTTCACGCGCTGGTCGACCGTTGTCTGGGCGGACAGGAACGCGCGCTCGACAGGGAGCTGAAAAGCTACGTCATCCGGCGGTGAGATGCCGGGGCGGCGGCCGTCTGGAGTCCGCCCGGTTTATGCGGCCTGTCCGATCAGTCCGATCAGTCCGATCAGTCCGGCCTCTTCGGGCGGCCGCGGTGCGGTCGGTAAGGTTTTTTCGCGCCTCAATCCGTTTTCGGTTTTCTTGCCGCTTTGGGCCGGGCGCGGATGCCCGGGCGGAGACGCCCGGACGACTTTTCCCTATTTCGGAAGTCGCAAGCACCCCGTTTTACCGGGCCGGGTGCAGAGGCGAAGACCGGTTCGGGTTCTGCCGAGACGGAGAACGGCCGAGGGGGGCTTGCCGTTTCCGCCGCCCCGTGTGCAATGCAGGTTCGCCTTCGGAGGTCTGATGCGGAATATATCCTCGAAAGAAGAAGCTGTTTTTTCGCCGGGCCGGGTGCAGAGGCGAAGACCGGTTCGGGTTCTGCCGAGACGGAGAACGGCCGAGGGGGGCTTGCCGTTTCCGCCGCCCCGTGTGCAATGCAGGTTCGCCTTCGGAGGTCTGATGCGGAATATATCCTCGAAAGAAGAAGCTGTTTTTCACCGGGCCGGGTGCAGAGCCGAAGACCGGTTCGGGTTCTGCCGAGACGGAGAACGGCCGAGGGGGCATGCCGTTACCGCCGCCCCGTGTGCAGTGCAGGTTTGCCTTCGGGGAGGGCCGATGCGGATATATCCTCGGAAGAAGAAGCTGTTTTTCGCCGGGCCGGGCGCAGAGCCGAGGTCTGTCCGATCGTATCGAAGAAAGAGAGGCGACGGCCCGTACGAGCCGTTTTTTCGTGTCGGTTCCTGCTGCGGACGCAGCCTGCGGAGCACGGCCCGGGAGGGTGGCTTCCGCCGCCGGAGGCTGCGGCCGCACGGCCCGAAGAGCGGCGCTCCGAGAATCGGCGGATGCTTGAGGAGTGCCGGTTTTGGCGTTTACGGGTCCTTGCGGGCCGTGCGGTTCAGAGGTCCGCGATTCGAAAAACGTCGGACGTGCGAAGAGGCGTTGGTTGCGGCGGTGAGGGGTCGATTGCAGGCCGCACGGCCCGAAAACGGCGAAATTCTCTTTACCGCCCGGTCGGAACGGACGGCAGGGCTTCGCAGCTCGAAAATCGCAGGCCGCCTATTCTTCTGCGAGAATCCGCCGGAGAAGCTCCGGTTCGTTGGTGGTGATGAAGTCTACGCCCTGTGCGATGAAATAGCGCATCTCCTCTTCCGTGTCCACGGTCCAGACATTCACTTCGAGCCCCTGTGCATGGGCCTCGTCCACCCATTCGGGATGGGCGTGCAGGATCTCCTGCGAGTAGTCGATGCCCGCGAATCCGAGCGGTGCGATGCGGTGGGGTGCGAGGTCGCCTTCGAGGTACCAGACCCGTGCTTCGGGAGCCTCCTTGCGGAAGGCGAGGCAGGCGTTGATCGAGAAGGCGATGTAGTCGGTGCGCTCTTCGAGGCCGTATCTGCGGATTTTCCGTACGATCTTCGCCGCGGCTTCGTCTTCGCGCTTCGGGTCGGCGAGCGATTTGAGTTCGAGCACCAGCCGTGTGCCGGGGTGCGCCCGGACGGTCCGGAGGTATTCGTCGAGCGTGGGGATGCGTTCGCCGTTGGGCAGGACGATGCTGCGGATCGTGCGGGCGGTGGAACGTTCCATGTCGATGCCGCGGTATATGCGGTCGTGGTTGACGATGAGCTTCCCGTCGGCCGTGAGCCAGACGTCCATCTCCGAGCCGTAGACGCCGAGCGAGTCCGCCTTGACGAAAGATGCGAGCGAGTTCTGTGCCGAACCTGCCGTGCGCCAGTGGCCGCGGTGGGCGATGATGCGGGGTTGTGCGGATGCCGCGGATATGGCTCCGGCGAGCAGAAGCAGAAGCAGCGGTTTTTTCATGGTAGCGAGGGTTTGAGCTTTTGCGGCAAAGTTAGGGCTTTTGATGCCGGTTTGCAAAAAATCTTTCGCGCCGGCATCTCCGACGCAATATGGAAATGAACCGTGTGATCCGCCGCGCCCCGTGCGGCTCGCTGCGCTTCGTCGCAGACGCCGGACGCATCGTCGCGGCTTGGGGCGGTTCGACCTTCGGCGCCTTGCCGTCGGAAACAGTCGTCCGCCGCCCGCACAGGAACGGAGCGGGTTCCCGCTTCGCCCCTCCCCGCGAAGGCTCAGGGAATCCGGGTGCCGTGGTAAGTGCGAAACGGACCGGATCGTGAACTGCCCGATTCGGCCGACGAGGAGGTCCGGGCGGGGCCGGTCGGAGGGTGTCGGTCCGGAGGGTGCGGTCAGCCTTCGTCCGAGAGAATCTTTTGCATCATGATTTCGTCGCGGAATCCGTCGGGCGTCCACTGCCATTCGCGCTTGCGGCCCGTCTCGGCGAAACCCGCGCGGCGGAAAAGGGCGAGGCTGGCCGTGTTGTCCGCACCTACGTTGCACCACAACTGGTGCAGGCCGAGGACCGTGCGGGCATAGCGGCATACGACATCCAGCGCATCCGCCGCAAAGCCTTTGCCGCGGTGTGCCGGATCGTGGATCAGGATGCCGATGCCCGCACGGCGGTGCTGCGGATCGAACTCGAACAGATCGAGCGCTCCGACGGGGGGCAGGCCGGCGGCCTGTTCCACGGAGCCGCCGGCGAGGGCCCGTAGCTCCCCGGCGAGCGTGGAGGCTCCCGTGGGAATCGGCGCCCGGTCCCGATTCGCATGCCTCCGTTCCTCTGCGGTCCGGGCCGCTGTCGACGGCTCCGCGAGCGTCCGTCTCGCTCCGATTCCGTCGCCTTCGTCCGGCCGGATGCCGTTCGTTGCATGGCATGGCGATTCGGATGCGATGCTGCCGCAGGCCCCGATTCCCGCGATCCGGGCCGCAGAGACGCTCCCGCCGGGCGTCCCGGTTCCGGCCGGACTGTCCGGACCGCTGCGGAGCGTATCGCGGCCGCCGGGCAAGGGCTCGATCATCAGCCGCATCTGACGGGTCTGCCAGATGTCGAAGCGCTGCCGCTCGACGAACCGTTTCAGCTGTTCGCGCGAGTAGGGGGCGGTCGTGCCGCTGACGCCCCATACCTCCGTGTCGTTTTCCCAAGCGTACATCGCGTCGATGTCGCACGGTTCGACGGCCCGCAGCCGGCAGATGCGCCCTTCGAGGTTCATCAGATGCCGATGATCTTGTTGCGGATGAGCATCGCCACGCCCCATGCGTTGGCGTTTTCGCTCATTTTCGAGACGCGGAACTTCGTGTCCTTATAGACGAGGTTGAGCGAGAATTTGTTGGTCGCGGACTTGAGCGGCAGCATCAGATAGTCGCCCGCCGCGGCGAGATTGCCGCCCACGATCACCGTCTCGGGGTTGAACGTGTTGATCAGAAAGGCCACGGCCTTGCCTACCTTCTCGCCCGCCTCCTCGATCAGTTCGATCGAAAGGTTGTCGTCGTTCTTGGCCGCTGCGATGATGTCGTCGATGTGGATGCTTTTTTCGCGGTCGTACCGCTCGCGCAGGATCGTATTGACGCCCTGTTCGATCTTCCGGCACATCTTCTCTTCGATGGCGATGCCCGAGACTTCGGTTTCGAGGCAGCCCTTCTTGCCGCACGAACAGATGATCTCGTTGTCGAAGAAGGGGATGTGGCCGAATTCGCCCGCGAAGCCGCTCTTGCCGTAGAACAGCTTGCCGTCCACGACGATGCCGATCGCCACGCCGCGGCCGAGGTGGAGGTAGATCACGTTGTGCTCCTCCTTCGATTTGCCGCAGGTGTACTCCGCATAGCAGCGTGCGCGGGTGTCGTTCTCCAGCAGGACGCGGAGCCCGGTCTTCTGTTCCAGAATTTCGCGCAAAGGCTGCTCGCTGGAGGTGAAGTATTTGTAGCTGCGGCCCGTCTCGGGGTTCACGCGGCCCGTCATGCCCACGCCCAGACCGAGCAGCTTGCTGCGGTCGACGCCGCAGTTGTCGATGAAGTCCTCGATGTTCGAACAGATCTTTTCGAGACACTGCGGACGGTCGGTCAGTTCGAACGAGTTGTCGGCTTTTTCGGTGATGATTTTGTTCTGCAGGTCCGTGATGAGAAAGGTCATGTTGTCGCGGCCGACGTTCACGCCTGCGAAGTAGATCGCCGAATTGGCCAAGCCGAAGACGTTGGGGCGGCGTCCGCCCGGAGTTTCGACCTTGCCCTGATCCGTTACGATGTTCTCGTCGACGAGTTCCTGTACGAGTTTGGTGATGGTCGGGACGCTGATATGCAGCTCCTTCGTCAGTTCGGAGAGCGTGCACTCGCCGTTGACCGCCATGTAGGCGATGATGTTTCGTTTGATAAGGCTGTTTTTGTGCGAAATCCCCTTCAGGGCGACTTCGTTTTCGTGTTTGTTGAAAAATTCGGTCAGCGATGTCATGGTGTTGCCCTATTTTTAACTAATCCGATGCAAAGATAATAAGCGAACGCGATAATCCGCAATGATTTTTAATAAAATTTAAGAATTTTTTAATAAAAAATATTTACGATCGGATAACGAATAGTGGATCAACCTTTTGGAACGAACTTTGTTTTGCCGCGACTGGAAGTGCCGTACAGGGGTGCGGCGAACGGGAATCCGGCAGGAGGATGAAACGGCCGTCGGAACGGAGGTCGTGCGGCCGCAAAAGAGCGCTCCCTCCGCCGCCTGTGAGCGGGCGAAGCGATGAACGAAAAAGGACTGTCTGACAAGTCCCGAAGATCGGAGATCATCCCTGTCAGAATAAATTCTGGCAGGGGTGAAATCGTTGAAATCGGATTTGTCAGACAGTCTCACGGATCGTCTTCTCGGCTGTCGGCCGGTACTTGCCGGAAAGCGGAAACGGTCCGCCGCGTTTAGAGCGTCGCTTTGGATTCGACCGCGACGTCGGGGTTCACCTTCCGGATGAGGCCCTGCAACACCGTGCCGGGGCCGAGTTCGGTGAAGGCGTCGACGGAGTCGGCCAGCATGTTCTTCACGATGTAGGTCCAGCGCACGGGGGCCGTGAGCTGTGCGATGAGGTTGGCCTTGATCTGCTCGGGATCGGTATGGGGCTTGGCATCGACATTCTGGTAGATGGGGCAGACGGGCGTGCGGAACGGTGCTTCGGCGATGGCTTTCGCCAGTTCGACCTTCGCGGGCTCCATCAGCGGCGAGTGGAACGCACCTCCCACGGGCAGACGCAGCGCGCGCTTGGCCCCGGCCTCCTTGGCTTTGGCGCAGGCCGCATCCACGGCCTCCGCGGCGCCGGAGATCACGAGCTGTCCCGGGCAGTTGTAGTTCGCGGCGACGACCACCCCTTCGGTCGCAGCGCAGAGCTCCTCGACCTTCTCGTCGGGCAGGCCGAGCACGGCGGCCATCGTGCCGGGCTGCTCTTCGCAGGCGGCCTGCATGGCCAGCGCACGTTTCGACACGAGGCGCAGTCCGTCTTCGAACGGGAGTGCGCCCGCAGCGACCAGCGCGGAGAATTCGCCGAGCGAGTGGCCGGCCGCTGCATCGGGCTTCACGCCCAGCGCCTTGGCCAGAATCACCGAGTGCAGGAAGACGGCGGGTTGGGTAACTTTGGTCTGCTTGAGTTCTTCGTCCGTACCGGAGAACATGATGTCGGTGATACGGAATCCGAGGATTTCGTTCGCCTGCTCGAAGAGGGCTTTCGCCTCGGGAACGTTGTCGTAGAGGTCTTTGCCCATGCCGACCGACTGGGCTCCCTGACCCGGGAATACGTATGCGTGTTTCATCGTATCCTGATTTGTTATTAGAGGTTAACGGGGCAAAGATACGAATAAGTCGGGTGCAAAAGCAAATTTATTTGCATTTCGCCGGGCGGGAGTAACTGAGACGCAGTCGAAGATACGAAAAGCCGGATGCAAAAACGAATTTTATTCGATTTGTCGGAGCCGGAGCATCCGGCCGGCACCGAAGATCCGAATTTATTGCGTATATTTGCACTCCTCAATTCGATACGCACGCGGAGACCGCTTTCTCGCGCGATCGGAAGAAAACGCATAACCGAATCTTACATATATGAAAAACTGGTTTTTGGGGGCATTCCTCCTGTGCGCGGCCGTCGCATGGACGGCGTGCAGCGACGACGGGACGGAGAATCCCGCGGTGCAGCTCGCCGCGCCCGAACTGGAGTATGAAATCATCGGTCCCCGGGAAGTGCGGGTCTGCTGGAGGCCCGTGGAACATGCGGACGCATACCGTTACAGCGTGGATCGACGTGCCGAAAATACGACGCTTTCGTGCGAAGCGACGATCGATCCGCTGGGGGCGGCATCGTGCGTGGTAACCGTATATGCCGTGTCGGACGATCCTTCCGCATATCCGGATTCGGAGCCGTCGCGGATCACCGTGTCGGACATTCCCCGGCCGGAGGAGGCGGTGATCGTCGGATTCGAGTCGGCGGCGCTCGGCGAGGAGGGGTTCATCTGGGGCAAGCCGATGGCCGTCGAAGAGGACGACACCGATTGGCAGGGAAATCCGATCCGCTCGAACCGGTATTACGGATCGCTCTACAGAGAGGGAGAGGCCGATCTGTGGACTTTCTATTCGGACAGCGGACATACGTTCGACACGTGGAACGGGTTTGTCGTGTCGAACCATACCGACATGGAGACCTCCGGGTACCTCAACGACAAGAGCGTCTATGCCGGTAGCGGCGCTGAGGGCTCGAAGCAGTTTGCGGTCGGCTATTACGGCGCATGGACGGCGGAACCCTACGGCATTCCGGTCATCAAGTTCGAAACGGCCGTTCGCCCTCTATCGGTCGGGATTGCCAATACGACTTACGTGTACCGCTATTTCCGCGACGATGTAGCCGAGGTGCGGAAACCCGATTATACGCTCCGCATCACGGGTGTGAACGGCTCGGAAGAGGTGGGCGAGGTGTCGTGGCTGCTGGCGGGCGGCGAAACGATCGTCGAAGGGTGGCAGACGGTCGATCTTTCGGGGCTGGGCGAGGTAACCGGCCTCGAATTCCGGATCGCCTGCGAGGATGTAAACGCGCCTCTGTATTTCGCTCTGGATAATTTGCTCTACTTGAAATAGCGTTCCCGTCTGTGCGAACGGAGCGGGAGGTTGTCCGCCTGCGCCGTGCGATGACGGTCGGGACTGTCCGGCGAATCTTAGACGGCTCTTTTTTATTCGTACCGCTTATTCGGGTGTTTGCCCGGACAGGCAAGCCTCAACGTGTTGAAAAACTTATTGGACAACCCCGGTCGTGGAAGCCGAATTCGCCGGGAGCTTCATCCGTGTGCCCTCGCCCGTGTGTCCGTGTTTCTGTCCCGTTGTTCGCGTCTCTTCGTCCGTGTGCCTCCGAGTGTGTGCCTCCGAGTGTGTGCCGGCCGGCTGCGGTCCGGAAGTGGGGTGCCCGTTCTGCAGCTGTGGTCCGCAAGTGCGTTCGAACGATCCGCGACGGCCGAGCGGCCGGTGGGGCCGGGCGGTCAGGTCCGATTCGTTCTGAAATCTCGCTGCCGCGTAGGGCGGCTCGGTCTGCACGGGGCTGTTGCGCTGGCTCGATTGCACGCGATGCCGGAATCCCGGGACGACGGCTTGTATCCGTGCGCTGTGGATTTGAGCAAAAGGGGAACTCCGGTTCTCTTTCAACCTGTTTTTACATCCGGTCGGCGTTCGACGAGTTGCGGATTCGAAGACTTCATTGAAACAGCCGGGCAGCCGAAATAGCCGTAAAGGTCGGCGAATCCGACCTCTACGGCTATGATATTGCCGGACTTTCTCTTTACGAGCTCCTGCGTCTTCCGGAATCCCGTTCCGCCCGTGAGGCGGAAGGCGGGCCGGACCTCCGAAATGCGAAACCTCAGCCGATCGTGCACAGGGATTTCACGGTCCGTCGGCCGTTTCGCCGCCGAAACTCTTCCGTCCTGCGGTCCGGAGCGGATGCGTTCCGTGGACGCCGGTTCCGGGCTGCGGGCGGGGTGGAGGCGGGAGTTCCGTTCTTTCGGCGGATCAGAGCAGGTTCCCTTTCTCGATCTGCTTGAAGTAGCGATAGGTCCCCACACGCAGCTCCTCGGCAGCGGCATCGTCGCAGACGATGATTCCGCTGGGATGGGTCTGAAGCGCCGAGATGGTCCACTTGTGGTTGTAGGAGCCTTCGACGGCGTGGCGGACGGCCCGTGCCTTGCGGCGGCCCGTGGCGAGTATCAGCACCTTGCGGGCCGAGAGAACCGTGCCGACTCCGACAGTGAGCGCCGTGCGGGGCACCAGCGACTCGTCGCCGCCGAAGAAACGCGCGTTGGCGGCGATCGTCTCGTGCGTGAGGGTCTTGACGCGGGTGCGGGACGCGAGCGACGAGAAGGGTTCGTTGAAGGCGATGTGCCCGTCCTCGCCGACGCCGCCCAGAAAGAGGTCGATCCCGCCTGCATCGGCGATCAGCGCTTCGTAGTCGGCGCACTCCTTCGCGGGGTCCGCGGCCATGCCGTCGAGTAGATGGACGTTTTCGGGCTTCACGTCCACACGGCTGAAGAAATTGTTCCACATGAACGAGCGATAACTCTGCGGATGGTCCTTGGGCAAACCCGCATATTCGTCCATATTGAACGTGATGACGTTGGCGAAGGAGACCTTGCCCGCCTCGTGGAGTCGGATCAGCTCCTTGTAGGTTTCGAGCGGCGTCGACCCCGCGGGAAGTCCCAGTACGAAGGGCGACGTGGTGTACTTCTGCTTGAGTTCGATCTGTTCGACGATGTAGCGTGCCGACCATTGTGCGACTTGTGCCGGCGTGTTTGCGATAATCAGTCTCATAAGCGTTCGGTTTTTACGGTTTATAATGCGTTTGCCGACGGCCCGGCACCTCGGGATCGCGGTGTCCGTTCCGTTCGTGTGGTTCGTCGTGCGCCGCGGACCCTTGCTCTGCGGGTAGCGATGCGGTCTGTTTCTGTCGTTGCGGCCTTTTTGCTGCTGCGGCCATTCCCGGCGTCTGGTCCGGCGCCTGTCGTGCTTTCTGCTGCGGTCTTTCCCGGTGTCTGGCCCGGCGCCGGTCGTGCTTTCTGCTGCGGCCTTTTCCGGCGTCTGGCCCGGTGCCGGTCGTGCTTTCTGCTGCGGTCTTTTCCGGCGTCTGGCCCGGCGCCTGTCGTGCTTTCTGCTGCGGCCTTTCCCGGCGTCTGGCCCGGCGCCGGTCGTGCTTTCTGCTGCGGCCTTTCCCGGCGTCTGGCCCGGCGCCGGTCGTGCTTTCTGCTGCGGCCTTTCCCGGCGTCTGGCCCGGCGCCGGTCGGGTGCTCCGTATCGGCACGCCGCTGTCTGGCGGGGGCGGGCTCCGCAGTCGGCGGCCCGATCCTGCCGGGCGGACGCGAGCCCCGGCCGACGGGAGCCGTTTCAGAACATCCTGACGAAGACCTCGATGGCCTGATATTCGGCCATGCCCAGCTTGTCGTAGAGCCGGGCGGTGTGCTGCGTGCGCTCCTCGGCCCGCTGCCAGAACTCGCGGTGGTCGCTGCCCGGGAAAGGCACGATGTCCTTCTGCGAGAGGTGGCGGTAGATGGCGTGGCGTTTCATAATCAGCTCGTCCGGCGAGAGCGGCACGGCCATGTCCACCATGCCGATGTCCCACTCCTGCCATGCGCCGCGGTAGAGCCACATGTGGCAGTCGCGCAGCCACGGATCGTCCCGAAGCACGTCGATCGCACCCAGAACGGCTTCCATGCAGGTGCGGTGGGTGCCGTGGGGGTCGGAGAGGTCGCCGGCGGCGTAGATCTGATGGGGCCGTATCTCGCGCAGCAGCCGGACGATGGGGTCGATGTCGCGTTCGGTGAGCTGTCCCTTCTTGATGCCGCCCGTCTCGTAAAAGGGCAGGTTGAGGAAGTGGGCTTTCGTGTCGGGATCGAGGCCGAACGAACGGACCGCGGCGCGCGCTTCGGCCCGCCGGATCGCGGCTTTCAGTCCGAGCAGTCCGGGCGGTTCGGGTTCGCCCTTCTTTTTGCCCGCGATGAGCCGTTCGACGGCCGAAACCTGATCGGCGAATCCCATTTCGCGGGCCGTGTCGATGTTTTGCAGCACCACGTCGTCGTGCACGGCCACGTCGCCCGAAGTCTGATAGGCCACATGCACGTCGTGGCCCTGCTGCACCAGACGGATGAACGTACCGCCCATCGAGATCACGTCGTCGTCCGGATGCGGCGAGAAGATCACCACACGTTTGGGGTAGGGCGCCGAGGCGACCGGCCGCGTCGAGTCGTCGGCGCCGGGCTTGCCGCCGGGCCATCCCGTGATGGTGTGTTGCAGATCGTTGAAGACGTCGATGTTGATCCGGTCGTAGGGGCGTCCCTGTTCGAGCAGTCCGCCCAGCGAATTTTCGAGATAATCCTTGTAGGTGAGTTTGAGTATCGGTTTGCCGACCGCGCCGCACAGCCAGACGACGGCCTTGCGCGTGAACTTCGGCGTCCACTCGCACGGTCCGACCAGCCACGGCGTCTGTTCGCGCGTGAGCCGGCCTGCGGCGTTCTCGTCGATCACCACCTCGATGTCGGGGTGTTCCTGCAGATGGGAGGCGGGCACCTGATCCGTAACCGTGCCCTCGACCACTTTCTGCACGACGTCGGCTTTCTCCTCGCCCCATGCCATGAGAACGATCTTGCGGGCCCGCATGACGGTTTCGAGCCCCATCGTGATGGCCATCTTCGGCGTGTTTTCCAATCCGAAAAAGGCTTCCGACTGGATCTGACGCGAGTGGTGCGAGAGCTGCACGAGCCGCGTGCGCGACTTGGCGTATGAGCCGGGTTCGTTGAATCCGATCTGCCCCTGCTCGCCCATGCCGATAATCATCAGGTCGATGTCGTGCGCGGCGTGGTCGTAGGAGGCGCAGTATTCCGAGATGCGCTCCTCGGGGACCGTGCCGTCGGGGATGTGGATGTTCTCCGCGAGGATGTCGATGTGGTTGAGGAAATCCTCGTGGATGCGGAAGTTGCGGCTCTGCTGTTCGGTCGACCGGATCGGGTAGAACTCGTCGAGGCTGTAGACGGCTACGTTGGCGAAACTCACCGATCCGGCCTTGTAGCGGGCAACCAGTTCGCGGTAGAGCCCCAGCGGCGTGCGGCCGGTCGTGAGGCCGAGCACGAAAGGCTGCGCCTCTTCGTAGATCCGGTTCGAGCAGTGGGATTCGTCGTAATTGCGGATCGCCTTCACGATCAGGTCCGCGACGTATTGCACACCCCGATATTCGTTTTCATAGACCAGCGTGCGGATTTTTTCGCAGCGGTGGATGATGTCGCGCGGCGCCGGCGCTGCGGACAGACCGCCGTCTTTGGGAAGTGAATACTTGTTGTTCATGGTCGTTTGTTTTTTCGTGGACGTTGTTTGCCTCTTCTCGCAATTCCGGAGAGCGGATTCCGGGTGCGCTCGGCATCCCGAAACCGTCGTTTTTTCGGTATTCCTGCACAATTTCCCTTCCCCTCCCGTGTAAATCCTTCCGCCCCCCCCTGCTCACCGGCGGTTGCAGCGGTTGCGGCGGTCGCGGTTCTGGACCGTTCGTCGGCCTCTTTGTTTGAGAGGGGGCCTGTCGCGGCGGAATCGGCGCCCGTCCATCCGTGCGGGACGGCGGACGGTTTTACATAGCCTGTCCTCTTTCCCTATCGCTATCCGCTTCGGCGAATTCCGGACGGGAACTCGGTTCGCTCCGTTCGTTCGCTCCGTTCCTTGGCCCGTCGGCTCCGCTCGGCGGGCCGGATTCCCCGTCGCGGGTTCGGGAAGGCTTTCGAGCCGCGGATTTCCGTGCACACGGTTTCGAGGCAATGTCCTGTTTCGGGAGCATGCACCGGTTTCGCTTCCGCTGCATACATCGCGCCGCTCTTCTGCACACCGTGCCGGAAACGCTCCGGGACCGGCTGAAACGTGTTTTTCCGCCGTATGTAGCGGAACGCTGCACCTGCACCGAAAGCGCCTCCGCTCACCGGAAGGCGTGTTGCAGAGCTCCTTCCCGCTTCGCGGCTTGCTCAGCCTGTCCGCCGACCAGCCCGCCTGTCAGTCCGCTTGCCATCCTTCTTGCGCCCCCCTGTCAGTCAGTCTGCCCGTCTCGTCGTCCCGTCGGTTTATCAGTCTGCCTGTCTGACAGTCAGCTTATCTGCTTGTCTGTCTCCCGGTCTGCCTGCTCGGTTTCCGTCAGCCTGTCCGTTTCGTCTTCCCGTCGGTTTATCAGTCTGCCCCGTCTGACTGTCAGCCTATCTGCTTGTCTGTTTCCCGGTCTGCCTGCTCGTTTTCCGTCAGTCTGTCCGCTTCGTCTTCCCGTCGGTTTATCAGTCTGCCCCGTCTGACTGTCAGCCTATCTGCTTGTCTGTCTCCCGGTCTGCCTGCTCGGTTTCCGTCAGTCTGTCTGTTTCGTCTTCCCGTCGGTTTATCAGTCTGTCCGCCTGTCTGTTATCCATCCTGTTTGCCAACCTGCCTCTCCCTTCCAGCCGATCCGGCGGCTGCGAGATCGCAGCACTGCCTTCCGGCGCGACTTCCGCCGATCGGCCCGCGGACGGAGGTTCGTTTCTCAAAGATAACGAATTCAACCCGATTTTGCAATACCGGCAACGGAAATTCGGAGTATTCGTCCGGGGCATGGAAAATCGGATCCGGAATAGGAAGTAGGAATAGGAAGTAGGAATAGGAAGTAGGAATAGGAATAGGAATAGGAATAGGAATAGGAATAGGAATAGGAATAGGAAGAGGAAGAGGAAGAGGAAGAGGAAGAGGAAGAGGAAGAGGAAGAGGAAGA
>ERZ1643249.108-NODE-108-length-110733-cov-18.027042_pt1 | contig 110733 bp, 92 predicted proteins | sample MGYA00579263_ERZ1643249 | MGnify/ENA primary metagenome ERZ1643249 (study PRJEB29033, sample SAMEA4952264) | chicken gut metagenome | biome: Broiler Chicken; feature: Gastrointestinal Tract; material: Caecum | place: Ireland | collected 2018 | study: Broiler...
GTGGTGTCTGACGAACGCAGTGAGGAGTTCCGCCGGTCAGTGAAGGAAAGCCTTAGCGGACCGTTCCAGGCGAACCGGTCTGACGGCACAAAACCCGGAATCGGAATAGAAAGAAAAAATAAACCTACATTTAGGGGAAACATGTGTATAAACATCAAAATTTATACATGTTTTTTTGATTATTTTTATAATTACGAATTAACTCTCTTTTGAGTGATAGTCGGTATAAATTCTTCGGCTATTTGATGAGATGAATTCTTTATTTATATTTGTTATTTCATACTAAGTGAGTGACAGAGTATGCAAAAATATATATTGATATGGAGAAAAAGACAGACAGGCAGGAAATGGATAAAATATTGTGTCCGCTTTTTATTATTGGGGCTTATCTTATTGTTGGGAACGATTCTGTTGTGTAATCGGATTATCATTCATAGTACTGAAAGTTGTTTGTATGATCAGGTAGAAACAATTCCCGAAAATCGGGTGGGGGTGTTGTTGGGAACTTCTCCGAAGTTGCGGGGTGGTCGGCCGAATCTTTATTTCAATTACCGGATCACGGCTGCTGTGGAACTCTTTCAGGCCGGTAAGATCAGCCGGATATTGGTCAGTGGAGATAATCGCTGCATGAATTATAACGAACCGGTTGAGATGCGGAAAGCGTTGATCGCCCATGGAATCCCGGATAGCGTGATCGTAATGGATTTTGCCGGGATACGTACACTCGATTCGGTGATCAGGGCTAAAAAAGTGTTCGGACAGGATCGGTTTACTATCATCTCCCAACGGTTTCATAACGAGAGAGCCCTGTATATTGCCGGGCGGAATGGAATCGAAGCCGTCGGTTTTAATGCGAAAGATGTCGATGTCTATAGTGGTGTTAAGACCCGGGTCCGGGAATTATTGGCCCGGGTGAAAGTTTTTATCGACATCGTTGTCCATAAAGGTCCCCGTCATTTGGGAAAACGGGAGATTATTCCCTGAAGTTTGTCCTTGAACGCACGTTTTTGTATCTTTGTCCCCATGAAGAACGGGGAGTTGCATACATTGATCGATTTGCTGGAACGGAGTTGCCTGAAGTTTCCGGAAAATGCTTATTTGTGGGAAAAGCGTGAAGGGGGGTATCGGTCGGTGACCTATCGGCAAACTCGCCGGGAAGTGGGTGATGTGGCGGCCGGTTTGCTGGCCGGAGGTTTGCAGAAGGGCGATCGCGTTGCTTTGCTGAGTGAGGGATGTAACGATTGGGTGTTCGCCGAATTGGGTATTTTATATGCCGGTGGTGTGAATGTTCCCCTGAGTATTAAACTCACGGATAAAGAATTGATATTTCGTGTCCGCCATTCCGGGGCCCGTTTCCTGATCGTATCGGATTATTATGTAGCGACTTTGCGGCGGATAGAAGCTGAACTTCCCGAAATCGAAAAGATTTATGTCATCCGTTATTCTTCGGCTGAGGAAGGAAAATATAATTCTTTCGAACGTCTGAAAGATGAAGGAAAACGTTGGGTGACAGAGTACCCTGGAATGTTGGAAAAACAGGCCGCAACAGTTAGTGGGGCCGATCTGGCCAATATTTCATATACCTCGGGAACGACGGCCGAGCCGAAAGGAATTATGCTTACCCATGAGAATTATGTGAGTAACGTGTTGCAATCCGATTCCCTGATCCGTATTCCGGAATATTTCCGGATTTTGCTTTTTTTACCTTGGGATCATAGTTTTGCACATACCGTCGGGATTTATTCGTTTATGTATAACGGGGCTTCGTTGGCAGCCGTCGATTTCGGTAAGTCACCGATGGAATATCTGCGTAATATTCCGTTGAATATGAAAGAGATAAAGCCGCATGTGTTGCTGAGCGTTCCTGCTTTGGCCAAGAATTTCCGGAGGAGTATCGAGACGGGTATCCGGCAACGGGGATGGCTGATCCGGAAACTTTACGGACTGGGACTGAAATGGGGATATTACTATCATGGTCAGGGAAATTTCCGGGGGAAAGGCGGACGTATGCTACTGTGGCCTGTGGTGAAGCTGATGGATATACTGGTATTTTCGAAGATCCGGAAAATTTTTGGCGGTAACCTGCAATTTTTTGTCGGGGGTGGGGCTTTACTGGATACGGAATTGCAAAGATACTACTGTACCCTGGGTATCCCGATGTTGCAAGGGTACGGATTGTCCGAAGCTTCTCCGGTGATTAGTTCCAATTGTCCGCAACGTTACCGTTTCGGGTCTTCGGGACAGGTAGTGAAACCTTTGGAATTGAAGATTTGTGACGAAACAGGGACAGAAGTGAAGAAAGGAGAAAAGGGAGAGATCGTCATCCGGGGGAAGAATGTGATGAAAGGATATTGGAAGAATGAGAGGTCTACGGCCGGGACGATCCGCGACGGCTGGTTGTATACCGGAGACAGGGGTTATCTCGGTGAAGACGGGTCGTTGTTTGTATCGGGACGTTTTAAATCACTGCTGATTGCCGGCGACGGGGAAAAATATAGCCCCGAAGGAATCGAAGAAGCTATTGCCGAATTATCCCCCTATATCGATTATTGTGTGTTGTACAATAATCAGTCGCCTTATACGGCCGGCCTGATCGTTCCGAATAAAACAGCTCTGACCGAATATGTAAAACAACGGGAAGAAGAACCCGGAACGGTTGAAGCTTGTAAGCTGATGCTGACGAAATTGAATGAGGAACTGATGAAATTCCGTAAGGGTGGCATGTATGAAGGGATGTTTCCCGAACGCTGGTTACCTGCTGTTGTCGGGATCTTGCCGGAACCTCTGACGGCACAGAACGGAACGGTCAATTCAACTTCGAAGGTGGTGCGGCACAAGGTGTACGAAGTTTTCCGGGAAGAATTGGATTTTCTTTATACCCCTGAGGGAAAGGATATCCGGAATCCCCGGAATACGAAGAATATGAAGAGTATGATCACGTGGAAGATCTAATAAGAAAATTATGCGAAGGAAAACAACTGCTGTTCGAATAGGAAATGTGGTTCTTTCATCGGAAGAACCGGTGCTGGTTCAATCGATGCTGAATACGTCGACCCGGGAGGTGGATGCTTGTGTCGAACAGGCGATCCGGATTATCGAGGCCGGTGGCCGGCTGGTGAGGATTACTGCTCCGGGAGTGAAGGAAGCGGAGATGCTCGGGGAAATACACCGTCGTTTGCGTGAACGGGGATATACGACTCCGATTTCTGCGGATATTCATTTTGTTGCTGAGGCTGCTTCGGTTGCCGCCCGTTATGTGGAAAAGGTGAGGATAAATCCGGGAAATTTTGCGGATAAACGGGCCACTTTTAAGAAGCTGACCTATACCGATGAGGAGTATGCAGCTGAATTGGAAATCCTGCGGCAGAAATTTACGGAGTTTCTGGAGGTTTGCCGGCAATATGGAACGGCTGTCCGCATCGGTACGAATCATGGTTCGTTGTCCGATCGTATTATGAGCCGCTATGGAGATACCCCGGCGGGAATGGTGGAGGCTACGATGGAGTATTTGCGGGTGTGTCAGGCTTGTGACTTTAAAGATGTGGTGATTTCGCTGAAATCGAGCGATTGCCGGACTATGGTGGATGCCGTACGTTTACTGGTGGAGAAAATGGAGGCTGAGGGAATGTGTTATCCTTTGCATTTGGGAGTTACGGAAGCCGGTGAGGGTGAAGACGGACGTATCCGTTCGGCAGTGGGGATCGGAACCCTGTTGAATGAAGGAATCGGGGATACGATCCGGGTGTCCCTGACCGAGGAACCCGAAGCCGAGATTCCTGTGGCTTGCGAATTGGCCCGGATCTGTTCCGAACCGGAGTATCTGAAAGGGTGGACCCCATTGAAAGGAGAGTGTTCGAAACCTTGTATCGTGGCCGGATTGACGGGAGTAACCGTATTGGACGAACAGGTGATGAACCGGATCGGTTTTACCGTAAATGAGGTCAATGATCCGGTATATGGTGACCGTTTGCATGTCGGTATAAAAGCACCGGAATGGATTTATACCGGGACATTGGGACCGGAATTGACTAAATTACCCCCGGATACAGGGGTTATCGTACCTCTGGAGATTCTGGATATGGCTCATGTCTATAACCGGAATGCTTCTCCGTTATGCAGTGTCGGAGCATATAAAAAGGGGGAACAGACGATCGATAGCAAGTACAGATTGGTGCAGATCTGCCGGTCCGAAGAACTGGATGCCGATTTAACCGGCCGGTTGCGGCAGGATGGGAAAGCGGTGTTGGTTTTGGCACTGCCTGTCGAATATCGCCTTTACCGGGAAATATTCCGCCGGATACAGGAGGCCGGCCTGACTAATCCGGCGATTATCCGGGCTGTCGTGCCGGGGAAGGAGAAAGAACGAATCCGTCTTGTGGCGGCTTCACAATTGGGCGGTTTTTTCCTCGACCGTCTTGCCGGTGGTCTTTGGATCGAAACACCGGAAATAGAGGACCTGACTTTCCCTTTGGAATTGAGCCGGAATATTTTACAGTCTGCCGGAGTGCGTCGGTATAAGGCAGAATTTATCAGTTGTCCGGGGTGTGGAAGGACATTGTTCGATTTGCAGGGTGCGGTGGCTAAGGTGAAAGCAGCGTTCGGACATCTGAATACGCTGAAAATCGCTGTCATGGGTTGTGTGGTCAACGGACCCGGAGAGATGGGAGATGCCGATTATGGCTATGTCGGTGCAGGGAATGGAAAGGTAAACCTGTATAAAGGCCGGAAAATGGTGCGTACTGCTGTCCCGGAAGAGGAGGCGATCGGGGCGTTGAGGGAGATGATAGAGGGTAGAAGCTAAAAGTTAAAGGCTAAAGGTTAAAAGCTAAAGGCTGAAGAGTAGAAACTAAAGGGTAAAAGCTGGAAAGGGAGAGGGTAAAGGCGGGGAGAAAGGTAGAAAGTAAAAAAAAAGACTTTTAGTAGGAGGTGGGTGGCATGAGTGTTTAATTTTAAAATTTATTTTATGTCGGAACAATCGCCTCTGTCTTTAGGAACAGAGGATATTAAGAAATTATTGATGCGTTATGCTGTCCCGGCGATCGTAGCAATGACCGCTGCTTCGTTGTATAATATGATGGACAGTATTTTTATCGGACACGGGGTGGGGGCATTGGGAATTGCCGGTTTGGCCGTGACTTTCCCTTTTATTAATCTGGCGGCGGCTTTCGGCTCTCTGGTGGGAGTAGGAGCTTCTACACTGGTGTCTGTGAAGATGGGACAAAAGGATTTGAAAAGTGCCGAGGCGGTGCTCGGGAATGTACTTTTGCTGAATACCGTGATCGGTTTTTTGTTTATGACGGTATGCCTGATTTTTCTGGATCCGATCCTTTATTTTTTCGGGGCCAGTGCGGACACTTTGCCGTATGCCCGCGATTATATGAAGGTAATCCTTTATGGTAACCTCATTACTCATATTTATATGGGGCTCAATGAGGTGATGAGGGCTTCGGGTTACCCGCAAAGGGCGATGATGGCGACGTTGTTTGCCGTCTTGATCAACGGAGTGCTGAATGCACTTTTCATTTTTGTTTTGGATATGGGAATCAAGGGAGCTGCCCTGGGGACGATCTGTGCCCAGTTTTTGGCTTTGCTCGGGGTGTTGTACCATTTTTCCAGTCCGAAAAGTTTTATTCGTTTTCAAAAAGGAATTTTCAAGGTCAGATGGCATATTGTCGGAGGAATGCTGGCTATCGGGTTGTCGCCTTTCCTGATGAATCTTTGTAGTTGTCTGATCGTTTTGCTGATCAATAATGGATTGAAAGATTTCGGGGGAGATATGTATATCGGAGCTTATGGGATCGTCAACCGTATTGTGTTTTTGTTCATCATGATCGTTATGGGATTTAATCAGGGGATGCAACCTATTGCCGGATATAATTTCGGTGCCCGGCAGCTGTCCCGGATGATTCAGGTATTGAAATATACGACCTTATGTGCCATTACCGTGACCACTCTGGGATTTTTGATCTGTCAGATTTTTCCACGGACGATTATCCGGATGTTTACCGGTGATTCCGATTTGATCGATATTGCCGAACATGGGATGCGCCTGATTCTTTTGTTTTTCCCTTTGGTCGGTTTCCAGATGGTATCCTCGAGTTTTTTCCAGTCGATCGGGATGGCCGGAAAAGCGATTTTCCTGTCTTTAACCCGCCAATTGATCTTTTTATTGCCCTGTCTTCTTATCCTGCCGCATTATTGGGGTACTGACGGCGTTTGGGGAAGTATTCCGGTAGCGGATTTTATCGCTTCGATTACAACCGGGTTGATGTTGGGCTGGCAATTGAAGAAATTCAAGACCGGGGGATTGAATAATACAAAAGATTCGGTAGCTTTGTAATAGAGTTTGTAAACTGATATTTATGGAAAAGAAAATAATCATCACCATCGGAAGACAGTACGGTAGCGGTGGCCGCTATGTCGGTAAGAAGCTGGCTGAACAATTGGGTATTGCGTTTTACGATAAAGAATTGATCAACCTGGCTTCGAAAGAAAGCGGCATATGCGGTGAATTTTTCGAGAAAGCGGACGAACGGAATTCCGGTAGCCTGCTGAAAGCTTTAGCTATGGGTTTTTCGATGAATAACGCCATTTTTCAAAGTAACGATTACCTGTCGAACGAATCGTTGTTTCAGATTCAGTCGGATGTGATCCGTAAAGTGGCTGCCGAACAGTCGTGTATCCTGGTTGGCCGTTGTGCAGACTATATCTTGCGGGATAATGAAAATTGCATAAGCGTTTTTATCAGTGCCCGTATGGAGGACCGGATCCGGCGAGCTGTCGAGTATGCTCATATCGAAGAGAAAGAAGCCGAGGAATATATCCGGAAAGCAGATAAATCCCGGGCTTCTTATTATAATTACTATACCGATAAAATCTGGGGGGCTGCAGAATCTTACGACTTGTGTATCAGCTCTTCCGTTTACGGTATCGACGAAACGACCGCCTTTATCCGGGAGTTTGTGAGTAAACGGTGAAAGCGGTATAAACGGATAAAACGGTAAAAGCAGCTGTTTCTGCTGTTTTATCTGTTTTATCCGTTATTTCCGTTTCTACTGTTCTTCTATCAACGTATCGAATAAATCGCTTTTATTTTGCCGGTAAAAGGCTGTATTGACTACTTCTCCCCGTTTGTTGATGATTTCGTAGTGCGGGATTCCATTGATTTGGAAAAGTTCCCGTAGATAATTGTATTCGTCCTCCGGTATCCGGAATTTTTCTCCTTGCAGATCGGCTGTGAATCGGTTGTAATCGTTTATAGGTGAAGATTTTTCGTCTGTGATGAACAGGAATACGATATTTTTTCCACTATACTGTTCCCGGAGCGGTTTCATGTTTTGAATATCTGCCCGGCAAGGACCACAGCTCGTAGCCCAAAAGTCGACGTAGATCACTTTCCCCTGGTAAGGAGCGATGATTTTGCGGAAGATATCGGCACCTTTTCCTGCTGGTAATGCTCGGGAAGCCTTGATTTCCCGGGGACAGTATTTTTCGAGCAGGTAATGGGCTTTTTGACGGAGATAGGGGTTTTTTACTTCTTTTAATGTGAGGGCTACAAGACTGTCGGCTGTACTGCGTTGCAAGTTTTTGAGGTTTGTGCTCAGATCCCGTATTTTTATAATGTCATAACTCAAGTTGGGTTCGAGCTGAAGAGAATGGTAACAGATGCTGTCTTTTATTTTCCATTCGGTTTCGATCAGTCGGGGAAACCCCGATACTTCATATTGGGCGGAAATTTTGTAGGCTTGTTCGAAAGGAGGGATATATTCGAAACGGTTGAAAAATACCCAATTTTCATAGGGAATAAGCAGGTTGGGGTCGTTTAGCGGCATTTCTTTCAGGAAGTCATAGTAATCTTGAGGAACTTCGGCTTGCAGGATTTTGTTTTCCGGCTCCTCGTTTTGGAAATATTTCCGGGTGGTAGCAAAGTCCAGGATATGAGTTGCGATATCGGTTTTAATGTAGGTTTCCAGGATTTGCATGGATTTGGGACTGAAATGATATTGACGGTTCAACCGATCCAGGGTGTTTAATTTGTCTTCGAGTTTTTGCATAGCCTGGATTTTGAATGCCGTCGGAGTCAATTGTTTGGCTTGTTCTCTGAAATGGATATTCCCTTCCCTTTGAATATGGATCCCGGCTTTGGTCAGGTCGGCGTTGATTTTTGAAGAAGAGCCCATATACCGTAAGGTTTGAAAATCTTTGAAACGACGGTCCCGGTAACGATCGGCCTGTAACAGGTCTTCCCAATCGATGAAGATTGTCAGGGTGTCGCCCGGTTCGATGTAGAAAGGAAGGTTGAACGGAGTGAAGCTGATATTACCGCTAGTGGGGTTGTCTAAAGACAGTTCGGCCGAAAAACGTCCGTCTTCGAGTAGGGCGACGACTGTCGGAAAATCCTCTTCGGTAACGATATTGTTGTTGTAGATGATACCCGATGTAAATCCGGCCCTGGGATCGTAACCCCGGATATACCCCTGGATGTAGGCTTTACTGCCCGGTTGGAAAAAACTTTTTTCCGCTTGATTGCCACTCACCTGTTCCATACGGTAGTCTTCCCGTTTGTAGAGCCGTTGGGTTTTGCGGGAAGTGCCGATTTTATAATATCCGTCTTTTTGTTCGGAGAGTAATAGTTGCCGATCTTGTCCTTCCGATTTCAAATGCAGGATAAGCTTCTTTCCCTTCGTTTCGATTTTTTCATATGCCCAAAACCGATTTCCCTCGATGACGAATTCCGGATAAAAACCGTAAGTCCAGCGATTGCTTCCATCGGTCGTTAACCAATTGCCTGTTAAGGTAGTAGGCAGTGGTGTCTGTACGGAGGGAATATCCCCGGTCAGCCGGATGTCGAATATGCCGGATTTGCCCTCCAGAAAGTCGATACTTGTCACTCCGCTGGACAAAGGAGGGAAGGTGAAAATAAAATGATCCGTTCCCGATGCCGGAGTCGGCTTTTGCTCTTCCCATGCGGCTCCCTCGAGTGCCAGAGGCTGATATCGGTTACCCAGATTGTCCTTGAGATTGATCTCTTCTTTTGAAAATTGTACCCACCATCCCGGAATAAATTCGGTGCGTAGATAGATTTTTGTATCTTGGTCCGTACATTCCACCTTTTCAATTCGGTAAAGTGCTGTATTTCTGAATTTGTACGGTGGGTTGTCGATTGTCTCCTGAGCTTTTAGTCCGAGGTTGCCCAGTAACAGGATAAATAATAGGAGATGATTTTTTTTCATAGTATGTCGTGGTTTAGAGATTTTGGGATTCCGGGACGGACCTTTTGTCCCGAAATACGGTTATGTATGGGTAAACGGTTGGTTCATATTTATTCTTTTTTAAATAAGAATACACCGCCGCCTTGTTTTAGGGTCATGGTTCGGTTTCCCGGATTAAATTCCATCACAATCCCCCCTTGGGTGAATTTGAATGTATGTTCGGAAGTTGCTTCGAGCGGGAATGCAGCCTGGCCGGTACCCTGTCCTTCCAAGGCATTGTTTTTTATGCGGACGGTGAGTTTGATCGGAAGTTGGCTGTTTGAATAGACACCGGTGTATTTTACCAGGTCTTCGGGTTTGAGTGTAATGGCCTCGAAATTCGGAAGATCGAAGGGCATACCGTAAATACCGCTTAAAACTGCAATGTGGATATCGTTGAATGTATAATTGAGTGCATTGGAGGTGATGGCGTAGGATAGTTCGTCTTCCGGGAAATAGATCAGCATGGCATTGAATCCGTCTATTCCTCCGCTGTGCCCGAAGCCACGCTTGGCATAAAACGGAACAGGAAATATGCCCATACCGAAATTATCTTTTAGGGCCAGCATAGTGGATAAGCTGTTAGCAGAAATCAGTTTCCCTTTGAAAAGAGCATCTGCGAATTTGTTCAGATCACGGGGTGTCGATACGATCCCTCCTGCTCCTAGCGGGATCGAAGGATGGGTTACCGATTCTATCCTCCATTTATCGAAATATTTATACGAATTACATTCGTTCTGTTCGGGAGAGATCGTTCTTCTGCCTAAATGGGTATTGACAAGCGATAAAGGTCGGGTGATCCGATCGGCGAGGATTTCAGCATACGGTTTTTTATAGAGCGATTCGAGGATATACGATAATAATACAAAGTTGGAATTGCTATATTGCGCTTTACTGTCTGGTTCGAAATCGCTGCCTCCACGGGCGATTATTTCTACCATCTGTTCCTTTGTCTTCGCCTGGGTATTCCAGTTCAGGTATTGTTCATCCGCCGTGAAGTTGTGTATCCCGCTGCGATGGCTTAGCAGATGACCGATCGTTATTTTATGTGCGTTTTTAATGATAGGAAAATACGAATCGATCGGTGAGGATAAGGAAAGCTGTCCGGCTTCTATGGCTTGAAATATCATCACGGTCGTAAAGAGTTTCGAGATAGAGCCGATGTGGTATTCGGATTGTGCATCGGCTACGATTTGTTTATCGATATCGGCAAATCCCACCGATCGGGCGTAGATCTCGGTTCCCTTACTGAATACGGATACGCTCCCCATGAATTTATTTTTATCTCTAAGCAGCCGGAGATATCGATCGAGTTTGGCGTGTTCTGTTTCCTGGGCGTAGGAGATCAGGTTGCAACAAAGCAATAGAAAAGCGACTACAGGAATGCGTATATTTTTCGTCATGATGGTAAAAAAATGTTGTCTGATGTTTGTAAAAGTATTGTATTTCTATCAGATATGCAAGAGATTCCGGGACGGACCTTTCGTCCCGGAATTCCTACCACCATTTTTGTTTTTGTTTTTCCCAGGTGAAGATTCGCTCTTCCTGGCCACGGCTGTGGTTTTTCAGTAGTAGTAAGGCGTTGGAGGGGACTGCGGGGTATTCGACCCAGGGGTGTGAGGGCTTTTGTTTGCCCAAAGATTCCCAGGCTGTGGAGCTGCGATAAAATAGTTCGTATTCATCGCCCGCAACGACGTAGTTGTCGTCGTTGCGGGGCTGGAAGGCAATCCGGTCGATCCTTGTCGGTTTTCCAAAATCGAGTCCTATCCAGCCACCATCGGCTTCGTGGTATTCATAAAAGGTCAGGGGATCTCCGTCGAAAGCATTGTTTAAAGTTCCTGGGGTACCGATAGCGCGTCCCGGCAGAGGGGAGAGACTGTCGGGTTTGAAAAATTGCAGTTCTGCGATTTGGCAAAACGAACCGTTGGGTGCCAAATAACGCCAGTATCTGAAGGGTTGCCGGCTGGAATCGATGGTTACGGTGTCGGGGGCTCCTTGGGTGTTCCGGGCAATGATGTGAAATGTGACGGGATCGGTGAAAGTACTGTCGGCTGAAGCTTGGATACATCCCGCCAAAAGTTTGTTGCTGTGGTCGATGAGCCGGTTGGAAATGGGGTATTTACGCTCTAGACGTAACGGATGGGTGTGAATCGTGTCGGGGATCAAAGGATGTATTTCCCCGAAAACATCCAAAATGAATGGATAGCCGGATTGTTCGATTTCTCCTTCGATATAATAGCCGGGAAGATAGACGATATCACGCCCCATGTCGGTAAAACGGGCTTTCCCTCTTTTTAGTGGGGCAAAATGGATGGGCTCCCATTTTTGATTGTCGAAGACACAGAGATAGGCGAAATCTCTTTTTTGACTGGGAGAACGGAGCATTTCGATTTCGACATCGGAAGTGGCCGTATATTCTGCAGTGACATCCTGATAAAAAGGAGTATTGAAAAAGGACGGAACGGGTTCCTGTGCGGTGTTTAGCCGGGATAACGCATTCTTATTGATGGCATAACGATAGCGATACACTTTAGCTTTGACGACTTCGTCCCGGTGGCGTTCGCCCGGATTGCTGCCCAGGGGTTCGAATATGACGTTTTTTCCCCTTTTGACATAGACAGAATTCCAATAATGGCCGGAGGAAATGTGAGCCCATTGGGGAGTGAAGTCGATGGCCACCGGTATGCCTTTACCCCGCATAGCAAAGGTGGCCAGATGGGCATATTCTTTACAGGTACCGTAGTTGATGATATTCAGTGTGCTGTAGTTCAGGGGGAGGAAAGAGTGATGAAGCCGGAAAACACTTCCTCTGTGGGTTTCTCTTAAGCGGTCGTTGACTACGGAACAAGCCCAGTAAGCGGATGGACGGTCGCCGTCTATGTATCCCATATCCTCTATTTCACGGTATTTGCCCGATAACATGTCCCGCCAATATTCCAGGGGCTCGTTGGAGATACGGTAAGGCAACAGGTATTCACAAAAATGTTCGAAATCGACATGCTCGTTGATTTCTTTGTTTTGCCAGTCGTCGAAAGCCCGGTCGATATTGTCGATCAGGTATTCGGCTGTGATGGTTTTGACATCTTCTATGATTTTGGCGTAACGGCTGATTTGTAGGTTCTGGGCTAATTCGTCGATTTGCCGGTTCGTCTGTTCGCAGGGAGCTCCGATCCGAAAGAGCGAATCGACCGAGAAATAATAGGTATCGAGTACTTCGCCGCCATAGGAATAATGTCCCGGCATGTTGGCGATAAGAAAACAGGCAGCTTTGTATTTTAAGGAATCGTTCCGGTAATGATCGAGTACCTGTTCCAATTGACTGCGATTTTCCCCGGCCTGACGGAGAGCGTTTTCAAGGTCGGGATCGGTATGCCGGCATCCGGCTGATAGGATCAATAGAAAAAAGAAAAAAGTTCTCATATCGCTGTACCTGAAGGTTTGGGCTGTTTGACGTGACAGGGGATGGGTTGCCCGAATACCGGGAAACCTTTTTTATCCCACGAAAATTTCTGTAAACGAGGTGTCCGCAGATCGTTGGCCGCTGGCTCCAGACGATAGCGGGCATGGTAAAAAATGTAATCTTCGGTCCCATCCGGAGATTTTATAAAGCTGCAATGTTCGGGGCCGAATACGCCCAGCGTATCGTTCTGGCAAAATACAGGTTGTGGTGACTTTTTCCAGGAGGCCGGATCGAGCAGGTTACTGCCGCTTTGGGCGGTCATCAGTCCCAGGGCTGAATAAGGAGGCCGGTTTCCGCCGGCCGAATAGACCAGATGAATCAGATTGCCGTCGGGACTTTTTAAGGGTTGCGGGCTACCCATCGAAAAAGCGGCTTCCGGGTCATGACGTTCCCATCTTTGATCGGGAATACCGATCATAACCGGCCGGGTGGCCAGTGTCCAGGGATTTTCGAGACGGGCAATGTAAATGCAATTGAAAATATAAGGAATCGGTTGTTCGGGGATACCGAACCATACTAGGTAGAGTGAATCCCTGTGGGTGAATACCGAAGCATCTACCGCCCAGCTTTGGTCGGCGGAAGTGCGGAGCTGACCTTTGTAGATAAACCGGCCTTCGGTCGGGTCCGGATGGCTGTTTTCGAGTACGTATAGTTGATGGCTCCCGGCCCGGATACCGGCAGCTGCATAGTAAAGATACCATTTCCCGTCGAGATAATGCAGTTCCGGAGCCCAAAGGTCCCGGCTATTGGTCAGATCGTCCGGGAGCCATACGGTTTTGCTCCGGGCATGCCTGAGGTCGGTAATATCCTTTGTCTTCCAGATGGAAAGATGGTCGTACATCGACTGGGTATAATAATATACACCGTCATGGTAGATGGCATAGGGGTCTGCTCCCGATGTTAACAATGGATTACTGTATGAAGCCACACTTGTCCGGGGAATTGTCCGGGCTGGCCGGTTCGCCTGTTCCCGGCATCCGTAAATAGTAACAATAAGAAATAAAAAGAGATATCGTTTCATGTTACAAATATCTCAATTTTATTAAATAACTGTGTTTAATTTATGTAATTTTCAGGATTTAGAGGGACCTTCGAATTTTGACTTTCGGAGGCGGTGTTTCTGGCAGGAGTCGATTGGGACAAAAGGTCCGTCCCAGAGTTCCGGATTCTGGGACGGACCTTTTGTCCTGAAACGAGGATTTTAGAAGGTAACCTGAAAACCGACGGCCAGGGCTTCTTTGAATTGCAGACGGGGGCCTTTAGTTCCGTCTTTTTGTAAGATTTTGGTGTCGTTGTCGTAGATCATATTGGTGGTGATGTTGCAGGAGAACCATTGATTGATAGCCATGTTGAGCTGTACATCCCAGCTGATATCGACGTTCTGGGGGTCTTTCAGGTAGTTACTGTAAAGATTGAGCCGGGAGAACACGGTCATGTTTTTCAGGAATTCATATTTGGCTTCCATGCGTAAGTTAGCACCGAATTCGGAAAAGAGGTGTTTACCCGGGGTAACTCCGAAATCTCCCTGGTCGGAAAGGATTTTACTGCTGACGAAAGTTCCTCTCCAGGTGGCTGGAGTGAAGGTCGCTGTAAACCAGCTTTTGGGGGTCCAGGTGAAACCGGCACCGATCAGGAGGTATCCCGGAGACATAAAACGCGAGATAAACACGTCCGGGTCGACGTTGTAGTCGTATCCTTTAGCAAATTGGGTCTGGAAGGTCATCAATCCACTGGCATACCAGTTTTTCGCTATTTCGTATCCATAGGTGGAAGACAGGTAGATTTTGTCGTTTGTTTTTTTGGTGCCGTCCGATTTGGTTTTATTCAGACCGTAGTCGAGTTCCAGACGATTGTTCCAGAGGTGTTTCGCCTTTTTATAGTTGGCAAAGTAGTTGAATTGCAGGTTGAATCCTACTGCGTTATCACCTCCGGCAGCCCATTGGCTCAGGCTGACTTGGCTTAAGTTTATCCCGATGTTTCCACCCCTTTTCCAGGTGGTGTCCGTTCCGGGTTGTGCGTATGCCGGTACTAAGATCCCGGTTAATACGATGATTCCTAATGTGTAAATTCCGCTACGTATCATTTTTTTGTTTTTTTGGAAGTTTACGGAAATCGGGTTGGTGAAGTTCTGATTCGCCGGGATTATAAGTCGGGCAAGTTCATAATGGTTTACGAGGGAAAAATTTTTAGCGGGGAAAGATGAACTATTTTTTCGGATTGGAGTATAACAAAGAAAATAATAGGATTATGTCATTTCTTTGGTTTATTATTATCGGAATTGTGGCCGGATATGTGGCCGGTAAGATTATGCGAGGCGGAGGTTTCGGATTGATCGTGAATCTGGTTGTCGGTATAATCGGAGGAGTATTGGGGGGCTGGTTGTTCAGTCTGCTGGGTATTTATTCGACCGGTGGGATTATCGGCAGTCTGGTTGTGGCTACGATCGGGGCGATCGTTTTGCTATGGATTGTGTCTCTTTTCAGCGGACGGAGGCATAGTGAGTGATCGGCCGGATTATCTTTCTATCGGTTTTCGGTAAAATTGTTGTATCCAATCGGTGACGTAAGGTGTAACCGATTGGATACCTTGCTCAAAATGGCAGTATGCGTTTTTATCCTATAATCCATTTACTGCCCGGTATGAGCGAGATTATCTTTGTCGTCACGAAACAACAGATAAATGTCGTTGCTGCAATACAGGGAATGGCGGCGACAGTAGGAAATGCCAGGTTATGCTTGAATACCGTTACCCATAGGCCGAGCCAAAATATGTGCATCAGGTACATGCCGTAGCTGAGTTTCGATATTTCGGTGATGAGCCGCGGGGACTTCGGCTGGTTTATACAGCTGAACATCAGGAAGGTACCTGTAGTAAGGAGCACACAGTTGATGGTACAGAAAGCCCATCCGATTTCTATAACAGGAGTGGACAGATTTTCTCCGGGTATCGCCTGGATATAAAACGAGTAGATCGTCCACACTGCTCCGATAATCATCAAAGCGATTCCTGTTCTGAGGCGTTTGGAGCGGCTCCAGGTGAGGTGGGTGTGCATATAATGTGCCATGACCAGGTAACCGAGGAAGCCGGAGAAATAGAACAGCATGTGGAATTCGTTCCAGAAACATTGTCCCCAAACTTCTCCCCACCAGCGGTTGAGATACGGCATGCAGGTCGATAACAGGAACAGGCCGATGAAGAAACGTTCTTCTTTGGCTGTGGCTTTTTTTAGCCAGGGAGATATGACGGGAATGAATAAATAAAGGCTGATCAGGGGATACATAAACCACAGGTGTCCGGCCTGTGTCGGGAAGTTGAGTAGTATTCGAGATAAATCCTTTACCGATGTTTCTGCATCTATTTGTCCCCACAGCAGGGGCAGGGTACTGTATAACACCATGAACAGAAGAAACGGGGGCAGGATACGGATGCAACGCTGGCGGTAGAACTGCCAGGAGGTCAACTCTTCTTTCATCGGTGTAAGAAGAAAGGCGGAGACGATGATGAATAACGGAACAGCCATACGTGAGAAACCATCGTAAATGGACACCCACAACCGATCGGACTCATTGGCCAGAAAAGATTGTGGTCCTGCCATGTCGGTGGAACCGGCGGCGCCATAGAAATTTTCACTGGCATGAACGACTATAACCAAAAAGCATGCGAATACGCGCACGTAATCCAAAAAAACTATACGCTTCATTTTTTTATATTATTGTTCGTGTGTAATCTAAAACAATTATAAAAAATCCTGCGGGAGTGGACCTGCAGGATTTTTGTATCTGGATAACGATGATCCGATTATTTGGTCAGTGCCTGTGCAACAGAAACGGCAACAGCTACAGTCGCTCCTACCATCGGGTTGTTACCCATACCGAGGAATCCCATCATTTCTACGTGGGCAGGTACGGAAGATGAACCGGCGAACTGTGCGTCCGAGTGCATCCGTCCGAGTGTATCGGTCATGCCGTAGGAAGCAGGGCCTGCAGCCATATTGTCGGGATGCAGGGTACGGCCCGTACCTCCGCCTGATGCTACTGAAAAATAGGGTTTACCGGCCAGTACACGTTCTTTTTTGTAAGTTCCGGCAACGGGGTGTTGGAAACGGGTAGGGTTGGTAGAGTTACCGGTGATGGAAACATCTACGTCTTCTTTCCACATGATAGCGACGCCTTCGCGTACATCGTCGGCTCCGTAGCAGTTTACTTTTGCCCGGGGGCCGTCGGAGTAAGCTTTGGTTTTAACAACTTTCAGTTCGCCGGTATAGTAATCAAATTCGGTTTGTACGTAAGTAAAACCGTTGATCCGGGAGATGATCATAGCAGCATCTTTTCCCAGGCCGTTCAGGATCACCCGCAACGGATTTTTCCGAACTTTGTTGGCCATTTCAGCGATTTTGATAGCACCTTCAGCAGCCGCGAAGGATTCGTGGCCTGCCAGAAAAGCGAAGCACTGTGTTTCTTCGCGTAGCAGACGGGCTGCGAGGTTACCGTGGCCCAGGCCTACTTTGCGGTCGTCGGCTACCGATCCGGGAATACAGAAAGCCTGCAGGCCTTCGCCGATAGCTTCGGCAGCATCGGCCGCATGGATACAATTTTTCTTGATTGCAATAGCAGCCCCGACTACGTAGGCCCATTTTGCATTTTCGAAACAGATATTCTGAGTCTGTTCACATTCCAGATAAGGATCGATTCCTTTTGCGTCGCAAATTGCTTCGGCTTCTTCGATAGAAGCGATGCCATAGGAGTTCAATACTTTGTTGATCTGAGCGATCCGACGATCCTGACTTTCAAATTTTACTTCTCTTTTTGCCATAGTGTGTTCCTCCTGTTTTATTCGTGACGTGGGTCAATATATTTAGCTGCATTGGCGAAACGTCCGTAGTTTGAAGTGGCTTTCTTCAATGCTTCGTTAGCGTCGGTGCCTTTTTTGATCAGGTCCATCATAACACCGAGGCGTACGAATTCGTATCCGCATACTTCGTCGTCTTCGTCGAGAGCCAAACGGGTTACATATCCTTCAGCCAGTTCCAGGTAACGAACGCCTTTTGCTTTGGTAGAGAACATGGTTCCCACCTGGCTGCGCAGACCTTTACCCAAATCTTCGAGGCCTGCACCGATCACCAGTCCGCCTTCAGAGAAAGCACTCTGTGAACGTCCATATACGATTTGCAGGAATAATTCACGCATAGCTGTGTTGATCGCATCGCAAACCAGGTCGGTATTCAATGCTTCGAGAATCGTTTTGCCCGGCAGGATTTCTGCAGCCATAGCTGCTGAATGGGTCATTCCTGAACAACCGATAGTTTCCACCAAGGCTTCTTCGATTACCCCTTCTTTGATATTCAGGGTCAGTTTACAAGTCCCCTGCTGAGGAGCACACCAACCGATACCGTGGGTTAAACCTGAGATGTCTTTGATTTCTTTTGCTTTCACCCATTTGCCTTCTTCAGGAATTGGGGCCGGTCCATGGTTCGGACCTTTTTTGACAACACACATGTGTTGTACTTCCTGTGAATATACCATTTTTATCGCTTTTATAGATTAATATATTGCTAATCACCACTCGTTTAGCGCATAAACCGGGCAAAGATAACCTTTTGCGGCAAATAAAAAAATAGATCAAAGGACATATAATTGTGCAGACGTTTGCAAAGGAAAGTGTCGAAATTGTATTTTTTTTTAATTGAAATGATTATTTACTTTTATATAGTAAAGGGTGCTTTTTTACGATTGCCGGTGAGGCCGGTCGGAACCGGAGGTTGTGCTGTTCTTTTGTAGCCGTTCGGTGTACTCCGTGGGGGTACATCCCTCTTGTTTTTTGAATAACCGGCTTAAATGTTGTGGATATTCGAAGCCGAGGTCGTAAGCGATCTGAGAAATAGAATTACCGCCGATCAGTTTGTCTTTGGTTTTTTCGACGATAAACCGGCGGATGTGGTTACCTGCTGTTTCTCCCGTCGTTCGCTTCACCAGATCGCCGAAGTAGTTCGATGACATGCAAAGTTGTTCGGCACAATACAATACGCTCGGAATACCGTTGGACAATTGTTTCCCGTTGTTGTAATAATCATCCAGCAATTTCTCGAAACGGGCCAGTATATCGTTGTTATCCTGGCGACGGGTCATGAATTGCCGGTCATAGAAACGTTTGGCATAGTTCAGGATTAGTTCGATATAAGAAAGAATGATCGAATCTTGCTGTTTATCCGGTCGGTGTCCGAGTTCGTGACGGAGTTGTTGCAGCATGGAGATAAAAATTTCCCTTTCCTCTCCGGTCATGTGCAGGGCCTCGTTTGTCTGGTAGGAAAAAAAAGAATACTCTTTGATTTTATTTTCGAGCGGAGAACCCCGGAGTATATCGGGATGAAACAGGAGTGCCCATCCTTCTATCTCTACCCGCTCTCCGTTATCCTCTTTCCCGCCTATCTGTCCGGGAGCCACACAAATGAGCGTTCCCTTGTTGTAGTCGTATTTTCCCAGACCGTAGGTCAGATCGATCAGGATATCGTCCCGCAGAAATAATCCGTAAACGCTGTAATTACAGAGACAATGACGGATAGGTGTTACCTCTGCATAATCGATGACGCTTACCCATCGGTGTTGGGCGGAATGTCCGAGGTAGGCACTGTAATCGTTTACGTTTTTCACTTTCAACATATGGCTCATCACGTCTATAGTCTATATGGCCGACCGATTATAAATATACCGGAAGGTGAGTGCAATGACAAATAAAAACTTTGTTTTCAAATTTGGCATGGCCGAACCGCATCCTGTATGATACAAATATACGAAATTTATGGGACAATCTGTAAAATTGGTTCGGAAAACAGGATTTTCCGGACATCCGGGGCAGGGAATGCAGGTAATTTTGCCTTAGAATAAAAGCAATGATATGGAAACTGTAAAACTGAACAATGGCATTGAAATGCCGGTATTGGGATTAGGAACTTTTCTTTTGACCGATCCCGACACATGTGAACGGAGCATATCGGAGGCTATCCGGATCGGTTATCGGTTGATCGATACGGCCCAGGGATATGGAAACGAGGAGTATATCGGCCGGGCGGTTGCCGGGAGTGATGTGGCACGGGAGGAATTGTTTATCACGACAAAGGTGTGGTTTAAGAATTATGAACATACCCGGGCTTCAGTAGAAGAATCGATGCGGAAGTTGCAGACCGACTACCTGGATCTTGTGTTGTTGCACTGGCCGTTCGGCAATACTTATGCCGCCTGGCGGGAACTGGAAGAGCTGTATGCAGCGGGTAGAATCCGTGCTATCGGCGTATCGAATTATACCTCCGACCGACTGATCGACCTGATACTGTATAATAAGGTCGTGCCTGCCGTGAATCAGATCGAGACCAACCTTATTTCACAGCAGACAGAGATTTACCGCTGGATGAAGAAATATCGTATACAGCACGAGGGTTATGCTCCGTTCGGACAAGGAAAAATCGATGCACTTTACGATGACCCGGTTTTGATGTATATCGCCGACAGGTACCATAAAACGGTACGTCAGGTGGTATTGCGATTTCAAATCCAGTCGGGGGTGGTCGTCATTCCGAAAACGATGCATCCCGACCGTTTGAAGGAAAATTTCGAAGTTTTCGACTTCGGATTGGAAGCCAATGAAATGGAGATCCTGCGCTCGTTCGATAAAGCAACACCCCTGATCGGTAATCCGCAGGATCCGGTAACAGTGGCTTCTTCAATCGAATGGTAAAACGGGTTAAAACGGAAAAATGGTATAAGAATCTGTAATTTAGATACGAAGACTTTTTTGCGACGCAGTATTTTTGTATGTAGAATTTTTATTGAAATGACTGAGCCTATGGATCGTAGAAACTTTTTGAAAAAGGCGTCGAGTTTCGCACTGCTTACAGCCGGAGCTGCAACGGGTGTTTCCCGGGTATTCGCTCACGCACCGTTATCCGGGACGAAAGGAGAGACGGATAAAGTTGGAGATAAACTGCAACCGAATGAAAAAATGGAATATCGTCGTTTAGGAAAACTGGATGTGTCGGCTATCGGTTTAGGATGTCTGCCGATGGTGGGTTATTACGGTGGGAAATACGACAAGCGTGAGATGATCGCCCTGATTCGCCGGGCTTATGATAAAGGGGTCACCTTTTTCGATACGGCCGAGGTTTATGGTCCTCATACCAGCGAGGAATGGGTAGGAGAAGCCGTTGCACCGTTCCGGGATAAAATCAGAATAGGCACAAAATTCGGATTTGGTGTGGAAGAAGGTAAGCCGACAACGTTAAACAGCCGTCCTGATCATATCCGTCGTGCGGTTGAAGGTTCTTTGAAACGCCTCCGCACCGACCATATCGATCTGTTGTATCAGCATCGTGTCGATCCTGCCGTACCGATGGAAGAGGTGGCGGGAGTCGTGAAGGATTTGATCCGGGAAGGGAAAGTACTACATTTCGGTATGTCCGAAGCCAGTGCCCGTTCTATCCGCCGGGCACATGCCGTATGTCCCGTAACGGCGGTGCAGAGCGAATATGCCATTTGGTGGCGGGAGCCGGAGACGAAAATTTTTCCGACACTCGAAGAGCTAGGTATCGGCTTTGTACCCTATTGTCCTTTGGGACGGGCGTTTCTTACGGGAAAAATCGATGAAGACAGCCGGTTCGAGAAACCCGACCGTCGTGCCACGCTGCCGCAATTTACACCTGAGGCTCTGAAACACAATATGCCCCTTGTTGTACTTGTCCGTCGGTGGGCGGAACGCAAAGGAGTAACTCCCGCACAGTTTGCACTGATTTGGATGCTTTCGCGTAAACCCTGGATCGCTCCGATTCCCGGAACAACCGATCCGGTACATTTGGATGATTTTCTGGGTGCGGGGACGATTCGTTTGTCGGCCTGGGAGATGGAGGAGTTCGACCGTGCTTATTCTAAAATAGACCTGATGGGCCACCGTGCCGATCCCTTTACCGAAAGTCAGATCGATAAATAAATGAATAAAACAAAAATTTATCAGGATTATTGTATGAAGCGATATGGGAAAATCAATTTTAAATATACTGCTTATGTCTGTTATGCTATCTTGTAGTACGGCGGTGAAAGAGCATACGACAAACCCCTCCGGTATGATGGAAACGGGGAAGAAAAATATCGGGAATCTTTTGGCTCTTTACCCGAAACCGATGACGGTTATCGGCGCGCAGGTGGAAGGAAAAGTAAACTGGCTTGTCGTCGGACACACAGGCATTATCGGTCACGACCGTATACTCGTGAGTATGAATAAGCAACATTATACCGATCAAGGAATCAGGAAGTCGAAGAAGTTGTCGATCAATCTTGTCAGTCGGGAAATGTTGCCTGAGGCCGATTATGTAGGCAGTGTGAGCGGTGCTTCGGTCGATAAGTCGAATGTTTTCGATTACCATATCGGAGAAAAAGGTACACCTATAATCGATGCTTCCCCTTTAACGATGGAGTGTGAGGTGGTGGATATTTACGAAACCGACGGCTTCGATAATTTTATCTGCTCCGTAGCTAATACTTATGCCAGGCCAGAGGTTCTCGACAGTACCGGCCGACTGGATTATACCCGGCTGAAACCGGTTCTGTTCACATTTCCGGCTTATTCTTACCTGGCTACAGGAGAAGTGATCGGCAAGTGCCTGAAACCCGATAAAGAACCGGGTATGTGCGCTAAGTTGCCCATGGCTTCGGACGGTATCGTGCGCTTGTCGAAAATTGAAGTTCGGCCGGAATATCTCGACGCCTATCTGAAATATGCTACTGAAGTCGGTGAAATATCCTTGCGTTGTGAACCCGGTGTATTGACTATGTATGCTGTCCGTGAAAAGGAAAATCCTTGTCGGATAACTATTCTTGAAACATAACTTTATCCAATAAATACCATTATGAACAAGATCTATTTATTTTTAGTATTCAGTATTTTAACAACAATCGGTATGGCACAGGAAAAAATCAAACAAACAGCGGGGCGTGACCAGTTGGGAACATTCGCTCCCAAATTCGCAGAACTCAATGACGACGTTCTTTTCGGCGAAGTCTGGAGTCGTACGGACAGACTCGGCTTGCGTGACCGTAGTTTGGTAACAATCACTTCACTCATCAGTCAGGGGATAACGGACAGTTCGCTGACATTCCATTTGCAATCGGCCCGGAACAACGGCATTACCCGAACAGAGATTGCAGAGATTATCACGCACATCGGTTTTTATGCGGGTTGGCCGAAAGCTTGGGCTGCGTTCCGGCTTGCCAAGGAAGTGTGGGCCGAAGATACGAACGGTGAGGATGCGAAAGCTGCTTTCCAACGTGAGATGATCTTTCCCATCGGAGAACCGAATGCGGCCTATGCCCGGTATTTCACCGGCAATAGTTATCTTGCACCTATATCGCGTGAACAGGTTTATATTTCCAATGTCACGTTCGAGCCGGGTTGCCGGAACAATTGGCATATCCACCGCGCGAAAAAGGGAGGCGGACAGATGCTTATCGGTGTTGCCGGACGAGGTTGGTATCAGGAAGAGGGTAAACCAGCCGTAGAAATTTTACCCGGCACAGTGATCCATATTCCCGCTAACGTGAAACATTGGCATGGGGCAGCAGCCGACAGTTGGTTCGCTCACCTGGCGTTCGAGATTCCGGGAGAAGGCTCTTCTAACGAGTGGCTCGAACCTGTAAACGATGAAGCATATAATAAAATTCAAAAATAAAAACCGGCTTTCTATGTATAAATTTATATTCGTATTATTGGTGGTCGTTGGAATGGCGACTGCCTCGAATGCCCAAGAAAAACAAAATATGAAACAATCGAATAACAAGCCGCTTGTTGCCTATTTCTCGGTGACAGGAACTACGGCACGTGCAGCTGAGAAATTAGCCCGGGTTACGGGTGGAGAACTTTATGCGATAACCCCTGTCGAATCGTATACAAATGCCGATCTCGACTGGAATGACAAAAGGTCGCGTAGTTCGGTAGAGATGAACGATCCGAAGTCGCGTCCGGCCATTCAGGAAGCGAAAAAGAATATTGCCGATTATGATGTGATTTTTATCGGCTATCCGATCTGGTGGAATCTTGCTCCACGTATTATCGATACGTTCATTGAAACTCATCACCTGGCAGGTAAGACTCTTATTCCTTTCGCTACATCGGGTGGAAGCGGCATTACCAACAGTGTCGGCGCATTGAAAAAGGCTTATCCCGACCTGAACTGGAAAGAGGGAAAGCTATTGAACCGAATGGACGAGAACGGTATCCGTGAATGGATCGGTAAAACGTCGAAGGATTAGCGTAGCCCGGAAGGGACGCTGATCTTTTTCTGGCTTTGCCGGAAAGACCTGGCATTTTGTACTTGTTCGTGTTCGGTGACCCGGTCGCTTCTGTCGGTCAGTTGGCTTTTTCTTTCACTGACCGGCGGAACTCCTCACTTCGCAAAAAAACTTTACGTTACATTTCCGTCAGACACCAGGGCGTTCAGAAAAAAGTAAGATACCACTCGCCAGAGCTCCAATGGTCACCGAACACAAATACCTTCGACTGATGCTAGCACTTCATGGGAAACGAACGGCGACCTTAAAAATATGAACTCCTACAAAACAGATATTTTCTGAACCCCTCATATTAAGATTTTGCTTGTAAATCAGTGTTTTATAAAAATCCGGTTAGGTAACTCAGGTATTCCTGCTCCGATAGGGGCCTGTCCTTTCATTCAATAAAACTTTCCTTCTCCTTCCTTTGACTTGTAGTGCTGACGGCACAAAACCCGGAATCGGAATAGAAAGAAAAAATAAATCCTGGAATTTTTTAGTTACGACAGTTACAGAAATCAGATCTAACCGCTATAATAGTTGTAACAAAAAAAATAGACGATTATTTGGGTTAAATAAAATACAAAATGTGAGACAAATGTATGAAAAATTTATACAAACTAAACATCTAGCCGTCAATTTTATACAAAAATTTGCGCATAAATACGATTTGACAAGTTATTACGCTAATATAATCGTTCGTTTAATCTTGCAAAATCACAGACCATGAAGAAATTACTGTTTTTTATCATCTTGTGTTCTCTCTTTTCTTGTTCGACAGAGACACAGGAAGAGCAATCGGTCGTTACCGGAAAAAATTTTGCCTTATCCCTGTATAGCACAGATTCTATTTATCAATCGGGAATCGATTCCTTGTTCTTATTCTATTTCCCCGAGAGTTCGACTCCGGCCAAACCGATCTATTTTCAACAAGAGTTGGCTTGGGGAGATCCGATTGTCCTCCAGGATTTGGAACCGGAACCTCATACCTTTATCACGGTAGCCTGTTCGGGTTCTCTTGAAGAATTAAAAGATCTTCACATGGAGCTTCATCGGAACTATATCAGAATCAACAGACACGACAATGTCTCTGAAAACCTGTTTGGAGGAGTATTGAAAGCAGATCCTGTCTCTGGAGAAAAGAAATTTGAGCTTCAAAGGTTAGTTGGTGGAGTAAAAATCAATATCACCAATTTTGACTCTTTAAATATACAAGGTTATCCTAGTTGCCATATTACAAATTCCCCTGCATGTATCTGTCTGGGAGATTATGAAGATGAACCTGTATACTATGACGAATATATACGGACAGACAATTCCTGGTACTATGTTTTTCCAACCTATGGAATGGTAAAAGGAATGATTGAAATCGATTACCTCGATGAAAATGGAATTAACAAAATCAGAATGTTTGAGTTTACCGGTAAGCATGCAATCGAAGCCAACAAAAAACTCGAATTGAATTTCATGCTCCGGAAAAAAGCCATAACGAAAAGTGGAGCCGAAGATTGGCAGTTGACTCTCGAAGAAGAAGTAAGCGTTTTATAACCCAAAAAGAATCAAGATATGAAAAAAATAACCTATAGCATCGTTCTGCTTTGGAGTGTTCTTTTTTGTTCCTGTCAAAAGGAAGATACGCTCACGACAGTCCCTGACGGAGGAGTACAACTGAATTTCAGCGGAGCTCAGGCCAACCTCAGCGCAGAGGAATTAAGCAATATCGTCGAAACCTTTCACGTGCTTATCTACGACGAAACAGGAAATTTCGTCAGACATAGCGAATACGAAAATCTGAAAAGTGTCTCTCCGGTCAAACTTCCTATCGGACAGTATACTTTCGCTTATCTTTCCAATATCAAATCGGATTTAATCGGCGGTATTCAGGAAGATAAGAAATTAGAAGATATCACCCTCTCTCTGGAGGAATCGGAAGGCAATGTTTTAAGTGCCGGAAGTATTTTCAAAGGTATCGATACCCTCACTGTTGGGAAAGACAACAAGAGTAATGCCGCCCTGCAACGCCTTGTGGGACGCATGGATATCGAACTCAAAGGGATCGGTAACGATGTGACTGTGAAATCGGTCGCTTTAACCGGATCACCTGAAAAGATTCGTTTCAGCGGAGAAGCCGAAGGAGAAAGCATCAAACTGAATATCCCGATGGCTAAAAAGCAGGACGGTGTATATACCGGTCAGGCCATCACTTTCCCCACCACAGATTCTGTCGCTTCACTCGAATTTGTACTGGAAAGCAACGAAGGCGTTAAAACATTTGACATTCCTTTGAAGAATAAAGTTGAAGCCAATAAAATCCATACCATTCATGCCACTTCTAACCTGACCGGAGGAATTTGGAACATCACCTTCGACATGGAAACCACTCCATGGGGTGCGACTGTTTCAGAAGATGTGACTGCTGATGAAGCACCTTTACAGGATACCGTATGCCTCCATTTTACTTTTACCGACGAGATAAACATAGGTAGTATCCGGGATATCAGTCTATTACTTGAAAATAAAAAAAGCGGTTATCGGATTCCTTTCTATTTACCTGGATTATCATCGGATAAGGATACCCTGTTAATTACACAGTATTTCTCTGACGCAGCATATGTAAGTAGTGGAGAATACATCATAAACGAATTCATTTGTCTGGACAGCCTGGGTATGAGACTTTATGACATCAGATTGTGTAACCCGCAAACCCTGGTAATCGATGAAAACGGAACAGCCTGTCTTCATTTACCGGCGCTACCTACAGTATCGGAAACCGACCGTCAGGCTATGTTCGATTTACGGGATGCTTTACCTGCCGACAATGATTACGCTTTACAATGGAAACGGGCAGGTCAAAAGATCAGTTTATGGGAAGGGGTTACCCTGAACGAGGAAGGACGGGTTGTCGGAATCGGATACGACGAACTCAAGTATTTAGGCAACTACGCAACCAAAGCGATTGCCGGGACAATGAACGAAACAGCTACTCCCGATGAAGAATACGGCGCTTCCTGGAGTCTGCCGGAATCTTTTAAACAATTGACAGCACTAAAGATTTTCAATTTCGATGATAATCCGCTGACAGAGATTCCGGCATTCCTGAAAGATATGACTACGCTGGAACAATTATCCATCAGCTGTACAGATGAAAATACACTTCCGGTATTTCCGGCAAATTTACGTTATCTGCTTGTCTATTCGAATACAACAGTGTTTCCGGCCCATATCGCCGATCTCACCCAACTGGAATATATCGGTCTCGCTGGATTTAATAAAAAGGGCATCACCATAGAAACCGATTTCACGAAATTGAGCAATCTCAGAGTACTGGAACTCGAAGCCGAGATGAATATAAATAACAATACTTTCCCGGCCAGTTTATGGAACTGTTCACAATTGAACGAGCTGACGCTCATAGGATTCAACAATCTTCAGTTTCCGTCGTCTCTGAATCTGAGTTCACTCACAAAGTTGGGGATCTGTAATGCTGATCTGCAACCTGTACAAATCGAACCGATCAGGAATTTATCCCTCACTTCACTGGGTATTTCCTCGCCGGTATTCAGTAAAAACGGGTTCCCGGATTGGATCGGTACAATGACCACGATCACCGATTTAAGTCTGGAAAATTGCGGGCTCACCACTGTTCCTGCTTCTCTGGACGGACTTATTAATCTGACTAGTCTGAATTTATGGGGGAATCCTGATTTAAACGGTAAACTTCCCGAAAAACTATTGGAAAAATACAACAACAACAGTTTACGGGTCGATATCGAATCAGATTCCGATTTTGTTCCGGACGGTATCCTTCTTAAAATCACTCCCGAATATATCTCTACATTCTCTGCTGCAGGGGATACTTGCCGGCTGACCGTCGAGAGTAATACCGATTGGGTTGTTGAAATTAGCGAAGGCGATAGTGAATACATCCATTTCTCCCGAACCACGGGAAATGGGAATGCTACTGTTATCCTTACCGTTGACGCAAATCAGGGAATTGAAGAATACAACAACAGCCGTTATTTCAATTTCTCCTTCATAGCCGGATCTCATCGCCGCGATTTCTATGTTTACCAACCTTACGAACAAGTAATTTTGAAACCGGTCTGGTGGAATCAACTCGGAGAACGTTACCTGGGCGAATACTCTGCCATAAAATACCGTTTGATTATCGAAATTACGGGTCGAACTGAATTCAATACGACAGAAGAGATGATCGAAGCAGCTAAAACATTGAAAAATTATCTGGCAGAAAATCCGGTATACGATGAGAACGGACAATTGATAACGGTTCCTTATGCCGGTTAAACGGATAAATGTTAACATTAAACTGAATCAAAGTGAAAAAGATATTCTATTTATTTCTGATTTTATCACTGGCATTCGGATTGCAGAGTTGCGGCGGATCAGGCGGTAGCGCAGACGATCCGGAACCCGGACCTGAATCCGGAGCAACCAAAGCCAAAGTGTCCTTTGCACTGAAAAGTGATATAAACGGTGTTCAGGACAATGACCTGAAAACTGCATTAACCCATTTGCGCCTCTATTTGTACGACAAAGACCAGAAATTGGTATCCGTAAATAAATACACTTCCGCAGATGCTCTCAAAGCCATCGAATTGGAAAAAGGAAATTATACCGTTGTGCTGGTCGGGAATGTTCCGGAAGACGGGAATATTTCCTCCGAAATAATCGGTACGCCACTTTCCGGCATGTCTGTACAATTGACAAAAGCAGAAGGAGCCACCCATTACACTCCTTTGGGAGATGTGATGTTCGCTAAAAGTACTCTGACGGTCGACGACAAAGACCTGACGGTCGGCTTAAGCGTAAAACGGACTCTATCTGCCACGAAAGTGCAGCTAACCGATTATTCCGGTCAGATTTCCGATGCCGGGGTCCTCGTACCCGGAGTCGGTACGATGTTCGGATTCGGTGACGATAAATGGACCGAACCAGGCACTGTCTTCGTTACGATGAAAGCCGGAGCCATCACCAAAGCGGCCGAAACCGGAAAGCAATACAGTATTTTCCTGAATGTCACCATCGTGAATACAACAGGAGAAATTGAAAAGAAAATCCAATGCAATATTATTGCCCGGGACGAAACCGGACAGGTATTGGCTGCCCAATTGCTGGAAGTGCCTGCTACGACCCAGCCCAACACCGAGGTGTCACTCAACCTATCCGTCGAATCGGATCCTGCAGAAACCGGAAAAATCAATGTTTCTGTCAGTGAAGTGGAGGTGAAGAACGAAGAAGGCAAGGAAGAAAACGTCACGCCGGACGATATCACAAAGCAGGAAACCGATATCGATCCCGACCTGACTCCCGAAGACTGGACGACAGGAAATGAAGAGGATATTGAAATCGGTACCAAAGAAGATTTCATCACTCCCGGCGGACAAGCGAACGATTGGCAACAAGGAGAAGATGAACAGGTCACTTTCGACAGTACTAACCTTCAATTCCGATAACAAAATACACCGGCAGTTCAAAAATCTTTTTTGAACTGCCGGTAACTTTTTAAATCCGGTTAACGGATTCTTTCAATCCTCTCTCTATTTTTTCTTCCCTTTTTTAGGCATGATTTCCTGGTTTGTTTCCTCTGCCATATAACTGGCTTCATGTTTTTTCTTCATGCCTTTCGGTTTTTTGTTTCCAGCTGCTCCCATGGCTCTATTCTCATTTTAAATGGTTAAATAAATTGATCATAAATAGGAGTAGTCAACGGTTATTAAAAATAGCTGGACTGCTCATTCTCCGCTTAAGCAAATCTTATGCCAGAAACAAAAAAAAATGTTTACATCGGCCTTTGACACAAATCCTGCCTTTTTTTCATGAAGATTTGTCATTTTTCAGCAACCAAGTATAAGCTTTCATCGTTCAAATAAAAAAATCAAAGACATGAAAAAAAGAAAAAATAACATCTGGCTGACTATCGGAGTCATTGTCATCTGTGTATTATTGCTTTACTGGCTTTTTGCCCGTACGCTTATCGTCGAAGACGAAGAACTCGGGACTACCGATGTTCCGGCACTTATCGAGCAATCTCCCGGCGAATAATCCTTCGCCGGATCCATTCGTCCAGGGAATAGCTGCCGGCTCCGCCCCACAGCAAAAATACATACACGCCCAGATAAAGTAAAGGCAACTCTCTCACTGCAAAAGGATCGGCACCATGAATAACGAAAAAAGCCATCAGCATTCCGAACATCAAGGGGAGAGCAGCCAACCGGGTCATTAACCCGAAGATCAGCAAACACGAACATCCCACCTCTGCAAATAGAATCAATAGGAGCGATAAGGTGCTACCCACGCCTAAAGGATCAGGAAAAGTAGCGCTTAAAGTCGAAAAGGACGCTAATTTCGCCCACCCATGACTCAACATCATTCCTCCTATAAACAAACGCAGGAAAAGTAAAGCTCCGTCCAGATGTTTCCGGTCAGAAGCTACTAATTTCAATAACAACTCTTTCATAAAACAAACTTTTTTTATCTTTCTACGGAAAAAGGTTTCCTAAAGTTCGTCATTTATTCTTTACCCCTTTAATCACATCCACAATCTCCTACCCGGAAAATATCATAACTAACGGTTATACAGGCTTGTAAAGGAAATACATTCTTACCCGAAATTCCCCTGGAATGCATCAGATCATTCAGGCCGGCACTCACCCGGCACATCACATTCAGATGTTTCACGATCCGGTATTCATAGCCGAAAGTCAGGCCGGCATTCCATTTCTCCGTTTCATCGTCTAAAGCGACAGCCGGATCCGGTCCCGATACCCCGGATTTATTTTGAAAATAATAACCGGCATATCCACCGAAAAGCAAAGATGCCCGGTTACAGTTCAGCATATATTTAAGATATACCGGAAGTTGTAGTTCCTTTAGCCGAAACCGTACCTTCTGCTTCCGGTCTGTATTTTCCCCTGGGGCATACCGGCTATCGAACCGATGGTCTGCATAATTGACTTCCGTACCCAAAAACCATTTCCGGGTAAAAGGAATAGTCATCTTCAATCCACCGACCGGCACAACAAACATCCGGACATCGCGGAAAGGAATTCCCACCGACGTTCCGCCACCGGCCTGCAGGGCCACCGCCAGATCATAATCTTTACGCCTGACCAACTGCCCGGAACTTTCCACCCCGATCAATAAACCCAAAAGACAAAAAACAATTCCTTTCATATCAAAGCCGAAACCATTATTTTTTCAGAATGATCGTTTTTTCCGACGATTTGACTTTCAAACTCTGGAAATCCCATTGCCGTACTCCTTTCTGGAAATCCAGCTCATATACATTTTCATTCCAGACAATCTCCAGCCACACAGCCACTGTCCCCGCAGCATTATAACGCCCTTCCCTGATCCGGACTTCCACCGGTCCGTATTGGCGATCGGTAAACGATTGCTCTCCGGTAAACACATAACTTCCCGGCGTACGTCCTTTATCGACCTGTAGCCCGGCTATATCGACATAAAACTGAGGTCCCGGACCATTCTCGTCTTCCAGGATCACTTTATCGTCCAGGGTCATATTCATCTGTCCTTTCTCCCAAAACAGATTGACCGTAGCGGCTTCATTCATCAGTTGCTGATTCCCGTCGTACATCGGTCCGATATATATCCCCGGCATCACCTGCGCCATCTCCGGGATAGGACGCTGCAAATGATAAGTGATGTGAAAATCATACAGATTACGGTAAGCTGCCTCCAGCAAATAAGCATAATATTCATCTACTGGCGCCCAGTACGACAACAAATTCTCCAACCCTATCCGATCGAGAGTCAATGTCAGAGCATTCATATCCCCCTGAGGAAACAAATCCATATAATCACCGTCCCGGCCGATCCGGATATAATCACCACTGTAGTAATAATCGTAACCGAACCGATCGCCGTCCGGACAATTGACATCGATCCTTCTTTTGGAAAACATCAGCTCATCTCCCGGCAAAAACAACAGGTTTCTCTCATCCAGCAAATAATGGAAAAAATCGAATAATTCCGGCGTCTCGAAATCATCATACAGCTTATAAGAATAATCGATATCGTAAACATACCAGGAACCTTCCCGCAAAATATCTTTATATCTTTCCGCGTCTGAATGACAGGAAGAGAATCCGCTCAGGAACAATACCAGAATTAGAATCCACGAATAACTTTTCATACAACCGATTTTGTGTTCTGTTAAATATCACAAAGTTAGAAGGATTTTCTTCAATTCATGGAGTTCCGGACAAATTGTTTTAAAATGCTTTTCTGCCGTCTATAGGGCATCAGGCCACTTTCACTTGTTGAAAAGCAGCCTCCAGGACTGCAGCTGTAAGTGACAGCCCTACTCTTCCCATAGAGATGGTGTAACCTGCTTCGGTCTTCCCGCAATACCCCGGAACAACGGCCATTCCCCGAAGCCCCCTGAATTCCTGCCGGGCAGCCCGGCAACTCTCTTCCCACAACACTTCCGGAGCACCGAAATTCCCATCCGTCAGCATAAAATTACGTGAATCGTGCCATTCCGCCTGATCGAACAATTTGCTGAACAACAGAGAAGCCAGAATATCTCCCTTAGCCAGGATATAATCCTTCATACAATGAGAAGATTCACGCAATACTCCGACATGATGCAGAATACCGTACAAATCGTTCAATTCCTTCTGCAATTCAACTTTATACTCTTCGAGCTTCCGTCCGGCTAAAAGCTCATAAGCCAATTGTTCATGAACCTGTTTTAATTCATTGAACTCATTTTCAAATCCTGCTCCTCTCCGCAAACTCAACCCATACAACTGCCGCAAACGGGGCATCACGCCCTTTAAAGCCGATACCACTACAATACTACAACAATTCTGCTCTTTTATTCTATTTTTAATTTCTGCCAGGGTTTCCTGATTCTGAAGGACAGCACCCTTGAATTTCATGACTAACATACCTTTTGAAATTTTTAAACGATAAACTTTAGATTAGAATCCTGAAAAGCCAACCTCCGGCAGCCTCGGCCGGAATAATATACGAATATACAAATTGGTAATATGACAACTTAAACCCCCATAGGGGTAATAGTTGTTGTAGTGGTAGTAATAGTAGAAACAGCAGAGAACGAAACAGACAAAATCCGATCTTCCGGCTGACAAACAGTCCGGCAATTCAGAATAATATGTTGCTTTTCGATCTTCATAACAGGAACAAAACTAAAGGAAATATTTTCGAATAACAAATATCCTGCAATTTTTTTGACGTTACACGCTAAAATTTAACAACAAGTATATTTCTCCTTCTGAATTTAAACACGAAAAAGTGGAAAATGACGTTGTAATCGTCGGGAGCCTATGCATAATTAGTATCCGGATTTCATCGAATTTTCGGAAATCCGGGTGAAGTGTGTTCTGTTTCGATGTACCTATAGAGGTAATATTTCGATCCAATATCCATCGGGATCGCAGATAAAATAGAGGCCCATGTCGGTATTTTCGTAGCATACACATCCCATTTCTTTGTGGAATGCTCTCACTTTATCATAATCTCCCGGGACACGCAGGCAAAGGTGATACTCTCCTTCTCCCAGATCGTAAGGTTCTTTCCGATCGCGCAGCCAGGTCAATTCGAGGGTGAAAGACGTTTCCCCGTCTCCCATATAGACGAGGATAAAAGAACCGTCGGAGGCGGTTTTCCTCCGTACTTCTTTCAATCCCAAAGCTTTTTCATAAAACCGGATACTTTTTTCTAAATCCAGTACATTGAAATTGAAATGATCGAATCTTCCTTTTATTTCCATTGTGTAAAATTAAATTAGTTTATCGTTTTTTCTTCTCCTGGTTTTCCGATCGCCAGAAATCTTCCGCCACGCTTTTCGACATACTCCCGGAAAGCATTCGCTTTTTCGTATTTTTCCCAAAAGTGCATAGGAGCGAATTGCAGGGTACGGATCCGGTCGACAAATTCCCGGCCTCCCCGGGTGTAATCCTTGCCTAAACGCGGATCGACAGGAAAAAGGGCTAAATCGACATAGTCGGTTTCCCGGGCCAGAGTTTCCAGTTCCTGATGATAAAAGTTTGCGGCTTCTCTGATTTCTTCTGGGGTGGATTCCTCCTCCCAATGCCAGTTGTTCAGGTCGCCGGCATGAAAAATGCGCTTATCTGCGACATCGAGCAGAAAAGAAATGCCGATGTCGGTAGAACCGAAGGCTTTGATTTTTAATAGATCATCGTTCCATTCTTCTCCTTTTTTTAGGAAAATGGCATCGTGAAAACACGCCTTTTGGCTGTCGCGGATATCTTCGGACAGGATATACCGGATGTCCGGTCTTTCCGGTTTCCAGGAGAGTATTTCCGGGTTGAAATGGTCCGGGTGGGCATGGGAAGACAGAATATACAGCCTTCCGGGGCGTTTCAAAAAGTGCCGGTGTACATAAAACTCCGGGGTATCCCGATAATAATCGATCAAAATGGCAAATTCTTTGCTTTCAATAATAAAGCCACTGTGGTAGATATAAATAAGTCGCATCGGTTTCATGTAGCAAATATATATTTATTTGGATGAATAAATTTTGTTCTTTATAAAAAAAGTAAGCTCATCTCAATCCATGATCAGTTGTTTTACGAATTCGGTTTCGGGGTGTTTACAGATTTCTTCCGGTGTTCCGTCTTGTTCGATGTGCCCATCTTTCATAACTATGATACGGGTTCCGAGTGTCAGTGCTTCCCGGATATCGTGTGTGATAAAAACGATGGTCACTCCCAGTTCGCGGTGAATACGGGTAATTTCGGCCTGCAACATTTTTCGGGTGATTTCGTCGACGGCTCCGAACGGTTCGTCCATGAGCAGGATGTTAGGATTGGCGGCCAGGGCGCGTGCAATTCCTACTCGCTGGCGTTGTCCTCCGGAGAGTTCCGAGGGATAACGGTCGAGCATTTCCTGTTCCAGACCGACGACTCCGATGAGTCGTTCTACAGCTTTGCGGGTACGTTCTTTGTCGTGCTGGTTAAGCAGGCTCGGTACATAAGCGATATTTTTCCGGACAGTCATGTGAGGAAACAGTCCGATTCCCTGGATGACATAGCCGATATTGCGGCGTAGAAGAGTTTGGTTCTCTTGCGATATGTCTTTCCCGTCGATATATATTTTGCCCTGAGTCGGGGCCGATAATCCGTTGATAAGCTTGAGCATCGTAGTCTTTCCGCTTCCGGAGCTACCGATGACAGTCAGAAATTCACCTTTGCGGATCTTCAGATCGAATGCTTTCAGAATCACCTGATCTCCGTAAGCTTTCGTCACTTGTTCGAAACGTATGATATCATTCATGCTATCTCAATAATCCTTTCTTTTTCAGAAAATCGGCAGCGACGGTTTGTTCCGGTCGGCCGGCAATATCGACCTCGTAGTTCAGTTCGGCCATTTCGGCGTTTGTCAATATTCCTTTCATTTTTTCCAGCGTTTGTTCTAATTCGGGATGTGCCTTTAAAGTCTCTTCACGGATGACGGTGGTACAGTAGTAGGAAGGAAAAAAGTTTTTATCGTCTTTCAATACAGTGAGGTTGGCTCCATTCAGTTGCCCGTCTGTGGTAAAGATATTCATTACATCGACTTTCCCCGATTTAATGGCTTCGTATTTTAATCCGATATCCATATCGCGGGTCTTTTTGAATTTCAGGTCGTAATACTGACAGAGGGCTTCGTAGCCTTCGTGAATTTCGAAAAAATCGTATTCCGCTCCGAAAATAAATTGGTCGGGATAGCGCGCTAAGTCGGAGAACCGGGTCAGGTCGTATTTCTTAGCCAAAGGTTCGCCGACCGCCAGACTGTAGGTGTTGTCGAATCCATACGGACTCAGCCATTTTAAATGGAATTTTTGTTCGTATTCTTTTTTCAAAGTCTCGTATAGGGTGTCCGGAGGTAGTAAACTGTCTTTTTTCAATACCACGAGCCAACCCGTCCCGGTATATTCGGGGTAGATATCGAATTCACCTTTTAACATAGCCGGATGGATATTGCTGGTGCCGCCTCCTATCCCTTTGGTGATTTCTACCGCGAGACCGGTATCTTGTTCGATCAATAGTTTTAACATTTCTCCCAGGATGAACTGTTCGGTCATCGGTTTGGTGGCGATACGGATCGTATTTTTCCTGTCTTTGCAAGCTGTTGTCAGGAGAAAAAAGGCGAGCAGGGGGAGTAGTAGTAAATCTCTTTTCATGGTCATATCAGTTTGCGTTTCTTTTTGATGTGGGTTTCGTAACAGCCTATACCCCAATCGGTGAGTAGGGCTAAAACGGCGATCAGAAGGCTGCCGGCCACGGTGAGCACCCCATTGTTGGTCGTGATGCCCCGGTAGATGGCGACACCTAATCCTCCCGCTCCGATGAAAGCAGCAATGCCGGCAAGTGCGATAGTCATCACCACCATATTCCGAAGACCGGAGAGGATCACCGGAAAGGCAAGCGGAATCTGGATTTTATAAAGAATCTGAAACGGGGTACTTCCCATCCCGCGGGCGGCTTCGATGATCTCCCGGTCGATGCCGGTGATACCGGTATAGGTGTTGCGGACCATCGGGAGTAAAGCATAGACGGTCAGGGCAAAAATGGCTGTCGTGTCTCCGATGCCTGAGAAGGGAATCAGAAAACCGAATAATGCGATGGAAGGGATGGTGTACATGAAGTTTGTCAGTCCTAAAACCAGGCTACTCGAACGACGGTAACTGCTGATCAGAATTCCCAGGCTCAAGCCGATACACAAGGCAGCGACGATGGCTATCAATGAGATTTCCAGATGTTGCAGGGTGAGCTTTAAAAAGAATTGCCACCGATCGGCGTAAAGTTGGAATAGTTCCTGAATCATAGCAGAGGCAGATTTAGAAATAATAACCGATGTTTATATTAAAACGGGCATGCCAGGAATTGCTTCCGATTCCGGGTCCGAAAGCGTCCCGGTCCGGTCCGATCCAAGCCTGGTGTTTGCCCATCGCATAATCGATATAGGTCTGGACCGGACCCATGTTCAGTAAAAAACCGTATACATTTTGAAAACTATTGTTGAAATCGGTATGCCATTTTTGGATAATGCCGAAATCATGGTACATCATGATGTTGCCGAGCCATTTCCAACCGATCGGGAAGGTATGGGAAATGCTCAGGGTGTATATGTTGGCTTTGGCAGCAACCAGATAAGGAGCTCCGTAAGCTGTCATTACGACCAGATTCCGGTCTTCTCCGGGAGCATTTTTGGGGTACATGGCATAAGTAGATACCTGGGCTTTGAAATTTAAACGGTGCCAGTCGAACATGTAGTGTAGGGCAAAGGCGAAATGGGAACCGTTACTTCGGGTATCGATGTTGTAGAGTTGGCCGAATTCGGCGGAGCATCCGACCTGGTGTTCGACCTGATTGCCGTATTTGTAGATCAGTTGTGCGTTGAGTTGGTTGATTTCTTTGTTCCTGCCGGCCACATCGTAACCATAACGATCGTCGGAAGTTTCGGAATTTGCTCCGAACAATAGTTCATCGGCATTTTTGAAAAAAGCTAAGGTATATTTCCAATGTTCGTCGGAATGAACGAATTTAACCCCCATATCGGCATCGTCTTCGAGACCGACATAATAGGAGATTTGGAGGAAAAAGTTGTTACCACTTCCGGGTTGGAGTCCGAAAGGCACTTTGGTCAAACCGATTTCGAGGTGATTTTTTTCAGAAAACCGATACCCGATCCAGCCGTATTTGAGCATAAATCCACCGAAAGCCGCGCTGTAAAACCGGCAATCGGCATCCAGCAAAAAACCTTTATAAGAGGCTGTCGGACGAAGCATAAACACATCGTAACCCAAATCGCCTCCCCGGTCGCGATGTCCTGAGTTCCAATCCGAAAAGTTATAATTGAACCTTAAGGCTCCTCCGAGTTTGAATTGCGGACGTTCTTTTCTTTCCTGGGCGGATGAGGGTAAAATAAAAATAAGGTACAAGCAAAATATAAAATAGTATTTCATTGTGTCCTGAATTTAATGTCACTGGCTTTGCCCCACAATCGTTATCCCGGTATAACGGATTTTTTCGGAGGAAAGTTTCTTCCCTTACCATGGTCATGTTAAATTGTGTTAAATGCAGAACCATTTTTTCGGGGTAACGATAAACTCACTGACAGATGATATATAAGCCATGGACTTTTTGAATTATACAGACTGGCAAGATACAGCCGATACTTTACATATGTTGTTGCAAATGAGTGGTAAAGTGAAATTGCTGTATCGGGCGAAACGGCCAGAATGGGCGCATATCAGGCAATATCTCACCCTGGACGGGATTTCGACGGGAATCGTTCCTGAGGCACCTGTGCCTTTTGAAATTAATTTCGATTTCCGCGAAGATCAGGTGGTCTTCCGGAATTACAACGGAAAAACCGAAAAGGTGGCCTTGGAGGACGGGAAGAGTGTCGGAGACTATTACCGGCAGTTTATGGCGGCATTGAAACAAATCGATGTGCCGGCCAGAATCGATGTGAAATCACAGGAATTTTATGATCCTGTCGATCTGGATAAAGACGGGAAACATCGGTCGTATCAGAAGAAAGCAGTGTTGTTGTGGCTGGATAATATGCTTTTTGCCGATCGGGCCTTGAATCGTTTTCTCGCCCCTTTCCGGGGAAAAGTGACTTGTCCGGCTTATTATTTCGGTACGATGGATTTGTCGTGTCTGGTGTATAGCGGTGAGGCCGCACCTTGGGGCAGAGAGGATAAGGTGATGCAATATGCTTTTGATGAAAAATGCTATGAATGTGGATTTTGGCCCGGTGATCCGAATTTTCCGAAACCGGCTTTTTATGGAATGCCTTATCCGTTTGTGAGAGATCTTCAAGGTAACGATAAATTTTTACGGCCCGATAAAGCTTTCTTTAAACCGGAAAAACAGGAGTTCTTCTTTACGTTGGAGGATGCTTTGAATTATCCTAATCCTGAAAAAATGGTCATCGATTTTTGCCGTTCCGGCTTCGATCTGGTACAGGAACTCTCCCGTTGGAAAAATATCGATTGGATCACCCGCCCTTTGGATTATCCGGAAAAATGACCGTGGCCCCCGGAAAATTTAGGACATAAAAAAGGAAGCCTTTTTTGACTTCCTTCTGTGGGCGCTGAGGGATTCGAACCCCCGACCCTCTGGGTGTAAACCAGATGCTCTGAACCAACTGAGCTAAGCGCCCGTGCGATCTTATCTGATTGCGGGTACAAATGTAGATGAATTTTTTATATTGGCAAAATATTTTAGAAAAAACAGAAAATAATTTTTTGTCTGTTTTGAAAATGGCAGAATATCACATATTTATGCAGGCCGGAAACCTTTGTATCGATTCTGATTTTATATATATGTATTTTAACTATATATTAACAAAATAATTAACATTTATTTGTTGGTTGGTTGTTGTATTTGTCTGAAATGTCCTTACCTTTGCACCGTCTTTAAAAAAGATTGTTTTTCATAAGTTTGTATGGTTTAGGTTAGTAGTTAGTAAATGTTTAAGGGTCGGTTCACCGGCCCTTTCATTTTTTATTTTACTCTCTCTTTTTTTTTATTTTCGATGTTCTTTGCCGGTATTTTTTCGGAGGTTCGCTTTTCTTCCCTTGCTTTTATCTGTATTTTTGTGGGATAAATTAATCTTTATTTTATGACTGGAATTCTTGAAATCGAAGAAATGGAGTTTTTTGCCTATCATGGTTGTTTCGAGGCAGAGCAGACTGTTGGAAATAAATTTAAAGTATATGCCTGTTTGCACTATAATTGTGATAAGGCTGCTGTTTCGGATCAAATTACGGATGCTTTAAGTTATCAGACGGCTTATGAAATTATTGCTGTAGAGATGATGAAACGTTCTCATTTGTTGGAACATGTCGGGCTGCGTATGCTGGACGCCCTTTATGCGGCTTTCCCTCAATTGCTGTATGCTAAGATTAAGATTTCTAAGATGAATCCCCCTTTGGGAGGGCAAATTCGGTGTACGAGTGTGACTTTGGAGAAATAATTTTGCAGATTATTTTGGAAGTTGACGAAAACATCCTATCTTTGCATCGCAAAATCGCAACAGGGTCGGTTGGCCGAGCGGTTAGGCAGCGGTCTGCAAAACCGTGTACAGCAGTTCAAATCTGCTACCGACCTCAAAAGCCTTCGAAAGTTATCTTTCGAAGGCTTTTTTGTATCCGGTATCTTGAAGGGTAGGGCGGCGGGAGTTTTAGTTCCGCCAATCTCTTCTGAAAAAGGGACGCTGATCACAACAAATCGCAGCATGGGTTTGTCAGGCAGCTGTCCCTTTTATATCCTGTGTTTTAACGGCGTTCACGGTATACTACATCTGCAATCCGGGCAAAACCACTGTACTCTGTCCGTTTGCTGACTTTATTGTTTATTCCGTCGATCTTATAGAAACCCAGTGTACCTCCGTTATTGTCCGTGCTGTTTTTATCGTATGAACCGACCATCAGTTCGAACTGCCGGGCCATAAATTCCTCCGATTGATCGTTGAGCAGAGTCAGGAGGGGCTGTTGATAAAGATTGAATTTCAGGAAGGTGACTTCGGATGTCGAAGGCAGAGTGATCACCGATTCGTAGGTGGTATTGGTGGCCAGATTGTACATATGCACCTTATTGCCTTCGGCATAAAACAGAAAGGGAAACTGGGAATGGAAAGCGAACTGGCTGGCTTGATCGAAGCCGGGGGCTTGTAAATTTTCATATTTCGATTCCTGTACGAATCCGTTACCTCCCATATTGATTCCATAAATGTGGCGTTGCCCGTTTTGATCCTGAAGGATGGCATACACCAGACCATTGGAAAAACGTGTACTTTCCATATAGATCAGTTCCATCCCGGTTTTAAAACTGAACAGGGCCTCTTCGGGGTCTTGCAGGGGAGATAGGATTTGTTTCGAGTTGTCGGTAGTTCCTGTCGACCAGCCGACGAAACGCCGGTTATCGGTGTCGTAAAAAAGGGCAGTATTACCATTGCCGGGGCGTGCCATACTGACTCCTACGTAAGGGGCGACTTTAAATTCAGGAGCCAGGCCACGTTCGGAAGTATTGATCGGATATTCGAAAGCAGCACCTGCTGTACCCAATGCCTGGCAATAAGCATTCCCTTTGTCGGTGACACAAAAGTTCGCCTCACCTCCATACGAGCTACCCGAATTCAGGGAGATGTAATAAACAGGTTCTTCGTCTGCAGGAGGTATGATAAAATCAACGGCTTTTATATTCCAGGATTCGTCTGTTTTGAATGTTTCCTGGTCCAATAGATAGGAACCTTTTTCTGAAATCAGGTAAATGACATCTCCCGGATTGGCGAAACGGCTGGGGGCCCAACCGAGCATACGGGCGTTTGTCACCTCCGGAAGTCCCAGGGAGGCGAGCAGGTCGTAGGCCGGGAGTGTTCTTTCTTTAGAAAGTACGGAGATCATATCCAGCCGGACACGATTTTGAGCTCCTTCGTTACAGAGTACCATCCAGCCTTCGTAAGTGGGGGAGGTGACTTTGATGTCGAATAGTTTTGCCGTCTCCCTGCCGGTTCTGATATCGGTGACGATAAACATACATAAGTAAGTATTGGCTGCAAAGGTAGCCAGCGTATCCACATCCTTTCGGCCGTTTTTATTCAGGGTTACTCCCCAATATGCCCCGTTTACGATCGTACCTCCGCTTTTCAGTTCCATTTTATAGGTGAAAGTGAAGTTCGGGTTATCCTCTGTAATGATTCCTTCCAGAGAAGATTTGACTGTGGGGGCAGCCACAATGTGTTCGGCTCCCCCGACGACTTCCAATAATTCCGGCAGACCTTCGATCGTGATTTCTGCCACTTCATGGTAATCGTAATTTCCTTTGTCGTCGAAGCACGAGCTGATCAGGGGAATGAACAGGAGGACAAATAGTTTGTATCGTTTCATAGAATTTTGATTTTCAATGTTATTTTATGTTTCGGTTGTTATTCATATCGGGAATAGTCGACCGTATAACCGTCGGCCAGTTGCATGTAGGAACCGTCCTTATCTTTTACGGGGGTATCGTTATCGGCTTGTTCCTGAAGGTAATTACGAACAGCTTTGGCGGCGAATCCGAGGCGTCCGTAAGAGACTTTCGCTCCGGCCTGTCCGGCTTGCGACCAATCGTTCACTGTCCAGCCCATGACCGAATTGACAACGATGTATTTCTGAGGCGTCCAGGGACCGAGGAAACCTTCACCGAACCAGGACCAGTAAGTCGGTTCGGAATATTGTTCGTTGAATTTGAACGTATACCGGGTACCGTCCAGGTTTTCGCTGCTGGAGTTCCATTGGTTCGTTTTTTTGTATTCGTCGATCCGGGCATTGAAGTGTTCGTTTTCTATAAGGTGCAGAACGACTGTAAGGGTACTGTCGAGTAAATCGGGGGTACGGTAAAAGGTGATTCGCACATAGGCATTACTCTTGCCGGCTTTTATTTTTAACGTGTCGAGGTTCGTATCGAAATGCACGCCTTGGATTCCGGTACTCATTTCTTTATCGATTTCCACTTTAAAAGGGCGGTCGTAGTCGGTGACATTTCCCATCGTACGTACTTCGGCCGAATAGGTGACATTGTTTTTTTCGGCAGCTGCTCCGGCAAAAGTGAATTCGGTGCTGTTGGAATAGGTGACAGTGGTGCTTCCCCATATATAGGAAGCAGTCCGTTGAAAATAGAGAGCGGCATCGTCCGAGGTGTAGACCGGAATATCTTTTGTCTCACAAGCTGTAAATATCAGAGGCAGAAGAAAGAGATAGAGTATTTTTTTCGTTTTCATAATATGCTGTTTTAACGGTTTTCGATTTCTTTGGCCGGCATGGGGGGGACGTAACGGGCGGCACTGGCCCCATAAGTAGAGGTGTTGTGCCCATTTTCGGTATTCAGGATGTTGACGAACAGCCGTTTGTACATAAAGAAAATCTGGCCTTCTCCCCAAAATTCACGGAGATATTCGATACGTAGTTTGCTCATCAGCTCATTTTCGTCTGTAATGGTTATTTCGGGCAGGCCCCGCAGAGTGCGGATTTGGTTGAGCCAGCTGTTGCCATCCGATACCTTGGGTTCGCATTCGGCTGCGATATAATACATTTCACTCAAGCGGATCAATGGCATGAAGCTGCTGTAGAATAATTTAGCATCTCCGTCCTGAATGGCTTTGTACTTGGTGAATATATGACCCGTGACTCCGATACTCGTCGCCTGAGCCCATTGGGATTGATAGCGGTAATCCTGGGTTTCTCCTGCAAACAGATTGCCGTCGACGAATGAGTTACGGGGTTGTAAAAAATTGTTTCCTGCATTTTCTGCATCGAAACTGTAGGTATAGATATCGCCCCGTTTCTTCATGTATATCCCCATCAGGACTTCGGTAGAGAATACCCGGTCGGGATCGACATTGTTAGCCAGTAGTTTGTTGGGATCTACCGGGGGAAACCATTCTGATACCGTCTTATCTTTCAGGAGTTTATAGGCTGCTTGCAAAGCTTTGTCTTTCTCGCCGGCATAGAGGTATACCCTGGCTTTTAAGGCCAACACAGCGTAATAATTCATCCGTAATTGGCGGTAACGCAGATATACCTCGTTTTCATCTTCCAAAGCGGAGGCCATAGGGCCTTCCGGGATGACCGGGTCTTTGGCCAATAGTTTTTCGGCTTCGTCCAGGTCGCGCATGATCTTGTTGTGAACGATCGAGTCGGCTGATAATAGGGGAAGGTTCATGATTTTTACCGATTCGTTGTAAGGGATGGATAGGGCCGAAAGATCCTCTTTATAGATGGGGCCGAATAAGCGTAACATGTCGAAATGAAGGAAAGCCCGGAGGGCCAGTAATTCTCCCTTCATCAGATTGGTTTCGGCCGGGGACAGTATGCCCTGCTGCGTAGCCAGATTTTCCAGGATGACATTGCAATTCAGGATGGTCGTGTAGGCTGTGGCCCAAGTCGACTCGAGTGCCTTGGAGACACTTTCCTCCGCATATCCCCAGCTATTCAGACTGGTCAGATAAGTACTTTTAGCCAGGGGAGCATATCTTTTTGAAATGACATCGATCAATTCGTATGAGAGATTTTTACCATATAACGAATTGGAAGTTAGGTTGTTGTATAAACCGTTCATGGCAGTATAGTACCCCCCCCGGGTCGCCAAAAGTTGTTTTTCAGTATATTGATCTTTGGGCTGGACATCCAGAAAGCGATCGCATCCCGTACAAATTCCTCCCAATAAAATGAGGCTTAGTAATATTAGAGTTTTGAAATTCATCGTATTCGGATTTAAAAGTTAAAAGAAAGTCCTAATTCGAGGCTGCGTGCGAACGGATAGAGAGTTCCCCGTTCGGATTTGATCGTGGAAGCTCTGAAAACATCGCGCATGGAGGCTTGAATCTTTAGATTGCTCAGACCTATTTTTTTGATCCAGCCTTCATAAAATTCGTAACCGACGTAAACGGATTCCATACTCAGGACGTTTTCTTTCTGAATGAAGCGTGAAGACATCGGCGTACTGGCTGCATTCGCGATGTCTTTGAAGCGTACTTTGTCGCCCGGATTTTGCCATCTTTCGTACAAAGCCCGTTTATCCTGGTTTTTATTCAAACCGCTGACGGAAATATTCTCGACTTTGTTGAACAAGGCTTCGTTGAATACGCTGGCGCCTGTCTGGTATCTGAAATTCATGCTGACAGAGAACCCTTTGTAGTTGAGAGAAGTCCCGATCACTCCTTCGATTTTGGGCCGGGTATTTCCACAGATCACTTCGTTGTCATAAGAAAAGTCGTAGGTGTAATTGCCCTCTTTGTCGTAGAATAATTCCCGACCTGTAGAAGGATCTATCCCTGCCGATTTCACGGCCCAGATATCGTCGGGGTCTGCTCCGTTGTAATATCTGACCGTGTTGTGGCCCTGGCCGGATTTATTGAGCTCGTCGAGTTTATTTCCGATCTTATCGAGTTTGGTTTTCTGGGTTCTCAGGTTACCCCGGACGAGCCAGGAGAAACGTTGATCCAGTTTCTGTATGATGTAATAGGAAGCGGAAAGCGTCAAGCCTTGGGAAATCTGTTTTCCCATATTGGTCAGGTAACTGCTTGTCCCTGAAGACAGGGGCATGCTGATGTTTATCAATAGGGGGTCGGTTACTTTGTGGTAATAATCTGCTGTGATATTCAGGCGTTTATCGATCAATGTCATATCGATACCGATATTTTTGTCCAGGGTGATCTGCCAGTCGAGGTCGGGGTTACCGAGCTGATTCAGTACGGCTCCCATACCGAAATAATTCATAGAGGCCAATTGAAAATTGAATGTCGTCAGTGTTTTCGACGAACTGAAGTTTTGGTTGCCGGGGTTACCGATCGAGGCCCTCAGTTTTAGGAAATCGATCCAGGTGAGGTGATCTGCAATGAATCTCTCTTTGTGCAGGTTCCAGCCTAAGCCGACAGACCAGGTACCGATATAGCGTTTGGAGGCTCCGAATACGGAAGAGCCGTTTTCGCGCAGACTGAAATCCATCAGATAACGATCATCGAAAGAATACCCCAGGTTGAAATAGCCGTTCATCGACCGTGAAGTATTTTCGTAATAGGTAGGGCTTCCTCCCTCCGGATAACCGTTCGAGAAAGAGGGGTATACGAAATCACCTTCCGGGAATCCTTGAGCACTATAGCCTTGTGTCAGCGTTTTGTTACTGTTGAGGTTACCACCGAGGACGGCATTGAGACGATGACGGCCGATCAGTTTGGCAAAAGTTACCGATAGCTCGCCTTCGTATTGGTTACTTCGGGTATTGGTGGTATTGAAAGTCCCTTTTTTGAGGATCTCATAAGTATCGAAGCGGGTGTCGTTGCGGGAGATGAATTTTTCTGTATCGTCGTTGCCGTAGCTGATGCCGAAGCGGGCCCGTACTTTCAGTGCTTCGAGGGGAGTGTATTCGGCCACGAAATAGTTGGATAAAGCGAGTTGCTTGCCTTCGTCACGACTGTTTTGAGAGGCATTCCACAACGGATTGGCCGCTTTGGTATAATCGTTGTTTTCGAGCCATTTACCGATATTTCCCTCTTCGTCTCTTTTTTTGTAGTAGGGATTGGCGGCGGCATATTCGCTGAAATCAACGATCGGATTTTTGATTTTGGTGTTGGTCATCGAAAATTTGTTCGAGAACTGGAATTTTTTGATACGGTAGATCAGGTCGATATTTCCGCTGATAACTTCCCGGTTGGATTTCTCCATGACTCCGCTGATACCGTTATAGCCGGCTCCGATACCGAACAGGAAACTGCCTTCTCCTCCTTCGATATAGAGGGAGTGTTTCTGATTGACTCCCACCCGTAAAGGTTCTGTCAGCCAGTAGGTATCTATCCCGCTTTCGATTTCGGCTAATTTTTGATTGTATAATTTCTGTAGTTCGAATTCACTTGTCGCCGACCAGGAAGCAGGGGTGTATTTCCCGGCTAATTTTTCGAAAGCCAGTTTTTCTTTTGCATTCATGAGGTTGTAGCTACTGAGATCGGGCATCGAAATATTGGCATTTCCATTGTAACTGACCATCAGTTTTCCGGCTTGTGGTTTGACGGTTTCGACAACGACTACCCCGTTGGCTGCTTTCGATCCGTAGATTGCTGTCGAGGCGGCGTCTTTGAGGATGGTGATCGAAGCGATGCGGTTGATATCCATATCGTTGATTACAGATAAGGAGGATTCGAAGCCGTCGAGGATGAACAACGGTTGGTTCGGATCGGCTTCGAGCTCGTCACGCATACCCAGCATACTCGATTTCCCACGGATTTCCATATTCGGCAGGCGGTTCGGATCGGAGCCGTATAAGGTGTTGTCCAGAATGGCAAAAGAAGGGTCGAGGGTTTTCAGACTTTGCAAAATGTTTTGAGTACCTGCCGTTTTGAGTTCGGATGCGGTGTAAGTGGAAGCAGAACCGGTAAAGCTTTCTTTTTTGCGGGTAAAAATTCCGGTCACGACCACCTCTTTCAAATTTTCTGCCGTCTCTTTTAAAATGACTTTGATCGGTTTTTTAGGATCGCCGACCGGGACTTCCTGACTTTCCATACCGATAAAAGAGAAGATCAGAATGGTGTTTTCTTGTTGGGGCAGAGACAATTTGAAGTTTCCTTCGGGATCGGTTGATGTTCCTAGTTTGGTGCCTTTTACCAGGACTGTCACTCCCGGAAGAGGAGTGTTGCTCTGGTCGGTTACCTGACCGGTCAGGGTAACGCTATTTACGGTTTGGGGAGTAGTTAACGGAGTCAGGATGATGGTTCGGTCTTCCAGGGTATATTTGAACCGATTATTGGCAACCGCGTCTAAAACCTGTTCGAGATTCAGGACTTGTTGTGCGAATTTTACTTTCCGGTTGAGGTCGAGTTGTTCGCCATTGTAGAATACATCATAACGCAGTTGGGAGGAAATAGCATCGAAAATTTCCCTTACTGTCAGCTGTGTCGATGAGAGAGCGAGTTTTTCCTGCTGGGCAAGGACCGAGGCATTGCCAGGAAGCACACTGATCAGTAAGAAGAAACTCAACCAGCTACATAGCAGGAGATTTCTTTTTACTTTCATTTGATTTTTTTTCATACATTAGATATTAAGTTGTTAGTATTTGAGGTGGTATCGGGAATGGGGTTTCCCCCGGACGATCACTGTTCTGCCTTGTATGTCGAAATGCAGGTCGGCTGTGAGTTCCAGGTATTTCAACACCACCTGGAAGGAGTTGTATTTGTTGATTGCTCCGCCGAAGTGGAGACCTTTCAGTTGCGGATCGGTATAGAATACTTCGAAATCATACCAGCGTTGTAATTGCCGGATGATTTCTTCCAAACGTTCGTTGTGAAAAATGATTTTACCGGATATCCAGGAGGTATATAAGGCGGGATTGACAGAAGAAATTTGTGGACGTCCCTCTTGGCGGGATGCTGTATACTGTTCTCCGGGTTTTAGGATATAGGTGGTGTCGTTATGGCCGATTTGTATTTTCCCTTCGACTAAAGTCGTACTCCAAAGACTGTCTGTCGGATAGTTGCGAACGTTGAACCGGGTTCCTAAAACTTTTATAGTCCGGTTGGCGGTGTGTACGATGAAAGGGCGTTGGGTATCGGGTACTACTTCCAGATAGATCTCGCCGGACAGAAATATTTCGCGTCGGTGTAAGCCGAATTTTACCGGATACCGGAGACTAGATTCCGAATTCAACCATATCCGGCTTCCGTCGGCCAGTTGTAACCTGTATTCGCCTCCTTTGGGGATCTCGAGTGAATGATAGGATAAAGTAGAATCGTATCCGGGAGTTTCAGTCGGTAAATATCGGATGGATTGGACAATACTGTCGAGTTGAAGATTGGCTGCTGTCTGTGGCCTGATAAGAGGGGATTGGTTCGGATTTAAGAAGATTTGCTCTCCGTTTTCTAAGGTCAATACAGGTATGCCGTCGGCTTTGTAAATCTCCGGTGAGGGGGAAATTGCCGGGGGATAAACAGCGAAGTGACGGATAAATAAATAACTGCTTCCCGAAAGGAGACATAGCGCCGATACACAAATAGCCAACCAGGAATGCCGTCTTCGAATAATGTAACCGTTATTGGTACAGCGTTTTACGCGTTTCCAGCCTTTTTGCCGGTCAAAGTGGTTCTCTGCCGATCGATTGACGGCTACTTGAATGATAAACCGTTCTTTATCAGATAGTTTTCTCTCCATAAAAACGGACGATTATTTTGGTGGGTATTCACCAAAATAAAATGGACAATCGACAGATGACAATTGACAATAATTGGAAGTTTCACTTCCACTGAAAAATAAGATGAATTCAGAAAGATAAACTAATGTATAAATAATATATGTATGGTGGTGATCAGGTGTATATAACCCTTGGGGAAAATATTTTTATTTACCGGTTATCGGATTTTATTTGACAAAATGCAGTCGGTATCTATGTGCTTTGTAAACTTTGTGAATTTTGTAAACTTTTGACTATTTAATCGTCCGTTTATTTTATGCTAAATACTTTTATAAAGGAATAATAGCGGATTATCATCTTCTTTGGCATTTTGTATTTGTTTTATAACAGGATTATCGGATGCTATTCCGGCGAGTTTACGTTGTAATATAGGCATGTCGTAAGAGAAAGCGACAATTTCGTTGTGTGTATCTTCGGTAGCGATGCTGTTATGCAGGACAATTCCAAGGTTTGTATTGGTTATGCCGTAGGCGTGTACAATTTGATGCCGGGTTTTGTTATAAACAAACAGGCCTATTTTATTGGTGTTGAAAAAGAGATTACTGCGTATTTCTTTTACATTTATGATCGAAAGCACTTTGTTTCGGGTTGCAGGTGCATGAGGCTCTTCATTCAGTTGAGTCGGATTGTAGCTATATTTCCCGAAATCCACGGTAACCACAGGTTTTATACGGTTGTTGTCCCAGCTGTAAATGGTGTAATCTCCGTTTTGAGTGAAATACAGGTGTTCGCTCTTTAATAAATAACTCCCGCGGCAACGGAATTCCCCCCGGTAAGTGAATGCTAAAGGAATTTTTTTCGCAACCGTAATCCGGTGGTCTTCTTCATTCAGCAGGGATAAGTAATGTTTGGGTTCTAATATTTTTGAATTGATAGCCAGTATGTTATCTGTTGTTCGGGTTATTTCAGTATAGAAAGCTTCGCTTGTTTTTTCCCGAAGGAAGTTACCGTTGTAATCGTAATACAAAAATTTATATGGACGATCGGCCGTGACAATTATTTCCCGGTCGGTTTCATCGACGGTAAAATCGGTGATACCGAGCCATTCGCCCGGTCCCCTTCCATGGGGACGGATATCGGTAATAAATTTGCCTCGACGGGTGAATAGCAGTATTTTCTTGTCTTGTATGTCGAACAGGAAGATTCGCTCCGGGGTAAGTACTATTTTATTTATCATACTAATCAGAGAGCGGTCCGTTGTTTCGGGAAATATGATCTCGCAATCCGCAAACCAGGTCGTATCGGTATATACCGCTTCGCTTAAGTCAGCCTGTACTACCGCCGGTTGTATTTTTTCCCGGCAGCACACCAAGGCAAAATATATACCGATAATAAGACCTGTTTTCACAATACTTGAATTTAGTTTATAAATTTTATAATAAGATACCTCTTCCTGAAAAAAGGGTGATGCATTTTTATAAAAATTTTATAACCTGATATTCATTTCGCTTTCAGGCAGGTGGACTGACTCATCAGCCAATACCACAAAATGAGCGATTCTTCCGAATGTAATTGTCCCCGGATCAACCGATAAGCTTTAGAGATATGGGTTTTGACGGTATTGACCGAGATCGAAAGTTCGTCGGCGATCTCGGTGTATTTTTTTTCTTCGATAGCACTCAGCATGAAAACTTTCAAACATTGAGGCGGTAACTCCTGCATGATGGCTTTGATCCGTTCGATTTCCTGCTCTTCTTCGACCGAATATTCGGAATGGAGGAGGTATTCGATAAATTCGGTCAATTTCGGGTTATGTTTCCGGACAATGGCCTGTTTTTGCAGATTTTTGAGGGCCCGGTGGCGGATGCAGGTATAGAAGTAGGCCCGGAGTGAATCTTTCACCTGCAATTTGATCCGGTTTTCCCAAAAGTGGATGAACATATCCTGAACCACATCCTCGGCCAGTGAACCATCGGCCAATAAACCCTGGGCATACCGGCACAAGGGATCGTAATACTTCTGGAATAATTTCTCAAAAGCCGGATAGTTGTCTTGTCTGACAGCTTCATACCATTGAAGGTCTATATCGGTAACCTTATTCATCGGGACAAATATACGTATTTTTAATCTATTTAAGAAGCTTGTCATTTTATTATTCTTATGTAAACGAACTATCCGAATTGTCTTGCGTACAATAAACAGATAAAAAGAACAACTAACTTAATCGATTAATCAATATCTTATAAGAAATTATTCCGATGAAATAATCTAGATTTCCATATACTGATAGATGTGATCCGATATTTGATACTATAAAACCCTTCTAAATCTTCCTTTACCAAATAGCGTTAACGGAAAATGAAGGGTTTTATGGCGGAATAGAAAGAAAAAATTATATCTGTTTTTAAATAGTTTCAGCGGTTTAAATGGTTACAAAGGTTTCAGAAGTCAGGTTTAACCGCTATAACTAAAAAATGGATTTTTTTAAAGATTAATGCTGTTTTTGGGTAACTGAACTGAAAATTATAGGCCTGGAACTAATCGGGAATGAAAGTCTATAGGCGTTTTCCCGGAAAGCCGGAAAATTGCGTTTTAATTACTACTTTTGTCCACCTAATTCGAATTGAATCTATATATGGCTGATCCGATCATTATATATACCGATGGTGCTGCAAGTGGAAATCCCGGTCCGGGAGGGTTCGGCGTTGTATTGAAAGCCGGAGTGTATCGCAAAGAACTGATGGCCGGATTCCGGAGGACGACCAACAATCGGATGGAATTGCTGGCTGTCATCGTGGGATTGGAAGCACTGAAGCAACCCGGGTGGCAGGTGGTCGTTTATTCGGATTCCCGGTATGTGGTCGATGCTGTTGAAAAAGGCTGGGTGTTCGGATGGGAGAAGAAAGGATTTAAAGATAAGAAAAACCCGGATTTGTGGAAACGCTTTCTGGCTATATACCGGCAACATCAGGTGAAGTTCGTCTGGGTAAAAGGACATGCCGATATCCCCGAAAACGAACGTTGTGACCAGTTGGCTGTTCAGGCTTCTAAAATGCCTAATCTCCAGATCGATTACTATTATGAAGCGGAACAGGATAATAACTTAAAACTTTTCATTTAAACACTGAAAAATATTTCAATTTTTAGTCTAACGGGTGATTTTATTATATACATTTGCAGAGAATAAAGTGGTGTTCTACCCGATTGTTTGAAACTATTATAACTCAATCTGCAATGAAAAAAATATTGATTGTCGGTGCTGGCGGGCAAATAGGTTCTGAACTTGTCCCTCATCTGAGATCCATTTATGGAAATAATAATGTTGTAGCTGCTGATATCAGTGCTGAAAAATGTAAAGTTTTGGCGGAAGCCGGTCCGTTCGAAGAGCTGAATGCGTTGGATGGAGAGAAATATACGGCAATAGTCAAAAAATACGGTATCGACACGATTTTTAATCTGGTGGCTTTATTGTCGGCTACCGGAGAGAAAAATCCGGTGTTGGCCTGGAATATCAATATCGGGGCGCTGACGAATTCTTTAAATATTGCGAAAGATAACGATTGCGCTGTGTTTACTCCGAGTTCTATCGGTGCTTTCGGTAAAGATACGCCGAAAGATAAAACTCCTCAGGATACGTTGCAACGTTCCAATACTACGATTTACGGAGTATGTAAGGTTACGGGCGAGTTGCTGAGCGATTACTATTTCAACCGTTTCGGTGTAGATACCCGTAGCGTGCGTTTCCCGGGATTGATTTCTTATGTCACGCTTCCGGGAGGTGGTACCACCGATTATGCTGTAGAAATTTATTACGATGCTATCCGCAGAGGAGCTTTCACCTGTAATGTGAAAGCCGGTACTTATATGGATATGATGTATATGCCCGATGCGCTCAATGCAGTGGTACAGTTGATGGAAGCCGATCCTTCCCGTTTAAAACACCGCAATAGCTTCAATATTGCCGCTATGAGTTTCGAACCCGGGCAAATTGCTGCCGAGATCCGTAAACACTTACCTGATTTTAAGATGGATTATCAGATCGATCCGGTAAAACAAGCTATTGCCGATAGCTGGCCTAACAGTATGGACGATTCTTGTGCCCGGGAAGAATGGGGCTGGAAGCCGGAATACAACCTTCAGAATATGACGGTCGATATGCTGGTTAAAGTGAAAGAAAAATTCGATAAGGGATTGATTAAATAAGGGATTTATAAAAACGACGAGCGGCCTCTTTCCGGGGCCGCTTTTTTGTTTCGTTAGCTCCGATAAAACAAAATAACGGCCTTGGCCGGGAGGAAAATTATAATTCATTGCCCGGATTTTTGTATAATCAATCGAAAAAAACACTAAATTAGGGCACTAAAATAAGAGGTATGGGCAAAAATAAAAAGAAAAGCGAGCCGACCATGAGTAAGCCGGAGTTGAGTAAACGCCTTTTGGCACTGATGAGTAATCACCCGGGTGAGAGTTATAATTATAAGCAGTTGGCGATGCGATTGCAGGTGAAGAGTATGGATGTGAAACGCCAGATCTCGGAAGTGTTGCGGGAATTAGGAGAAAAAGGAGAGTTGGAAGAGATTTCGACAGGAAGATATAAAATGCGGCAGAGAGGGGCTTATATTACCGGTGAAGTCGAGTTGACAGCCAAAGGTTCGGCCTATATCATTTCAAACGAGAGTAAAGAGGATGTGTTTGTTGCTTTTCCTAACCTCAAACACGCCCTGAACGGAGATAAAGTGAAGGTATTGGTATATGCCCGGAGTCGTGACCGCCGCCCCGAAGGAGAGGTGGTCGAGATCCTGGAACGGAAGAAAGGTACTTTTGTCGGCGTAGTACAACGGTCGGCGAATTACGCTTTCCTGATACCGACCGGTAAGCAGTTGCCCTATGATGTGTTCATCCCGACGGAACATTTGAATGGAGCCGAAAACGGGGATAAAGTGGTGGTAAAAATCAAAGATTGGCCTGAAAGTCAGAAGAATCCTGTGGGAGAAGTGATCGAGGTGTTGGGGCGTCCCGGGGATAACGATACGGAAATGAATGCGATTATGGCCGAATATGAATTGCCGGTGAAGTTCCCGCCCAATGTGTTGAAAGCGGCTGAAAAGATCCCTTTGGATATCCCTGAAGAGGAGATCCGCAAGCGCCGCGACTGCCGCGAATTGACCACTTTCACTATCGACCCGAAAGATGCGAAAGATTTCGACGATGCCCTTTCTGTCCGTACGTTGAAGGAAGGCGTGTATGAAGTCGGTGTGCATATCGCCGATGTCAGTTATTATGTCAAAGAAAATACGGTGCTCGATAAAGAGGCTTATGCGAGGGCTACCTCGGTATATCTTGTCGACCGGACCATTCCGATGTTACCGGAACGCTTGAGTAACGGGGTTTGTTCGTTAAGACCCGATGAAGATAAGTTGTGTTTTTCTGCTATTTTTAAATTGGACGCTAACGCACAGGTTTTGGACCAATGGTTCGGGCGTACGGTGATCCGTTCGAATCGCCGGTTTACTTACGAAGAAGCTCAGGAGCGGATCGAAGGTGCCGAAGGGGATTACCGGGAGGAAATTCTGCTGTTGAACCGGTTGGCTCAAAAATTACGTCAGGATCGCTTTAAAGCCGGAGCGATCGATTTCGACCGGGTAGAGGTGAAATTCAACCTGGATGAAAAGGGACATCCGGTGAGTGTGTATTTCAAGCGTTCGAAGGAAGCCAATAAGCTGATCGAAGAGTTTATGTTGCTTGCGAATAAGAAAGTGGCCGAACGGATCGGTAAACCCAAGAGTGGAAAAAAAGCACCTACTTTCGTATACCGTATTCACGAAAACCCGCTGCCTGAAAAGTTGGAAGAATTCAACCGTTTTGTGGCTAAATTCGGGTATGGATTGAAAACAGGTAGCCGCAAAGCCCTTACTTCTTCGATGAATAACCTGATGGCCGAAGTAAAAGACAAACCCGAACAAAATATGATCGAAACCCTGGCGGTACGGACGATGGCTAAGGCTGCCTATTCGACCGATAATATCGGACATTATGGTCTGGCTTTCGATTATTATACCCATTTCACTTCACCGATCCGGCGTTATCCGGATGTGATGGTGCATCGGTTGCTGCAACGTTATCTGGACAGTGGACGCTCGGTCAATAAAGAAAAATACGAAGAATATTGTAAGCATTCGTCCGATATGGAACAGGTGGCGGCTAATGCCGAACGTTCGTCTATCAAGTACAAGCAGGTGGAATTTATGGCGGATAAAATCGGACAAGATTTCGAAGGTACGATTTCGGGTGTCACACAATGGGGATTTTATGTCGAACTGGAAGATTCGAAATGTGAGGGATTGGTGTCGATGACCGAATTGGATGACGATTTTTATGAATTCGATGAGAAAAATTATTGCATTGTCGGACGTCATCACCATAAGATCTATCAACTGGGAGACCGGGTGACGATCAAAGTGGCTAAAGCGAATCTGGTGGCTCGCCAATTGGACTATGAGTTGGTTAAGGGAGCAGACGAAGAAGGGGTGATCAGGCCTTTGGGAAAGAGCCGGGAAGACATCGGCCGGAAATCGAAAACGAAAGGCAGGAAAAAGGAAAATAAACCGAAAGGAAAAAAAAGAAAATAGGGATGTAAAAACTTGATAAGCTATGTATTCATTTACAATTTGTTTGCTGATTCTGGTCGTCGGCTACTTTGTATATGGCCGTTATGTAGAGCGGGTATTCGGGCCGGAGGCGAAAAGGCCGACTCCGGCATTGACAAAAGCCGACGGAGTGGATTATATCCCCTTGCCGACCTGGAAGATCTTTATGATTCAGTTTTTGAATATTGCCGGTTTGGGACCGATTTTCGGTGCTATCATGGGGGCTAAGTTCGGGACGGCTTCTTATTTATGGATTGTATTGGGGAGTGTGCTGGCGGGGGCTACGCACGATTATTTTTCGGGGATGTTGTCGATCCGGCATGGAGGTGAAAGTTTGCCTGAGATTATCGGACGTTATCTGGGGATGACCACCAAGCAGGTGATGCGTGGTTTTACAGTAATCCTGATGGTGTTGGTGGGAGCGGTTTTCGTTGCCGGGCCTGCCGGTTTGCTGGCTAAGCTGACACCCGATGCTTTGGACACCTCTTTTTGGATAGTCGTCGTTTTCCTTTATTATATTTTGGCAACCCTGTTACCCGTAGATAAGATTATCGGAAAGATTTATCCCATTTTTGCTATTGCTTTGTTGTTTATGGCTGTCGGGATTTTAGTCATGCTGTACGTCAATCATCCGGTTTTACCGGAGTTGTGGGACGGCTTACAAAATACCCATCCGAATGCGGCGAATCTGCCCGTTTTCCCGATTATGTTCGTGAGTATCGCCTGTGGGGCTATTTCCGGTTTTCATGCCACACAGTCGCCGATGATGGCCCGTTGTATGAAGAGTGAGAAATACGGACGTCCCGTTTTTTATGGGGCAATGATCACGGAAGGTATCGTGGCTCTGATTTGGGCGGCTGCGGCTACTTATTTTTATCATGAGAACGGTATGGCCGAAAACAATGCTTCCGTCATTGTAGATGCCATTACGAAAAGTTGGTTGGGATCGGTGGGAGGTATTCTGGCGATTTTGGGTGTGATAGCTGCTCCGATTACTTCCGGCGATACGGCTTTCCGGTCGGCCCGTCTGATTGTAGCGGACTTTATGGGCATGGAACAGAAAAGTATCCGCCGCCGTTTGTATATTTGTGTCCCGATGTTTCTGGCTGCTATAGGATTGTTATTGTATAGCCTCCGGGATGCTGCGGGATTCGATATGATCTGGCGGTACTTTGCCTGGTCGAATCAGACCCTCTCCGTCTTTACCCTTTGGGCCATTACGGTTTATCTGGTACAGACGGGTAAAAACTATTGGATTACTTTGATTCCTGCTTTGTTTATGACCTGTGTGTGTTCGACCTATCTGTGTATCGCTCCCGAAGGTTTCGGATTGACTCAGATCGTATCTTATTATATCGGGTTGTTCTGTGTTCTGATCGCTGTCGTTTGGTTTGCTGTATGGAAAAGCAAAACCCCTCAGTCTCCCGGTGATTTAGTCTCCCGATAACTCAGCAACTCAGCAACTCAGCAACTCAATAACTCAGCAACTCAATAACTCAGCAACCCAATAACTCAATAACCAATGTCAAAGAAAAAACAGATTATCTTTTCATCACTACTGGGAATCGTGTTGTTAGTAGTGATTTTTATGCCCAAGAAAGAGACTACTGAACCGTTGGATGAGATCGAAGTGACGGATTCGCTTGAAGTGAAGGAGATTACTTATAAATATGGTATACCCATCGATGATTACGATGTGGATTATGGTATTGTCAAAAGGAATCAAAGTCTTTCTACGATATTGCAGAAACATGGCTTATCGGTGGGAGAAGTGTATCGGCTGGTAGAAAAATCCAAAGATGTCTTCGATGTACGTAAGATCAGGAGCGATCAGGCTTATGCGGTATTTACCACCAGGGACAGTATACCGGAGACCTGTTATTTCGTGTATGAAATCGATCCCAAATCTTATGTCGTTTTTGATTTGCGGGGAGATTACCGGGTGACGATGGGGGAAAATCCGGTCGAATGGCGCAGGAATGAGTTGCATGGTGTTGTTGAGTCTTCTTTGTGGCTGGCCATGTCGAAATATAATGCCGATCCGCAATTGGCCGTCGTATTATCGAATATTTTCGGGTGGACCATCGACTTTTTCGGTCTTCAAAAACAGGATGAGTTTCGCGTGATTTATGAGCAGGAATATGTTGATGGGAAGAGTTTGCTTAATTTTAATGTATTGGGGGCTGCTTTCCGGCATGGTGACAGTACTTATTATGCCATACCGTTCGAACTGAACGGAGAAAAATTATATTACGACAGAGCAGGAAAGAGTTTGGAGGGGGCCTTTTTGAAAGCTCCTTTGGATTTTTTCAGGATTTCTTCCCGTTTCTCGAACAGCCGTTTCCACCCTGTGTTGAAGCGTTACCGGGCTCATCACGGTGTAGATTATGCTGCGCCGACGGGTACTCCGGTGTATGCCATCGGGAAAGGCCGGGTTATTGCAAAAGGTTATCAGGCCAATGGAGGTGGAAATTACGTCAAAATCAGACATAATAGTATTTATACGACGACCTATATGCATTTGTCCCGATTCGAAAAGGGAATCAAAGTAGGGGTAGATGTTGCCCAGAAGCAGGTCATCGGATATGTCGGGGCTACCGGTCTGGCCACAGGCCCGCATTTGGATTTCAGGGTATATGAAAACGGTAAGCCGATCAATCCGCTGACAATCAAATCACAACCTCAAAAAACATTGAAAGACGGAGATTTGAATCGGTATGAGGTCGTCAGGGATTCGGTTATCCGCATGTTGACTCTTATTCCGGATGTCCGGCAGGAAAATACAGAAATACTTGTCGATACAACCGGTTTTGAAGATAATGAATCAATATAATTTGCTGCGTTTTAACAGGTAGGGGAATAATACTTCGTGGAATTCCCGGTCGATGTCGGCTTCGACAAAGTCGATCCGGAGTTGTCCGCAACGTAGTTTTAGTTCCTGGTAAAATTCGGCCATTTTCTGCTTATAAGTCTCCCGGATTTCATTTGGAGAAAATTTGATTTCCCGGCCGCTTTCCAGATCGATAAAGAGATGGGGGCGGTTCGAAAATTCGAATGCTTCTTCCATCCGTTTGTCTTTGACGTGAAAGAGGATCACCTCGTGTTTATTATAGCAGAGGTGTTGGAGAGCTGAAAAGAGTTCTTCCGTATCTCCGTTCGAAAACATATCGGTGAAAATAACGATCAACGCTCTTTTTTGTATGGTATCCGCCAGTTGGTGGAGCACCTGGGCTGTCGATGTGGGTTTGTTCAGGGAAACCGAATGATTTTGCAAAATCTCCTGAAGGTGGGTGTACATCGTCTGTATGTGGGTGCTGTTCGATTTTGCATCCGTCAACACTTCGATCCGGTCCGAGAACAGACATAATCCCGAAGCATCCCGTTGTTTCCGGAGCAGGTGAATCAAGGCTGCTGCACAATAAACCGAAAACCGGAGCTTAGAGACTTTCGCCGACGGATAAGGAAACAACATCGAAGAAGAAGTATCCAGCACCAGATACGACCGTAAATTCGTCTCTTCTTCGAATTGTTTGACGAATAACTTCTCTGTCCGGGCATAAAGCTTCCAGTCGACGTGTTTGGTCGATTCTCCGGTATTGTATACCCGGTGTTCGGCAAATTCTACAGAAAAACCATGATAAGGACTCCGGTGCAAACCGGTGATAAAACCAGCAACAATCTGAGAAGCAATGAATTCGAGATTGTCGAATTGTTCATAGCGGATAATATCTTCGAGCTTGTTCATGGCTATAAACCTGAAAAGATAAAGAAAAGGCTTTAGAGCAACGATTAAAAAAATTGAGAATCGGATTTTTCGATTCTCAATTTTCAATTATTTAAAGAAGTTTGTTGATTTTCTCGACCAGTGAATTCTTAGGTACTGCACCTACTTGTTTATCAGCAACTTTACCGTCTTTAAAGAACAGGATAGTCGGGATGTTACGGATACCGAATTTAGCTGCTGTGCTTGGGCTGCCGTCGACGTCAACCTTAGCAACGGTAATTTTTCCTGCAAATTCTTCAGAGATTTCTTCAACAATGGGAAGCATCATTTTACATGGTCCACACCATTCTGCCCAGAAATCGACCAGGACAGGTTGTGCTGATTTCAGTACAACCTCTTCAAAATTAGAATCATTAACTGCTATTGCCATAGTATTTATCTTTTAAAAGTTGGTATTTCCATTTTGCTCCGCTAAGTTACAACAATTTTATTGTATACGAAGTATTCATCTTATAATAGAACGTTAAAATTTATCCTAGTTGATCTTCATTTTGATCGAATCGTTGTTTTCGAAATATTCGTACAATTCCCGGGAACGCCTGATCTTACAAGTGCGGGAGAACATTTTGACACTGTTTCCCTGACGGTCGAACAGCATGAAATTCAGGGGAATATCGTTTTGTACCGTTACCGGTTCTTCAAAATTCTCCGGATCGCTGTTCTTCTGTGTCTTTTGTTCGGCCGCTTTCTGCTGGGCTTCTTTATAACTCTCGCTGTTCACATCGGTTGTAAAGAGCTCGTGTATTTCAGTGACCGTTTCCAGGGTCAGTTTTTCAATATCGACCTGTAAAGTGATCGAACGGATTGCATTTTCGGTCAGTGCTTCCAATAAGCCCACTTTTTGAATGGTGAAAGTAAGCTCGTTTCCTTCTTTACCCCATTTGGGCCCTACTTTCCCTTTCACATAGATCGCCGTCTCGTCGATAAAGTATTGCCGGAAATCGGTATAATCTTTTCCGAAGAAAGCCAGTTCGTAAGTACCGCTGAAATCCTCCAAGGTCAGGATGCCGAAGTCTTTCCCGGTTTTGGTTTTACCTTCCCGTTTGGCGGTAATGATACCGGCGATATTGATTTCTTTGCCTTTAAAAGTTTCGAGGCCGCTGTTGAGTTCTTCTACCGGCGTGCAAAGCAACTGCATTTCCAGCTTATAAGGATCGAGGGGATGGGAGGTCAGGTAAATACCGATCAGCTCTTTTTCCTTTTTCGATTTCTCATAGTCGTGCCAGGGTTCGCAGTCGGGGATATTCGGTTTGGTGACTTCGAAGCCGTCCAGTTCGCCGAATAGGGTGGCTTGCAGGTTCATGGAATCCTGCTGGTTTTTCTGGCCGTAGTTCACCAGGTTATCCAGTACTGTGGTCGTTGCGTCTACCAGGTGCAGGTATTGGGCCCGGTGGTATCCGAAACTGTCCAGTCCGCCGGCAGTAACCAGGTTTTCGATTGTTTTCTTATTGACTGATTTATAGTCGATTCGTTCGAAGAAATCGTATACATCTTTATAAGGTCCGTTTTTCTCCCGTTCTTCGATGATTTTTTCTACGGCAGCTTCACCCACTCCCTTGATGGCGGCCATTCCGAAACGGATCTGGCCATGTGAGTTTACGGTAAAGTCATTGTAAGATTCGTTGACATCCGGCGCCAGTACACTCAACCCCATTCGCTTACATTCGTCCATGAAAACCGTTACTTTGGTGATGTCCGAGAGGTTGTTGCTTAAGTTGGCTGCCATGAATTCTGCCGGATAATGGGCTTTCAGGAAACCGGTTTGATAAGCGATGTAGGCGTAACAAACGGAATGCGATTTGTTGAAAGCATAAGAAGCGAAAGCCTCCCAGTCTCCCCAGATTTTGTTGACCAGTTCTTCGACATCTTTTCCTTTTTCTTTGGCTCCCTGGACAAAATCGGGATTGTTTTTACAACCTTCGACGAATTTGCCTTTCAATTCCGCCAGCAATTCGAACTTCTTTTTACCCATAGCTTTACGGAGGGTATCCGATTGGCCCCGGGTGAACAGTCCCAGGGCCCGGGATTGGAGCATTACCTGTTCCTGGTAGACGGTAATGCCGTAAGTGTCTTTCAGGTAGGGCTCCATCATCGGATGGTCGTATTCAATGGGTTCTTCGCCGTGTTTGCGCCGGATGAAGGAAGGGATATACTCCATAGGTCCCGGACGATACAGGGCGTTCATGGCTACCAGGTCCTCGAAACGGTTGGGCTGGAGGGCGCGGAGGTGTTTTTTCATTCCGGGCGACTCGAACTGGAACAGCCCGGTGGTATCTCCGCGGGTGAAAAGCTTGAAGGTTTCTTCGTCGTCCAGGGGAATTTCGTTTTCATTCAGGACGATATGTTTCGATTTTTTGATATTGTCGAGACAAGTCTTGATGATCGAGAGGGTACGTAAACCCAGAAAGTCCATTTTGATCAGCCCGATCGGTTCCACGAAATGCCCGTCGTATTGGGTAGTCATCAGACTTTCTCCTTCGGTAGGCATGATCGGGATATGATCGGTGAGCGGATCCCGGCTGATGAGGATACCACAGGCATGTACTCCGGTTTGACGGATAGAACCTTCGAGGGTTTCGGCAAATTGTATTGTTTTGGAAATCAGTGGATTAAGAGATTGCTTCTCTTTCTCGAGATCCGGGTTTTCCTTATAAGCTTTTTTCAGAGTCATTTTCGGAGCTTCCGGAACCATTTTGGCCAGCCGGTTGGCTTCTGATAATTCCAGTTTCAATACCCGGGCTACGTCTTTAATAGCCATTTTGGCGGCCATACTGCCGAAGGTTACGATGTGCGACACTTTGTCGGCTCCGTATTTCTCCGTTACCCACTCCAGTACCTGTTGCCGTCCCGCATCATCGAAATCCACATCGATATCGGGCAGGGAAATACGGTCGGGATTCAGAAAACGCTCGAACAGCAGATCATATTTTATAGGGTCGATGTTCGTGATACCCAGGCAATAGGCGACGGCACTACCGGCAGCCGATCCACGTCCCGGTCCTACAATCACGCCCATATCCCGGGCAGCCCGGATAAAGTCCTGCACGATCAGGAAGTAACCCGGGAAACCCATGGTCTTCATGATATGCAGCTCGAAGATAATGCGTTCCATGATTTCGGGAGACGGATTTTCACCATAGCGTTTCACAACCCCTTTCATGGTCAGCTCTTTCAGATAGTCGGCTTCCAGTTTGATACGATATAAACGGTCGTATCCGCCCAGTTTTTTGATTTTTTTGTTGGCTTCTTCTTCGGTGAGTACGACATTTCCTTTCTCGTCGCGGGTGAATTCGTTGAAGAGGTCTTCCTGGGAAAATTTTTGCCGGTATTCTTCTTCCGTACCGAGTTCGGGAGGAATGGGAAAAACGGGCATTAAAGGATCGGAGTCCAGTTCGTATTCCTCGACTTTATCGGTGATCTCCTGGGTGTTTTCGATGGCTTCGGGCAGATCAGGGAAAAGGTCGATCATTTCCTGGGTGGTTTTAAACCATTCCTGACGGGTATACCGCATCCGGGTCGGATCGTCGATGTCTTTCCGGGTGTTCAGGCAAATCAGCAGATCATGGGCTTCGGCATCTTCTTCATTGAGAAAATGCACGTCGTTGGTAGCGATAAGTTTGATATTCAGTTTCCTGGCTATTTTGATTTTCTCCTGAATACAGCGTTGCTGATTGTCGTAAATCTCGGCTCTTTGTTTGGGATCCGCTGCCGGATGGCGCATCACTTCCAGATAATAATCTTCGCCGAACAGATTTTTGTACCATAGAGCTGCTTTTTCAGCTCCTTCCAGATCACCGGCCATGATTTTCTGATCGATTTCTCCTCCCAGGCAAGCCGAGGAAATGATCAATCCCTCATGATGTTTTTCGAGCTGGGCCTTATCGATACGGGGACGGTAGTAGAAACCGTCGCAAAAAGCCGTCGAACAGAGCTTGACGAGATTGCGGTAACCGGTGAGGTTTTTGGCCAGAATAATCAGGTGTTCCCCCGACCGGTCGACCGGTTTTTCTTTATTATATAAGGATACCCGTGCGACATAGGCTTCACATCCTAAAATGGGTTTGATTCCTTTTTGCCGGCAGGTGTCGTAAAACAACTTTATCCCGAACATATTGCCGTGATCGGTCAGTGCTAGTGCGGCCTGGCCGTCGGCTTTGGCTTTTTCGATCAGGCCTGGAATACTGGCTGCTCCGTCGAGAATAGAATATTGCGAGTGGACGTGGAAGTGGGTAAATTTCATCGTTTGTAAGCTGCTAAATTTGTAAACAAAAATACAACATCTTCCCGAACAATCCATTGCCGGATGATTTTTTCTTTCCGGGTCACTTCATTACATTCATGTTGTATGCTGTGGATGAGAGGGGATGGCACTGATCCGGAAATATTGACAATCCGAATAAGCGCTTCCGTCTTCGCGGGCAAAAAAGCAATACACGTGTGCGCCGTCTGTTGCCCGTTCCGACAGTGTGAATTCTCCGCACAAATCCTGCCGCCTGCCCGATACGCTCACTGCCAGCCGTGGTCCTAACGGCAGGGAATCGTACAATACACCTATTTGCAGGAGGTCGCTCCCTGTTGCTGTGGCCCATTCGCGCTCTTCCTGCCAACTCACCCGGAACCGCCTCTCTGTCCCCTCAACCTGTTCTATCTTCAATCCCCTTGGCAAAAGCAGGGACCCCTTCGTAAAAGTAAAATTGACGAAATCCACAAGCTTCCCCTCTCCGCTGAAACACCGGCAGTTCGTCGAGTTGAACAGGTTGTGCGCCATTTTTCCTTCCGCCCTGGCAGCTGCCCGCCAGATATCCCGTGACACTTGGCGGCAATAGGCCGCATAAAAAGCCTGTACGATGGCGAAACGTCCTGTCACTCCTTTTTGCTGATCCGACCGTTCTTTCTTCCGTTTTTTTCCCGGTACTTCCGCTCGCCGGACACACTGCACCCCGTTACGGACATAATAAATCAGATTGCCCATCCGCCCGCTGAGCAGAGGTTGTGACAGATCCTTTACTTTCATATTTCCTGGATTTTAAACCTTTTCCTTGCTTTTTCCTGACTGTCAAATGTAAGTAAAAACATGATTATCTACAAATATTCCAATTATTATCTATTAATAAACTAATAGTTAATTAATAGATGAATAAGAAGTGAATAATAGATAATAGACATTTGAACTACATCGGTAAGTAGTTTATCTTAATCCGGCTCTTCCAGGGTGTAGGTCAGGAAAAAATCACTAGGTCCGGGGGAACAAACTTCGTCGATGTATTTGAATCCGGAAACCGAATGATCAGCGTTTTTTTGCATTTTAAATTTTACTATACACCCTCTCCACCAAACAAGGAGGACACCTTCTTCCGGTGCAACTAAAAGTCGCCTTGCTTCATCGAAGTCCGTTTTCGAAACAGGTTTTAAACGGATGTCCCGGGGAGTTTCCCGAATGTCATAGATTCGGAACCCGCAAGTACCCCAATAAGGAGAGAAAATGATCAATTCGTCTTTCCCGTCCACATCTATGTCTGTAAAACAGAAGGTAAGAGTTGTAGAAAATCCGTATTCTGTATATTTTTTTGCAGAATCAAAATGCAAATTGTAAGCTTTGAGGCAAATATCACGATATTCGCCTTCTTCTTCTTTCAGATATTTAAAAGAATGGGGGGTGATGGTGTTTCTACCCGGAACTCCCCAGTAATCCATACTGTCAACCCTGTGTGTTCTGTCTTTCGTACATATTTCCGCATATCCGCACCCTTTACCACCGACAAAGAATTTTTTGTTCCCTTTTTCAAAGCACAGGACATATGCGTTACAGCGATTACCGTTCAGGGCATGTATCTCCCTGACTGTATAGCCTTTTATGGGGCGGGTGTATTTTTTGAAATAGAGGGTATCTTGTGTTGAAAAGCCAGGAAAGTCGATGACTTTGTATTTGAACATGTCGGCAAAGCATTCGAACCCCGGGGGAAGGTATCTGAAACCGGTTATGAATTCCGGTTGTTTTTCCGGTGTTCTCTGTGTGTGGTTGTCTCTTTCGGCATGGAGAGATGTTATGTCTAATAACAGACATATAAAAAAGGTTGTAGTGATTCGTTTCATTGTTTGTTGGTTTTAAGGCTGATCATATTAACTTAAGTTGTTATTTTATATATCATGCTTCTGTTTCCCTTTTATAACTCCGATAATGACGATAACAATTCCTATGACGAGTAAAATGTTCCAGATTGATGCCACGATACCTTCCACCCATATTAACAATGGGAATAAGAAAAAAACTCCTATCAATAGGATTATCCATCCTATGCATCCCAGCGTATCTTTTGTTTTGCTGCCTTTATTTCCTTTGGCTATTACAAATACAAAAAAAAGTCCGATGAGAAGTAAAGGAATGGCTATCTTCAAAGAATCACCCATCTGCTCTCCATCCGGAAAACCGAAGACTTCAAAACTCCTTTGGTAACGTTGGGCAACACACACACTTGATGTTAGCAACATGGCTAATGTCGTCAAAATTGAAAATATGCCTTTCATAGTTTTTCTTTTAAATAAGGATTTTGCATAACGGAAATATAGGATCTGTATTGAATTGAATGCTATTTCAGGACTGTTTTCATGACTTGATTTTATTTTAAAGATTCAGCAGGGATTTTAATTTATTTGAATCGTCCATAATTTTATACATTTCGAAGATGATTGGGTAAATCTCTTTAATTTCTTTGACTTCTTGTTCTGTTAAAGAATTTTGGGTTGCTTGCACTAAAGCATTCATAATATCTTGAGTTGTTATTTGTAATTCATGAGAGAGCGGTTTTGCAGTTGTATTTTTTTGTAAATTAAACATAGCTATGGTACATATGTTGTAAACAGCATCATAAATACTTGAAAAACTCCAACCTATATTTGGAATATTCTGAGGATTTTTAAAAGTAATAGGGGGTGAAATTTTACTAACATCGTATTGTATTGCTTTTGTGACTTTGAAGATATTGTTGTATTTGCAACAAGATGCTGTAAAATTCTTTGTACGGATTTGTGCAAACGCAACCATGAAAGCTTTTGAATCAATATCCAATCCTAATGAGTCGCAGGCTTGTTGCAATTTTAATGTGAGCCCCTGTGCATTTGCTCTTTCTGTGGTCAAAGTATCGTAAGTAACCATTTGGTTTTTTAAGTTGAAAATTGTATGAACTTCTTGCCCGCAAGTGGTATGATACATGCCTAATAATGTGATAGCAAATACGAAATAATTTCTTTTCATAATCTTTAAATTTTAATTTATCTTAAAATATTTTGCAAGGGATTTCCTTGGCGGTCGGCAGCCAGAATGGAAGGGCAATCCGATAAGTCCAATATCCTCAAATTGTTATTAGAACAGTTGATATATAATAAAGACGGGCATTGTAAATTCAATCTTTTCAATTGGTTGTTTTTACATTCTAATTTCAATAAGGTTATAGATTTTAAATCCAATTCTTTTAATTCATTGCAGTTACAATTTAAATTCGTTAACGATGCTTCTGCTGGCAATTCTAAAACTTTCAAACGATTTTCAGCACATGTCAAATTTTGCAAGAGAGGGCAATCTTTTACATTCAAAGAGGTTAAATCATTATATAAACAATCCAATATAGTTAAACACCTACATTTATCCACATTCAATGTTTTGAGCTGATTGAATCTACAGACTAATGTACTTAGATTTTCATTGTTAGATAAATTCAAAGAAATCAAGTGATTTTCGGGACAATACAAATAATTTAAAGCAGGACAAAAAGAAAAATCCAATTCGATAAGTCGATTTTTACCACAATTCACAACTTTTAATAGGTGGCAACCACTCAAATCCAATTCTTCCAAATAATTATCATAACAAAAAAGTTGCTCTAAAAAAGGACAATGAGTAAGTTTCAGTTTTTCCATTCCAATCTTCCATGCTGTGAAATGAGATATGTTTTCTCCACGAATAGATATATTATAATTTCCATCATCCTCATACGTATGCTTGCAACTATCAATTACCACGTCATCTACCACTCCATCTCCCCAGTCTATCCTCAAATTTCCGCTACTTTTTATTTTCAACAAAACCACCTTTGAGGAAGAAGCATCAGGCTGAAAAATATCAGTAACTTTGCCTACCCTTACTGTTAACTCAATTCTGTCATAACAGATAAATACTCCAAATACCCAACACAAAACAACTGCAACAACCGAACCCACTCCGAACAGAATCCATTTATACTTCATAACCATACCTATTTATATGCCATAAAAACTCAACGTTCATACTCCAAAACTTCCCAACCTTTATTTTTAGCAATGTCTCTATTACTAGCAACTGTTCCAGGATTATTCCTTATGTCTAAAGTGTAACTACCTGCTATAGTAAATAAACCTAAGGGATCTTGGGCAGAATATGGTGCTGGTGGTTTAGGCAAATTCTCGTAAATTTGATTCAAGGCAGAAGCGGATAAATTATTATCGGCACAATGCACATGACTTAAATTCGGATTCCTCCTGATATCCAATTCCATTAGACTATTCTCTGAACAATCTAAACTATTTAATTTCGTATTACTTCTGACATCTATATTTTTCAGCTGATTTTTACGACAATTTAAGTTAGATAAATTCTTATTGTTACTGACATCCAAAATACTTAGTTGATTACTAAAGCACCAAAGAAGTTCCAACGTCTGTATTTTAGAAACATCTAATGAGGTCAGTAAATTTGCCGCACATTTTAATTCTCTTAAAACCAAATTCTTACTAACATCCAAAAAAATCAATTTGTTTCCACCACAATCTACCTCTTCTAAAGCAGGATTTTTACTGACATCCAAAGATGTAAAATTGTTGGAACCACATCTCAACTCATACAAAGATGTACAATTAGCTACATTCAAAGAATTTACTCCTGTACCATCACACTTCAACACCTTTAAAGTTGTATTCCCACTTGCATCTAAAGAAAGTAATTTACAGTCATAAGAACGAGTATTATAACAATCTAATAGACGAATTTTCCCAGTGATTTTAATAACATAAGATTCTTGAACAGCATATTTATGTTCTATTTTACCACCACCCGCATATTCATTTACACTACCATCCCCCCAATCTATCAGAATTGGTTCATCCGCTTCCGTTCCCGATAAATAAAACTCCACAAACTCTACTTTATCCGTCTTCATTGTGATATCAGCATGAGAACAGGCGGTCATGCACATAAGCAATATGCCATAACCAAGCATTCCTATTTTTTTCATATTCCTATTTATTATTAATAAGTAAATCATTAATTACAAGTATATTTCCTAATCTGCGAATACATTTATCAAATTTCTTTTTATACTTTCCTTCCGATAAATCATTGGCAAAAGCATAATATCGTTCCCGTAATTCAAATAAAGACTGCAAATCATTAACCTCTTTAGAACATAGCCCTTCTTCCAATCGTATAAAACGATTATTCAAATTATTATAAAACTTCTCGAATTTTGCATATTTTCATTTGCTTATATATTTTTGAACATTTAGTATAAATTCTTGCAGTTCTTGTATATTTTTCACGATGCCGGATTTTATATTGAAAAACTGCTCGCTGAATTCGATGGTTTCATCGATACTCTTAAATTTTTTAAACTTCATAATTTCTCGATAAACCTCACCTAACAAATCGCTCACTTTTTTCACTTCAGCAGACCCTTCCTTGGTTATTAGTCGCTTAAAAAAATATTTTAGCACCATAGGAACTATTTGCTTAATTACAGGTATATTCTTACATATCAATAAGCTATATATTATGATTACTTCTCCATATTCACTCAGCATGAGTCAATAGTTTTTAGCACCTCAAATTCCCGAACGGATGAATTGATTATCAAAAAAAAGCGTGGGAACTTTCAGTTTATCTGATAGAGGTATCGCCAAACACCTTGTAGAAATAAACAGTCACCCCACGCTGACCGATATATTGCAGAATTGCATATATGGCAAGCATGAACGTTTGTACTGTTATCCTTCTACTTAAAATTTTGGCGAATTTTCTATCAAGGATAAGCTAAACGCTTCATTTAATATGTCCGCTGTCAGGTCTTTAGCCCAACAACATGACAAATATAAACAAATTTAAACATTATGCAAACGGTTAAGGGTGACTGTTTTTAATTAGTAGGGTAAAAATAGGAAACAGTTGGGTGCAGATGTATTTTTTGCAAGACTTGCAAAAGTTTTTTCAGGGATTTCGGCGATATTCCCTTTCCTGGCAATGAAAAATCACCGGTTCATTTTTGACAGAAGTTGATAGGTATGAGACACCATGATATTCATCTGTATTTCTTTGGGTATTTGTATATTTTTCAGAGTATCCGGCAACTCTACCAATGTGCGTGACAGGTTAATTTGTTTTGGGTGCCATTCATAACCTTTTATATAGTAGTTTTGTACCAGGTCGTCGCTCATTTTCTGAAGAAACTCCCGTTTTATCCGGGAACATTTTTCATAAATGGAATTGTCGGACGGGTCGGTGAGTTTACGGATGCTTTCGTTCATGTCCTCCAAATTGTCCCGATGGGATAACAGGCGGTAGATTTGAGTCAGTTCATGACGGTACAGAGATAAATTTTTAATGAATATGCCTTCCGGATGGCGTAAAAACAAGAAATAAACGACCTTCGGCAAGAGATTCAGGGAGATCTCCATGTTGTTGTAATCCGGAAAAAACAACCTGAAATCTTCGGTCACACGAAGCCGGCTTGGTTTGGATTTCAGCATGGGAGCAATTGTATCGGACAGCAGGCGGAATAATCCTTTTCCTTTCAGAAAACGAATCCGTTCGTCTATTTCCGAAATGACTTTACTGATTTCCGTATCAAAGCGCATTTCCGGATCTGTCTCTTCCTCGGGCTCTCCATCAGTGAGAATTTTACTATATTTCGTGTTAACATCATAGAAAGCGTGCATCCGGGCATGAGCCTGAAACAATTCTCTGATGGGAATGCCACATCTCAAAGGGGTAAGTTCAAAATCCTTATTCCGTCTATCCCACTGAGATGAACGGGCTAGGAGCATTGCCCCTTGCATGTCCTTTGAAACATGCAGGTCTGCAAACAAGCTGGCTGTAATAACCGAAGTTATATTTTCCGGACAAATCGTGCAGTTGAGTTCCGCACCGGGATAAATACGTCAGAAAACATTGGCTTCATCCTGTACCAACAAGGGTAAATACAAAAAATTTAAATTATGAGCCGCGTAGATTTTTTGAATTTCATCCAAATTATGGGCAATGAGTTGATTCTCCTGTATATCATAAGACGTTTCTATATACAAAACAAAATCTTCCGGAAAATCATCCTAATATTTTGAACTTATACCTGGATATGAAACAGAATTTTGCTTTACAATTTCTTCAGTATTCAGTTTGTTCGATTCAGACATGGATATCAATTAATATATTTTGTGACAACTTGTACACAATGTCACAAATATAAGATATTTTTCACATCTGCAAATGTTTAGGTAAATTGATTGTTGAATGAATTAAAAAAAGATATGGAAGGGGGGAAGATGGAGTGGGGGATGGCGGAGAAATGCAGATGGTGGTGCAGAAAATGATGCCGGTGGTGATGCGGGAGATGATACCGGAGCGAAAAAACAGGTATTTCCGGCTGCTGTTCTGACAGATGCCGATGCAGGTGCTACTATTCTATATGGTATTGATAATCATATAATTATTTTGTTGTTCCGGAAAGAAAAATAGGGGATTTTTTTTGAAAATATCCGATGTTTTACCCTATTTTTGCAACAGGAAAAAACCGCTACAATAAGACAATCGTAAGTCAGGCGGAATTCTACGCTCTTTTATATGTTGGATCCAATACGGAATGTAATCTCCCTTGTTCTGTGCTTGTCGGAAAACAGTTCATGGGGTGAATAGATTCCTTTGACGGTTGCGGGTAGGTTATATGATGGTGCGCAGTCGTATCCTACTTGGTCAACTGTTTTGAAGACAGTCTTGGGACTGTCGAAAAAAATGAATATCTGTTTTGTCTGGAAGGACGGAGCAGGTGATGTCAAACCCCATAAATTGAGAAAATTATGGGAAAGATTAAGCCGGATCTGGCCGGTGCTTATGTGAGCAAGGTTGGTGGTGTCGCTTATTATATAAAGGATGGCGTAAATTATGTCAGGTCTTTGAGTAAGAGCGAATATAAATCCAATACTCCCTTGCAGGCAGAAGTGAAGGCCAGATTCAAATCCGCCTCGCAAATGGCGGGGCAAATGAAGGAAATCGCCAAAGTGGGTTTTCCTCAGCGGAAACGGGGAATAACGCCTAAGAATGCCTGGCATTCGGCGAACAAAGAATGTTTCCGTAAAACAGATGAAGGCATTGAGATCGATTTTGAAAAACTCCAATTTTCGAACGGTAGTCTTTATCCGCCGGAGGTGACGCTGACCTACGACCAGGAGTCGCAGACCTATACAGCAAGCTATCCGGAGATGCCGGCAGAAAGCAACTGCCATCCGGATGATGTTGTGTATGTGCTGCTTCTGGATACCGAACAGCTGTTTACGCGTCTGGTGCCAATAGGGCAGCGCGGTGAAGCCGGAGAAACGGTAATCGAAGTCTCTGATTTGTGGAGTGGCGCTGTTATGGCTTATTGTTTTGCAACTAGTGCAGATGGCAAGACAGCCAGCAGGACGTTACATCTGGAGATTTCCTGACAGGCAGACCGGGCGATTGCCGGAATGAGACATAATTTGCCTGATTATTGATATAGTGTGTCAAAAATTTTTGACACACTATTTTTTTAGTTCATTTTCAGGTGACTTGCGGGGAATGGCAAGGTTTACTCAGACCTCCTGTTTCAAAATCGTCTCTTCGATGATCTGCGGGAAATACCGGTATTCCAATTCATGTACCCGGGCGGCAAGGTCGTCGGGGGTGTCTGTCGGGAGCACCGGGCATTTGGCCTGAAAGATGATAGCGCCCTGGTCGTAGTGATCATTGACATAATGAATGGTGATGCCGCTTTCCTTTTCGCCGGCTGCAATAACGGCCTCGTGTACATGGTGACCGTACATACCTTTACCGCCGTAGGCCGGGAGAAGGGCCGGATGGATATTGATGATCCGGTTTGGGAAGGCAGCTGTTATACAAGCTGGCATTAACCATAAAAAACCGGCCAATATGATAAAATCGATCCCGTCTGCCTGTAATTGGTGCAGCATTTTCTCCGGGTCACGAAGTTCTGACCGGTTAAAAACAAGGGTCGGAACATTGTATTTTTTTGCCCGTTCCAGAACATAAGCATCCGGGACATTACAAAAGACAGATTTTACGCAGAATTGCGGTTTTTGAGCAAAATATTGAATGATATTTTCAGCGTTAGAACCTGATCCTGAGGCAAATATTGCTATTTTTTTCATGGTGTAAGCATTTAAAAATCAAGACGATAAAGGTAATAAAAGTTTATTCTTGGCAAAAAATTTTTTAGTGAAAAAAATAAAGTCTAAATTTGCCATCTGAATTTAGATAATTATGCAAATCTTGTTGCATAGAGTGTTAAAGTAAAAAGAATGTCTAATTAAAATTTTAAGCTATGTCTGACATTACTGAAAGAGTACAACGGATTATTGAAGAGAAATTAGGTGTAGATGCATCAGAAGTTAAACCCGAAGCTACCTTCACAAATGATCTGGGTGCCGACTCTTTGGATACTGTTGAGCTGATTATGGAACTGGAAAAAGAATTCAATATTACTATTCCGGATGATCAAGCAGAAAAAATTGTTACTGTAGGTGACGCTATCTCTTACGTGGAAGCTAACGCAAAGTAATTTAATATTGTTTTTATGGATTTGAAACGAGTAGTAATTACAGGTCTTGGAACAATCAACCCTTTAGGTCATAATGTGCCTGAGTTTTGGGACAATTTATTGAAAGGCGTCAGTGGCGCCGGTCCTATTACTCGTTTCGATGCATCAAAATTCCGCACACAGTTTGCTTGTGAGGTGAAAAATTACGAACCGACCGGATATTTCGATAAGAAAGAAGTTCGGAAGATGGATCTTTATACTCAATTCGGTATCATCGCTGCAAGAGAGGCGCTTAAAGATTCGGGTTTGGACCTGGAAACAGCGAACAAAAAGCGGATAGGTGTAATATGGGGAGCAGGAATCGGTGGCTTGCAGACTTTTTTCGAGGAGTGTGATACTTTCTCGAAAGGAGATGGTACGCCTCGATTCAATCCTTTTTTTATACCTAAGATGATCGCTAACATGGGAGGAGCCATGATCGCTATAGAAAACGGATTGAAAGGTCCGAACTATACGACGGTCTCTGCATGTGCATCGTCGGCTCACGCTATTGTTGATGCATTGAACTTAATTCGCTTAGGAAAAGCTGATGCCATTGTTGCCGGTGGTTCTGAAGCTGCTGTCACCGTTCCTGGTGTAGGTGGTTTCAATTCGATGAAAGCCCTTTCAACCCGCAACGATGACCCGAAGACAGCTTCCCGTCCTTTCGATGCAGACCGGGATGGTTTTGTGATCGGTGAAGGTGGAGCTGCCCTGATTCTTGAAGAGTATGAACATGCTGTGGCCAGAGGTGCACATATCTATGCAGAGATTGCAGGGGGTGCCGGAAACTGCGACGCTTATCATATGACCGCTCCGGATCCGGACGGGGCCTATGAAGTGATGTTGCTGGCTCTTGAAGATGCAGGTATGAAACCCGAAGATATCGATTATATCAATGTACACGGTACTTCGACCGGGTTGGGAGATATCTCCGAACCGACAGCTATCCTGAAAGCGTTTGGCGAGCATGCTTACAAGTTGAATATCAGTTCTACGAAATCTATGACAGGTCACCTTTTGGGGGCTGCGGGTGCTGTAGAAGCGATCGCTTGTACGTTGGCTGTAAAGAATGATATTGTTCCTCCGACGATTAATTTCCATACTTTGGCTCCGGAGCTCGATCCGAAATTGAATTTTACGTTCAACGAGCCGCAAAAGAGGGAAGTGAAAGTAGCCATAAGCAATACTTTTGGCTTCGGTGGACACAATGCATGTGTCGTAATCAAAAAATAATCACATACTAAATTCTTTAGGGCTGTGATTAGGCAAATCATTCAATCCATAAGACTTTACCTGAATCGTAACGGGAAGTTTTATGGATTGTCTATTTCTCAGATCGGCTTTGTGCCCAACAATAAGAGTCTGTATCGTTTGGCTCTGCTGCATAAGTCGGCATCGAAGATGACTTCCAAAGGGGTTGTGCTCAATTACGAACGTCTGGAGTTTTTAGGAGATGCCGTCCTGGGAGCTATTGTCGCTGAATTATTGTATAAATTCTTTCCTAAAAAGGACGAAGGTTTTCTTACCCGTGTCCGTTCTAAAGTAGTCAGCCGCGAATCTTTGAATGAATTGGCCATTAATATCGGCCTGGATAAAGCTGTCGTCGCAAAATCGGATATCTCCCGGAATAAGCATATTTACGGAGATGTATTCGAAGCTTTTATCGGGGCGATGTTTCTGGATCAGGGATTCGTTAATACCAAACGGTTTATCGAGAAGTTTATCTTTCCCAATTTCTTCGATATCAAAGATCTGGTGACGATCGACACCAACTACAAAAGCCGCCTGATCGAATGGGGACAAAAAAATAAAGTCGATATCCATTTCCAGACAGACGAAGTGGCTCGCGGACGTCGTAAATTCTGTTGCACCGTGATGCTTAGCGAGGAAGAAAAAGGAAAAGGGGAAGGCACTTCCAAAAAAGAAGCCGAACAAAATGCGGCTAAAATTGTTATCGATATCTTATCGAAAGAAGCTGACGGAAATATAGAAATTTAAGATTTACGATTTACAATCGATTCTGAACGTAAATCGTAAATCGTAATTATGAATTATCTTACTCTTTCAACATAAGAGCCATCGGCTGTCGAAATCCGGATTTTTTCTCCCATTTCAATGAACAGGGGAACCATTACTTTGGCGCCGGTTTCCACTTCTGCCGGTTTCAGTGCGGTAGATGAAGCGGTATCGCCTTTCAGGCCCGGTTCGGTATAGGTCACTTCCAACACGACACTCGGCATCAACTCGACATACAACGGAGTTTCGGTATCGGCATGTACAACCATTTCTACTGCATCTCCTTCTTTCAGAAATTGAGGGGCATTGATCAGTTCTTCCGGGATGTTTACCTGTTCGAAAGTCTCGGTATGCATCATCACATAGTCTTCGCCTTCTTTATACAGGAATTGATACGGACGTCTTTCGATACGGGCTGTGTCGATTTTAACTCCAGAGGTGAATGTGTTTTCAAGTATACGGCCGGTTTTTACGTTTCTCAGCTTGGTTCTCACGAATGCCGGACCTTTACCGGGTTTTACATGCTGAAACTGTACGATTGTATATAAATCGTCTTTGAATACAATACATAGTCCGTTACGGAAATCTGCTGTTGTTGCCATTGATTCTGTATTTTTTTGATTATAATTTTATTTTGAGGTTGCAAATATAGAAAAAAGGGATCAAAATGCCAAGTGAATCGCTTATGGATTTCATTCTGAGCTGTTTGGAGAAAACTATTTTTTAATACATCCGGGGGAATGTCGTTCGTTTGCGTTGGATTGTGTGAAATAATACTGGCTATTTTGAAAAGTGAAATAGATGTAATTTAACTAAGGAAGAGTTTTGAAATGACCCTTAAAAGTTTTGTATTTAACTTTTAGGGGGCATTTCAAAAAAATTACTTTTCTGCCAGCCTTTTTTATTATAGCTCCGAAAGATTATTGAGCGGCTACTTCATTTTGATAAGCGTGATCACCGAAACCTAAAATCGGGAAGAAAACGAAAGGTAAAAGAATCAGACCGATGGTAAAGCCGATTCCCTGACCGAATTTTTTGGCTATTTCATTGTAAAGCATGATAGCGAATACAATATTTACCAACGGAATGAAAAACATGATCACCCACCAGGCCGGTTTGGCTGCTATCTTAGTCATCAGATAGATGTTGTAAATCGGAATGATACATCCCCAACCCGGTTGCCCGGCCTTTTCAAATGTTTTCCACATACCTGCAATTGAGATCACGACAATCGCAAGATAAATAATAGAACCAATCATAATTTTTAGTTTTTAGTTATAAAAGTAATGATGCACACCTAAATCTTGATTAGATTATGCAAATATACATATTTTTGGAATCGGTTACGTCTGATTGGAATTTTTTTTGAATTTGATATCGGTATCTGATCAAAACTTAATAATTCATAAAATTTATGGTATTTATATACATGTTTATCCTAAATGTAGGTTTATTTCGTCGTTACTAATTCGTCTCCAATGGTCGCCAATCCCGATCACCTTCGCCTAACGTTATCACAGAATTGTATACTGGTCTTGATTTGATAAAAGGCATTTTCTTTGGAAATAATCCGGATGATCAGGCTTCCTATTGTTGTAAATTTCCGCTTGTATTTTCTTTACCGGTTAGCTCTGCCGTGAGATGGAGGGTTTTATGCCGGAAGACCATTGGAGCGGGGACGAGGATCCGGTTAGGGTTTCCGAACGCCCGACCGGTGGTGTCTGACGAGCTTGCGAGGAGTTCCGCCGGTCAGTGAAGGAAAGCCTTAGCGGACCGTTCCAGGCGAACCGGTCTGACGGTATAAAAACCGGAAGCGGAATAGAAAGAAAAAATAAACCTACGTTTATAAGTGTAAATATGTATATAACTACCAAATTTATTTCGTCAAATGAATATAGTCCGTCAATATAGTTTGGATGAATTGTAAATTATTCATATGAGTTTCTATTCCGGTCAATTCCTTGATCTTAGCCGATAAAGGCTCCAGGAGTTTATACTCTTTGTTTTTTTCGAATTCCCGGAACACTTCCCGGACAATGGCCATGTCTTTATCCGAAAGCATAGCGATTTGGGGAAAAGTCGGCTGGTAAGATTCCGGTGTTTCGAAAAAACTGATCCGTCTCAGATCGGTGTCCTTTTTTTCATGAATGACCGTGGTACCTGCTGCCAAATCCCCGAGACGCTGCATTTTCGAACTGATGATAATGCTCAGCATAGCAAGAATACCCATACTGGCACTGATGTCTACCAGACGCAATATCCAGCGCAACAGACAATTCCAGAAAGAGAGCTTTCGGCCGTCGAGCCGTACGACCCTTAAATGTAAAGTTAGTTTACCCAGACTCCTGCCATGAAAAAAGTATTCACAAACAAAATGGTAACACATTAAAATGACCAATAAGATAATGGCTGTCGTGGTGTTCCTGAAAATACTACTGAGGGAAGCCAGGGTGAAACAGAGTATGTATATTCCGCCCAGGAAAGCCAGGTCGATGAGGGTTGCCCCTATCCGGTTCACCAATCCTGCCGGCTGGTATGCAATATTGACGTGCTGGGCAGTACGTATAGATATATCCATATAAGTTGAATTTATATTCTATTTTATCTTGCAAACATATGTTTTTTTCTGAAAAAAATATACTTTTATGCTGTTTAACTGAGAGTATGAAAGAAGCCCGGTTTATTTCACGCAATAAAGATAAATGGAAAAATATGGAAAACGGACAGCAACCGGATGCGGAGCATTTGGCTGCTAATTTTATCGAATTGTCCGATGATCTGGCTTATGCCCGTACTTTTTATCCGGGAAGCGAGGTGGAACGCTACCTGAACCAACTGATTGCCGGTTATCAAACCGATATCAACTCGCGGCCTGTGCGGAAAAATAAACCGATATGGTATTTTTGGAAACAAGAATTGCCTTTACTGTTGGCCAGCGAATACAAAACCTTACTTTTTGCCTTTTTCTTTTTCGTGTTGTCGGCTTTTGTCGGGGTATTTTCAGCTGCTCACGATGAGTCGTTCATCCGCTTGATTTTGGGAGATACTTATGTGAATATGACCATCGATAATATCACTTCCGGTAAACCGATGGGCGTTTATAACCAGGGAGACGAATGGGAGATGTTTTTGCGGATTACGACGAACAATATCCGGGTGTCTTTTATCGCTTTTGCTTTCGGGTTATTTTTTTCGGCCGGAACTTTGTGGATCCTTTTCTCGAACGGGATGATGATCGGTGCTTTCGAATATTTTTTCTATAAATACGGTTTATTGGCCCACTCCGTCATGTCGGTATGGGCACACGGTACTTTCGAGATTACTTCGGTTATTATTGCCGGAGCTGCCGGGCTGATTATGGGGAATAGCTTTTTGTTTCCCGGGACTTATCCCCGTTTGTTTTCTTTCAGGCGGGGAGCTGTTCGTGGGGTGAAGATCGTAGCGGGATTAGTTCCCTTTTTTATTCTGGCCGGCGTGATCGAGAGTTATATTACCCGTTATGCAGATGCTATGCCTGTCGTCGGTGCACTCTGTATCGGGATTTCGGCTGTCGGCGTGATCGGTTATTTTATCGTTTATCCTGTGATCATCGGGCGCAGACAGAAGTTGAACGAAGGAGAAATAGATTGATATTTTAAATATACATGTGAATGGAAAAGATTAATTTTAATCAGGTACGTGGGTTCAGTGATTCGATTACCCTGACTTTTAATTTTATTAAACAGGAATTTAAGCCTTTGCTGAGGTCTTTTGCGGTGATTGCCCTGCCTGTTGTTTTTATCGGATTGTTTTTTATGAGCTATTCGGCTCGTGAGAGCTTGATTACGATCGTACAGCCTGATCAATATGCCGGATCGTCGCTCGATATGCTGACCAATAGCCTGTTGACCAATCTTTTGACGATGGTGATCTATTTCTGGATGTCGCTGATCGGTATCGCTTATATTCGTGTCTATCAGGATAAAGTTGCTGCGGCCGACGAGGCAAGAATCACTCCGGGAGAGGTTTGGCAGGTGATGTGGCGTAATCTGGGTAAATCCCTGTTGTGGGCAGTTATCTATTTGCTGATGGTTGTTTTCGGTATGATACTCTTTATTGCTCCCGGGATTTATCTGGGAGTCGTTTTTGGTTTCGTATTCTATTATATGATACTGGAAAACCGGTCGATCTCGGCGGGAATGAGCGGTTCGAGAGAGCTGTTGAAGGGAAAGTGGTGGAATTTCTTCGGGTATGTGATCGTTTTACAGTTGATTGTCGGCGGGCTTTCTTATATTTTTTCCATTCCCTACCTGGTATTGACTTTTAAGACTATTTTTACCCAGCAGCTTCCTGGAATTTACGAAACGACTTTTAGTCTTTTGTTCGCCAACCTGGGACAAAGCCTGTTGCAACTGATCTCCGTGGTGGGTATTGCAGTCCGGTTCTTCACTTATCTGGAACAGAAAGAACATACCGGTCTGTTGAGTAAGATCGGACAGATCGGGAATAGGGATAAACAAATGCCGGAGCGTGAAGAAATGCATTGAATATATTGTTTTTGTCGTCGTTCTGCTTGTGGGGCGGGGAGAGGAGGGGACTGCTTCGGTTTCGGCGGAGTCGGTATCGGATTCTAGCCGGATCGCTTATCGGGAACGTACTCCCGGAGAAAACTTTTTACAACAGTACCGTGACGATCCGGCATTCGATTATTCGGTGAAACCGGTCGCCGAAACCGGCGATTGGTGGCAGAGATTGAGGTGGTGGCTCATGCAGCATATCTTCGGTAGTGGCACGCATAAAGATATCGTATGGCTGGACTTGTTGCTGAAAGTGCTGGCAGGGCTGATCGTCGTTTTTGGTATTTATAAACTCGTACGCAGCAAGTTTTGGCTGACTGCAAAATCGGAACCGGACTTTCAGAAAACGATGGACCCCTGGATAGGTGAAGCCTGGAACGAACTTTCTTACCGGCAAATGCTGGAACAAGCCGTGGCGGAAAATGATTTCAAATTGGCTATCCGCATTCGCTATGGAGGCTTGTTGCATTTGATGGATGAAAAAGGAATGATCCGCTGGGATGCCCATAAAACGAATAGATCCTATTACTATGAATTGAAAGATAAAGCCTTAAGGGATGATTTTGAAAAGCTCGCTTATATTTTCGATTGCGTGTGTTACGGCGATTTTGAGGTGAGTGCTTCTCTGTATGGGCAACTTGAACCGGTGTTCGACGAATTCCGGGATAAACTGAAAAAATGAAGATTAGAAATTTTGTCGGTATTGCATTATTGTTGATCTTATCACTGATCTACACCTGGTATGAGGCAAATCGTCCCCAGCCGGTAGATTGGTCCGAAACGTATTCGCCGAAGGATAAGATCCCTTACGGTACTTACATTACATACCGGAGCTTGCCTGAATTATTCCCGGCTTCAAAGATCAGGACTTCGCGCTTGTCGATAGCCGAAGAGTTCGGAAGTGGGCGGGATACATCTGCCGGGACATACATTTTTGTCGGTTCGGACTATCGGATCGATGCCCTTGAATTGAAACATTTGATGCAGTGGGTAGAGAAAGGAAATGATATGTTCGTTGCCGCCGGGTGGATTGCCGACACGCTGTTGAATGCTTTATCCCTGAAGCTGGAACAGAATTTGAACCCCAGCGGCAGTAAATTGCTTTTTGCTCCCGGGCACGTATATCCGTTTTATAAAATCCGGCACGGTAGCTATTTTGTCTTGCCGGCTGATTTTAAAGGCGAACGTTTGGGGGGTAGGATCGATAATGATTCCACCGATTTTATACGCCTACCCTATGGGCGGGGACAGGTATTCCTGAATTTGAATCCCTGGGCTTTCACCAATCGCTGGGTTTTGGATAGTGTCTGTGGCGATTATTATTACAAGGCGTTGTCGTGGTTACCGGATAAAGGTCGAACAGTGATTTGGGACGCTTACCGCACCTTGGGAAGGCAGGAAGCACAAACACCTTTGCGGGTGATTCTGCAATATCCTGCCTTAAAATGGGCGCTTTATCTGTTGCTGGCAGGAGCTTTGTGTTATGTGCTGTTCCGTGCACGGAGAGAACAACGTCCGATTCCGGTAATCCACCCTCCGGAAAATAAAATGCTCGAATTTATAGCTACCGTGAGTTCGCTTTATTATAAACAGAAAGAACATTCGGCGATTGCTTTAAAACTGACCGACTATTTTCTGGGAGAGGTCAGGACCAGATATCAACTGGCTACCGACCGGCTGGACGAACCCTTTATCCTCGGGTTATCCGCACGCTCCGGGGTAGAGGAGGAAGATACCCGCAGACTGGTACAGCTGATCACGGAAATCAGGACCACCCGGCAGGTGAATGAAACCGAATTGCGTAATTTGGTACAGGGAACAGAACTTTTTAACAGGAAATTAAATCAATAAAATATGGATACTGGTTTTGAAACGAGAATAGATTTTTCAGCGTTGAATGAGAAAATTAGTTTGTTAAGAGAACAAATGGCCCGGGTGATTATCGGGCAGCGGCAAGTGGTCGATTTGTTACTGACGGCCTTGCTGGCCGACGGCCATGTTTTGATCGAAGGAGTGCCCGGAGTGGCCAAAACATTGATGGCTAAAGTGTTGTCCCATCTGATTGAAGCCGGTTTCTGCCGTATTCAGTTTACTCCTGACCTGATGCCGAGTGATGTCCTCGGGACTTCGGTATTTTTACCTTCTACAGGAAAATTCGAGTTCCGGCAGGGGCCTGTATTTACCAATATTTTATTGGTGGATGAGATCAACCGCTCGCCGGCAAAGACGCAGGCAGCGCTTTTTGAAGTTATGGAAGAAAGGCAGATTACCAATGATGGCGTAGAATATGCTATGGAGTTTCCATTTATGGTCATCGCAACGCAGAATCCGGTAGAACACGAAGGCACTTATCGCCTGCCGGAAGCCCAACTCGACCGGTTTATGTTTAAAATTTTAGTGGATTATCCCAGGAAAGAAGAAGAGATTGAAGTATTGGAATTACACGATAAAAGATCGCCCGAAAGTTGGAGAGAACTAACACCGGTGGTATCGGTCGGGGAATTGAGTTATTTACGGGAGAAAGTACATGATGTGCATGTCGACGGAAAAATAAAAGCTTTTATCGTAGATATCGTCGGTACAACCCGCGACAATGCCTGGTTGTACCTGGGTGCCTCTCCCCGGGCATCGATCGCTTTGATGAATAGTGCAAAAGCATTTGCTGCCATCAGCGGACGTGATTTTGTCGTGCCTGAGGATGTATTATATCTGGCTGCTCCGGTATTGCGGCATCGCGTGCAGCTTTCGGCCGAGAAAGAGTTGGAAGGGGTTGTGGTGGATCAGGTTATTCAACAATTGATCGCTAAAGTCGAAATTCCCAGATAATGAAGGAACTGTTTTTGAACCGGCGTTTTTTTATGTTCCTGTGGGGTGGGGTATTCGCTTTACTGCTGACCTTCGTATTTCCTCGAGTGTATCCTTGGGTAATCTGGGCATTGGGATGCGGAGGGGGACTCGTCGTTGTGGATATCGCTTTGTTGTATGGATTCGGCAGGGTATTCGGTGCACAGCGTATCGTAGGGGATAAATTTTCCAACGGGGAAGAAAATCCGGTACGGATCCGGGTGGAAAACAAGTATCCTTTTGCGGTCCGGGTGCGTGTCGTAGATGAAGCGCCGGTCGAATTTCAGGAAAGGAACAACAGTTTGAATTTTTGTCTGTCTTCCCACGAACACAAAGAAGGTACTTACTTCCTCCGCCCTGTAAAACGAGGAGCTTACCGGTTCGGGCAGATCAGGGTATTCGTGACCTCCCGTTTGTCGCTGGTCGAACGCCGCTATTCCTTCGAAAAAGAAAAGGAAGTGGCGGTTTACCCTTCCTTTGTCTCTATGCGGAAATACGAATTACTGGCATTTACAGGCCGGCAGTCCGGTAACGGGACAAAACGGATGCGGGTGGCCGGTATTTCCACAGCTTTCGACCAGATAAAACCTTATGTCCAGGGAGATGATCCCCGTACCGTAAATTGGAAAGCGACGGCCAAATGTAACCGGCTTATGGTCAACTCCTATACCGAAGAACGTTCACAACCCGTGTATTGCGTGATCGATAAAGGACGAACCATGCAAGCTCCTTTTCGGGGAATGACGACTTTGGATTATGCGATCAATGCCACCCTGGCCTTGGCGAATATCATTCTGAAAAAAGGAGATAAAGCCGGATTACTGACTTTCTCTAATAAAGCCGGAGCATTGATAAAAGCAGATAACCGCCGGTTGCAGCTGAATAGTATCAGTGAGGCGCTTTATAATCAGCAAACTTATTATCTGGAGTCGGATTTCGAGCAATTGTGCGTCACGGCTTCCCGGCGGATCCATAACCGGAGTCTGCTGATCCTTTTTACAAATTTCGATACCGTCAACGGGATGAAGCGCCGTTTGCCGGCCTTGAAAAGGTTGACGGATAACCATTTGCTGCTAATCGTTTTATTTGAAAATACAGAGATCAACCGGGTGGTGACCGAACCGGCCTTGAGCATCCGGGATATCTATTTCAAGGCTTTGGCCGGAAGTTTTATTGCAGAGAAAAGGCGTATCGCCCACGAACTGAGAAATGCCGGTATTTATACCATTCTGACCGAACCCGAAAAGCTGACCGCTACGGTGATCGATGGCTATCTGGAAATGAAGGAAAGGGGACTTGTTTAAATCTGCTCTTCTGCAGCACCGATCCCCGTTGCAATTTCCTGGATAATCCCTTTCCGGATATAGACTTGCCGGGCATGTTTCCGTACCAATGGGCGGTAGTATTCGAAAATAATTCCTCCGAGAGCACAGGAAACACCTGAGATCAGGATGATAGCCGGTAAACCGGTTTGCTTTTCCAGACTGCCCAAAAACATACTCCCCACCGGAGCTATTCCGGTGAAAGTCATTGCCAGATATCCCATGACACGTCCTCTTTTATCTTCATCGGATAACGTTTGTAACAGGGTGTTGATAGAGGCTACCGTACTGATGATGGCAAATCCTGCTGGCAGGCAAATGAGTGCTGCAATCCAATAAGTATCGATATACGATAGAACCATCAGGCTGATCCCCAGCAGGAAGGCCGATATCGTGACTACCTTACCCAGGCCGACTACGCTTTTGCGGGCAGCGAGGTAAAGGGCGGCCAGAAAAGAGCCTACTCCGATACAGGATAGTAAAAATCCCAGCATCTCGCTATCTCCCTGAAGAATATCCTTGACATAAGCCGGAATAAAAGTCATGAGCGGCAAGCCGAAGAAACTAACGGCACTCATTAACAACAACAGGGCCCGTATGGGAATATTGCCGGACACATAGGAGAAACCTTCTTGTATATCTGTGAGCACATTCTGCCGGCGGTGCTGAACGGTAAAAGGGGACAGGCGCATCAGGAAAAGGGCGATGATGACTCCCAGGTAACTGATCCCGTTCAATAGAAAGCAGAACCCTTCACCGAAGATGCCGATCAGTATTCCTCCGACTGCCGGGCCGATGAGCCGGGAACCATTGATCACAGCCGAATTGAGCGCGATGGCATTGCTGAGATGTTCTTTGGCTACCAAACTCGGATAGAAGGCTTGACGGGTTGGATTGTCCAGTGCGTTGATACAACCGATCAGCAGGCTTAAAATCAGGATATGCCATACTTCGATCACGCCGCTCAAGGTCAGTGCAGCCATCGAAAGGGCTTGTACCATAGATAAAGATTGAGTCAGGATTAGTATTTTTTGCCGGTCGAAACGATCGACAAAGACACTCATGAGGGGTGTGACCAATAAAATCGGAATTTGGGCCATAAAAGTCACCGTTGCCAGTAAAAATACCGAACCGGTCAGGCGGTATACCAGCCAGCTCATCGCAACCTGTTGCATCCAGGTCCCGGTCAGCGACACACACATCCCCGTGAAATACAACCGGAAGTTACGCGTCTTCAACGATATCAGAATAGATGAAAAAGCTTTACCGTTATCCGGTAAGATCTCCCGTAATCCTCGAATCACTTTCTTTTTCTTTTAATCCCTGATTTTGTTTCGTTTAAAGCCCCAGTTCCTCGCCGATCAAAATGACTTTGATTCTGCCTGCCGGATAACTCTTTTCTGTAATTGTCCAGACGTTACAAATCCGGTCGGGGCTATTACAATCCATACATACACCGGTTTTGTGGCATGGGGTACGGAAGCCTTCATGGCGTATAGCATTTCGGGGGGCTGCGATGGTTCTGACCCGGTGCATGGCTTCCTCCAGGTTAGCAGTGATTTTATTGATACCGATGAACAATACCACCTGTTTAGGGCCGAAAGTGATACCGCCGACCCGGTTACCGATCATATCCAGATTGACCAATTGACCTTTTTGTGTGAGGGCGTTGCTCCCCGTTAGAAACAGGTCGGTTAACAGAGCCTGGCGTCTCCAATAGATCTTTTGTTTCCGGCTCATACCCGGAGCGAAACTATCGATGACCGAGAGTTCCGGATTTTTTCGCAATTCATTCAGAACGCCCGTAGCCTTCATCGTTTCGGAATCGCCCCAGGAAACAGTCTCTACCTGTAGTCCCGGGAAGATATCCCGGAAAAATATAGCACTGGCTTCGGCTGTATTATTGGCAAAAAATGCTTCGAAATGGTTGTGGCGTAAAGCTGCGATAGTTTTGTCAATGATTTCTTTGTTCATATTTTGTTTACTTTTTGTCTGTTTTAACGTATACAACCGATAATTATTCATGAATCATCGATGCTGTCCGCTGTAGTTACAAAGCCGGTAAAGAGTGTAAAAACAACCTGGGACTCTTGTAACTAAAATGATAGATTAAGTGATGGACAAAGATAGGGATTTACTCTTTTTATCTGGAATTTGTTTGTTAATATTTCATTTTATAATTTTACGGCCTTAATAACATCGATTATGAAAAGATTGCTCACACATTTAGGTCTTCGGTTTTTTTTGCTTTTTTCCTGCATTTTTCTTTCCTCGTTTTTTATTTCACTTTCTGCTCAGGAGTTTGTAAAAGGGGGGACGAATGGTTTCGAATGGCGGTTGATAGGCCGTGTATTTTTTGACGGAGGGTATTTTTTTAACGATGCTACCGATTTAGGTAGTAGTTTTCAGGTGAACGATATCCGTTTAGGGACCCAGATTCGTTTTCTGGAACATTGGGAAGCTAAAATAGAACTGGGGTATGGAGACAGTAAGATCAGTATGAAGGATATTTTCCTGACTTACAAGTTCGGAGAACAGGCTGTCCGGATCGGTTATCAATATGAGCCTTTCGGAAATTCACGGGTGGGAACGACGAATTTTCGTTTTATGACCAATGCTGCTTCGGATAAAGCATTGGGAAATTCCCGGAAATTGGGGGTGGGCTACAGCTATAATCACCAATGGTTTAATTTTATGGGAGGTATATACAGCGACGGAGATGTACAGAAGTCCAAGTCGCTGGATCAGGGCTATTCTCTGGCGGCGAAACTGATCGGCCGGCCTCTGTTGAAAGATAAGAAACTTGTCCATCTTTCTGTCGCCCCCCGGTTCAGTAGCGGACAGGAAACGATCACTTTCAATGCCGGTATACCGACCGATTTGTTGACGAAAGACGATAATTCGTATGTAGAGGCAAAAGTGGATCAGGTGATTAATCAATGGAAGCTCGACCTCGAAATGATTTTACTCTACAATAAATGGTATTTCCAGGGGCAATATTTTCTGGCACACCTGAATCGTTTTCAGGCCGATAATTACAATGGCAAAGGATGGTATGGTCAGATCGGATACATGATTCTGGGAACAAAGCATAATTATAATGCTGCTACCGGTATGATCGTCAATCCTGCTCCCAAAAGCCTTGAAGTGTTATGCCGCTATAATATGATCGACCTGAATGATGCCGGTATCCGGGGAGGGAGGCTGACGGATATTTCTTTGGGCATGAATTATTTTATCAATAAATATGTAGCAGCAAAAATCAATTATACCCATATGATGGTCGGAAATAGTTCGCCCAAGGGAGGGGATGATTTCGATCTGATTCAGGCCCGGCTGCAATTTTCATTTTAGTTTGCAGAAGATGCAGGAACTGATGCAGAAAGCACAGGAAAAAGGGTGTTTGAAATAAAGAGCGGTTTGCTTTGGAATTTGGATGGCATGGGCAATGAGCCTGAAGGGCTTCTGCACATGCCATATTGTTTTTACCTCTTCGGTTTCTGTTTGAGTAACGGATGGTGCATATCGTATTTCTCTTTCCCATATTGGGGAGTTTCGTAGATATAAGCCGGAATTTGTTTACCTTCCTCCTGTGCTCTTTTAATCAGATATTCCAACGCGCTGGCGTAATAATAATGCGGCAGGGCTTCATCGCGGTTATACATGTTGTAGGCCACATAACGGGTATATTTCACTTTTTTTGCCAATTGCTCGAAAGTCAGTTCGTTATCGTTGTAATCGGGACTCACCCGGGTGTAGAACGATAATAGTTTGACGAATTTAGCTTGATCGATTTTCGGGTCCTGTGCCAGCCGGTCCACCATAGCCCAGGCTTCGTCATATTTGTTTTGACGGAACAGACCGGTCAGTTCGGCTGTTTGCAGGTTATAGTATTTTCCCTCGAATTCGGGCAGGGATTCGGTGAATGCGGGCGGAGCGTATGCAGTCGCTTCGGTGAGTTTGGCATCGACGGCTTCTTTACCGAACAGACGAACGAATTCATCATAATGATTGGCCACTTCTTTCACGTACGGATTATTGTATCCCCCGATACATTCGACATATAATTCCCAGATTTTCGGATCGGTGAGTTTTCCTCCCATTTCGATCAATTTATCAAAATCCTTTTGTACGTTCCGATTACCGGAAACCTTCTGTCTGTGGATATAGTCGATCAGAAAATCACTGTCGTATTTCCCGCTCTTGTATTTTTCCGTTAAGTACACAGAACTGAGCTTTGGATCGAGTGCACCTTCCGCGTCGGCGATAAAATCGGCAGCCGGCTTATTTCCTCCGCTCCGGTGAATAAGCTTTTGCGTTTTAGGGTTTACGAAAATATAACTCGGATAGGAGTGTATGCCGTATTTTTTCGCTAATTCCCGTCCTTCACCTTTTTCTGCATCGATTTTCAAACACACGAAATTTTTATTGTACACTTCACCTACCTGTGGCAACGGGAAAACCGTCAGGGCCATGTTGAGACAGGGCCCGCACCATTCGGTAAAGAAGTCGATGAAGATCTTTTTCTTTTCCTTTTTGGCCAAGGCTACCGCTTCGTCCCAGCTGCCGTGAAAAAAGCGGATTCCGCTTTCCTGCGCAGTGGCAGGAAGCAAAATCGCTATAAAGAGTAAACTAAATACTAATTTTTTCATTATGGTTAATTTTTAGTTACCACCTTCATCGCCCGGACAACAATATAACCTAAATATTCCGAATTATTATCTCGGGGTAGATAGGTAGCTTCGGTCCCGGTATTGAAGTTGTAATAATAAAAGGTTTTCTTTTGAGCGCCATTTTCTACTTGAGTAGTAGAAGAATATACGCTTCCGTCCAATGCCTGTCCTCCTATCGATGTCAGAGCTTCGTTGATTATGGTCAGGTTGGAATTGGCGACAGCCAATTCTTCGATTGCCGGTAAATACCAGCCTTTTTCTCCTGCTACACTATATTCCGATGCCCAGACAAAAGCAGCGTTATCAGCTGTATACGGCTCTGCAAATGTATTGTTACGTGCCAGCATGTCTTGGGTATTCTGATAACCATTTTCCCGGTCCGGAGTTTGGAAATCGAGTCCGAGGCCTTCGCCGTCTCCGCAATACCAAATCGATCCCCATTGTCCCGGTTTTTTAGGAGAAATGATCTTGGCTTCCCGGATGTTGGACTGATTTACCCATACCACGACACCGATGGGGTCGAAATTTTCATTGTAATAAATATCTCCCACTTCAAAATAGGTTTTTGGAGAATTCAGGTTATAGCTTACTTCGCAACTTACAGGAGCCTGGGTGCCCTGGGTCACCGTAAAGGTGATGCTTCCTTTACGGTCGATGTCTCCGAAATAATCCGCAGGTGCTTTTAAGATCACTTCATTTTCTTGCAATTGGATATCCCAACCTTTGGGGGTATTCGTCATTTCGAGGGTGGCACCCTCTGTGTAACTTATTTTGAAAGAGATCGTTTCTCCGCACTGGGCATTGATTTCTTTTATACTGGTAGTTATAAAAAGTGGGATTGCAGCATTATCCAGGGTATGGTTTTTCTGAAATTCGAACATAGCATCTGCACATTCCGAGACAGAGATACTGTGGTCGATACCTGCGAGAGAATAGATCTCGTAATCGGCTTTCCCACCATGCCAATAACGGATGGTGACATCGGCATAATCTTCGAATACTGTTGAATCCATTTGCATGTCGGCTGCAAAATAACCTCCGATTTCTTCTGCCCATTTGGTCATGTTGGTGATCACTGCGCTGTGTACAACAGTTTTGTCTTTCTCACCGGCGAATACCCGGACCGGAACCGCGCGGGACGGAAAGGGATCTGTGGAAGCACTTTGGCCGGCCCGTGGAGTGATTGCTGCAAATTGTTCAGGGCGGTGAAGAGCCAGAGAAAAAGATAAGATTGCACCACTGGACTGTCCTGTAGAGTAAATTCGGTTCGGATCGACCTGCGGTTCATTGTCTTGAGTAAAATATTTCAACATCGCATCGATGAAAGGAAGACTTCGGGTGTAGTTTTCTCCCGCCCAGTTGACGGCACCGCTGCTGTCCTGTTGAAATTCCGGCCAGCCTGCCGGATAGCAGATAATGTAATTTTCTTTGATAGCCTTTTGATTCAGGACATGGGTTTCCGATATGCCGGAAATGGGATTGGGAACTTCTTCGCCGGCTTCGAATTCATAACTCCCGTGAAACTCAAACAGCAGGGAGATAGGCTTACTGGCATCGGTAGATACCGGCATGTAGTATTTGAATTGCCGTTCCACAGAATCCTGTCCTTGCAATACTTTCAGTTTAACCAGATGTAAACCGGGAACCAACTGGCCTTCAGGTAATTCTTCGTCCGTATCGGTCGTGTCGACAGTGACCTGATCTACCTGGACATTTTCTTTTTCCTGACTACTGTATTCACTTTCGTCTTCCATACAGGAAAACAAAACCAGGAAAGGGATCAATAGTAATAAATTCCGATATTTTTTCATAAACTTTGATTTTAAATATTATCTCTGATTGTTACTCCGTCGTCGGCCAGGCCATTACGCCACCAGGTTTGGTATTTGATTCTTACGTTTACGGGTTCGCCCGAGATGCCTTTGGCTGATTTGTCTTCCCGATAGCTTATCGTTCCGTTGGAAATATTCAGGTCGAAATAGAGAAGATCACCTTTTAATTCTTCTCCTGTCCCTTCGGTATCGCTTCCATAGCGGGAAACAGCCATCAATAAGGTTCTTTCTGTACGTGATACGAATATATCCTTGATGGTGGCAGAAGCATCATACCCCAATTGGGTGAGATCGATGAGTTTTCCACTTGCTGAAGGAACCGTTTTGCCTTCTATATCCAGGATATTATAACGGTATAGGGCATTGCCACTGGAGAAAAAGAGGTTATCGGTTTTGGAAGCCATATAAAACTTCGAAGAGGGAGTAATGACTCCACCTCCTATATTACCTACCAGTTTTTTGGTTGCATTGGAAGTGGTGGCATTTGTACCGTCCTCGAGTAACAATAAACGGCAGGAAGTCCCGTCGGAGATGACTGCAATGCTGGTGTTGTTCGGCCGGTTGGTCGCACTTCCCCAGATCATTTCATATCCGGGGAAGGCTTGACAGTCTTCTTCAGGTATTACTCTCATGTATGAATTATTTTCATAAAAACCGAATTTTCCGTATACTCTGTCGAAGACAATCAGATCTCCCAGGGAGTAGCCCATTTGAGTCAGGTGATCGTTAGGAGTTTCGCTCATATCGTCCCAATAGGCGAACGGGCAAAGGTAACCGTCGTCTCCGTAAGGACTTTTTACTTTATAGTTATAAGAAGGACTCGAAGTATTAGTTGCATCACTCATACTGTAAACAGTTCCTCCTGAGATTTCGATGAATTTACACCCTTTTTGATAGCCGCTGCCATAAGGATTGCTACGCCACATATTGATCCCTTCAGCCATGAACTGGCTTTTGTAGCCTTCTACGTCGGGTTTCGGATAGGCGACAAGATTGGTATAGTTCTCTCCGCTTAGGTAGGGCCAGACCGTATCCCGTTGCATAGTGCTCTTGTCGAATAACTGTATTTGATTGTCACACAATACCATCAATCTTCCTTGAATGTAATCGATCGGATAAGCCTGACTGGATTCCATATAACAGGGAAGTAGTTGTTGAGGTTCATTACCCAGAATTTCTCCGAATCGTCTTTCGTAAAAATTAACGACCCAGTTGGCTTCCTTATCCAGACGAAGATAAGACATTTCTGCATGACCCTTGTATTTGCTGAGGATGACGATCAGGTCGCCGGCCGTTGAACTACTGACATTCAGGCGGAAAGAAGCATAACTCTTGATTCCGGTTTCTTTGTCCGTTACAATATACCGGCATTTTTTCTCACCCGGTGTCAAATCGATAAGATAATGTAATTCAGGAGTTTGAGCTTTTATGCTGCGTTCGATTTCCCATTCATAGGTAAAACGTGAAGTGTCACTGTACATGGTACCTTTGAGTACAGGTACAATATGCAGGCTGTCGTCGACATCCCGGGAATACAGACTTTCGATGCCTTCTACTTCGAGTGTGTTGATATCACGGTAACTGTAGTTGCCCATGTCGTCATAACATGCTGAAAAACAGAAGACAATAAGTAAATATAATAAATAGTTTTTTCTCATATTCATGATGGTTTTAGGGTTAATCAATTTCTACCAATCCGCTCATAGTTACCCGCATGCCGGTCAGCTCGTCGATAACGACATGATTGTTTAAATATAAAGACAGCTGGGTAGTGAAAGTTCTTCCCTGGTTGTTGGTTGTATAGATGCAATCGCCATAGGTTGCAAACTCTTCGTTGAAAGAAATCAGTATTTTCCATTTTTCAGGATGAAAAAAACCCAATGTTCCAAGGTAATTTTTTTCCCACCAGTCCGGTTCGGTCATATAGTTGTTGATCAGGATCCTTTTAGTCAAACCTCCTCCTAAGCCGAGATCGAAATCTTCGGTCGGTTCCAGTTTCAGGTATAAACGGACCGTTTCCTGGGAAATGTAGCTGGAATTGAGATTTTCCCGGTTGACTACAATCCGCAGGGTATCGGTCAGTTCGTTCGGACGGAATGTCTGTTCTTCACTGAATACCTGATAATGAGTTCCCGCTATTGCTGTCGTGGAATCGGCCAGGACAGATACGTGGTAAGTCCGTTCCCGTTCCGAACCTTTTCCCAGGTATTCCATAACGACTTTAATCGTATCGGTTTTGATGCTGTCCGGTAGTAGTCCGAACGAAGCATTGATAGAGTCGGAGTAATGGCGTATATCATTATAGTCAACCGTATAATGTTGAAATTGTATCCGGTCTTTGCCTTCGTAAGGAAAATCGATATCCTGATCGCATCCTGACATTAAAAAACCAAGATAGCAGAACAAAAAAGCATAGAATATTTTTTTCATTTTTATTGTTTTTAGAAATGAGAGTTAACGTTGGGTACGGTGTCCGTCTTCTATTTCGGCATCCGGTAAGGGGAAAATAAACATATCTTCCGTCGGTTCGATCGTTCCGGTGAGTCCTCCGGGTATCGTCAGATTATTGCGTTTGTAGACATACCACATTTGGCCTTCTCCTACATATTCGCGCCGCATTTCTTCATAAATATAATCTTTGGTCAGATAGGTCCAGTGGACATTTCCCCGGATACGGTGGTCCCGTAAAGTATTCAGATATTCCAATGCCTTGTCCGGGTCGGTATTATAACTACATTCGGTAATTAGCAGATACATCTCCGATAATTTGATAACCGGCATTTTTTGCGGATATACATTGGTACTGTCCGGAATGAATTTGACAAAGTTTCCCTGATTGAACCATTTGGAATAACGTACATCATCGTTATTTCCCTGATATAAAGTAGAAGCATTCGAAAAGGGTAATGCAGTTTTTTCAACTGCCCCGTTACTGGAAACTATATCCTGAAAAAGTATTTCTGCATAGGTATCGATTTCCGAATTCCGGAGTGAAAAGATATGTTCATCGGAAAAGGTCAGGTCGGTTAATGCTTCGCTTTGATCGATACTGGAAAATTCCAGGAGGCGGAACTTTCCGCAGTCGATCACTTCCTGAGCTTTCTGTATGGCTAGATCATTCTCTCCCCGGGCTTGATAGGCGCGGGCCAGCAGCGCTTTGACGGTATAAAGGTTGATGCGGGCGATATATTGGTCCGCTGCATCTTTGGCTGCTGCGTCGATTACTTCTCCCTGATCGGTGCTGGTCCGGATTTCATAAGGCACGACATCTTTGATCGGATCGTCTTGCAGGCACTGTTCAGCTTCTTTCAGGTCGTTGATAATCAGTTGTATCGTTTCTTCGGCCGAGTACATTGGCGGCAGAGAAACTCCGAATTCTTTGTTATAGGGAATGCCGTCGGCCTTGGGGGCTCGTTTGACATCGGGGGAAAACATCCGGTATACTTCGAAATGCAGAAAAGCCCGTAAACCCAATGCTTCACCGCGAATCTGATTTCGTTGACTTTCGCTTAATACCGATGCATTTTTATCCGCCCATTCTAATATACAGTTTGCTTGTGATATGTTGGAATACAGATTATTCCAAATTCCGGAAATCGTGCTTTTAGACCCACTGTTCTGATAATTGTAGTCTTTCCAGTATTCGTAAGTTGACTTTATAGAGGAATAGGAATAATACTGGGCTAAAATATCGATATATTCCATGGTGTAGGTTTGTCCGAACATATTCTGTTTGGACAGACTGCTGTAAATCCCGGCAAGAGCTTCTTCAAAGCCTTCCGGCGTACTGAAAAGTTTACTGTCTTCCACTTTGTTGTCCAGCTCTATATCCAGCCAGTTGTTACAGGCGGATAAAGTGAAAAACAGCGCTATAATAAGTGATATTTTTGTTTTCATATTTCCCATTTTTAGAATGTTATATTAGCTCCCAAAGAGAAAGTCCTGGCAAACGGATAAGAAGTTCCGCGTTCCTGTTTGATGGTCGACAGGTAGAATACGTCTGTCATGGAAAAGGTAAACCTGCACCGTTCTATAAAACTTTTTTCCAGGATCCTGCGGGGCAGATCGTAGGATAGAGACAGACTGGATAATTTGAGAAAATTATTTTTTTGTACGAGCCGGGAAGATTGATACAGGGTACTCTGATCGTCGATACGGCGGAACATTGCAATGTCTCCCGGTTGTTTCCAACGGTCGTATAATACCCGCCGGTCGGCGTTGTATTTGGGATTGGCTCCTTCCACTTTTTGTGCCAGTGTGGAATTGTATGTTTTGGCTCCTAATTCGTAGGAGAACTGCATATACAGATTCAGTCCTTTCCAGGTGAGGTTGCTGTTCATGTAACCTTGCAGTTTCGGAGTGGTATTACCGACTTCCACTTTATCATTCGGATCGTATTCGAAAGTCAGACTACCGTCGCGTTTAATATAGATTTCGTTACCGGTAGCGGGATCGATGCCATGAGAACGAACCACCATCAGGGCGTTTTGTGAACGTCCTACTTCATACATTTTGAATACCGAAGTAGAGTCCGTATTGTTTTCCAGTTTCATGGCTTCTTCGTTCATGGCTTTCATGGCATTCGATATCTTACGGATTTTATCACGTTCATGGGCCATGCTGAGAGTTACATTCCAGTTTACTTCCTTTTCGGTATTATTGATCAGGTTGAAGCGCATACGGGCTTCGATACCTTTATTATCCAATGAACCGACATTTTCCACATAGGAGGTAAAACCGGTGGAAGGTGCGACATCTACATTCAGTAACAGGTTCTGTGTACGGTGCAGGTAGGCATCGAAATTGACGGTAATAATGTTTCTCCAGACGTTCATGTCGAATCCGACATTGTATTTCATGACTTGTTGCCATTTCAGGGCCGGATTACCATAAGCAGAGATCACCGCTCCATAAGTTCCGTTGTATTCGTAATCTCCGGAATAGATGAAACGGGTCAATGCCTGATCGGCAGAGAAATTGGTAGAACCCGTACTTCCGACTGAAGCTCTGATTTTCAGATTGCCTACTCCTGTCCAGAAATCTTCCTGATTGACATTCCAGGCTGCTCCGACCGACCAGAAAGGGGCGAAACGGGAATCGCGGCCGTAGACGCTCGATCCGTCTGTACGGTAAGAGAAATCCAGAATATAACGGTTGTCCCAGTTCAGGTTTATATTACCGAGAAAGCCGATCAGTCTTTGTTTGTCAAAGGCGCCGGAAGGGCTGGAACTTTTCCTGAATTGCTGGGCGAAAGAAGGATGTGTCAGTTTGTCGTTCAGGAAACCGGTGGCCGTATAGCCGTCGGATGTGGAATTTTTAGTGCTGAATTCGGTCCCTATACCTAAACTCATGGATAATTTTTCGAAAAAGTTGTCGTTATAACTGATGGATATTCCTCCGGTTACATCCAGGCTATTGCCATTGCTGACTGTAAAAGACCCCTTTTCGTTGGCATCTGTGACTGCCTCAAAATCGGTTGAGGAAGCAGACAGGAAGGATTCTGACCGGTCGATTTGTTTAGTCAGGGCGATGTTTCCCTTGATAAACAGATTCTGTATCGGCCAGTATTGGAATTGCAGATTGTCTGTGATCTGGGTGTATTTGTCGAAAGAATAATTGGGCAGACCGACATTGATGAGAGGATTGGAAATTCTGTTGTTATTTCTTTCATAATAACGGATCAGATTGCCGTTTTCGTCCTCAATTCTTTCGTAAGGGTTCATCTGCGCGTATTGGGAGAATGAGCCGTAGGGTGAGTCGGAGCCTTTCACATCATCGACGCTCAGGTCGTTGCGGACATTCAATTTCGAAGCAATGTCGTAGCTGAAGTAGATATTGATGCCGTATTTCTCACGGTCCGAACCGATCATGACTCCTTTGTCGTTATCGTATTTCAGGTTGATACCATAACGGAAATGTTCGTCACCGCCTTCCAGGTAGGCGCTGTAACGTTGGTTGACGGAGGTCCTTAACGGACGCGATAACCAATAGGTATCGACTCCGCGTTCGACTTCGGCCAGAATTTCATTGTAGGCGATATCGAATCTCGATTGTTCATCGTAGTCATTTCTGGAACTGGTATATTCTCCGGCTAAGCGTTCGAATTCCAGTTTTTCCCGGGCATTCATCAGGTTGTAGGAACTGAGGTCGGGAGCGGAAATATTGAAATTGGCATTCAGGGTTACCCTGATTTCGCCCGGTTGTGGCCGGACTGTCGTAATTACGATTACTCCGTTGGCTCCACGTGAGCCGTAAAGGGAGGTGGCTGCTGCATCTTTCAGAATAGAAAAGGAGGCTACCCGGTTCATGTCCATATCGTATACATCGGTTGCCGAAACTTCGATACCGTCCATAATATATAGCGGAGCATTAGGATTTGTCCGGGAATCGTCGGCTTCTGAGCGAAGGTCGAATCCGGCTTCACCCCGGATGGTGATTTCCGGCATGTGGTTGGGGTCGCTACCGAATTCATTGTTTTCCAGAGTACGAACCCCCGGATCGAAAGAAGAGATAGCCTGCAGCAAGTTCAGAGAACCGACTTTACGGAGTTCTTCGCCGTCTACAACGACTTCAGAACCGGTTTGACTGATTTTTTTGCGTTGGAAGTAACCGGTTACAACTACATCTTCCAGGGTCTGTGCCTGTTCTTCCATGGTGATCTTATAATTGGTCTGCCCTTTGACCAATTGGATTTCCTTATCTTTCATACCGACAAAAGAACAGATAAGCGTGTTTGGGGTGTTGGTTTCAGGGATATTTAATTTAAAATTTCCATCGATGTCGGTGGCGGTTCCCAGGGAGGTTCCTTTGATCATGACAGTCACTCCGGGAAGTGCACCTCCGTTTTCATCGACCACCACTCCGGTAATTTCTGTCATCTTTTGAGGTTGCTGTTGCTGTACTTCGGTTGTTTTAGAGATGATGACATGCTCTCCTGTGATTTCGTATTTCAGCGGTTTGTCGCTGAATAAAATGTCGAGTGCTTCTTCAAGAGTTTTCCCCTGGATTTTGGCATTCACGCGATAATTGTTCAATTCTTCATGATTGAAGACAAATTTTAATTGTGTCTTTTTCTGAAGCAATTCGATCGCTTCGACCATACTCTTGCCGTTCACACTGAGTTCGAGCATACTTGTCTGCGACCAAACGTGGGCTTGTACCCCCGACAGGTTTAGCAGCAGAACCAGACAAGCTAATTTCATTTTAATCATTAGTTTGATTAAGTTTCTACATAAAAAATTCATAACTTTGTTATTAATAGTTTTACATGTTCCTTTAGAGGAATTTGTCGGTCGGGATGTATGGGCGTACATTCCGGCCATTCGTTTTGGTTTAAGCTTCTCTTACTGTTAATGTTTTTCCTTTTAATTCGACGTTTATTTTTTGAGTTTTCTTTAATATATCAATGACTTCTTCTAAAGAACTGTTCCGGCGAAACCAGGCAGTGAAATGAAGGTCTTTTACTGCCGGATTCAAATAAAAGATATGGACATCATACCAACGGCTTAATTCGTTCATGATGTTCCCCAGCGGTTCTTCCTTGAAGGAAAAAGCGTCGTGCCGCCAGGCAATAGCATGCTCCAGATCGACCTCTTTTATTTTGACTTCCTGTCCTTGCAGATAGGCTTGCTGTCCCGGTACGATCCGATACACCTGACGATTCATTTCCAATTGAATGCTTCCCTCTGCTAAAGTGGCACTTTCTCTTTCTTCCGGATAAGAACGGACATTGAATTGAGTACCGGTAACCCGGATATCAAACTGAGGGGTATGTACAATAAAGGGTTTGTGTGCATCTTTAGCTACTTCAAAAAAAGCTTCCCCTTTTAACCGAAGTTCCCGGGTATTGCCATTAAAGGCTACCGGATAGGTCAGCTGGCTTTCTGAGTTTAACCAAACAATGGTGTGATCCGCTAACACCAGTTTGTATTCACCTCCCCGGGGAATGGTTATGGTATTGTATACCGGTAGGGAAATGGAGTCTGTTGTGTTGTATACCAGTTGATTACCTGTGATTTGAATATCGGTACCGTTTGCTTCCCTCATCGTAGACAGACTGTCTGATAAGGGGATTTGCCGGCCTGTGGATAAAGTCAGCATCACTTGTTTTGGCTCCGGATTTTCCTGTCTGTTAACTGAGGAAAGGAGTGGGGAGGTCGTTACCTGCGATGTAAATAAATGGATCGCTGTGCCTAGACAGAGAACCACTATCGCCGCAGCGGCATAAGGCAATAAGCGCAGGCGATGCCGCCTGATTCGTTTGTTGATTTTTTTCCAGCCTTCTTCGCTGTTTGCCTTTCGACTTGTCCCGAGAGCATAGATCGCCGATTCTAGGCGTTGCCATTCATAGAGTTTCTGTCGGTTACCGGCTTCTTTCATCCACTCGTCGAAAATACGCTGCTCCTCAGAAGTCAAAGATTGCTGAGAGATAAACAATTTTTCCAGAATGTTTATAATGTCTTTATCCATATGTGTATTGTTGCTATCGAGCCTGAGGCTTGACAATGTAAACGTTCGATTCTTTTTGCAGGAATCCGCGAAAGGAATAATGGACCGATGGTAATGGACAAATGATAATTATTTGGAAGCTTCGCTTCCATCAGGAAAAAATGAGGAAAGAAAAATGAGAAAGGAAACAAAGAATATAATCACTGATTATCAATTAAATAAAAAAGAGATTGCAGATTTGGAGATACATTGTCAATTGTCAATTATTCCTTGGCAATTTATCAGATGTCCATATAGTTTGTTAACTTTATGAACATTATGGCTGTTATAAATTTTCAACTAAAATAAACGAACATTTTTTTTGTTTAAAGACAGGTAAAAATTGAAAAGGGTGGCTGCGGTATAGAAAAAAATATAGTATTTGAAAAATTTTTCTAATTAATAGGCATGTTTTAGCTTTAATCTGAATAGTAAGGTTTTGTAAGACGATTTATAATAAAGAGTAATTTTTTTAATACATTAGAATGGAAAAATCTAAAAAATGAATGCTCTGTTTTTTGTTTTCTCACTTTTAGTTTGAAAAACAATAAACAGAATAAAATCCGGAACATTCCGGTGAATGTCTTTGCGTATGAAAGCGTAGGCTTTTTTGATATGGTCTTTGACTGTATTTAGGGATATGCCCTCTTGGTCAGCTATTTCCTGATATGATTTAGCTTCTACAATACTCATTTCAAGAATCTGACGTCTTTTGGGAGGAAGCTTTTCCAAAGAAATTTGTACTTTCTGAATAAATTCCTCTATATAATCATCTTTAGCGAGTTCCTCTAGGTACTCCTGTTGATATTTATTGACGACTTGCTGATGTTCCAGATAATTCAGACAGCGGTTTTTAATGGCATTAGACAAATATCCTTTCAGGTTGTCGATCATATCCAACTTTTCCCGTCTTTCCCAAAGCCGGGTGAATATTTCCTGGGTAATATCTTCAGCAATAGCCAAATCATGAACATAAAACAACGCAATCTTAACCATACCGGGATATAGCTCCTGAAATAGGGTCTTAAATGAAGTTAGATGATTGACGCTCATATGTATTTTCCTGTTTGGCGTGATAAAATTACTCTTTTTTCAAATTTTATCAATTATAAAATGCTTTTTTTTACATAAGAAGCCGGCTTCCTTTTATTTTTTCTGTTTCATTTATCATCTTCCCTATTTTAAATAAGATTGAAATAAAAAGTAATAATAAGTGTTATTAAGAGGAGGATAGCGATCATTATTTTGATTGTTTTATTTGTCAAAAATGTTGATGTCAATGAAATGATCAATACAGATGAAAGAATCCATCTCCCTTTTTCTGTCCAAGAGGTAGCTAATAGAATGATTATTATTGTAGCGATGACTAAATAATCTATAATTCCCCATTTTTTTCATAGTCCTGAAATATTATAAGGTATACATCCAGCCCCAAGAAGTTAATAATAAGTTGTTGTTACAAAAAGTGTGTATACGTTTTTTGTAATATTATATCTTGTCGACTATAATGTTTTTATTTTCATCCAGGCGGATCATTCCGTTAAACGGGTTGCCTTCCGGGTCCTTGAAGCCGGATATTTTGCCGGTTTGGCCTTTTTGTATTAATGTATCTACTTGTTTTTGGGTGAGTTTCTTACCTTGTATTTCCATCGGAATCAGAAAATCACAGGATTTCCGGTATAGGGTACATCCCCAGGCGGTTTTTCCCTTCACAATTTCTCCTTGTCCGCATTTGGGGCATTTCAATACAACCGCAATTTTTTCTCCGTTCTCCTTTTTCCCTTTTCCTTTCTCCCTTTCTTTTTTAGTTTTCTTGTCTTCCCCGTCTTTTCCCTCCGGTGTTTCTACAGTGATCGTTTTCGCTGAAGAATAACGTACAAAATGGACAATTTCGTTTACCATCGCCTTCAATTCTTCCATGAAGTCGGCCACCTGATAGGTACCGTCTTCGATCATACGCAATTTTTTTTCCCATTGTCCCGTCAGTTCTGCAGATTTCAGGAGGTCGTTCTGAATGGTGTCGATGAGCTCTATACCTGTCGTTGTCGCTAAAATCCGTTTTTTGTCTTTGCGGATGTATTGCCGTTTAAATAACGTTTCGATGATATTTGCGCGGGTAGAAGGGCGTCCGATTCCGTTTTCTTTCATCAGATCCCGCAGTTCTTCGTCTTCCACCTGTTTCCCGGCAGTTTCCATGGCCCTCAATAAATCAGCTTCCGTATAGTATTTAGGGGGTTGAGTCTGTTTTTCCTGGATTTCGGGGGTGTGAGGACCGTGTTCTCCTTTTTCGTAAACCGGTAATACGTTTTCTTCGTTTTGTTTGTCTGTATTATTGCCGAATACCACCCGCCACGCCGGATCGATGATTTGTTTTCCGGTAGCTTTGAAGTCTTCGTCGCCGATTTTGGCCATAACGGTTGTATTGGCTATTTCGCAGTCCGGATAGAAGACGGCAATGAAACGGCGGGCTACCAGATCATATACCCGCTTTTCCTCGGGAGACATATCGTAACTGAATACACCGGTAGGAATGATGGCATGGTGATCCGTAATTTTTTTGTCATTGAAGACTTTGGCTGACTTCCGTATTTTTTCTCCTGATAAGATCGGCTGTGTTAAAGCCTCATAAGGTTTCAGGCCCTGAAGTATTTTGGGAACTTTGGCATATTGGTCGTTGGGCAAGAAGTTTGTATCCACACGGGGATAGGTGGTCAGCTTTTTCTCGTAAAGCGACTGTATGATTTTTAAGGTATTTTCGGCTGTATAGGCGAATTTTCGGTTACATTCCACCTGCAATAGAGTCAGGTCGAACAGTTTCGGCGGATGTTCCATGGCCTTTTTCCGCTCGATACTGAGAATTTCCAGTTCGAGTGGGGTGATCTTTTCCAGGAGGGCTTCGGCTTCCTCTTTTTTATTGAATCGTCCGCGCAAACAGGAGAAAAGTCCTTCCCGGTAATTTGTCCGTATTTCCCAATAAGTTTCCGGTTTAAAGTTCTCGATCGCTTTTTGTCGTTCGACGACCAGGGCCAGGGTAGGGGTCTGTACCCGTCCTATCGAGAGTACGTTTTTTCCTGTCCCATATTTCAACGTATAAGCCCGCGTGGCATTCATCCCTAACAGCCAGTCGCCGATAGCCCGGGCAGAACCGGCCGCATAGAGAGTATCGAAATCTTTCGATTCCATGAGTTTTTCGAATCCTTCCCGGATGGCTTCTTCTGTCAGCGAAGAAATCCAAAGGCGTTTGACAGGTACCCCGCATTTGGCTTTGGTCAATACCCAGCGTTGAATCAGTTCTCCTTCCTGGCCGGCATCCCCGCAATTGATCACCATTTCAGCTTTCGAGACCAGCTCCTCGATAACGGCAAATTGTTTTTTTATTCCCTCGTCTTCGATCAGACGGATCCTGAATTTCGAGGGGATCATCGGCAATACCCCTAAATTCCATTTTTGCCATTTCTCCGTATATTCTCCCGGTTCTTGCAGGGTACATAAGTGTCCGAATGTCCAGGTAACACAATATCCATTTCCTTCCAGATATCCGTTCCGCCGGGTCGTAGCTCCCAGAATATTCGCGATTTCCTTGGCAACACTTGGCTTCTCTGCAATACACATTTTCATAATTCCGCACGACTTGATTCTGCTACAAAGATAATGTAAACCGAAAGCAAAGTCAAGTTTGCTTGAACTTTGCTGAGATGTAGCTTATTTTATCGAATGATAATGCCAACCGGGGGCAGAACGAAACGAATTCGTTCATTTCTTCCGCCGGGGGAGACTTATGTTTCTTTTACCACTGTTCCCAGAAAACGACTTTCCGAAAAAATGTTCCGGTATTTATTTTTGAAAAAAGCAAATAAATGGATCTCTTTACCTCTTTCGGCCGGGAGAGTAAAGGTATATTCTCCTGTAGCCCGTATGGTTTCAAAACCTTCCAGCCAATATATCTCACCGTCGTCTACCCTGGTTTTATCGTAAATGGCTATTTGTAATAAATCGTCGTCGAAATCCTGATTTTTATACCCGGGATTCCATTCCAGGCGAATAAGATCCGGAGTGGTATATTGCATTCCGAAATAATCCGGGATATAAAGCGGCCCGTAACATATCTTCAGGCCTGAAAATTCGGTAATTTCTCCTGTCTCCGTAAAGCTATGGATATTCTCTTTTATAAAAAGGTTATATCCGCTTATGTTTTGTCCATGCGTAGCATCGCTCCAGGTCATATACATCGGCATTTCCAGTTTATGATAAAATGAAGCCGCCCCTTTAAACCTGTTTTTCTGTGCTTTTTGCTTACTACTTTTCGATTTTCTATACCGTCCCGTTTTGTTCCTTATTCTCAGCTGTCCGTTTACTTCATAAAGGATAACATTTCCGAAACTTCCTTTCAGCTGATTTAATAAGTTAGATCTTGCAGTACCCATAGCCTGTTTTTTTAGTTTGAAAATGAATCAATTTCCCGATAACAGCGATTCCCCGGAGATCCCTTTGAGTATCAGCTTCTGTAAAATTAACTAAAAATGATTAAAATCCAAATAAAAACTGGATTAAAGCTTATTTATTTAGTTATTAATCTGGTAATAAATAGGATTTGTACTGGATTTAATCTGGATTTATCTATACACATATCCTGCTTTGTCCTATGTGGTTAGCATTCCCCCGATAGTTATAACTATAATAAAAAAGGTCCAATTAAATCAGAATTTAATTGGACCTTTTTAAGGCAAATTATTTCACTGAATTTATTTAAACTAAACTCAGGGTAAATATAGTTTACTGCTTGATTTCTATATGATTATCTTTTAGAAAAGGAACCGGTTAGGTACGCTCCGCGGTCCTCAGTGTCATATTTCTACTGAAGAACCGTCTTATTTTCAGCCGCAAAAATAGCCTTTTATTTTTCCACTACAAAGAAAAAAATGCCTTTTCAGTTTTTAGAGAAAGATCTCAGGGGAATATTTTCCAGTTGGAGGTACTTATAAAGTGTGCTTTTACTCTTAATTTCAATTTGTTGGCATATTTGTTTTACAGCAAATCCTTTTTGATACAAGAGAGCTGCTTTTTTTACTTTTTGCTGGGTTTCCGGATTCAAGCCCTGAGGTCTTCCGAATTTCTTTCCTCTTTTCCGGGCTGCTTCCCGTCCTTCACGAGTCCTTTCCATAATCACATTCCGTTCGAATTCTGCCAGAGCCGCAAAAATATGCATCGTAAATTTCCCCATATAATCGGTCGTATCGATATTATCCTTGACCGAACGAATCCGTATGTTTTTACTCTCCAGCTCCGAACATATCCGAACGATTTCAGACAGGCTACGGGCCAAACGATCTAATTTATAAACAACTAATACATCGCCTTCCCGTAATAGTGAAAGGCAATGTTCCAGTTCCGGACGTTTTTTTACCCCGGAAATTTTCTCGCAAAAGATTTTTACGCAATTTTGTCGTTGCAACACATCCAGTTGCATATCCAGATTCTGATCACGCGTACTCACCCTGGCATAACCGAAAATCTGTCCTTTCATTTCCTTATCAATCAAGGCCATTTTCTCCCAATAACAAAAAATTTTTCACAAAAATATAAATGTTATCCGAATTGTTAAAAATCCAATTAAATTCTGATTTAATTGAACTTGTTTAATAAGATAAAAACAAAGGATTATGTTTTTTATTTTGATAGGTAAATGCTTGTAATTGAAATTGTTTTAGTCTGAAATCAAAAAATATATATAATGAAAGCATGTTTTATGGGTTTAGGTTATATTGGCCTGCCTACGGCAATTATAGCTGCTAAACATGGGGTACAGATTGTGGGTGTGGATATTAATCCCAAAGTCGTAGAGATGACCAATCAGGGGTGTCTGCACATTATCGAACCGGGAATGGAACAGCTTTTACAGGAAGTAGTTCGCCATGGTCAACTGAAGGCTTCGATGACCCCTGAAGAGAGTGATGCTTATTTTATAGTAGTTCCTACTCCTTTTAAAGGTAACCATGAACCGGATGTGTCTTATGTAGAAGCAGCGACCCGTGCTATTATCCCTTTATTGAAAGTAGGTGATTTGTATGTAATAGAATCTACCTCTCCTGTCGGGACGACAGAGTTGATGACCAGACTTATTTTTAGTGAACGTCCTGAATTGAAAGATAAGATTTATATAGCTTATTGCCCGGAACGGGTTCTTCCTGGGAACGTAATTTATGAATTAGTTCATAATGACCGGGTAATTGGAGGGATAAATGAGGCCTCTACAGATAAAGCGATAGCGTTTTATTCCCAATTTGTAAAAGGAAAATTACATCGAACGAATTGTCGGACCGCTGAAATGTGTAAATTGACGGAAAACTCTTCGCGGGATGTACAGATTGCTTTTGCGAATGAATTGTCTTTAATTTGTGATAAGGCCGGCATCAATGTCTGGGAATTGATAGAATTGGCTAATAAACATCCGCGGGTAAATATTCTTCAACCCGGATGTGGGGTCGGGGGACATTGCATAGCTGTCGATCCTTATTTTATTACGGCGGATTTTCCGATGGAATCCAAAATTATAGCTAATGCCCGTGAAATTAATAACTATAAATCGTTTTGGTGTGCTGAAAAGGTACAAAATGAGATGCTGAAATTCGAGTTGACCAATCATCGTAAACCTATTGTGGCAATGATGGGCCTTGCTTTCAAACCGGATATCGATGATTTACGGGAGTCTCCGGCAAAATACATCACTACGAAAGTCATGCAGAGTTGTAATAATGCCGATATTTTGGTCGTAGAACCGAATGTAACAGAACATAAAGTATTCAAATTGTCCGGTTATAAAGAAGCTTTCGACCGGGCTGATATTGTGGTGATGTTGGTGGCTCACAAGGAATTCAGGGAATTGCCCTGGACGGATAAAAAAGTGATCCTGGATTTCTGTGGGATTTATAAAAGATAATCGGTGTTGAAAAAAATAATGTTAGTTTTCGGGACACGTCCCGAAGCAATAAAAATGGCTCCTTTGGTAAAAGAATTTCAAAAGTATCCAAAAGAGTTTGAGACGATTGTGTGTGTAACCGGACAACATCGGGAAATGCTCGATCAGGTGCTTCGTATTTTTGAAATCCGTCCCGATTATGACCTCGACATCATGAAGCAGGGACAGGACTTATACGATGTAACAGCTCGGGTTCTCTCCGGAATGCGGGACGTATTGAAAGAGGCACAACCGGATGTGGTATTGGTACACGGTGACACGACAACCTCTACGGCTTCTGCTCTGGCAGCTTTTTATCAGCAGATTCCGGTTGGACATATCGAGGCGGGACTTCGTACCCATAATATTTACAGTCCCTGGCCGGAAGAGATGAACCGACTCATTACGGGACGTATTGCCACTTATCATTTTTCACCTACTCCTTTAAGTCGTCAGAATTTATTAGCAGAAGGAATAAAAGAGGAAGCGATTACTGTTACAGGTAATACGGTGATTGATGCTTTATATTGGGTTGTGGAGAAAATCAAAAATAATAAATTTCTGAGTGTAGAACTTGGATCGTTTTTGAAGACTGCAGGATACGATGTGAATCGATTGAATGATAACCGTCGTTTAGTGCTGATCACTGGCCATCGCCGGGAGAATTTTGGAGACGGTTTTATTCATATGTGTTTGGCCATTAAAAACTTGGTTGAAAAATACCCCCAGGTAGATTTTGTTTATCCGATGCATTTGAATCCCAATGTCCGTAAGCCGATTCATGAAGTATTCGGCGAAACTACTGCAGATAATATGTTTTTTATCGAACCGTTGGAATATCTGAGTTTTGTCTATCTGATGGAGAAATCGGATATCGTATTGACCGATAGTGGTGGTATTCAGGAAGAAGCTCCGGGACTGGGAAAACCGGTGTTGGTAATGCGTGATACGACGGAACGCCCGGAAGCTCTGGAAGCCGGAACTGTGAAATTGGTCGGGACAGATTATAATAAAATTGTAAGTGAAGTTTCTGCATTACTGGATAATCAGGAATATTACGACCGGATGAGTAAGGCAGTAAACCCTTACGGGGACGGAAAAGCTTGTGAAAGAATTGTTCAGAATTTAATTTAATTGATACGATGTTGAATGGTAAGTCAGTATTAATAACCGGAGGAACGGGTTCTTTCGGTAAAAAGTTTGTCGAGACGATTTTAAATCGTTATCCACAGGTCAAAAGAATTGTTATTTATTCCCGGGATGAGCTGAAACAATTTGAATTAAAACAAAAATATCCGGAGGTTAAATATCCTCAATTGCGTTTTTTTATAGGAGATGTGCGTGATGGTGAACGTTTGAAACGGGCCTGTGAAGGAATCGATGTGATTATCCATGCAGCAGCTATCAAGCAAGTGGATACGGCCGAATACAATCCGGAGGAATGCATCAAAACCAATGTACATGGTGCCCAAAATGTGATCAATGCAGCTTTGCAAACCGGAGTGAAACATGTGGTTGCCTTATCGACCGATAAAGCCTGTGCCCCGATTAATCTGTACGGAGCTACGAAACTGACTTCCGATAAATTGTTTACGGCAGCCAACAATATCAGTGGTTCGAAAGATATTAAGTTCTCTGTAGTCCGTTACGGAAATGTAATGGGATCGCGTGGTTCTGTGATTCCTTTTTTCATTAACAAACGCGATAGTGGAGCTAAAGAGTTACCGATTACAGATATGCGGATGACGCGGTTTAATATTTCTCTTCAGGCAGGAGTTGATTTGGTAATGTTTGCTATAGGTCATCATCTGGGTGGAGAAATTTTTATACCGAAAATTCCGTCCTACCATATTGTAGATGTGGCTAAAGCTATTGCTCCGAACTTACCGCAGGTGGAAGTGGGCATTCGTCCGGGTGAGAAATTGCATGAGGAAATGATTACCGTAACGGATGCTTTGAATACCATTGATCTAGGTAAATATTATGCCATACTTCCGTCGGTGTCTTTTAAACATCAGCGGGAAGAATACTTAAAACATCATCAGGCAATACCGGTTCCTCAGGGGTTCCATTACAGTTCAGATCAGAATGAAGAATGGGAGACGGTAGAATCGTTGCGTGCTAAAATTATAGAATTTGTCGATCCTAATTTCGAAGTAAAATGATAGATAAACCGATACCTTACGGACACCAGCATATTACAGAGGAGGATATACAAGCTGTAGTAGAGACATTGCAGTCCGATTATCTGACTCAGGGACCTAAAATTACGGAATTTGAACAGGTTTTTGCCCGTTATGTCGGAGCACAATACGCAGTTTCTGTAAATAATGCGACGGCAGGGCTTCATTTGGCTGCCAGTGCCTTAGGAGTAAAGTCTGGTGATAAAGTGGTTGTCACTCCGATGACTTTTGCTGCCAGTGCCAATTGCATCCGCTATTGCGGTGGCGAAGTGGTTTTCTGCGATATTGATCCGCAGACTTACCTGATGGATCTTCATAAACTACGACACTTACTGGGTTCTTATCCCAAGGGGACATTTCAGGGTATTGTTCCGGTCGATTTTGCTGGTTATCCGCACCAGATGGAAGAGTTCCGGCAATTGGCTGATGAATATGGTTTGTGGATTCTTGAGGATGCCTGTCATGCCCCGGGCGGATATTTTATGGACAGTAAAGGCGAAAAGCAATGTTGTGGAAACGGAAAGTTTGCCGATTTGTCTGTTTTTTCTTTTCATCCAGTGAAACATATTGCTACGGGCGAGGGGGGAATGGTGACTACTGATAACAAGACGCTTTACGAGCGTTTGTGTTTGTTATGTACGCATGGGATTACAAAGAATCCGGCTCTTTTGCATGAAAACCATGGGGGCTGGTATTATGAAATGCAGGAATTGGGCTATAACTATCGTCTGACCGATTTTCAGGCGGCTCTGGGTATTTCCCAATTGAAACGGGCTGATGAGGGATTACGCCGCCGCCAGGAAATAGCTGCCCGGTATAATGAGGCTTTCCGGTATATAAAAGAAATTCACACACCTTATGTTGCTGCGGATGTTTTTCATGCTTACCACCTTTATGTCATTCAGGTAGCGGATCGCTTGGGCTTGTATAATTACCTGCACGAAAATGGTATTTATGCCCAGGTGCATTATGTACCGGTACATCTGATGCCTTATTATCGGGAACGGGGTAATAAGCCGGGTGATTTGCCCGTTGTGGAAGAATATTACCGCCATTGTTTGAGCCTGCCTATGTTCCCGACTTTGACGGACGAGGAGCAGGAATATGTAATAAAAAAAATAGAGATTTTTTTTAATAAATAAAAAAATGAGATATTGTACAAGGTGTATATTACCGGATACTCATGAAACGATTCAGTTTGATGAGGAAGGGGTATGTAATGTTTGCCGTCAGGCTGAACGTAAACATACTGTGATTAACTGGGAGGAACGGCATAAAATGCTGGATGAATTAGTTGAGCAATACAGGAATAAAGGGATTTACGATTGTATTGTTCCTTATAGCGGAGGTAAAGATAGTGTTTATCAACTCTGGTATATTGTTACTCAACTGAAACTGAAACCTTTGGTGGTACGTTTCGATCATTGGGGTTTCAGGCCTTTAGTTTTGGAAAATAATACGAAGATATTTAAAAAACTAGGAGTCGATGTTTTACAATTTACCCCGAATTGGAAAGTGGTGCGCAAACTGATGCTGGAATCGTTGAAGCGTACGGGAGATTTTTGCTGGCATTGTCATACCGGAGTTTTTGCTCATACGATGCAAGTGGCCATTCGATATAATACTCCGTTGATATTCTGGGGTGAATCTCCTGCTGAATACCGGGCCTATGTAAAACCGGAAGAATTGGCGGAAATGAATCAACAGGCTTTTGATAATATGGTGAGTTTAGGTATTACTGCTGAAGATATGTACGAAGCTTTTGGTGGTGAGATTCCGATGCGTGATTTGTATCAGTATGTGTTTCCTTCTAGGGAAGAGCTGGATCGTTTAGGTGCTAAGTCTGTTTATTTAGGAACTTATATTAAATGGCATACCAAACATAATGTTGAGACAATTAAGCGTGAATTGGGCTGGAAAGGACAGGATGTAGAAGGTATTCCTGCTGAGTATGATTATGAAAAGATAGAATGCAGGTTTCAGGGAGTCAGGGATTATTGTAAATATGTGAAAAGAGGCCATGGACGAACCAATCATTTAGCTTGTATTGATATTCGTAATGGTGAATTGGATAGAGAAAAAGGTTTTGAAATGGCCTTGAAGTATGATGGTAAACGTCCGGCTTCATTGGATTTCTTTTTAAAAGTACTGGGAATTACTGAAGACGAATTTATTGATATACTTCAGAAAAATGAAGTATCACACTGGGGATTTGATCGGACAAAGGTGGAAAAAGGGAAGCCTTTACATGATGCGGAGCTGTGGGATAATACAGTGGAATAAACTATGATTACCGGAGAACGCATCAGTTTACATCGTCTGACAGAGGAGGATGTAACACAGGAGTATGTGGATTGGATGAATGATATTGAAGTAGTGAGATATACTGAGAGCCGTTTTTATCAACATACCAAGGAAAGTACACTCAACTTTGTGCGAAGTGTTACCAATGAATTTAACTATGCTTTTGCTATTGTAGATAATAAAACCCAACAACATATTGGTAATATAAAGATTGGGAATATAAATCCTTATCATAAGAATGCTGATATGGGGCTGATTATCGGTAGAAAAGAATTTTGGGGAAAGGGAATAGCTACGGAAGCGATCCGGTTGTGTGCCGGTTTTGCTTTTCGGGAATTGAAATTACATCGTTTATGGGCTGGTGTATACGCTTCTAATGTTGGGAGTGCCAAAGCTTTTGAAAAAGCAGGTTTTGGTTTGGAAGGTACTAAACGGGAAGCTGCCTTGCTGGATGGACAATGGCAGGATTGTTTTATTTATGGGTTAGTAAACCATGAACAATAAATTAATATTGGGTACTGTTCAGTTCGGTTGCCAGTATGGCATAAATTCAGCCGGACGTCCTGATGAAAAG
>ERZ1643249.109-NODE-109-length-110580-cov-14.872608_pt1 | contig 110580 bp, 73 predicted proteins | sample MGYA00579263_ERZ1643249 | MGnify/ENA primary metagenome ERZ1643249 (study PRJEB29033, sample SAMEA4952264) | chicken gut metagenome | biome: Broiler Chicken; feature: Gastrointestinal Tract; material: Caecum | place: Ireland | collected 2018 | study: Broiler...
AACAAGAAGAAAATATGAACAAGCAATTCATTATCACGAATTTCGCCGCATTTGCCCTCATGCTGTTCCTGTCGACCGGATGCAGGCAGGAGGACGGTAAGCAGGATGCGGTGCAGAGTTATCAGGTTATAAAGGTCTCATCGAGTCCGGTGGAAATATCCGAATCCTATTCCGCCGCCATACGCGGACGGCAGGATGTGGACATCATGCCGCAAATATCCGGGCGCATTATCCGGCTGTGCGTGGAAGAGGGTGAACGGGTGAAGACCGGTCAAGTATTGGCAGTAATCGACCAAGCTCCCTATCTGGCTGCATTGCGCACGGCATCGGCAAATGTCAGCGCGGCACAGGCAAAAGCGGAAACGGCACGAATCGAGCTGCAGGGCAAGCAGGCGTTGTTTGACGAGAAGGTCATATCCGACTACGAGCTTTCTCTCGCACGGAACCAACTGGCAGTGTCGCTTGCCGAACTCGAACAGGCAAAGGCACAAGAAGCGGATGCACGCAACAATCTCTCCTATACGGAAATCAAAAGTCCGAGTAACGGAGTGGTAGGCACATTACCCTATCGTATCGGTGCACTTGTCGGTCCCAATATGGCGCAGCCTTTCACGGTCGTGTCCGACAATGCGGAGATGTATGCCTATTTCTCCATTTCGGAGAATATGCTACGGCGATATTCGGCTCACTATGGCTCAATTGACAGCATGATAGCCGGAACGCCGGAAGTGCGCCTGCAACTCAACGACGGCAGCCTGTACAAGGTGAAAGGACGTATTGAAACCGTAAGCGGCGTGGTGGACCCGGTTACCGGAACGGTGCAGATCAAAGCCCTGTTCCCCAATCCCGACCGAGAACTGTTGAGCGGCAGCATCGGCAATGTCATCCTTCAAAACCCGAAAACGGAGGCCGTAACCATCCCCATGACCGCCACCGTGGAACTGCAAGACAAGATTATCGCTTACCGCCTGAAAAACGGACAGGCGGAAGCCGCCTATCTCACGGTGGACCGCCTGAACAACGGCAACCGGTTTATCGTAAAAGAAGGACTCTCGGTCGGTGACACCATTATCGCCGAAGGCGTGGGACTGGTGAAAGAAGGTATGAGCATAACCCCTAAAAACGAAGTGAAATGAACCTGCGATTTTTTATAGACCGCCCGGTGTTTTCGGGCGTTATCTCGGTGGTAATCGTACTGTTGGGTATGATTTCCATGTTTTCCCTGCCGGTGGAACAATACCCCGACATCGCACCTCCGACCATCAACGTATTTGCAACCTATCCGGGTGCAAACGCCGAAACCGTGCAAAAGGCAGTGATAACCCCTCTGGAAGAAGCCATCAACGGCGTGGAAGACATGACCTATATGACTTCCACGGCATCGAATACGGGGGATGCTTCCATCAACATCTATTTCAAACAGGGTGCCAACGCGGACATGGCAGCGGTAAACGTGCAGAACCGCGTGAACGGCGCACTGAGCCAGCTTCCGGCAGAAGCCACCAAAACCGGTGTCACCACCGAAAAACAGCAGAACGCCGAACTGATGACTTTCGTGCTCTATTCGCCCGATGACCGCTTCGACCAGACCTTCCTGAACAATTACGTGAAAATCAATGTCGAGCCGAGGCTGAAACGTATCAGCGGCGTGGGAAAGGTGCAGTTGTTCGGTTCCAACTACAGCATGCGACTTTGGCTGAAACCCGACAAAATGGCGCAATACGGGCTTATCCCCGATGACATCTCTGCCGTACTCGCACGGCAGAACATCGAGGCTGCCACCGGCTCCTTCGGTGCCAATCATCCTACTGCCAATGAATACACGATGAAATATCGTGGGCGTTTGTCCGGTGCGGAAGAATTTGGTGAACTGGTTGTCAAGTCACTACCGGGCGGCAATGTGCTTCGGTTGAAAGAGGTTGCCGATGTGGAACTGGGCGATGAATCCTACAACTACTCCTCCGAGGTGAACGGACATCCGGCAGCCATGATGCTCATCAACCAGAAAGCCGGGTCCAATGCATCGAGCACCATCAAGGAGATTCACGAAGTGCTTGACGACCTCAGCCGGGACTTGCCCGAAGGGACGGAATTCGTGGTGCTTACCGATACCAACAAGTTTCTGTATGCCTCCATTCACTCGGTCCTCCGTACCTTGCTGGAAGCGATACTGCTGGTTATCGTAGTGGTGTATGTGTTCTTGCAGGATATCAAATCGACGCTTATCCCTACCATATCCATCTTCGTTTCCATCATCGGCACATTCGCCGTGATGTCCATGATAGGTTTTTCCATAAACCTGCTGACACTCTTTGCGCTTGTGCTTGCCATCGGAACGGTGGTCGATGATGCCATCGTAGTGGTGGAGGCGGTGCAGGCGAAGTTCGACGAAGGCTATCAGTCGGCGGTTCTCGCGGCCGATGATGCCATGAAGGGGGTATCTTCGGCAATACTTACCTCTACCATCATCTTTATGGCAGTGTTTTTCCCCGTTGCCATGATGGGTGGGACTTCGGGAGCTTTCTACACGCAATTCGGTATCACGATGGCTGTTGCCGTGGGTATCTCGGCAATCAATGCCTTCACACTCTCACCGGCACTTTGCGCACTGTTGCTGAAACCCTATATCGACGAGCACGGCAACACCAAGAACAATTTTGCAGCCCGTTTCCGAAAAGCGTTCAATGCTGTTTTTGACCGTCTGAGCCGACGCTATGTACGTGGGGTGATGTTCATTATCCACCGCCGGTGGCTGTTGTGGAGCATTATAGGCGTCTCTTTCGGGTTGCTGGTGCTACTGGTCACTGTCACAAAGACGGGACTTATTCCTGAAGAGGATACCGGGACGGTCATGGTGAGTATGAACACGAAGCCCGGCACGTCCATGGCTCAGACAAGTAAGGTGATGGAGCGTATCAACAGCCGTCTCGACAGCATCGGCGAGATTGAATACAGCGGTGCGGTTACCGGTTTCTCTTTCAGCGGTTCCGGTCCCTCGCAGGCGATGTATTTTGTGACACTAAAAGATTGGGATCTGCGTAAGGGAGATGGGCAGTCGGTCAATGACGTTATCGGAAAGATTTATGCCGTCACCTCGGACATTCCCGATGCCACAGTGTTCGCCATGTCGCCCCCGATGATTGCCGGATATGGCATGGGAAATGGCTTTGAACTCTATTTGCAGGACAAGGCGGGTGGAGACATCACCGCTTTTAAGGAAGAGGCGGACAAGTTTGTCGGAGCCTTGTCTCAGCGACCCGAAATCGGCGAAGTCTATTCCTCCTTTGCCACGGACTATCCGCAATACTGGGTGGATATTGATGCCGCGAAATGCGAACAGTCGGGTGTGTCGCCTGCAGACGTGCTTTCCACCTTGTCGGGCTATTATACCGGACAATATGTTTCCGACTTCAACCGGTTCTCCAAGCTCTACCATGTGACTATGCAGGCTCCGGCGGAATACCGCGTGAATGCGGAATCCCTTCACCACATGTATGTGCGAACTTCCGATGGCGGTATGTCGCCATTGAGCCAGTTCGTGCGCCTGACCAAGACCAACGGTCCGTCAGACCTCACCCGCTTCAACCTGTTCAATTCCATCTCGATTAGCGGTTCCCCGGCTCAGGGGTACAGTTCGGGGCAGGTGCTCGAAGCCATCGGTGAGACGGCACGCGAAGTGCTTCCGGCCAATTACACTTACGAGTTCGGCGGTATCTCGCGCGAGGAAAGCAAGACAACCAATAATGCCACGCTTATATTCCTGCTCTGCATGGTTCTGGTCTATCTGATTCTGTGCGCCTTGTATGAGAGCGTGTTTATTCCTTTCGCGGTTCTGTTGTCTGTGCCTTGCGGACTGATGGGCAGTTTCCTGTTTGCGTGGCTCTTCGGTCTGGAGAACAACATCTACATGCAGACCGGACTGATCATGATTATCGGGCTGCTTGCCAAGACCGCAATCCTGCTTACCGAATATGCAGGCAAGCGGCGGTCGGAAGGCATGACGCTGGCACAGGCGGCATACAGTGCGGCAAAAGTCCGTCTGCGCCCCATACTGATGACCGTGTTGTCTATGGTGTTCGGTCTTATACCGCTGATGCTGGCTCACGGGGTGGGTGCCAACGGCAGCCGTTCGCTTGCCACAGGTGTAATTGGCGGAATGATTGTAGGGACTTTGGCTCTGTTGTTCCTTGTTCCGTCATTATTTATCGTTTTCCAATATATCCAAGAACGTATTAAGCATAATTAAATGAAGAAGACAGCCATATATATCATACTGTCAGGATGGATGTTTGCCGGTTGTGGCACATACAGCCGGTATCATCGCCCTGACCTTTCAACGGAGAATCTGTATCGGGACGTACCGACGGACATTGATACAACGACCATTGCGTCCCTGTCGTGGCGGGAGATGTTTACCGACCCGAAACTCCAGTCCTTGATTGAAACGGGGCTTGAACGGAACATAGATCTCAATGTGGCACGGTTACGCGTGGAAGCGGCAGAAGCCACCCTGCTTACAACCAAACTCTCATATCTTCCATCATTGGGACTGAATGCCGAAGGTAATGCCAACAAACATGACGGGGCAACGGCAAAGACATATAATGTGGGAGCATCAGCAAGCTGGGAACTGGACATCTTCGGCAAACTTACGGCGGCAAAGCGTGGCGCAGCCGCCGCATTACAAGGAAGCCGTGCCTACCGGCAAGCCGTACAGACACAGCTTGTCGCCACTATTGCCGACAGTTACTACACACTTGCCATGCTTGACGCTCAAATGGCAATAAGCAACCAAACTTTGGAGAACTGGCGGACTACCGTACGCACTCTTGAAGCGTTGAAAAAAGTGGGGAAATCAAACGAAGCCGGCGTATTGCAGGCAAAGGCAAACGTGATGCAACTCGAAGCATCCCTGTTATCCATACGCAGGAGTATTTCCGAAACAGAAAACGCCCTGTCTACGATACTTGCCATGCCGTCACACTCGATTGGACGAAGTAATCTGGCCGAGGCTGTTTTCCCCGATACAGTCTCTATCGGAGTCCCTTTGCAACTGCTTTCCAACCGTCCCGACGTGCGTCAGGCTGAAATGGAACTGGCGCAGGCATTCTACGCCACCAATGCGGCCCGTGCCGCCTTCTATCCCAATATTACCCTTTCGGGGACTCTTGGGTGGACAAATAACGGTGGTGGCGTAATCGTAAATCCCGGACAATGGTTGCTCAATGCCATTGGCTCCCTGACACAGCCCTTATTCAACCGGGGCACAAACATCGCCAACTTGAAGATAGCCAAAACTCGTCAAGAGGAAGCAAAGTTACTGTTCCAACAGTCTTTGCTGAACGCAGGAAAAGAAGTGAACAATGCTCTGACCGCATGGCAGACGACAAAATCGCAAATTGAAATCAATGCCCGGCAGGTTGAAACATTATGCGACGCTGTGCGAAAGACAGAATCGCTTATGCGTCATTCCAATACCACCTATTTGGAAGTATTGACCGCCCAACAGTCTCTTCTCGAAGCGGAAGTGCAACAGCTACAAACTCGTTTTGAACGCATACAAAGTGTAATCAAACTTTATCATGCGCTGGGAGGAGGAAGAATTTAATTCGTAAGAAAATAGATGGAATTTGTACGTAAGGCAATAGCATTAAACCACACTTTCATAATCCTAATAGTAGTGGGCATTGCATTTACTTGTCATAATGAATGGCAGGAAGTGGAAGCATTGGAGGTTGGCAATCAACGGATAGATGAGTTCAGGAAGGAGGTAAACCGTATTCATATTCGGCTGATAGAGTTCTCTTTATTAGGAGAAACTGTATTGGATTGGGATGAAATGGATTTGGCGAATTACCATGCCCAACGTATTGCATTGGACAGTATATTATGCAGTTTCAATGTAACTCACAAAATTGAGCGTGTTGACAGCGTGCGCAGTCTTTTGGAGTATAAGGAACGGCAGATATTCCAGATAGTCCGGTTAATGGATGAGCAACAATCCATCAACAGGAAGATAGCCAGCCAAGAACCGGTGATTGTGCAGAAGATTGTGCAGGAACAGCCCAAGAAACCGAAGCGCAAAGGATTCTTGGGCATCTTCGGTAAAAAAGAGAAAACGAAGCCATTGACAACAACGACTACGCTCCGTTCACCCAATAGAAACATGGTCAGCGAACAGAAAGAGCATAACCGTCAGTTGTCGGAACAAGCCGACAGTCTTGCTGCCCGCAATGCAGATCTAAACAGGCAGTTGAAGGAGTTAATCTGTCAAATAGAAAATAAGGTACAAGCTGACCTGCAAGGGCGGGAAGACGAAATAGTTGCCATGCGTGAAAAGTCATTTATGCAGATTGGAGGCTTAATGGGATTTGTCCTTTTGCTGTTGGTCATTTCTTATATCATTATACACCGTAATGCAACGAGCATCAAGCAGTACAAGCGCAAGACAACTGATTTGATAGAACAACTGGAACAATCCGTACAACAAAACAAGGCACTCATAGCCTCCCGGAAGAAAGCGGTGCATACCATCACCCATGAACTGCGCACACCGCTGACTGCAATAAAAGGCTATGCCGGACTGATGATGAAAGAACGCAGCGAAGATAAGACCGGGCAATATATTCGCAACATACAACAGTCCTCCAACCGTATGCGGGATATGCTCAACACCCTGCTTGACTTTTTCCGATTGGACAACGGTAAGGAACAACCCAAAATGCAACCTTGCCGAATTTCAGCAATCACGCATACCCTTGAAACGGAGTTTATGCCAATAGCCATGAACAAAGGGCTGTCGCTAACAGTGAATAAAGTAAGCGATACCGTGGTACTGACCGACAAAGAGCGAATAATCCAAATCGGGAACAATCTGCTTTCAAATGCCATCAAGTTCACGGAGGAAGGTGGTGTATCACTTACAACAGACTACAATAACGGAATTTTGACACTTGTCGTTGAGGATACAGGTACAGGTATGACCCAAGAGGAACAACAACAAGTATTCGGTGCGTTTGAACGCCTTTCAAATGCCGCTGCAAAGGACGGCTTCGGACTGGGGCTTGCTATCGTGAAGAATATAGTGACGATGCTCAGCGGTAAAATCCATTTGGAAAGTGAGAAAGGTAAAGGAAGCCGTTTCACGGTGGAAATACCTATGTCGAAAGCCGAAGAAGTGCTGGAAAAAGAGATACAGACTTATATCCACAGGGAGGATAGAAACCTCAATGTCATAGCCATCGACAATGACGAGGTGCTGCTCCTGATGCTGAAAGAGATGTATGCCCAGGAAGGAATACACTGCGATACCTGCACCGATGTGTCGGAACTGATGGAAATGATACGCCGGAAAGAATACAGCCTGCTGCTGACAGACTTGAATATGCCCCATATAAATGGTTTTGAACTGCTGGAACTTCTGCGCTCGTCCAACGTGGGCAATTCACAGACAATCCCCGTGGTTGTGGCAACCGCTTCGGGCAGTTGTGATGCGGAGGAACTTTTGGAACGGGGCTTTGCCGGATGCCTGTTCAAGCCGTTCTCCATATCGGAACTGATGGAGGTTTCCGACAAGTGTGCCATTAAAGCGATACAGGACAGTAAACCGGATTTTTCAGCCTTGTTGTCCTACGGTAATGAAACTGTCATGTTGGAAAAGCTGATAACGGAAACCGAGAAGGAAATGCTGGCGGTTCGGGATGCGGCAACGCGAAACGACCTGCAAGAACTTGATGCCTTGACACACCACTTGCGCAGTTCGTGGGAGATACTCCGTGCCGACCAGCCGTTGAAGGTTCTCTATGGTGTGATTCACAATGTAGCAACGCCCGATGATAATACCATTCAACAAGCGGTTAATTCTGTGCTTGATAAGGGGGCGGAGATTATACATTTGGCGAAAGAGGAAAGGAGAAAACACAAAGATGGATAAGACAAAAATAATTGTGGTGGAAGACAATGTAGTGTATTGCGAGTATGTCTGCAATCTGCTGGCACGGGAGGGATACAGTACCGTGAAGGCTTACCACCTCTCAACAGCGAAGAAACAACTACAACAGGCGACAGATGATGATATAATTGTTTCGGACTTACGTTTGCCCGATGGCAACGGAATAGACCTGCTGCGCTGGATGCGCAAGGAGGGCAAGATGCAGCCGTTCATTATCATGACCGACTACGCCGAAGTGCATACGGCAGTTGAAAGTATGAAACTCGGTTCGATAGACTATATTCCAAAGAAACTGATAGAGGACAAGCTTGTCCCCCTTATCCGCTCCATACAGAAAGAGCGGCAGTCGGGACACAGCCGAATGCCCGTGTTCGTCCGTGAAGGTTCCGCCTTCCAGAAAATCATGCACAGGATAAAGTTGGTAGCCGCCACCGACATGAGCGTGATGATATTCGGAGAAAACGGCACGGGCAAGGAGCATATCGCCCACCACCTGCACAACAAGAGCAAACGGGTGGGCAAGCCCTTCGTGGCGGTGGACTGCGGTTCACTCTCAAAAGAACTTGCGCCGTCGGCTTTCTTTGGACACGTCAAAGGAGCGTTTACAGGTGCGGAAAGCACAAAGAAAGGATATTTCCATGAGGCGGAAGGAGGCACGCTGTTCTTGGATGAAGTGGGCAACCTTGCTTTGGAAACACAACAGATGTTGCTCCGCGCCATACAAGAGAGGCGGTATCGCCCAGTTGGTGACAAATCGGACAGAAGTTTCAACGTCCGCATCATCGCCGCCACAAACGAGGATCTGGAGGCGGCAGTGAGTGAAAAGCGTTTCCGGCAGGATTTACTCTACCGTCTGCGCGACTTCGAGATAACCGTTCCGCCCTTGCGTGACTGTCAGGAGGACATTATGCCGCTGGCGGAGTTCTTCCGCGAGATAGCCAACAAGGAACTGGAGTGCAATGTGAGCGGTTTCAGTTCCGAAGCCCGTAAAGCGTTACTGACCCACGCATGGCCGGGCAACGTGCGCGAGCTTCGGCAGAAAATCATGGGAGCGGTATTGCAGGCTCAGGAAGGAGTGGTCACGAAAGAGCATCTGGAACTTGCCGTGCCGAAACCGACCTCCCCCGTCAGCTTCGCCCTGCGCAATGACGCGGAGGATAAGGAGCGGATAATGCGTGCGTTGAAACAGACAAACGGCAACAGGAGTGCCGCCGCCGAACTGTTGGGAATAAGCAGAGCTACACTATACAGTAAACTTGAAGAGTATGGACTTAAATATAAATTCAAGCAACCATAGCCGATTTTGTTGAATTTGACTATCTGCAAAGGTTTGTTATTCAAAAAATAATATTACCTTTGCATTTAGGAAAAGCGTTCTTTTGAATTACTGCAAAACGAGGTGAAATACAGAATTTCGCTGGTTTCTAAATCGTTACCTATTAAGCTGAAATGTTTTGCAAGTTCTTGAATCTTAGCGAAAAAGAGAATCCGCTATGTCTTCCGACTTGAAACGCTATGCTGCTTTGATTATCGCTAAACCGACGAAAGATTTTTCTGAGCGGGATAAATACGTTATCGATCAGTATCTTATGCATGGTGGACGGTTACTATGGTGCTTGGACGAAGTGGATGTAGATCACGAAGTGTTGAAAAATCAGGAGACTGTACCTGCTGTTTATCGGCCTTTGAATGTGGAAGATATGTTGTTCCGCTATGGGGTAAGGATAAATCCTGATCTGGTATTGGATGGAAATTGTGTGCTGATTCCTGTGATTACCGGGATGAACGGGACGACTCCCGACTATAGTCCGGGTTGCTGGTATTATTCGCCCTTATTACTCGCCCGCGGACAACATCCGGTAACGGCCGGATTGCAACCGGTACGGGTGGATTATGCCAACAGTATCGATACGGTGGGAAAAAACGATGGACTGAAAAAGACCGTATTGTTGTCCACTTCCTCTTATGCGGCTGTTATGAAAACTCCTTGCCCTGTATCGTTGTCGATAACCGAGGAGAAGATGACTCCCGATCGGTTCAATCGTCGGTTTGTACCGGTAGCAGTAGCTGTCGAGGGAAATTTTACTTCTCTGTTCCAGTACCGGAATCGGGAAGAAGTGGCGGGACAGCCTTTTAAAGCACAGAGCGGTTATAGTCGGGTGATCGTAGTAGCTGACGGGGAGGTGATCCGTAATCAGGTGAGAGGGGTGGGGGAAAATGCCCGGATCGTACCCTTGGGCTATGATGAGTATAGCGGACAGATGTACGGAAACCGTGATTTTATTCTCAATTGTGTCAATTGGTTGTGTGATGATGAGGGATGGATGCAGCTGAGAGGACGGAATTTGTCCTTATATCTATTGGATAAAACCCGGCTGAAAGCGGAACGTACTTCGTGGGAAATGCTGAATTTATTATTCCCTATATTTATCGTCGCTGTTGGGGGAGGAATCTTTGCCTGGGGAAGAAAATCAAGAAACCGGAAGAGGGGTTCTACCCGTTTTAACGATTTAAGATAGAAATTTCCGATGACTTCTATTCAACTTTTTTTAGTGAAAACCGTATAAAAGAACAAATGAGGTTTTTACTGGTTTTTCCCATAAAAAATATTTTTTAACTTAATAGGGGAGGGTTTGGCTTATCTTTTGATAGAAGAGAGGCGTCTTTGTGAATGAATTTAAAAAAAAGAAAATAAATCGAGAATCATGAAATTGAGATTATTTATTTTGTCGGGTTTGTGTGCTTGGATCGGTGTTTCCTGTGGAGGAAAAAAAGAAAATACCGGCCAGGAAAGTATTCGTCCGGTACGGGTGGTAAAAGTAGAATCACTGGGAGCTATGCAAAAAATGTATACCGGAGTGGTACAGGCTGAAGAATACAGTAAACTGGCATTTAAGGTTTCCGGGCCGTTGGTTGAAATGAATGTGGATGCAGGACAGAAGGTGAAGAAGGGGACAGTCATCGCTGCTGTCGATCCTTTGGATTATAATTTGCAATTCGAAGCCAATAAGGCGGCTTATGTCACCTCCAAATTGCAAATGGAACGAAATAAGAAGTTGTTGGCGATGCAGGCGATCTCTAAACAGGATTATGAAATAGCCGAAGCGAACTATGTAAAAGCCAAATCGGCCTACGAGACTTCGCAGAATACATTGGCCGATACAAAATTGAGAGCACCGTTCGACGGTTTTGTAGAACAGAAATATGTTGAAAATTATCAAAAAGTGCAGCCGGGAGAATCGATTATAAAATTGGTGAATCCGGATAAATTGGAAGTCGGTTTTATCCTTCCCGAGACTAATGTCAGGTTGACCCGTGAAAAAATGCAAGTGGCGGTCGAATTCGATACTTACAAAGGCAAATGGTTTAAGGCAGAGGTGAAAGAATTTGTGGATGCTTCTCCCGACGGGAGTGGGATACCTGTGCGACTGGCCATTACCGACAAGAGCTTTAACCGCGATGTGTATAATATTTATCCGGGTTTCTCTTGTAAAGTGATCCTGAGTATCGATAATGAGACCGGAAAAGGCTATACTGTGCCGTTAAGTGCTGTATTTAAAGATTTAAAAACTGACGAAACTTCGGTTTGGTTGTATCATACAGCCGATGAGACGGTCAAAAGACAAAAAGTCACTACCGAGCAATTGTTGGGGACAGATCGTGTTTTGGTGACCGAAGGATTGGAAGCCGACGATATTATCGTGGTTGCAGGAGTGAATTATATCGTTAATGGACAGAAAGTTGCCGTTATTGAAAATTAGAAATTAAAATTGAAACCATATTGATATGAATATAGCAAAGTATTCATTGGATAATCCGAAGGTCATCTACTTTTTTCTCTTCGTCATGTTGATCGGAGGGGTGATTTCTTTCGGTTCGCTGGGGAAAAAAGAAGATTCGCCTTTTGTGATTAAGACAGCCGTATTGATTACTCAGTATCCGGGAGCTTCTCCGAAGGAAGTGGAACAACTGATCACAGAGCCGATTGAAAGGGAGATTCAGTCTATGCGGCGTGTCTATAAGATCAAATCCGATTCATATTACGGTATGTCGAAGATCAATATCGAATTGAGTCCCGCAACTCCGCCCGAAGAAATGCCGCAAATGTGGGATGAACTCCGGCGTAAGGTATTGAATGTTCAGTCGCAATTGCCTCAAGGGGCATCCGATATTAAAGTTTCCGATGATTTTGGAGATGTTTTCGGTATCTATTTCTCTCTGACAGCCGACGAAGGATTTAGCTATCATGACCTGAGGGAATGGGGACAACGGCTGAAAACCGAGTTGGTTACGATCGAAGGTGTGCAGAAGGTGGCCCTGTTCGGAGAACAGACCGAGGTGGTCAATGTTTTTATTTCTATGTCGAAACTGGCCAATTCGGGGATCAACCTGAATTCGTTGATGCAGACCATTAAATCACAGAATTCGTTGATCAATACCGGAGAAAAGAGAGCAGGAAATATCCAGCTCAAGATTCTGGCTGAAGGAACGTACAAGAATCTGACCGATATCAAAAATCAGTTGATTTCTACCGAGACCGGGCAACAAATCCGTTTAGGAGATATTGCTGTGATTGAAAAAGGATATATGGAACCGCCCAGTACCCTGATCCGGGTAAATGGCAGGAAAGGGATCGGTATCGGAGTTTCTACGGCACCCGACTATGATGTGGTGAAGGCCGGAGAGGCTGTGCGGTTGAAGTTGGCACAACTGGAAGAACAAATGCCGGTAGGGATCGAAATGGTGACGCTGTACCCCGAGGATCAGATCGCCCGGGAGGCGAACAACGGCTTTATCCTGAATCTGATCGAGTCGGTGGTGATCGTGATTTTTATCATTCTTATCGTCATGGGAGTCCGGGCCGGTATTCTGATCGGTAGTTCGTTGATATTTTGTATCGGAGGAACACTGTTGATCATGCAGTTTATGGGAGTAGGATTGAATAGAACTTCCTTGGCTGCTTTTATTATAGCCATGGGGATGTTGGTGGATAATGCTATCGTGGTCACCGATAATGCACAAATAGCGATCAAGCGGGGAATACGCCGCCGGCAAGCCTTGATAGACGGGGCTACTACGCCTCAATGGGGATTGCTGGGGGCTACGATGATCGCCGTATTCTCTTTTCTGCCTTTATATCTGGCGCAATCTTCCGTAGCGGAAATGATCAAACCTTTGTTTATTGTGTTGGCCGTTTCTTTGTTACTTAGTTGGGTGCTGGCGTTGGCTCAGACAACTGTTTTCGGAAATTTCATTTTGAAAGAAGGTTCCGGTGAGACTGGAAAAGATCCGTACGATACTCCTTTTTACCATAAATTCGGTAAATTCCTGCGTTTGCTGATCCGCTTCAAGGGGACGACGATGTTAGTGATGGTGGGGTTATTTATGCTGGCGATGACGATTATGGGGTTGATGCCCCAGAATTTCTTCCCTAATATGGATAAACCCTATTTAAGGGCCGATTGCTTTTTACCTGAAGGATACAGTATCCGGGAGACAGAAAAAGAAATGGGAAAGATCGAAGAGTTTTTGTTACAACAGGAAGAAGTCGTGAATGTATCGGCTACATACGGAAGCTCACCACTTCGTTACTATCTGGCCAGTACTTCTTTCGGTCCGAAATCTAATTTCGGTAATTTCCTGGTCGAAGTAAAAGATAAAAAATATACGGCTCAGGTAGAAGAACGCCTGAATAAATATGTCCGTGAAAACTATCCGGATATCCTGATCCGTTCCTCTTTATTTAAGCTTTCGCCGGCAGTGGAAGCGAATATTGAATTCGGTTTTATCGGAGAGAATATCGATACGCTTACGATGTTGACGGAGAAGGCAATGAGTATCATGCACGAATGTGATATGGTTACCGATATCAAAAATAGCTGGGGAAATAAAGTACCTGTCTGGGAGCCGGCTTATTCGCAGGAACGGGGACAACGGCTGGGGATTACCCGGCAGGCAGTGGCCTATGCCCTGAAAATTGCAACCAACGGTTTGCCTTTGGGCGATTATCGGGAGAAGGATTTGTTTATGCCTATTTTGCTGAAAGAGGAAAATATCGAATCGTCGAATATCGATAATATGAAGACCTTACCTGTATTTTCCCAGTCGGGATATGCCGTCCCTTTGGCTCAGGTGGTGGACAGCTTTGCCTTCGGATATAATTACAACGTAATTAAGCGTTATAACCGCGATAAGGTGATGATGGCACAATGTGACTCCAAACGTGGAGCCAATACGATGGCAGCTTTTGCGCAGGTAAAAAAAGCGATTACCGAGGGTATGGATATCCCTCAGGGTTACCGGATGCAGGTCTTCGGGGAAAATGAAACTCAGGAAGAGTCGAATTCGGCTATGGCTGCCAATTTACCGTTGACCTTTATCCTGATGTTCATCGTGTTGTTGTTTTTGTTTAAAACTTATCGTAAACCGACGATCATTTTGTTGATGGTGCCCCTGATCTTTATCGGAGTTGTCTTCGGATTGGCTGTAACCGGGAAAATGCTCGATTTCTTTGCAATCCTGGGGGTATTGGGGTTGATCGGTATGAATATCAAGAATGCTATTGTGCTGGTAGACCAGATCGGTATTGAAGAAGAGAAAGGTACTCCCCGGCTGGAAGCTATTATCGAAGCTACAAAGTCGAGAATTGTGCCGGTAGCGATGGCTTCGGGGACGACGATACTCGGTATGCTGCCTTTGCTGTTCGATGCTATGTTCGGCGGAATGGCCGCTTGTATCATGGGAGGATTATTGGTGGCCAGTCTGTTGACTATTTTTGTTTTACCTGTTACCTATAGTTTGTTGTTCCGGGTGAAAGTGACAGATACCCCTGAGGTAAGAATGAATGAGGAATAATAAAAAGAATGGATAAAAATAAACGGAATGAAAAAAATATATTTAATCGTCGGAGCAATGCTTTGGGGTGGAATAGTTGACGCCCAGACGTTGTCGGTGGAACAATACCGGCAAAAGGTGTTGGAATATAATCAGGATATCCAAAAGTCCCAACAGGCTGTAAACGGGGCTTTATATTCCCTGAAAGGAATTAGAACGGGCTTTTTTCCGAAATTGGATATTACCGGAAACTATTCCTATCAGTTGGAGAAGGTGGAGTTCTTGCCCGGAACCGACCTGAAACACGATAATTATGGAGTAGAAGCCGGATTGGTACAGAATGTCTATTCCGGGAGCGCTGTCCGGAAACAATATGATGTAGCTAAATTGCAACATGCTATTGCTCAGTTGTCGGTAGAACATACAGTGGATAACATGATTTATGCCGCCGATGTCAGCTATTGGTCGGTGGCCGCAAACCGCAATCTGTATGAGCTTTCAGAACAATTCGTTCAGATTGTAAGGGAATTGTATGAGATTGTAAATAAACGGTTTGAAGAAGGAGCTATCAGTAAAACAGATGTATTGATGGTGCAGAATCGTTTGAAAGAAGCTGAACTACAATTGAATACGAATTCGACGAATTATAAGACAGCACTGCAATCTTTGAATATTATGATGGGAGTGGAGCCGGATGCTGCTGTAGTTTTGACCGATTCTATTCAAAAAGTGCTTTGGGTTCCTAAGCAGGAAGGGTTGAATAAGGCCCTGGAAAGAAGAGCCGACTATCAATCTGCCATTATGGGGATAGAGATGGCGAAATTGCAGACCGATATGGCCCGTTCGAAGTATTTGCCCCAATTGGCTGTCGGTATAAAAGAAAAATACGGAACGACTTTGTTGAATGTGGACGGAAAGGCTCAATGGGCGACTACGGCTTATGCACAAATCAATATACCGGTGTTCCATTGGGGAGAAATGCGGCAGAATGTGAGATTGAGCCGGACTCAGGAATGGACCAAAGAACTGGAAAGAAGCCAGCTCAAGGACCAGGTAAGTAAAGAGCTGAATAATGCCTGGGTGAATGTGATCGAAATATCCAAAAAGCTGGAGATCGTATATTCTTCTCTCGATATAGCAAAGGACAACCTGACGTTGAATACGTTTAGTTATAATGAAGGGAAACTGCCGATTATCGATGTGTTGTCGGCCCAGGTGAGCTGGTTACAGGCGTATACCAATGTGGTTTCTGTCAACTATCAATATAAAGTAGCCTTGGCCGAGTATGCCAAAGCTTTGGGGGGAACGGACCGTTGAGTCTGTCAGGAATAACGGCGCGGATACCGGAAGACGATAGCCGATAGGGCACATATCCCGATCAGCATCGGATAGTACAGGTATTGAATGATGGAAAGCGGGGAGATGGAGGCCAGACCTGCAGCGATCAGCATTTGAGCTCCATAGGGTATGATTCCCTGGATAAAACAAGAAAATGTATCTAATATGCTGGCAGATTTGCGGCAGTCGATGCCGAATCTGTCAGCTATATTTTTAGCTATAGGACCGATGGTGATGACAGCGATCGTGTTGTTGGCCGTACAAAGATTGGCCAGACAGACTAAACCGGCGATACTCAGCTCTCCGGCACGTTTGGAATTGACATGTCGGGTGAGTTTGACGATGATGTAATCGATCCCTCCGTTGTATCGGATCATTTCGAGCATACCTCCGGCCAATAAAGTGATAATGATCAATTCCCCCATGCCTGTGATACCTGCTCCCATAGCACCGAACCAGCCGAACAAATCGAAACCGGAAGAGAGTATACCGATAAGCCCGGAAGTTAATATCCCCAGAAATAATACGAGCATGACATTTATGCCGGCTAAAGCAGTTGCGAGAACGATGAGATAAGGGATAACCTTGATCCATTCGACGGCTTCGATCTGCGTGGGGGTATGGATGTGCATGCCGGCAAAGACATAATAAAAGAGCAATAGGATGGCTGCCGGCATGACAATTAAACTATTGACCTTGAATTTATCTCTCATTTCACACCCTTGAGTTTTGGTGGCTGCAATGGTAGTGTCAGAGATAAACGAAAGATTATCTCCGAAGAAGGCCCCTCCGACGACAATAGCTACCATATAGGCTAGTTCTACACCGGTTTTATCGGCGATTCCTATAGCAACAGGAGTGAGGGCTACGATCGTTCCGACGGAGGTCCCGACCGATAAAGAAATAAAACAAGCGGCGATAAAGATACCGGCCAAAAGCAGGTTGTCCGGAAGAATGTGTAAAGTCAGATTGACCGTGGCGTCTATGGCTCCCATCGCTTTGGCCGATTGGGCGAAGGCTCCCGCCAGAATAAATATCCAGATCATCAAAAGGATATTTTTATCCGAAGCACCTCCGGAGAAATGAGCAATCCTTTCACTCAGACCGAGATGACGGTTCATGGCGATAGCTGCGATGGAAGAGATCACGAAAGCGACAGTGATCGGTACTTTATAAAAATCATCGGCGATAAGAGAAGTGACCAGGTAGACTCCCAGAAATATAAATAAAGGACTTAAAGCCAGTAAAGAAGGTTGCTGCGTGTATTGCTTCATGTATTTTTATATTTTCAGCGTGCAAAGTTAACGGATTAATTGAAAAATCAATTCGAAATATCGTTATCGGAATGTGCCTGACCACTTTTGTGAGAATCCGTGTTTTTAGCAGCAATATAAAATCCCTTGCCAGGGGTCCATTCCACGCAGAAGAGCGAATTGATATCTTCGTATCCCAGTTTTTTTAATTGAGCCAGTAGCCAGGTTTCCTTTTTTCCGGCATTATCCAGTGAATTTTGCAGGATCGATCCATTATTGACAAAAAGATAAGATTCGGAAATATTTCGTTTCAGTGAAACGGTGAGCTTGCCGTTTGTCTCGAAGCGGGCATCGTCTACATCGAACATCGAGAATATACCCACTTCCCGCAACATGGTCCGGAATTGTTCCATTTCCAGACCGTTACGTTTGAATTCTTTGAGATTGATTTGTCCGTTCCTGACGATCATAACCGTATCTCCTTTGACTAAACGCCTGATCAGACTGAAACGCAGCAAGTAGCGGATAGTCATATTGACGATTGTCCAGGTTCCGAGCGCAAAGATCATATACCATACCGACAAGTCCGGATTATAAATCACGCCTCCGATCAGAGCTCCTAAAACAAATGCATTGACCGAGTCGAGGGGAGTGAGCTGGGCCATTTGTGTCTTGCCTGAGATGCGGAGAAAAAAGATCACTCCGGACATACCGATGATGATTTTGATAATAATGCTGAGGATCATAATATACCTTAATTTCATTCTGAATTAGGAGAATTACGCTTTTGCAAAAGCTTTGTTACAAATTCCCGAATTTTTAGCCGATACAGAAAGCAACCAAAAATAGATTTATTCCGTTAGTAGGTTAATAAATGAAGTTGATTAATTAAAATTTATTGGAATGAAGAAAAATATTTCAACTTGGCAGTTGGCCTTGATGACGGCAGCTGCAGTGATTAGTTTGAGAGGATTGCCGATGATGGCTCAGGAGGAGCTGACGATGTTTTTTTACATTTTCTTTGCTACTTTCCTGTTCCTGATACCGGCGGCTTTGGTCGCTGCCGAATTAGGTAGCGCTTTTGCCGACCGGGGTGGTGGAGTATATACTTGGGTGAAAGAAGCCTTTAACCGGAAAATGGGATTTACGGCGATTTTTTTGCAATGGATTCAGAATGTAGTCTGGTATCCGACAGTACTTGGATTTGCAGCCGCCTCTATCGCATATATGATCGGAAAACCCGACTTGTCGCAGAATGGCTGGTTTGTAGGGTTGTTTTCTATTGCTATGTATTGGCTGGCTACCTGGTTGACCTTTAAGGGCACCTCGATTATTTCCCGGATTACCAGCCAGGGATTTTTATTAGGAACCGTATTACCCGGAGTGGTCATTATCGTTATGGCGATTATTTGGATTGCAGGAGGTAATCCGATTGCTTTCGAACATGTCCCGGATACGGTTACTCAAGTGGTCAACGTAAATGCCGGGCATGTACATCCGCGTTTTTTCCCTCATATGACGGGGATCAGTGATATCGCTTTTTTGGCGGGTATTTTACTGTTGTTTGCCGGAGTCGAGGTACATGCCGTACATGTCCGGGAAATGAAAGAACCTCAAAAACAATTTCCTGCTGCCATGTTTTTAGCTGCCTTGATTTCTTTTGCCTTGTTCACTTTAGGCTCTCTGGCAGTAGCGATAGTTACTCCTTATGATCAGATCAACTTACAAGCCGGATTGTTCGTCAGTTTTCAGCAATTGTTCAGTCATTATCATATCGGGTGGTTGACTAATGTGATGGGATTGTTAGCGGCTTTCGGAGCTTTGGCCGGGGTTATGTCATGGATTTCCGGCCCTAGCCGTGGATTATTATGGACGGCTAACGATGGACAATTGCCTGATTTCCTGAAAAAAACCAATCGGAATGGGGTACAGACTCATATCCTTTTTATTCAGGGAGCTATTGTATCGGTTTTATCTTCCCTGTATATCATTATGGATGATGTCAGTGTGGCTTTCTTTTTGTTGAGTGCTTTGACGATCGGACTTTACCTCGTTATGTATATGATGATGTATGCTTCAGGAATAAAATTGCGGTATACTCAACCTGATCTGAAAAGAAGTTATAAAGTGCCCGGAGGTAAGATGGGCATGTGGCTGATTGCGGGAGTCGGTTTTCTGGCTGTCGCCTTTTCATTTATCGTTACCTTTTTTCCACCTTCGCAGTTGCCGGTCGGTAGTCCTGCCTTTTATACGGGGTTAGTAATTGTCGGTACGGTAGTATTTGTGGGCATTCCGATCCTTATCAGCACGGTTATGGCCAGGAGAAATCGGAAAGGACAGTAATATTTACGGTTTTACCAACCGAGCAATTTGAGGATAAGTAATGTGTATTCCTTTCCGAGTATTTCCCGTAACCGTCTGTATGCACTTTTTTTCATTGATTTGACGGTGTTGACAGAGATATGCAGAAGATCTGCGATTTCAGTATTATTGTTGCCCTCCAAACCGAGCTGGATAATTTCCCGGGTTTGCGGGGGCAATTGGCTGATGGCGAAACTGAGTAAACGGAGTGTTTCCTGATAAGTAATTTCGTGAAGACAATTTTGCTCTTCTTCCTCTTCCCGTTGTGAAATATATTTTTGTGCGATCTGGGAATGTCGCAAATGATTAAGACAAAGGTTGTGTGCAGTCGTATAAGCGAAAGATTTGGCTTTTTCGATGGCGTAAAAATTTTCTCTCTTCTCGTATAAACGGACAAAAACATTCTGAGCTATATCCTGAGCTACAGGCTCTTCTCTTACATATTTTAAGGAGAAGAGATAGACAGGTTCATAGTAAGTATTGAAAAATAATTCAAATCTTTTATTGTTTAGAAGCATTTTATTTGCCGGTCGTTTATACTGATATTCGGAAACAAAAGTAATTTTTTTTTTTCAGATGCGCACACCCACTTGTTGATTTTAAGTGTTTCAGTATAAAATACACATAGAAATGAGAGGGTTTGAAAATAGGTATGAACTTGCACATTTGATTAGCTGCCGGCTTATGGGGACTATTACTCCGGAAGAAGAGGAACGGTTTCAGAAGTGGTGGAAAGAATCGGAATCCCATGAAAAAGAATATGAGATTATATGTAAGCGTCTGATTGTTGATTTACGGAGAACGGAGCATCCGGATTTGCATAAAGCCTGGAAAGGAGTGTGGAGCAAACTTCCCCGTACGAGGAGGCTATTCTGGTCCTGGCATTCGGGGGCTGCTGTTTGTGCCGGAGTGATTTTGCTCCTGGGATTGGGGTGGATATTTCTACCGGCTGATGATTTGAATATATCTCGGTCGGGGAATGACCGGTGTGCGGGGACTGTGTTGATTCTCGGTAATGGAGAATTAATTGATTTGGGAAAGAGACAGGAAAGGGTGGTCGATGCTGGAAAGGGAACGAAAATCAGGATAGGGGAGAACGTGGTGAGTTACCAGACAGGAGAACAAGAAGAAGCTCCGATACAGGAAATGAATACGGTACGGGTCCCCCGGGGAAGTGAATACCGGCTGATACTGTCGGATGGAACGAAAGTATGGCTGAATGCTGAGTCGCAGCTGATTTATCCGGTCCGTTTCACAGGAGAAAACCGGGAAGTAATCATGAAAGGGGAGGCATGTTTTGAAGTGGCGAAAAAAGAAAAACAGCCGTTTGTCGTGAAAGTGGATGAAATAGAAGTGTTAGTGACGGGGACTTTATTCAATGTGGAGGCTTATCCCGAAACTAAAGAGGTAAAGATGACTTTGGTCGAAGGGCGGGTCGAGGTGAAGACAGAAGAGCACCGGCAACTGTTGAGCCCGGATGAACAGGCTCTTGTAGATAAGCAGGAAGGACAAATCCGGGTGAGAAAAGTGGTTGCTGAAGAGTATATCGGCTGGACCAGGGGAGAATTCCGTTTTACGCGGACGAGGCTGGAAGAGGTGATGACGAGGTTGGCACGTTGGTATGATGTAGAGGTATTTTTTGCAGTCCCGGACTTGAAGAATGCCCGTTTTACGCTGAATTTGGAACGCTATGACAATATAAATAAAATATTGTCGAAGATTGAAAAGACGGGACGCGTGCATTTCCGTATTCAGGGACAGTGTATTATTGTGGAATAATAAAAACAGCGGAGTATAGTGGCATATACCCCGCCTTTAGTTATAAAACCCTTGCTCTACCGACATAGAGCAAAAAATTGTTATAAACTCTAATTACAAAAGTATGGAAAAAAAGTCAAGAACAGGTGATTCCGTGTTCCTTAAATTACCACGGATGTTTTTAATCATGAAAACGGTATTTATCTCATTGGTGTGTACATTGAATGTACAGGCTAATGTGTTTTCCCAACACACGAAGTTCGATATTGCGATGAAAAATGTTACGGTATCGGAGGTTTTGTGTTATTTAGAAGAAATCAGCAAATACCGTTTTGTGTATGACAGCGATGCAATTGATCGCATGCAGCGGGTGGATGTAGAGATGAAGGGAACGAAGTTGGAAACAGTGTTGGAAAGTATATTCGTGAAAAGTGGTTTTTCATTTGTCATAGAGGATGGGGTGGTGATCATCCGCGAGGCTGGAAAGAAACAGATAACGGCTGGAATACTCCCGCAATCCCGGAAAATTACCGGTCGGGTAAGGGATCATGGAGGCAATCCTTTGCCTGGAGTGACCGTGGTTTTAAAAGGTACCTCTGTCGGAGTAGTGACGGATGTGGACGGTCACTTTAAAATGGATCTGCCAGCCGATCATGAAACTGTGCTGGTGTTTTCATTTGTCGGGATGAAAACTCAGGAAGTGTACTATAAAGGGGAAAAAGAATTGAATGTAGTGATGGAAGAAGATGTGAAGCAAATGGACGAGGTAGTTGTGACCGGAATCTTCTCTAAATCGAAAGAAAGCTATACTGGTGCTGTGTCGGTGATTACGGAAAAGGAATTGAAAAGTTTCGGTAACCGGAATATCCTGACAACGCTTCGGAATATCGATCCTTCTTTCAATATCCTGGAAAGTAACGAATGGGGTTCTAACCCGAACCGTCTGCCGGAAGTGCAGATCCGCGGAGCAGCCAACATGCCGGACGTCGACCAGCTACAAAGCGATACGAAGGCGGAACTGAACACTCCTTTGATCATCATGGACGGTTTTGAAATCACTTTGGAACGGATGATGGACCTGGACGACAGTGAGGTGGAGACGATCACCCTGCTGAAAGACGCTTCGGCAACCGCCATATACGGTAGCCGTGGTGCGAACGGAGTGATTGTCATTACAACGAAAGAGCCGGAACCCGGAAAGTTGCGGTTTTCCTATACGGGAAGTTTAAATCTTGAAGTGCCGGATTTGAGCGATTATGATGTGCTGAATGCCAGGGAAAAGCTGGATCTGGAACTCCGGTCCGGATATTATGACAATGTAAGGGCTGAAAAAGAAGTGGCTTTGAAGCAAAAATACAATGAAATTCTGCAACAGGTGGAGCGGGGAGTGAATACCTACTGGCTGTCGAAGCCTCTGCGTGTCGGCATTGGGCATCGTCACAACATCAAACTGGAGGGAGGTGACCCGAGTTTCCGCTATTCGGCAACTGCCCAGTATAACGATGTGGCAGGGGTGATGAAAGAGTCTTTCCGCCGGACCTTCAACGGAGGGATCAATCTCTCCTACAAGACTTCCGAACTGATATTCAGAAATCAGCTGACGATCAGTTTGAACAAGGCCCAGGAGTCGCCTTACGGGACTTTTGATGAGTATGTAAAACTGAATCCTTATTGGACGGCAACAGATGAAAACGGCAACATAAAACGTTTTTTCGACGAAGATTACGAGTATTGGGGAGGAAGTTATCCGGCCAATCCGTTGTACAACGCTACTTTGAATACAAAAGAAACGAGCGATTATACCAATATCACCAATAACTTTTCAATGGAATGGAAACCGATACAGGAATTTACTTTGCGAGGCACATTCGGTATCTATACCCAAACAAGCAATACAGACAACTACCTGCCGCCGGAGCACACTTCATTTGCCGATTACACGGATGAGAACTATTTCAGACGCGGTTCTTACGATTATAGTACGAACAAATCTTCGCGTTACAATTTTTCATTAACGGCCAACTATTCGAAAGTGTTTGCGGAAAAGCACATGGTTTATGCGGGTTTGAATATGGATTTGGAGGATCAGAGATCACGGGGTTATAGTTTTTCTGTGGAAGGATTCCCGAGCGGATCGCTTGATTTTCTGTCGGTAGCCATGCAATATAAGGAAAACGGTAAGCCGGGTGGCAGCGAATCCAAGAGTCGGCGTGTCGGTTTTGTCGGCAATGCCAGCTATTCTTTCGAGGACCGCTATTTCGTGGATGCTTCGTTCCGGACGGATGGTTCTTCCCTGTACGGCTCCGACAGACGTTTCGCTCCTTTCTGGTCTGCAGGTATTGGATGGAACATCCACCGGGAAGGTTTCATGAGCGATGTTGACTGGATAAACCGGTTGAAAATAAGGGCTTCTGTCGGAGAAACCGGTTCGAATAACTTCAGTTCTTACGAAGCGATGGCTACTTATGCCTATTCTTTAAGCGATCGTTATTACAACTGGATGGGAGCGAATATGAAGGCTCTGGCCAATCCTGATCTGGAATGGCAGAAAACCATGAAATACAATGCCGGTATCGAAGTGAATATGCTCAACAATCGCCTGAGCATGATCTGCGACCTGTATCTTGAACGGACGAATGGACTGATGTCTTCCTTGGAACTGCCTCCTTCTAATGGATTTTCCAGCTATAAGGCCAACATCGGGAAATTGGAAAACAAAGGATTTGAGTTGAAAGTGACGGGTTACCTGCTGCGCGATACGGAACGAGAACTGATCTGGTCGGTAACGGGTTCTTTGGTGCGGAACAAAGACAAGATCATTGAACTTTCGGAGGCGATGAAAGAGGCCAATGCTACCTTACTGGAAACAGGAGGAGCCACGCCTAACAAGATATGGCAGGAGGGAGACTCGCAGAATGCCATCTATGCTGTTCGTTCACTTGGCATAGACCCCAGCAACGGCCGGGAACTTTTCCTGAAAAAGAACGGGGAAGTCACCTATACATGGGACGCCAACGACCGGGTATTTTGCGGAGTGGATCAGCCGGATTATCGGGGAAATATCAATACGATGTTCATGTGGAAGGATTTGTCGGTCAATCTGTCATTCGGTTATGAGTGGGGCGGTCAGCAGTACAATTCGACCTTGATTAGCCGTGTGGAAAATGCCGACAAGAAATACAACGTAGACCGGCGGGTGTACGAAGACCGCTGGAAAGAACCCGGTGACCGGACTTTCTTCAAAGGAATCAACGAGACTACCGCCACCCAGGCCACGTCGAGATTCGTACAGGATGAAGCGACGTTTACCTGCCAGAACCTGAATGTCACATACGACCTGAAAGGGAACAAATGGCTTAAACGCAATTTAGGAATCCAGACCCTTACGCTGAAAGGAGACATTGCCGATCTGTTCCGGATTTCAACCATCAAACAGGAACGCGGGACTTCCTACCCGTTTTCCCGACAGTTTTCTTTTACGCTAAGTGCCATGTTCTAACCGATAAAAACAAACAGAGATGAAAATCAGATTTTATATATTGACCTGCCTGCTGTTCGGCGGCCTTGTTTCGTGCAACGATTGGCTGGATGTAAAGCCGGAGACCGAGATGACATTAGAGGAAATGTATGCCGACCAACAGGGATTTCAGGATGCCCTCACCGGTGCCTACCTGGAGCTGAAAAATTCGAGTGCCTATGGAACGGAACTGATGTATGGCACGATAGAATATCTGGCCCAGCATTGGGACTATACGGCTGAAAGTATTCAGGAAAAGATTTCGCAGTTCAATTACATCGATGATAATGTGCAGAACCGTTTCACATTGATTTATACCCAACTTTACAAAATCATCCTTTCGGTCAATGCGATTCTGGAACAGATCGACGCCAAACAGGATGTTTTCGAACCGGGGATGTACGAGATCATCAAAGGTGAATGTCTGGCGATGCGGGCTTATTGCCACTTCGATCTGCTGCGTCTGTTCGGTCCTATGCCGACCCGGACCACTGCCAGCAAAATTCTCCCGTATGTCACTAAGGTAGGCATCGAATACAATACCCACCACAGCTATCAGGAATTTACGGAACTATTGGAAAACGATCTGACCGATGCCGGGAAATTGCTGTACCCATTCGACCCGGTCATTCCGGCCGGAGAGGACAGAGAAGAATTGAATTTGTCGCTTTCGGCAGAGAACTTCCTGACAGCCCGCCAGATCCGCTTCAACTACTATGCTGTCAAGGCAATGGAAGCCCGTTTCTATCTTTGGCTGGGAGGAGATGACAACAAAGCCAAAGCCTATGACTGTGCAACCGAAGTGATCGAAGCACAGGACAGTGAGGGAAAAACAGTTTTCACTTTGGGCTCGACGGACAATATCGCCAAAGAGGACTACTCCTTTTCTACCGAACACATCCTGGCCATTTACGACTATAACCTCAAGGATAATGCCGACAATACCTTTACGACCGAAACTTCCTACTCGAAAGCCAGAAACGTTCTTTCGCCGGATTTATTTCCGTCGGGAACGACCGATATCCGATTCATATCATTGTGGAAAGAATACACTGCAGGTAATGGGAGCGTTGCCAATTCCACCGTGAAATTCATACAAAAGGAAGGCAGTGAAATCAATCAGCTCCCGTTGATTCGTCTGGTCGAGATGTATTTCATCGCTATGGAATGCGGCACACTGAGCGAGGCCAACCGATTATACGAGGAGTTTTGTCTCTCCCGGGATATTGAGTTGGTAACCCTGCAAGACGAAGCCCGGCTGGAAGAAACATTAATCAAGGAGTACAACAAGGAGTTCTATGCCGAAGGTCAGGCATTCTACGCATTCAAGCGGCTGGCGGTGGAAGATATCCTTTGGGCGGAATTCCCGGGAAACGAGGAAAGTTATGTCGTACCCCTGCCTTTGACTGAAATTAATTATGGAAACTAAACATCAGGAAACATGAAAAGAATTATTTATACAGCCATATTCCTGTCAGCAAGCTGGCTGACAGGTTGCCAGGAGGCGGAATATCTGTTGTTCAACGACATTGCCCGCGTACAGATGGACGAAGAGGATGAAATCCGCACCAGTTTTTACTATACGGATGCTTCAATCAATCGCGATACGGTTTATCTGACAGTCAATACAATCGGCGATCCGGAAGACCGGGTGCGTCATATTGCTATGGAACAGATCAGCGAATACGACGTTGAATACAAGTATGACGAAAAAGGTAATCTCATCGACTCCGTTCTGACGGAAAAGCCCAATAAAGCAGTGCCGGGCGTGCATTATGTGCCGATGGATGATCCGGAAATGCTTCCCCTGTTGGTCATCCAGCCCAATGCCGTAACAGCGGAGATACCGGTCATCCTGCTTCGGGACACCACCTTGCAAAAAGACGAATACCGCTTGTGCCTCCGGTTGAAAGTTACCGAAGACTTCCTGCTGGGAGAAAACACGGAACTGTCAGGGACGATTATCTTCTCGGACAGACTCAGTAAACCTGGTTTCTGGAACAGTTCGGTGGAGCGTTATTATTTTGGTACTTACAGTACCCGGAAGCATGAGTTTATGATCGAAGTGATGCAAACGGAAATCGACGATGCCTGGTGGAACAGGTTGGCTGCAGACTACGGTGAATTATCCTATACGAAAGACAAGTTGAGAGATGCTTTGGACGCTTATAACAGCGACCCCGGCAACATAGCCCAAGGGCTGGCCCCGATGCGGGAAGATCCGGACAATCCGAACAGTGCGTTAGTGACATTTCCTAATTAAATCCTTAATACGTTAAATGATGAAACAGTTATACATTATCGGTTTTTTGCTGTTCTTTTCCGGTCTTTGCGGCTGTTATGAGGACAAAGGCAACTATGATTACACGGAGACTTTCGAAATCACCATCGACAGTCTGAAAGAGAGCTATACGCTGTATGCTTTGGTCGATACGCTGCGTATTTCGCCGGAAGTGAGTCCGGTCAATGCCGAATATGATTTTCACTGGTGTGTATACCAGACTAATGTGCAGGGCTATGCGCCGAAACTGGATACTATTGCCACGACCCGGGAACTGGTCTACCCGATGACATTGGATCCCGGCTCGTATCAGATTGTCTGCATGGCGACGGAACGGGGTACGGGCATTACCCGGATCGAGGAAAGGCCGCTGACTGTTACAACAGCTTTGGCTGAAGGTTGGTATGTACTTCGGGAGAAAGACGGTTATACGGATCTCGATTTGTTTTCTACAGAGAAAGGGAAGATAGAAAGCATCATCGCTTCGAACAATGACGGACGGAATCTGCAGGGAGAGGCCCGTGCCATCGAATTTTCATACAACTACAAAGCATGGGACGAAGTCAACGAACGCTATGTCAATACGAACAGCATTTTTGCCCTGTCTAAAGAGGATGCCATCGTGATCAGAACATCGAACGGAAAAATCATCCGTGACATCGAAGATCTGTTTTACGAACGTCCGACCGTTGCCAACTTCCAGAATGTTTGTTCGCAGAGCTCCGAGCTGTACCTGATAAACGACGGCAAAGGGCATTACATCTACAACATGAGCTCCAACAGCGGGCGGTTTGGTGCAGCTCTGCCCGGTGACTACGATTTGTATCCGGGTTGGACATATGGTGTCCGCCAGCCGCTTTGCTTCGACAAAGTGTCAAGCTCGTTCGTCGCGCTAAATGCTATGAGCAGTAAAGTCGTAAACTTCAACGAAAAAGGTGCGGTCGATTCAGTCGCTTATCCCAAGGTCAACAACCTGAATGCCGACCTGCTGTATATTGGTCCCGGCATTTATCCTTCCGGTTGGGCTCTCCTGAAAAAAAGACAGACAGATACCTGTCTGATGTACAGCCTGGAAGTCAACAATGCCTATACCCCATACAACAATCCGGCCAAAAAATGCGACACCCTGATCGACGATGGTACCAAAGGTTTGTTGCAGGCTGACTTTTGGGCCAGTAGCCAGAACAACAATATCATCTACTTCTCGAAGGAACATGAAATCCGGTCCTGCAACATCGATGCCAACTATGTGGAAAAGAATCAAAGAACGCTTCCATCGGGGGAGACGGTCACTTACATGCGTCATCTCAAGACTTCCGATGGGAAAGTCAACAAACTGGCGGTAGCGACTTTTGATGGTAGCCGGTATAAGGTCTACCTGTACGATATTCAAGCAGGTAACTTACGGAATGACCCTGAAATTTTAGAAGGGGAAGGAAGGGTCGGTGCTATGATTTATATCAATGGAATGACAAAAACAACGCTTTATTAATCCATATTCTATGAAAAATTATCTGTTTATATTGCTTCTGTGCCTGGCTTTACCCGGCTGTGCACAGGAATATTCAACCATCAAAGGGTTTGTGAAAGGGGCCGGACTGAAAGAAGTCACTTTGTACAAGACAGTTGACGGCAGTCCGCAGGTTTATGCCACCTCCCGGGTCGGTGCGGACGGTAGCTACGGCTTTTTGCTGAATCCGGAACCAGGCTTTTATTCTATCGGCGAGGAACGCCTGAATTTTCCTGTCTATCTGAAAGGAGGCGAGGAGGTCAATATTGACCTGTTAGAAACAAGGGCCGGATTGAACGGCAAGAACACAAAAGAGAACAAAGCCTTGTACCTGTGGGCAGATTATGCTGCCGACATCCGGCTGAAATCCGTATTTTTCGAACGTACCCTGAGCAATTACGAGGATTTCTTTCCGGAATTCGAGGCTTACGTTGCAGGTCTGGATGAACTGAAAAACCGGCTGAAAAGCGGGAATAAGGCTTTCGACGCCCTGTTGGCGGAATACGTAAATTATGCCACCGACTACTATGCAGTCATTTTCCTCTATACGCCCCGGACCAAACATCCGGAAAAGTCGATGCGTCCGGACTACTACCGGCACATCGTGTCGGAGGATAAATTTACGGACGACGGAGTGTTGCAATTCCCCGATGGAGTGCGGATGCTCAGCAGCTACGTGTCCTTCGCGCAAGAAGAAAACGACCTGAAATACGGTGATGCCCAATATACGGAAAACAGTCTTTCTTATTTGCCGGATAACCGGTTGAAAGGGGAGTATCTGATCAGTTCCGTGTTCCGCAATTTCAAGTCCTATGGCCAGTATCTGAGTGCCATGGAACAATACGGTAAATATCTGGTCACACCCTCGCTGAAAGAGCGGGCGGAAGCAGTCGGTACCAAACTGTACGACACCAAACCCGGCGGTCGGGCTGCCGACTTTACCTATCCGGATACCGGGGGGAAAATGGTATCGCTGTCGGATTTCAAGGGTAAAGTCGTATTGGTCGACGTATGGGCCACGTGGTGCGGTCCATGCCGTCAACAGATCCCTTATCTGAAGAAACTGGAGGAAGAACTGCATGGCGAGGATATTGTTTTCCTTGGAGTGTCTGTAGATGAGAGCAAGGACAAACAAAAATGGCTGGATTTTATCGAAAAGGAAGACTTGAAGGGGGTACAACTACTGGCTGGCGGCTGGAGCAAGATCACAAAAGATTATAAGATCAATGGTATCCCACGTTTTATGGTCTTCGATAAACAGGGGAATATCGTGTCGGTGGATGCTCCGCGGCCTTCTTCGCCGGAATTGAAGAGGATGCTGGAAACTGAACTGAAAAAATAGCAGACGAAAGATATGATACGGAAAAGCATTTTATGGGTTGCCATGTTCTTTGCGGCTTGTACTGAGGTATGGGCTGAAGCGGGCACAATTGTGGTCAGAGGGGCTGAAAAAGCCGTTGTGTATAACAGTCTGCGGGGACGGGGACGTGCCTCTTTCCAGGCCGAAGTAAAAGGCAAGGGACTAGTGGTCAATGTGCCGGAGGAGGAGTGCCGGGATTTGCTTTGGCTGATTGCTGACGGACGGAGTTCATGGATCCGGTTGCAACCGGGAGAAACCGTTTCGGTGAATGTCAGCGCGGAACATTGGAAATTCTCCGGTGACGAGAAGAAAACGAATTCCTATCTGTATGACTGGACACAAAAGTTCTGGTTGGAAAAACCGAATTATCTGACGGGTACCGTTGAGATGATGTTTTCCGAAATTCCCCGAGAACAGAAGGTATGGCCGGAGCCTTCCGGGCTGTACCGGCCGGAATATCGGAAATGGACGGAATCCTGGGAACGCCGGGCGTATGATCAGTTGACGACTGCAAAATTGCGGGATGAGGCTTTTGTTGCGGAACAGCGCGAACGAATCCATTACAACTGGCTTGAACTGCAATGTCTGAATTTCCAGATGGCACAGATGCAGGTGGAGATTCCCGGAGAGACGCTGGAGTTCGTGCGGAACGAACGGTTTGAACATCCGGGATTCATGGATTATCCCGGACGCGATAATGTGTTACGCATTTATTTTGACATAGCAGACAAGCTGCATCTGTTCGACTACACGTCGATCGATTTCCTGCGCAGGCGGGCCGGGCGAATTGCCAATCCTTCATTGCGCGAATTGTACGTGCTCAACACCCTGCAAAGTGATTTCGACTACGGATATCTCTATCAGGGTGAAGCCATTCTTGAATCCGTACGGGATTTGGTTGTGTCGGAAAAAGGAAAGAAGATTTGGGAAAAATGTCTGGAGCAATACCGGGCCTGGCAGGCGGATTCTCAAAAACCGGAAGGGAAAGCCGTTGCCTATTTCAATTTCGGAGACATTGACGGCAAGCAGGTCAATCCCTCGATGTTCAAGGGAAAATACCTGCTGATAGATGTATGGGCCACCTGGTGCGGTCCCTGTAAGGCACAAATACCTTATCTCAAACAGCTGATACGGGAACTGGAGGGACGGGATATCGCTTTCCTGTCCATCTCGGCCGACAAGCCGGAAGCCAGGGAAACCTGGAAGAAGATGCTGGAAGAATCAGGATTGGAGGAACATGGCGTGATGGCTCCTGATGCGTTCAACCACAAGTTCTTCGAACGTTACGGCATAAGAAGCATTCCACGCTTCCTGTTAGTTGATCCGCAGGGTAACGTTGTGATCAGTAAGGCGCGTCGTCCTTCCGATCCGGTGCTTAAGCAACAGCTGACGGAATTGTTGGATGCCTATGATGCCAGCAAGACGGTTATCTCCGGACGCATAAAGGATGCAGAAAGCTGGATGAGTCTTTCCAAACCGGGAGGCTGGACCGTCCCAATGGCATCGGCTGCTGTTACGGACCATGCCTTTACGATGCCGGCCTGGATAGAAACGTCGGCATATTATGCTCTGAGCCACGGCATGACATACTATTACTTGTGGCTTACGCCTGGAGCACGGGTCGGATATGATGAGCAGGTGCCGTCCCGTTTTTCCGGGGACCATGCCGATATGAACAACCTGATGGCAGTACTGATTGAAAAATATGCCAGGACTTTTATTCCCTCCCGTAACGAGGTATTCGACCGCTCCCGCGGACAACGGTTGAGAAAACAGTACGACGAAATTGCCCGGACAATCGGACTGTCGGCATTGTCACCGGACGAAAAGGCTTTGTGCGTGGGCTACTGGCAGGGCGATTTCCTGCAAAAGATGTACGGCAGCATCATTTCGGCCAAAGTATTCGGCAAAGCGCACAAACGGCCGGATGTCAGGAAAGGCTATTCCGATGCTATCCTGGATCTCGATCTGCTGCCGGAACTCGTCCATCATCCCCAATGGTTCGATCTGCTGCAGGAGTGGCTGTATGCCAAACTGGATGCCGGACAAATCCGGATACAAAACGAGAGGTCATGGCTGGCGGATCTGGCCCACGGTATCGATAACGAGGAATTACGCGAATCCTATGTTATGGAAGCGATATACTGGGACGTTCTGCGCGGTTATCTGTACGATATTGAAAACCGGATTGCAAATATCCGTTCCTTGGTGAAAAAGGCGGAAAACCTGGAAACACTGAACGAAACGCCGGTCCGTATCGCAGAAGCCCGCAAGTCGTTTGCGGATGCGATGCCGGGAACCGACCTGAGTCACTACACATTCGAAGATGCCCAGGGGAAAACCGTTTCATTGGCGGATTTCAAAGGTAAATATGTCTTTATAGATATGTGGTCCACCGGCTGCAATCCCTGTATTGGCGAGATTCCCTATATCCGGGATTTAGAAAAACGCTTGTCCGGTAAACCGATCGTATGGGTATCCATCTCGCTGGATCTGAATAAAAAGGTATGGCTGGATTTCCTGCAGAAAAACAACATGAGCGGCATACAGCTGATCTGCGATAAGGGATTCAAACATCCTTTCATCAAACAGATCGGACTGAGCGGTATTCCGCAATTCCTGTTACTGGACAAGGAAGGAAAAGTAATTGATGCCAACACCCTGCGCCCTTCCAATCCGGTGATGGGAAAATTGTTGGAATTTATCCTGAACAGGTCCGAATGATCTGGGGATAATGACCTCTATACCGTGAAGAAGTGCAGTCCTGCAGGGCAGCACTTCTTCGTTTAAAATCTTTATTAAAATGCAAACTTATGAACTTAAACCATATTCAGACTGTAGCAAAGTATGAATCCAAGATTTTTGCGAAGTTGGCTCTTCTGGATTATGGCCGTTTTGTCGCTTGCCGGGATATCGGCCGTTTTACTGACTTATTTTTTCACTTATGGATCTTTGGAACGGACGGCATTGGCCTCGCATGTCCCGTGGCTTGGAAATTATCTCTATGCCATCATACAGGCGGTCATCGTGATTTTTCTGTCGGGCAACTTTCTCCAAAGTGACCGGAAACTGGACACTACCGGCGTGATTTGGGTGCGTCCGGTTACGAACTCCGCATACATTGCCGGAAAAGTGTGGGGCACGATGAAAGTGTTTTTCGTACTTAATATCGTCACATTGCTGTTGGTCGCCTATCTCCATATAGCGGTCGTCCGTTCACCCTTCATGCTCTATCCTTACGTGTTGTATCTTTTTGTCATCAGTCTGCCTTCTCTGATTTTCATGCTGGGACTGCCCTGCTTTGTCATGAGTTTTGTGAGAAGCCGGGCTCTCGGTTATATCCTGCTGCTCGGTTTGACAGCCTTGCTGTTCTATTATGCCAAAGACTTGGGATACGGCGTATTGGACCTGTTTGCATCGGTTATTCCGGCAACGCTTTCGGATATTACGGGCCATGCGGATTTGCCGTTGTTCCTGCTCCAGCGGCTGACTTTCTGTCTCGCGGGCATCGGTTTTAGTATTCATACAGGAAAGAGGCTACCGGCATGAGCTTAGTTTTCAGAAGGATATCAATATAGAGCAAAGATCGGGAACAGGACAGATTCCCGCTCTGACTGAACCGGGAAAGATCGAAGCTTTGGTCCTTGCTATATATACAAATATTTCATTCCTAGCGGCCAACTCAAAGGAATGAAACCGACTTATATTACTCCCATGTTCAAACAGTACACCCGCCAGATCCGGTCGGAAAGGTATCCCGTATTGAATATGATTTTCGGCAAAATATTAGAAACCGGCGATATAGGCATTCCCGTGTCCCGAGATTGGTGTATCAACGACCAACAGCGGGCAAATGAGTATCTGAGCAGCCACAGTCTGGAAACTGCCCTTAACGATCCCTGCCTGAAACGGGAAGTGCTGCTGCTCAAGGCAAACGGACTGAAAAGCTATATCGGTACGCAAATACCGGAAGAAGATTTCCGGACCTTTGTGAACGATTTTGCCGTGAAGTACCGTTTTCGTAACATCCCTTTTGAAAGATCTAAACAAGAGTTGTCGGAAAAGTTTCCGATTTCGCTCGACAGTTTCCTTGAAAATTGGTATCATTGTGACAGGATGCCGCACTTGATTTTCAAGGACGGCACCCTGTTCAAAATGACCGGCTGCGAGGAAGAAAAGTATCAGATGCGCTTGAAAATCTATAATCCTTCGGAAGTTCATGCGTTTATTTCAGTGACGTTGTACGACTACGGAAAAAAGAATGATAAGAATTATTACAATTACCTTATTCCTGCTGGAGAAGCCAGGGAACTGAAATTCATCACTTACGGGAAATTCGCTTCGGTATGGATTAAAGGAATCATGGAAAATATTCCTTCCGGATACTATTTCAGCCAATCCACCTCGCAAGTTGTTCAGGAAACGGAGGACGGTTCCGAAGGTATTTTCCCTATCGATCCGGAATTGCCTGCCTCCGAACCGGGTGTCATCATCGTAGACAATGAAGATCAGGAATTCCGGACTGTAGATGAGGAAAAGAAACAGCGGCTGAAAGATATCTTCCGGGAAGAGGCCGACGGGAAATATCAGGTCATTAACCGGTTTCAGCCGCATGAACGGTGGACGCTTACGGCCTCTGAAAGTTCCTGTGGCGAAATCGTCCGGTCGTCCGTATACAAGAAAAGCGGAAACGGCAAAGCCTATGCAGAATGGAAGGCCCGTATCTCCGGGAAGGGGTATTATGAAATTGCTGTCTGGAGCACAAGATTGGGCAGTATGGGAGCGGGTTCTTTCACTATATTGAAAGGCGGTACCGTCAAAGAAGAGTCCAGAGAAGAGGACCGTACCTGTGTGGTATCCTATGGGGAAGAATAGGAGACATTCACCATCGACCTGGCTCAGGAGGAGAAGGGATGGATTGTGCTGGGTGACTTCCTGCTGCCGCAGGACGAGACGACCGTTACCATGACGGACCGGAGCAATAGCCTGTATGTTGCTGCAGATGCCGTAAAGTTTACAAAATTGAAATCTTCAAATTGATATCATGAATATTAAAATAAACAATCTGATAAAAATATATCCGGATGGGTACAGAGCGTTGAACGGTTTGAATCTGGAGATCAAGCCGGGCATGTTCGGTCTGCTGGGGCCCAACGGAGCTGTAAAACGACACTCATGCGAATCATGACCCTGTTGCAGTCTTCTTCCTCGGGATCAATCCTGTTCGATGACTGTGACATTTTGCACCACCGGAAAGAAATACGCTCTGTATTGGGCTATTTACCGCAGGATTTTCGCTTTTTCGAGAAGTTGAAGACATGGGAATTTCTGGATTACGGAGCCGGTCTCGCCGGAATCCGGGGAAAGCGGAAACGGGCGGAGGTAGTGGACGAACTACTGCGGAAGGTAGGGCTGTACGAGGTTCGTGACCGCTGGGCCAACCGACTGTCGGGCGGAATGAAGCGGCGTTTGGGTATCGCTCAGGCCATCGTGGGCAACCCGAAAATTATTATCGTGGATGAACCGACAACGGGACTGGAAAACAGGACTTTTAATTGTAATGATAGTGGCCTTGTCTGCATGGTCTTGGGGGATAGCCTGCGGACAGGAAAACGGAGAAGAAATTCCGCTGAAGTACGGGGCTACGCGATGAAGGGTAAGGTCTATCCAGGAGAGGCAGAATGGCTGGAATCCTGGGCAAAGGTACCTTCGGATGAATGGCTGGAACTGATGAAACAATGGAATCCGGAAAAGTTTGATGCGAAGGAATGGGTGAGAAGGTTTAAGGCTGCCGGATTCAGGTACATCAAGATCACGACAAAACAACACGAAGGCTTTTGCCTGTGGCCGAGCGAATATAGTCCATACAACGTAGCCCGTACGCCTTATGGGAAGGATATCCTGGTCGAATTGGTGCAAGCCTGCGGGGAGGAGGGAATGGATATTCATTTCTATTTTTCGGTCATGGACTGGAGTCATCCCGACTGGCGGTATGACATCGGAAGTCGGGAGGACAGCATCGCTTTCCGCCGTTTTCTCGCTTTCATGGACAATCAGTTGAAAGAACTGGCTACCCGCTATCCAAGCGTAAAGGACTTTTGGTTCGACGGGACATGGGACAGCAGCATAAAGAAAAATGCCTGGTGGACGGTATATGCCGAGCAGATGCTGAAAGAGCTGGTCCCGGGGGTGACGGTAAATAGCAGACTGCGGTCGGACGAGTATGGCAAACGGCATTTCGACAGTAACGGTCACCTGATGGGCGGCTATGAATCGGGCTATGAAAGACGGTTGCCCGATGCGGTAAAGGATCTACAGGTTCCCCGGAGGGACTGGGAAGTGTGTATGACTATACCGGAAAATCAGTGGGGCTATCACAAAGACTGGTCGCTGAGCTATGTGAAAAAAACTGTAGAGAGTATCGGGTACATCGTACATGCCGTATCCATGGGGAAAATATGGCTGTGAATTTTGGGCCGCAGGCCGACGGCGACTTCCGTCCTGAAGAGAAAATGCTCCTGCGGGAACTGGGAGAGTGGACCGAGAAATACGGCAAATGTATTCAAGGATAAACAGAAATGGCTGGACTTCATTAAAACGGAGGGACTGAAAGGAGGGGCAGTTATTGGCCGGCGGTTGGAGCAAGATTACCAAAGATTACGGGAATCCCGCAGTTTATGGTTTTTGACAAAAAAGGAAATATCGTGTCGGTGGATGTTCCCCGTCCTTCTTCCCCGGAATTGAAAAAGATGCTGGAAAATGAAGAATCGCGATTAAAACAGATAACGTAAAAAGTGCTTTATTGTTGATGGTATTCCTGACGGCCTGTACCGGTGTATGGGCCGACACAGTGACCATTCTGATAAAGGAGGGAAGCGGTCGTATATAACAGGCTGCGGGGACGCGGACGAACTTGTTTTCATGGGCCAACCGATTGTCAGGCGGAATGAAACGGTGCTTAGGAATTGTTCAGACTGTTGTGGGGAAACTGATGGATGTCCGGGCGTGATAATTTGCAAATTTTGTATCACTTTTACTCTCTTTTACAGGTACTATTTAAGTGAATTTACACTATATTTGCTCCGGAATGGATTTGATCGCTGCTGTAAATAAGAAAGATTACAAATTATTCGGGGCATTTTTCAAAGAAAATTTCCCCTTTCTTGTCATGTTTGCAGATAAGTATGTCAATGATATGGATATGGCTGCGGATATTGCTCAGGAGGCTTTTATCCAATTATGGCGCTTTAAAGGGGAATTCGTATCGCCAGAGAAGGTAAAGGGGTTTTTGTATACGACGGCCCGGAATCTGGCACTGAATCACATTAAACACAATCAGATTGTAGACGAACATTTAAGACTACAGGAGAAAGATTCTGTACTCTTTTTCCGGAACCAGATTATTGAAGAAGAAACTTATCAGCTTGTCCATAAAGCAGTTGAACAGCTGCCCAAGCAATCTTGTAAAATAATACAATTAAGCCTGCAAGGGTATTCGAATCAGGAGATTGCAGATCAATTGAATATATCCATCAATTCTGTCCGTACCCTGAAACAAAGTGCTTATAAAAAGTTAAGAGGCATTCTGAAAGAGCATTTCTATTTGTTACCTCTAATGTTAAAAATGAATTTTTTTTAACCTCCATTCGTCTTTTTTTTCTTTTCAGTTGTTATTAGACTTGAAAAATGTTCGATTAAATTAGTTGAAAGTTTATAAAGTTCGATTCTTTTTGCGGGAATCCGCAAAAAGAATAATTGCCAGATGATAATTGACAATTGACAATTGTCTGGAAGCTTTGCTTCCATTAGAAAATAATAAGAAAAGAAAAATGAAAAAGAGAACGAAGAATAGAATCATTGATTATCAAACAAATAAAGAAGAAACCACCGGTTTGGAAATATGTGGTCAATTGTCATGCGACAATTGTCAATTAACTAAGTGCCCTCAGGGGGCAATAGCTTTTTAAACTTTACGAACCTTTTTATGGTGAATATCGCAGCATATCGGCGCATATATGAATTGATTGCCAGGCAGATCAGCTTCGGTTTAAATCCTGCTGAAGAAGAAGAATTGGAATGTTGGCTGAAAGAATCGGAAGAAAACAGGCTTTTGCATTCCCGGCTTACTGATCCTCATTACCTTATCCGGCAGGAAGAGAAGAGGAATTCGGTTGATGTGGAAAAACATTGGCGAATAGTTCGTAATCGTTTGACTGAGAGTAAAAGCAATAAGGGCTTATCCGGTCGGTATTGGAAATATGCAGCAATTATCATGTTGTTATTGGGAGGAGGAGTGTTGGGATGGTTTATGCAGCGGGAAGAAAATGTTCCTGTTGATGTGACGCAACAAATTCATCCCGGTATTTCAAAGGCCCGTCTGGTATTGGCCGATGGGAAAACTGTCGAGTTGGAGAAAAGAAATGGAGATACCCAATTGATCGATTGTGACGGTATGCTTATCAGTAACGATTCTTGCGGTTTGAAATACAACGGCCAAATAGAAATGCCGGTAGCAGACTGGCATACCCTGGAAGTTTCTAAAGGGGGAGAATATATAATGACTTTGCAGGACGGAACGGTTGTTTGGTTGAATTCAGAAACGAAAATGAGGTATCCGGTACAGTTTTCCGGACAGAACCGGGAAGTTTGGCTGGAGGGAGAAGCTTATTTTAAGGTAGCGAAAAATGAGAAACAGCCTTTTGTAGTAAAGACTGAAAATATGGATGTGAGGGTATTGGGTACCGAGTTTAATTTAAAGGCTTATGCCGATGAAAAATGGGTACAGGCTACTTTGGTACGGGGAGAAGTGGCTGTATTTACGGGGATGGATAAGTCTGTCCGGAATACGTTGAAGCCTGAACAACAGGCTGAGTGGGATATCGAAAAAGGAAAACTGGACGTGAAAACAGTAGAGCTCGATCTTTATATTGCGTGGAAAAACGGACAGTTTGTGTTTCGTGGACAACGTCTGACAGAGATCATGACTGTTTTAGAAAGATGGTATGATTTCGAGGTTTGTTATCAGGCGGATTGGATCAAAGAAGTTGAATTTGCGGGTAAATTGAATCGTAGTGCTTCTATCGAACCGATATTGGATGTCATTCGCTCGACTCATAAAATAAATGTAAATACAAGAGGTAAAACAATTGTATTTAGTGCAAAACAATAATTTTTAAACCAAACAAACGATGAACAAAATGCAAACAATCCACCCTTGGTTGGTGTGGAGAAGAAAAATTCTGATGACAATGAAATTAGGTGTGTGCTTTTTGTTGTGTACAGTGTTTCAGGTGTCGGCCCGTGTCACTGCACAAAATGAAAGAATGAATTTCAAGATGCATGATGCCTCCCTGAAAACTATTTTATGGGCACTTGAAAAGAAAAGCGAAATGGTTTTTTTCTATAGTGTTAAGGATATCGAACAGGTGACCGGAATTGATGTCGTGGCAGAGAATAAAACTTTGGACGAAATTCTGAGTGAGGTGTTGAAAAATACCGGTATCACTTATGAGGTTACCCATAATACGGTCGTGTTGCGTAAAGGGAAGGTAAATGCTGCTTTGCCTCAGAGTAAAACATCGGAAGTGACAGGTAAAGTGACTGACCGTTCGGGTAGTCCGCTTCCCGGAGTAACTATTTTAATCAAGGGTACCTCCCTGGGAACAGTAACAGATACCGAAGGGATTTTTAAGATCGCTTTGCCGCAAAAGAAAGATGTGGTGCTGGTATTTTCATTTATCGGAATGAAAACACAGGAAATAGTGCTGAAAGATGACAAACCTTTAAAAGTGGTGATGCAGGAAGATGCAAAAGAAATAGATGAAGTGGTCGTTACCGGTATTTTTAACCGTAAAAAAGACAGTTTTACCGGAGCTTCTGCAACTTTCGACGGGGAACAGCTGAGATCGGTGGGTACCCAAAACGTTATCGCCAGTTTAAAAACACTGGATCCTTCATTTAATGTACTTGAGAATAATGAGTTCGGTTCCGACCCGAATAAATTACCGGATATTGAAATCCGGGGAAAATCAAGTCTGATCAGTACCCGGGATGAATTGAGCGAGGACCCGAATCAGCCCTTGTTTATTCTGGATGGTTTCGAGTCTTCGCTGGAAGCTATTTATAATTTGGATATGAGCCGGGTTGCTTCGATTACTATTTTGAAAGATGCTGCTTCAACGGCCATTTACGGTTCGAAGGCTTCAAATGGAGTGGTGGTAGTGGAAACCATCCGTCCCAAATCGGGTAAGTTAAATCTGGCTTACAACGGAAATGCCAATGTTTCATGGGCTGATCTGAGCAGTTATAATTTGATGGATGCCAGTGAAAAATTGCGTTTTGAAAATTTGGTCGGCAGGTATGATGCATCGAATGATGTTGTGAAAGATGTTGAATTGAAAAAGTCTTATTATGATAAATTGGCCGATATTGCCCGCGGAGTAAATACTTATTGGCTGTCGGAACCTCTGCGGGTTGGCCTGAATCACCGGCATTCCCTCTATGTAGACGGCGGTGAAGGTGCATTTATGTTCGGTATCGGACTGGCATATAACGGGATTACCGGTGTAATGAAAGAATCCAAACGGGATAATATCAGCGGAAATATCGACCTGACTTACCGGCTGAAGAAATTTCAGTTTATGAATAAGTTTGATATGAACAATACGGACAGCAAGGATCCGATTGTCGCTTTTTCCCAATATGCCGACGCTAATCCTTATTATACGAAATACAATGAGAACGGCGAAGTGGAAAGGTGGCTGGAATATACGGATTATATTAAAGCTGCCAATCCGCTTTACAATGCTAAGCAGAACAGTTATAACAAGGGAAACAATTTGTCGTGGTCGGATAAGTTTATTGTAGAATATACTCCTGTCCCGACCTTGAAATTACGGGCTCGGTTCGGTTTTACACACCAGAGTACTCAGGCGGAAGCTTTTTATTCTCCTCTGGATACCCGTTTTGCCGAAACGGATTTCTCAGAACGCGGTTCGTATGGCAATACGGAAACACAGAGCAATAAGTATGAAGGAGAATTTACGCTTACTTATGCCAAAGTATTGAAAGAAGTACACCAATTCAATATCGTATTGGGGGGGTACCTTTCTGCTTTAGAGGCGAAATCGCAAGGATATTCGGCTATCGGTTTTCCGGTAGGAGATTTCACACTTCCTTCTTTTGCCAACAGTTATCCGGACGGAGGTTCCCCGGCTTATAACGAAAGTACGACACGTTCGGTGAGCGGGTATGTGATTGGAAATTATGCTTATGATAACCGTTATTTGCTCGATTTCAGTTATCGTGTCAACGGTTCGTCGGTATTCGGGACTAATAAGCATTATATCGGTACGTGGGCTGTCGGTCTGGGATGGAATTTGCACCATGAAAAATTTATTGCCGACCATTTTGACGGAATTTCCATGTTGAAGCTGAGAGCTTCCATCGGTAATCCGGGGAATCAGAATTTTTCTTCTTCGGCAACCATTACGACGTTCCGTTATAATTTCAATTCCTTTAATTATTTCGGAATGACCACTTCGCTGGCTCAGCTGGGAAATCCTGATCTGGAATGGCAGACAACCCTCGATAAAAATATCGGGTTCGATATTACGATTCTGAATAACCGTCTGACCCTGACCGGAGACTATTATTATAAGACAACCGATCCTTTGCTGATCGCTATCTCTATGCCGCCTTCTTCGGGAGCGACCGACAATATGACTTATAAAAATTTCGGCAAACAAACCTCCAAAGGTTTTACGGCATCGGCTACGTATTACATTATTCGCCGGATGAGCGAGCGGATCTGGTGGTCGGTTCGGGGTAATCTGCGGCATGGTTCCAATGAGCTGTCCGGTATCGGCAATCGTCTGGAAATGTATAATTCGCAGGAACGTGAAGGTGATAACAGGTCGACAAAACGGTACTATGACGGCGCAGACCCCGATGATATCTGGGCTGTACGTTCGGCAGGAATCGATCCCTCCACCGGACGGGAACTGTTTATTAAGAAAAACGGGGAATTGACTTATGATTTTTCATATGACGATGAAGTGGTGGTGGCCAACAGTCGTCCGAAGGTGGAAGGGGTACTGGGTACCAATTTTTCCTGGAAAGGTTTTTCTTGTAACCTGGATTTCCGCTATCGGGTGGGCGGTCATTCGTTTAATTCCGTTTTATTTAATAAAGTAGAAAACATCAGTACGAATTCGCTGATATATAATCAGGATAAGCGTGCTCTTTATGACCGTTGGCAAAAGCCGGGCGATAAGGCTCAGTTCAAGAATATCGCCAATTCGACATCCACTCCGATGTCTTCCCGTTTTGTACAGAAAGACAATTCATTGAGTCTGGAGGCTTTGAGGATAGGATATGAATTTTCTCCTGAGTTGGTTCATAAATGGGGGCTTGGCTCGTTACGTTTGAATGCCTATATGAACGATATATTCCGCCTGTCGACCATCAAGATGGAACGGGGTACTTCCTATCCTTTCGCACGCAGTGTGTCTTTCGCCATTTCATTAACTTTATAAATCCGATATCATGAAAAAATATAGAATCGTTTTTCCGCTTCTGTTAAGCTGTATTTTATGGTACAGCTGCACCGACTGGCTGGATTATAAACCGAGTGATAAACAGAGTGAGGAACAGCAATTTTCTTCCAAAGATGGATTTTATGCTGCTGTTAACGGGGTTTATAACCGAATGTCCGGGAACTCGCTTTACGGGAAATATCTGAGTTATGACATGATCGATATTCTGGGGCAATATTACGCTGTGGAGCAGTCGGATGAAAGTGATTATTATAAATACTTGCGGGCCCTGACCGAGTGGGATTATTCGAACGAGTCGGTTACAGGCGTACTGAGCAGTATATGGAACGAAGCCTATTCGACGATTATGAATACCAATGTGGTATTGAAGAACATCGAGGATGATGCTGTAAAGGACAAGGTATTACCGGAGCGGGAATATAAAATGCTCAAGGGCGAGATGCTGGCTGTCCGTGCAATGCTGCATTTGGATATGTTGCGTTTGTTCGGGCCGATTATGGCGAAAAATCCGGATGGACGCGGTATCCCTTACAATGAAAGCACCGATCCGCAAATCCTGTCCATTATGCCGGCCGGTACGGTACTGAAGGACTATATTATCCGCGATCTTACAGAAGCCGAAGCTTTATTGCTGGCCTCCGATCCGGTACTTACCGAGGGACCCCGTGCAGAATACGATGAGGTGAGTCAGGATAACTCCATGCGCTATCGGCAATTGCGTCTGAATTACTATGCGACGGTCCTGTTGACGGCCCGGGCTTATCTGTGGGGGGGAGATTACGGCAATGCCTTGACCGAAGCCCGCAAACTGACCGACGATCCCCAGGTCAGGGAGTTCTTCCCGGTGGTTGAATCGGGTAAGTTGTTAGGGAACAGTTCCGACCCCGACCGGATGTTTTCGACCGAGTGTTTATTCGGGTATTATAATAAAAACAGAGGATTGATTTATGACTATTCTTTTGGAGGAGGCAATACCGGAAAAGCTTTGCTGATACCCCGTACCGGATATGTAGATGGTATTTTGTTTTACAAATACGGGGGATATTGGGTCGGAGACTGGCGTTTCCAGTCGCAATGGGCCAGCGGAACCACTTTGGAAGGAAATGCCAGCTACCAAATGGTAAAATTCAAAGAAATTGCGGATCAAAAACGGGATGAGGTGACCAATAATAAAGATGAAAACCAGTTATTGCAGGCTCAGAAATTTTACGGAACCTTTTGTTCGCTGATCAAGCTTAGCGAAGCGTATTATATTGCAGCGGAATGTCTCGGTACGACCGGTTCCGAGGTGTACGATCTGCCGACTGCATGGACCTATTTGAACCGGATGTTCGTTGACCGGGGTACCAATAACTGGGGAACAGGAAACGGAGAGAGCTTTTTACAGGATTGGCTGACCTTGGAGTATATCCGTGAATTTGTCGGAGAAGGTCAGAAGTTCTTCTATTTCAAGCGTCGGAATATGGGATTCGATAATGATTACAACGGACGAAAAGAAGTAAAGGTGATGACTAATCCCGGCATACCAATGTTTGGAATACCTCCGACATACGATTATAAAGATAAAGCAACTGATGAAGAAAAGGAAGAACGCTTTGTACTTCCGTTGCCGAAAAGTGAATTGGATAACCGTTAAATACAGACATATGAATAGAATAAACAAATGGATATGGGTTGCCGCCATGGCAGGAATAAGTATCGCCTGCCAAAAAGAAAACGTCGGTTTGTACAACCGTGGTGACAGTATGGTATATTTTCAGGTACAGAATTTTTCAGGAAGTAACGGCGCCGAAGGATATACCACGAGGACTAATTTTTCGTTTGTCGATTATGCGGCAGCTTATACCTCAGTAGTATTCAATGCCAAAGTGAAGTTGCTGGGCGAGGTAAAAGATTACGACCGGGCCCTGAAAGTCGTTGTCGACGAAGAGCAAACGACGATGACTTCTTATGATGCTGTAACGAATCCCGATGGAGGATATATGATGGATTTCGATACGCTGAAAATCAAGGCCGGAAGCAACGAGGGAACTGTTGGAGTCCGTTTCATGCGGAATGCTTCCATCAAAAAACAGGTGGATACATTGGTCTTGAAATTAGAGGCCAACCAATATTTTGAGGTACTCAATGCTTATAAATCCAGCAATGTGTGGAGTAATACGACGGCAGATACGATAGACGGAACCCGCTATACATTTCTGATCAGTGAAATTTATACGCAGCCGAGTCGGTGGGGGGATGTGGCTGCCGATCAGTATTTCGGAAAGTGGAATCCGGTCCGATATGCCTATATCAATGGCTTCTTTGGCTTTACGACAACGGATTGGACTTGGGCCACCGGCAAAGTCAGCAAAGGACGGATGCCTTTTTACGCCCGGGAATTGCAGTCGGAATTGCAACGGAGAGCAGATGAAGGTGATCCGGTATACGATGAAGACGGCTCTTATATGCAATTGCCGGATGCTTATCGTGTGGATTACTCGAATGTCGTGTTAAAACCTTAAAATATAGAAAAAATGAATATATTGAAAATTTCGCGTCTGAGCATGTTGTGGTTTTGCCTGTTGGCAATAGCCTGTGCGGAAGACAAAGGAAATTATACGTATGAAGATAAAGCGGTCATTACGATAGATAGCATTTCATCAATGCTGTCGGTATTGGCCAATGCGGAATATATCGATTTAAAACCGGTGGTTACTTCCAATTTGGAAGGAATTATTGATGAGCGGAATACGAACTTCGAATTTGCTTACCAAAGGAAAAATTCGGAAGGTGAATGGGAAGAAGTTGCCAATACGAAAGACCTTCATATGTTAGCTGCATTGGAGTCCGGCAGGCATGCATTTTTGTTCTCGGTAACCGATAAACGGACGGAAGTAAAGACCCTGAAATTGTTTTATGTCAATGCAACGACCATTACCTCGGAGGGATGGATGTTGCTTTGCGATGAAGGATCGGAAGAACGGATGCGTTTAGATATGCTGGCGCAGATTTCTGTGGACCGGATTGTTCCGGCTTATGATGTAATCCGGCGAAAGGATGGAGTACCGGAACAGTATCACGCTGCGAATATAGGATTCTATGCCACTGGAAGTGCTACCGGTAACCGGATTATTGCAATGTCCGAAGATGCGGCTTACTGGCTGGAGACAACAGATTCTAAAGGTGGCGGAGAATTTCTTGATGTAGAGAGTTATCATGAATTGAAATCGGCAATGTTTCTGGCCGCTACTGACGATCATATTGTAAATTTTGTGTCAGTGCCTTATAAAGGACTCTATAAACCAGAGCACGATGCTGTTATCTGCGTATCCCGGGAAGGAAATGTCTATGCCTGGAATACGGTGGAAGTAGAAACGGGATTCGAGTATCCGATTAATACTTCCGTCCGGGGAGGAACGCCTGAATACAAGGTGGCGCCTTATGTCGGGACTACGCTGAAAAGACCGTTGTCATCCGACTTTGGTATCGCCTTGTTGTTTGATACGGATAATCATCGTTTTGTTTACTGGAGTGGTGAAGGCGCTACAGGTAGCGATGTCGCTGGAAAAAAGCAGGTGTTGCATCCGTTGGAAGATCCGGAGAATAAAAATTTTAGTTACAATACGGGAAATATGGATTTGGTGTGTATGCTTAACACCTCTTTTTCCGAAGGAATGGTGTATTGCATTATGCAGGAAGATGGCAAGCGGCATATTTATGAGGTGAATTTGGGAAGCGGGGAATTTAAACAAGGGGCCTGCCATTTGGATGTTATGGCGGAAAATTTTGCCAATGCCACTTGTTTTGCCGCCAGTTCCCAGTATTATGTGATTTATTACGCTTATGGAAATAAAGTCTATGCTTACAATGTGGGATCAGGGGTTTCCGAACCGGTGATTACTTTAGAAGGCGAAGAGATTACCTGTTTGAAGTTCAACCGCTATGATTATCCGTGGGGCATCGATGACTTGTGTTCGAAATATGACGATGAAATCAAAAATATATACCGAGACCGTGAAAATCAACTGATCGTCTGTTCTTACAAAAATGCCGTTACGGATAATAATGGAGGAATGCTGCGTTTCTATGATGTGAGCGGATCGGGTATGAAGTTGACCCTGAAACCGGGCTGGGAGTATTCCGGGTTCGCTAAAATTAAAGATGTGCGTTATAAAGAGGTCCGTTGAGAAACAGGAAAAACAGTGTGTGGTTTTATTTTTCTCTCATCACCGCATATTTACGGTGATGAGAGATTTGGGGGAGGGCAACAGAAAAAGGAGGCTATCTGGCTTTTGGGTCATCAGACAGGCTCTTGAAAGTCAGATACGGTTGATCCGAAGGTAAGTGGCCAACAATGAAATGAAAAAAGCAGCAATTTCAAATTGCTGCTTTTGTGATTCAGGCGGGATTCGAACCCACGACCTACGGCTTAGAAGGCCGTTGCTCTATCCAGCTGAGCTACTGAACCAACACTTTTACGGTTTGGCGGTGCAAATATACGCTTTAATATTTTTATTCCAAAAGAAATAATGTTTTTTTATTCGAAACTTCGGATGCTTTGTTGTTTATAAGCCGAATTAATTGGTTTATAAAGTCCGTCGATTTTATGGACTTTGAGCGACGAAGGAGCAACTTTAAGAACTAATTATAAGTCTGAACACGTTTCAGTGACTTTTCTGCACACTTTCATAGAAAGATTTATTTGCCGGAAAAAGAATAAAATTAAATCAGAACATCTTTTGATTTGTTTTTTTTAATCTTACCTTTGTTGAAAAGGAGTGAGTGGAGTTATGTAAAACACAGAATACGTGAATGTTTCATGCCTCTTGTTTGTAACTTATAATTAAATTTAACTTGACTGAAAGTTTTGTTTTATGTTTGTTAGCTCTTGGTATTCATGTATATAGTTAAATTATGAGTAACGATCGTGTTTACTGTTGTAATAAAGAGGCAACCTGTAATAATTATGAACGGAGTGAGTTGGTCTTTTTTGAACAGGTGAAATTTGAGAAAGGTTTTGTATGGGAAAAATGGAAAACTTCGGGCATTTGCTGGATATTTTTATTAAGTGGTGAAGCTGGTGTGTCTATTGAAGACGAGGTGGTATTCGTTGAGGCCGGAGAGATGTTTTTGTTGCCTGCTTTGAAAGGTAAATTGAAAGCTTTTACTCCACTTGAATTTTTGTACTTTATTTCTGACCGTCCCACTGAATATTGCTTGAAAACAGTTTCGGAGCTTGGATGTTTGGAGGGGAGGGGGAAATTATTGGAAATCTTACCTTTAAACCAGCTGCTGAAAGGATTTGTGGAAATGTTGACCATGTACCTGGAAGATGGGGTGGATTGCAGGTATTTGTTCGAAGAAAAACAGGAAGAACTATTTGTTTTGATGAAGTCTTGTTACTCTAAAGAACAATTGTCTTATTTTTTTATACCCTTTCTTTGCACAAAGAGGGAGATTTGAAAAAATTGATCGAAGATAATTGTTTACATGTGAAGTCTGTGGCAGAATTGGCTCAGATCTGTGGTTATTCGGTCAGTAGTTTCAAACGGGCATTCAAAGAAATCTTCGATGAACCGATATACCAATGGATATTGGGTAAAAAGGCCGATCGGCTTAAAGAACGTTTGAGTGGGGAGGAGGTAAACCTCAAAGAGATTATTTATGAATTTGGTTTTTCTTCACCGGCTCACTTTACAAAATTCTGTAAAAAATGGTTGGGAATGACCCCGACAAAATTTATAGAAGAACAAAAAATGACAGGAGAACACATTGATCTATAAGTTGAAAATGGGAAGTGATACTGTTTGTTATATTAAATCTGATCTGAAGAATAAATTCTCTTATTTTAAGTTTGAAAAAGATACTGTTTTTCAAAGAAATAAGGTAGATAAAAATAATAATCTGGTTTTTATTCTTCATGGAGAAATGGAAGTGATCTATGGAGATTTGTATCCCAGGCTTATTTCCGATGGAAACATGATCTTGCTGACTCCCCTTTCCCGATGTGTATGTAAAGCCGTATCGACGGTCGAACTCATTATTTTGGGGTTCGGCACTTTGAATCATAGTTGTGATAAATATATCTTTCAAAATCTGACTCCTTTTTTCTCTTTGATAAAATATGAATTCCGGGAATTGGAGATTCGTGAATCACTCGACCGTTTTCTGCAATTAATGCAGAATTATGAACAAAATCAGGTTCCTATGGCTGATTTGGCTTCAAGAAAAATTCAGGAATTGTTTATTATTTTGCATGCTTACTATACTTCGGATGAATTGGCTATGCTTTTTTATCCTCTATTGGGGAAAAATATGGAGTTCAAAAAACTGGTCGTCGACTATTATCTACATGTAAAGAGTGCCGGTGAATTTGCAGAACTATGTGGATATAGCCAGGGAGTGTTTCAAAAGAAATTTAAAGATGTTTTCGGCGAGACGGTTTATCAGTGGATGCAGCGACAGAAAGCCGAATATATTAAACACCGTCTGATGACCAGTGAGGTAAACCTAAAGGAATTGGCTGACGAACTTAACTTTGCCTCATCCGTACATTTGAATAAATTTTGTAAAATTTGGTTCGGAATGACTCCTTCTGAAGTGAGACAAACCTTTATTCTGAAAAAAAATCTGCATTGAAATTGAATGTGTAAAAGATAATATTTTTTATATAAGTTAGAAATGGGACTGATCTCTTATATTTGTAACATCGGAAAGGGAGAACAGAGGATAAGATTACTGGTTTGATATCTTTCCTTTAGAATCCGCAAGGAGCGTCGCAATAGGAGATAATTCATACACTCATACATCCCTTATTTGTACATACACAACAACATGATTGTCGAACAGTAATCTTCCTTTTGTTCTTTTCTTTTTTATACTTCTTCGAATAAAGATCACAAATAGCGGAAAATTTATCTTTTGAATTATTAGAGAATACTTGACCGATAAGTATTTCGGATTGATACCCGAATATTGAAATAATCGGGAGACGAATAAAAATAAAACCTGACTTTACGTCAGGTTTTCAAAGTTGTCCAACCAAGATTCGAACTTGGACAAACAGGACCAGAATCTGTTGTGCTGCCATTACACCATTGGACAGTATTTTGACGGCACAAAACTACGTCTTTTTTTGTCTTCTCCCAAATAAATCTGAAAAAAATAGTGCCGAAAGACTGGCTTTCTGAGGGTGAGTCATACAAATCACTATATCGGTATAATAGAAGAGGCGGCCCGGTGAAATCGATCAAATAGCCATCCGAAATACCATTAGTAGGTAGTTTGCAATAATAATCCCTATTAATAGGGATTGTTGCCAATGGATTTGCCGTCTATTTTCGCACAATTATTTGATGTTTTTAGTGTTTGTTTTTTTAAACTTGTTTTAGGGTGCTAATTATTAATTAATTTGTGTGGGTTATGAAGTGTTTTTATATTTGGGTCTATTTTATGGTTGGCAATATTCTTTTCTCTAACGGGCAGACAATTTCCGGGATTGTGAAAGATTCTTCTGATGATACGCCTGTCGCGGGAGTAAATATCGTAATGCCTTCTCTAAAAAAAGGGACGGGGACAAATGCCCGGGGCGAATTCTTTTTTAAAAATGTTCCTGCCGGGGAATACGAACTTCATTTTTCGTTTGTGGGTATGAAAGATGTCATCAGGAAAGTGAAGGTCGAGGCAAACAAAGACCTGAAGCTGGAGGTTTATATGCAGATGGATATGAAATCCCTTGACCAGGTGGTCGTTGCAGCTAAAGGGGAGAGGAAAGAGATCCATGACGTGAAACGCCAGGGGACCCCGGTTGCCGTTATTGATGGGAAACAATTGGCAGGACGCGGGACTACGATCACGGAGGTGTTGAATCACCAGACAGGGGTAAAACTACGGCAAACAGGTGGTGTCGGTAACCAAACAAAAGTTAATATCCGGGGATTGGAAGGAAACCGGGTTCAGATCTATATGGACGGTTATGCCCTGAATACCCCGGATGGTAGTTTTTCCATTAATGATATTCCTTTGCAATTCATCGACCGTATCGAGATATACAAGGGGATTGTTCCGCCTGAATTCGGGGGAGATGGATTAGGAAGTGCGATTAATGTGGTAACGATAGATGCCGAACACGGATATTATGATTTGTCGTATAGCTGCCAGTCTTACGGCGTGCATACTCCTACGGCTTGTATTTCTCATTATTTTGATAAAGCAAATATGGCTTTTACTCTTTTTGCGGGAGGAACCTTGGCCAGAAATGATTATACAATCACTTCTCCTTATGTCAATGATTTGAAAATCAAACGGGATCATGACCGGTTGAAAATGGGAGAATTCGGGGCGACGCTTAAGTTTCCGGATCATTACTTTGACAAGGCCGAATTGGAATTTGTCGGGTATTACAGTTATAAAGAAACCCAGGGTATACAAACGAATATCCGTCATGCCCGGACAAAAATCTGGACAACCGGTGTAAATCCCAAGCTGGAGAAAAAATATTTTTTGTTCAGGAAGCTGGATTTGAAATTCAATGGGATGGTTACTTATACGCATACTGCTTTGATCGACACCTCGTCTTTCCTTTATGATTTTTATGGTGGCCGTGTTCCCAATACGTATGGCGGAGAAGTGGGATATGTCCCGAATTTGTCGGATGACGGGATGATGGATTATCGTTATAATCTGAACTTGCAATATCATATGATCCCGGACAGAATGCTGGTCAATATAAATAATGATTTCCGTTACGTGAGCAATAAAACCCGGGACACTGTTGCCGACCGTTTTCTGAAAAAGGATTATAGTGGCTTGAAATCGAATATATCGGGAATGATCAGTTCCGTCGCTTTACAGAACAAGTGGTTTCAAGGACGTTTGACATCGGTGCTGACGGGACGGCATTATTATTATCGTTTAGGAGGGAAAACAGTGAACCTGGCTTATCCGGGGGATGCCGTTCCGGTAGAGACGCATAAATCCGATCAGTATTGGGGGTATAGTCTTGCTTTGAAATACGATTTATCTTCTCATTGGCTGGTGAAATTTGCCTTGGAACATAATTTCCGCCTTCCCCGTTACGAGGAGGCTTTGGGGGATCGTGTAACGACGCTGACAAGTACGGAACTAAAAGCCGAACAAGCTAATAATTATAATCTGGGTATCATGTTCGACCGTTACTATAATGCAAATTCCCGTTTACAATTCGAGTCGAACGGGTATATCATGCAAGTGAAGAACATGATGTATCTGACCTCTGTTGTGGGGTATTCCAAATACCAGAATCTGGGTGAGGCTCTGTTGTACGGAGTGGACGGTGAAATCAAATGGGATATTGACCGTAACTGGTTTGTATCATTTAATGCTACCTGGCAGAAATCTTTGGATTATTCGAAATATATAGCGGGAACAAACACCGAGAGTGAGACCTATAAAATGCAATTGCCTCATATCCCGATTCTCTTTTTCAACTGGATGCTGGATTACCGGAAGGATAATCCCTTTGGGGGTAAAGGACAGTATGCCAGGGCGTATTACGAGGGCGGCTACACGGATAAATACTATTATGGATATGAGCTTAGCCGCCATCAGGATTATAAGATACCTTCTGCTTGCCTGCACACGGTGGGGCTGGAGTACGGGATCATGAACCGGAAAGTTTTGTTTGGCGTGGAATGCCATAATCTGTTTGATACGGATGAGATGACTAATTTCAATTACCCGCTGGCGGGCCGGACAGTCATGGCGAAGATTCGGTTCACGACGTTAAAATGGTAATTTGCCTGATCATTTTAATTTGAAGTATATAAATAAAGTAAATCACAATGAAAAACAATCTCTTTATTCTGGGGGCTTTTCTATGTACAGCCTTATTTGTAACGTCATGTACGGATGACAACAAAGATGATGATGAAAATGAGGGTAAAGCATCGATTATCGTAGGTATTAACATGCAACCGCAGGCGGACATGGGATATATCGTACCTATACAGGATATGAAGGCCGGAACGATGTCTTTCGCGAATGCGGTTGAAACCAAAATTACTCCTTATCTGATGTCTTATCGTGATTGGGTATTCTACGTGCCTGGAACTTCGGAGGGAACGATTGTAAAATACTCCCGGCAAGATGATGGAACTTTGAAAGTGGAAGGACGTTTGGAAGTGGCGACGGCTGCTCCCATGTGTGCTTCTATTGCTTTCGTTTCGGCCACGAAAGCTTATGCATCGGCTCCGAACGATAACAAGATCATTATATTTAACCCGACGACCATGGTAAAAACAGGGGAAATTAATGTTGCCAGGCCTGAATACGGACTTGACGGAAGTAGTACTCCGAACCCGCTGGGGTTGATCCTGCGGGATGGGAAACTCTATGTCGGATGTGGAGAATTTGACCAGATGCCTATTTGTAAAAGTGGTGCGCATGTCCTGATCATTGATGAGGCTACCGATACTCCGGAAAAGATCATTCATGACACGAGACTTTCCGCGGCATCTATTTTTGATTGCGGTATGTTTATAGATGAGAAAGGGGATCTTTATGTGACTTGTTGGGGATCTTATGGGTATGTTCCGGATCAGAAATTCGGATTATTACGGATTAAAAAGGGTGCGACGGAATTTGATCCGGACTACTGTTTTAACATGACTGACATGAACGTGGAAGGAGTTCAAGGGGGCAAATTGCAGTATTCTATTTCTAACTTTTATGCCGGGAATGGAGAATTGTACGTCCTGGCTTATTGTCCGGCATTTGCCAGTGCCAGTCCTGATTACATCAACGAAAAGACAAACTATTGTTTGAAAGCCGATTTGTATCATTGTACGATGAAAGCGTTGAATCTTCCTCGTACGAATGGATATAGTTGTGCTATAAATAAATACGGGGATGATATCCTTTTTGGTTTGGCAACGGAACAAAATGGAACGGGAATTTTCACCTATAATCGTAAAACAGATCAATGTAGTTCCGCTCCGGTTGTGAAAACGCAGGGAACCCTTATGGACATACTTGTGTTTGAATAATAATCTGTACTTTTCAAGTACCTGGGGCTTTCCACTTTTTATGAACCGGAAAGCCCTCTTTTTTAGGTGATATTTTGGTGTGAAACAACAAGAATTTAGGATTGATCCATATAAATAAAAAACCTGATGTGAAATCAGGTTTTCGAAGTTGTCCAACCAAGATTCGAACTTGGACAAACAGGACCAGAATCTGTTGTGCTGCCATTACACCATTGGACAGTGTTGTTTTTTATGACGGCACAAAAGTAATACTTTATTTAAATATCACAAAGAAAAACCGGTATATTTTATGATTTTTTGATATTCCATTCACTACCGTAAATGAAAGTGAGCATACTGAGATCGTCGGATAGTTCGTGTGATTTGATATGTGACTGAATATCATTGATTATCGAACGGATAAATTCGCGGGGGTGTAGTTCCTGATTTTGAGTCACTATCTCCAAAAGACGTTCCCGGGTATAAAATTCGTTCTTTTCATTTTCTGCATCCGTAACGCCGTCGGTATATAGTAATATACCCGAGCCGCTCACGAATCGGTAGGTGTACTCCTGATAATCATGATTTTTTAGGATACCTAAAGGAAGATCGGATTGCATTTCAAAGAAAGCTACTGTCCGATCCGGACTTGTCAGTACCGGAGGAGTGTGACCTGCATTGCAATATTTCATTACTCCGGTTCGGAGATCCAGCATTCCGATGAAGAAGGTCACAAACATATCGGCTTCATTCCTTTCAGCAATACTATTATTTAACGAATAAGCAATCTGTGACGGAGAATTGCTGCCTGAGGAAAGCGTACGTAGCAGACTGATGGTAGAGGCCATCAGAAGCGAAGCAGGAATCCCTTTTCCCGATACATCGCCGATAGCAAAAAAGAGGGTGTTCTCATGGATAAAGAAGTCGTATAAATCACCACCGACTTGACGGGCCGGATAGAGTACTGCATAAAGGTCTATTTCATGACCGGGAAAAGGAGGAAAATTTTTGGGAAGCATACTCATTTGAATATCATGTGCTATGCGTAGTTCACTTTCTATTTTCTCTTTAGCTGCTATAGTCGTTTCCAGGTTTTTCATATATTTTGAAAGCTTTTCCTGCATTTCACTGAAAGCATTATAAAGATCCAGCATTTCATCTTGGGTGTGGATGACCGGTAGAGTTATGTTGAAATTTCCCTCCGCAATGGAATGCGTGGAAGCTGCGAATATTTTTAAAGGTCTCGTAATTTTACGAACGGTTGTAGTACAGATAATCACCAGGAGAGCCAGAAATAATACCGAAGAAAGAATGATGATCCAAGTGAATCGGTGTAATTTGTCGAAAATATGAGAATAAGGAAACAAGGTAGCCATATTCCACTCTGTGCCGAGGATGGGAGTAAAATAGATGTAATATTTTACATGATTGTTGACAAATACTCCTTTCCCTTTTTGCCCCTGCATCATGAGATGCGCCAACTTTGAAGCATTGGTGTCCTGAAGGATTTCCGCTTCATGAAGGATATCTTTATCCAGATCCGTGAAAAAGTCGTTTCCCGGATGAAGTATATACCTTCCTTCCCGATTGACTATAATGCTATAACTGTCTTCATAGGGTTTGACCGAGTCGATCAGCTCGGTCAGCCAATTCAAAGAGAGGTCGACCGAAAAAATACCGATTACATTATTTTTGGGGTCCCGGAGCGGTACCGAATAGGTGGAGGTCAGAATATCGTTGGACGAAAGCTCGTGGTAAGGACGACTCCAGCGGGAGACATTCCTTTCTTTTGAGATCCGGTACCAATTTTTTTGATAGTAATCGTATTTCGGGTCGATTTGTGTGGTGACGACACTATCGCCACTCATGTATGAATAAGGAGCGAAATAATACCCTTTATCCGGAAAATAATAGGGTTCGAAAGCTATAGCACATCCGAAGATCTCATAATTGTTCAAAACGACCTGCCGGGTAATCGCATAAATCGAATCGGCATGAGTAACATAGGAAGGGATAATCCAGCTGAGATTTTCAGGGATCTTTTCTATCGTCCTCAATAAACGAGTCACTTTAAGATTGATTTTTTCCGCCGATTCGTCGATTTTCAGGTAAGCTTGGTGCTCGATAGCTCTGGAGGAATAGTGATAGAATAAGCAAAAACCGATTCCCCATAATAGAAATGCCGACGAAATAAGGTATATATTGAGTTTCGCTGCAAAGGAATGGTTGATCTGTTTAAACATATTTACCTTTCTTTTGCCTGCAAATATAATTATAATCATAACAAAAGCTGCCCGGAACAGAGCAGCTTTTGTTATTTAATTATTGTTTTTTAGACTTCTTTTAATGCTAAAAGAAATTTTATTATTTCGTGGCATTCTCCAAACGTTTCATCATCATAAAGATGAATAATGCAGAGATCAGACACAAAACGATGAGGATAGACCATAATGCCCATAATGGCATGTGACCCCAAAGCATACCGATGATAGAAACCAGATAGTTACCGACTGCAGTTGCTCCGAACCATAACCCCATCATCAAACCTTTGTATTTTGGAGGTGCTACTTTCGATACGAATGAGATACCCATAGGTGAAAGGAACAATTCTGCAAAAGTTAATACCAGATAGGTATTGATCAGAACAGAAGGAGATACGAGTAAATCATTAGCTACAACAGTCGCTCCGTCAGGATTGGGAGTGGGAAGTCCCATAGAAGACAGAGCCATCACAGTAAATCCTAAAGCTGCGATAAACATACCGATACCGATTTTTCGGGGTGCCGAAGGTTCGCTGCCTCGCTTGGCCAAAGCTCCGAATACGGCAAGAGATACAGGGGTTAAAGCAACAACGAAGAACGGATTGAAGTGCTGGAACATCTGAGGAAGAACTTCAATGAAAGAACCCGGTGCTAACGACAGATATTTGTAGACTAATATGCTGACAGAAATAACTGCGACAACTGCCGATATCAGTTTGGATTTAGCTTCTTTGGACTGGAACAGAGAGAACAAACTATAAATCAAAGTGATCACGAATACCAGGTTGAAAACATTAAAGCTCATACCTATAGCGCCATCAGCAGTCCTGGCCGTATAATCACGGGCAAAGAAAGTAAGGGTAAGACCGTTTTGATGGAAAGCCATCCAGAAGAAGATCACTACAGCGAATACCAGTACGAGAGCGGTAATGCGGGATTTGGTTTGTTCCGGAGTTAATTCGACAATATTTTCTTGTTTTCCACTTGCTGCAGCTTGTTTGGTATTGATATCTGCATGTTTGAAGGTACGCTTGAATACCTGATAGATCAACATAGATACAATCAGAGATATACAAGCCACTGCGAAACCATAGTGGTAAGAAAGTGATAATTCGTCGATGTATTTATGAGCGAATGCTGCCAGATCTCCGTTGAATGCGGAAGCTTGTGACTGTGCGAAATGAGTCAGGGTGTCCAGAGAGTTGGCTGCCATTTGCTGGCCTTTTTCCAGATATTCGTGACAAAGTGCAGGTATATCACCTTGGTATTTAAGACCTGCTTTAGCCATGAAATTTTCTGTGATTTTTGAAGCGGCTGTCGGAGCAAAAAGTGCACCGATATTGATTGCCATATAGAATAAACTGAATGCTGTGTCCCGTTTGTCTGAATATTTAGGATCGTCGTAAAGGTTTCCTACCATTACCTGGAGATTACCTTTGAATAATCCGGTACCTAGTGCAATCAGGAAAAGAGCCCCGAACATAGCGGCTACTCCAAAAGCATCCCCTCCGGTAGGAATAGCAAGACAGGTATAACCGGCGAACATGATGATGATACCTGCTGTTACCATTTTACCATAACCGAATTTATCGGCCAGGATACCTCCTAAAATGGGTAAAAAATAAACTAAGGCTAAAAAACCTGCAAAAATGTTTGATGTAGCTGCTGAACTGAAGCCAAATTTTGCTTGCAGGAAAAGTGTAAAGATAGCAAGCATCGTGTAATACCCGAAACGTTCTCCTGTGTTTGCTAGAGCCAGGGCATACAATCCTTTAGGTTGGTTTTGAAACATAATGTTATAAATTAAATTATAAATTTAAAACAAAAGTCCTCGGGCAATGAATGCTTAGAGGACCTTTGTTGTTTAGAATGCTGTTATTATTTTGTGACTTTTTCAAGCCATTTAACCATACCCAACATAACTCCCATGGATACGAGACATACAATAAAGAATACAGTCCAACATTGCCAGATCGGCCACGCATTATACATGAGCGGGCCAATCCAAAGCAGCAGGTTACCGAGGGCTGTAGCCGCTAACCATAGACCTTGACACAGACCAAGCATGCTTTTGGGGGCTACTTTCGATACGAAAGACAGTCCCAGCGGGGAGATAAACAATTCAGCAACTGTCAAGAAGAAATAGGTCGCAATCAAAACCCACCAGTGAGCTTTATTTGCCATTTGTTCTACAATAGGCAATAATCTGAAGTCGTTTGCGGAAGGATAACCTTTTATCACTGAAAAAACAGCAAGGAACAAAAATGCTATTCCTGCAATAAACATACCGATTGCAATCTTACGGGGGGTTGAGATTTCTTTACCGCGTTTTGCTAATCCTCCGAAAATGGCCATGATGATAGGAGTCAGCACAATCACGAAGAACGGATTGATCGCTTGCCATACTTCTGGTGCAACGGCCGACGAATCTACGAAATCGCGGGCAAAGAACGATAAAGACATACCATTCTGGTGGAATGAGAACCAAAAGAAAATAACGATACCTAATACAGCGAATAGCGCATACATTCTTTGTTTGATTTCTTTCGCCATAGCAGCTTTTTCTTCTGTTGTGTAACTTATATTTTGAGCTGCAACTTTCTTTGCAGGAGTAGGAAATGTTTTTTGAGAGACGAAGAAAATAACGAGAGAGATCAGCATCGCGGCAACAGATGCAATGAATGAATAGTGTATACCTTCATTGAAAATCTGCAAATATTGAGCGCAGGAAGCTGTTAAGTCAGTAATGGAGCCTCCGGCTGAAGTTATTAATTGTTGCAAGTTTGCCAATGCTTCGGGGGCCATAGCAGTGGCGTTGTTAATGTACTCGTGGCAAAGTGCCGGGAGTTGTGCATTGTAAGTGAAACCATTTGTACCCAACCACCACTGGCGTAACACCGGTGCAATGAATGGAGCAATCAAACCACCTATATTAATGAATACATAAAAAATCTGGAAACCTGAGTCCCGTTTGTCTTTTGCGATTTTGAGGGCCTCCGGACCTTTCTTGGCAGCTTCGGTTTCGAAATTATCGTACATCTGGCCGACAATTGCCTGCAGATTTCCTTTGAACAAACCGTTTCCGAATGCAATCAGGAAAAGTGCAAAACAGGTAAGGGTCAGCAACCAGGTGGTGTTGGCTGCCGTAGCAAGAATTGGAATGGAAAGAATAATGTATCCGGTGGCCATTACAACAAGACCTGTTTTAATAGTTCCTTTGTAATTTTGAGTGCGGTCAGCAATCAGACCTCCGACAAGACTTAAAATATATATGCCAGCATAAAAGAATGAGTAAATAGTACCACTGGCGGCTTCGCTTAAACCAAATTTAGAACACAGGAACAACACCAATACGGCATTCATGATATAGTAGCCGAAGCGTTCTCCCATATTACTCAGAGCTGCAGTAAGCAACCCCTTAGGATGATTTTTAAACATAGATAATGTATTTAAGTTAATATTAATCCACTTCGGTCGCAAATGTAAGAATATTTCCGTATTTTTCGTCTTTAAAACGATTGAGTTAATGTTATGGAAAAGTTAAATAAAGTTTTTCGTACGGCTCAGCTGGCTGCGATTGATAAATATACAATTGAGCATGAGCCGGTAAGCTCTTTGGATTTGATGGAACGGGCTGCCGGGATTTGGACAGATCGTTTTTTGAAAATTTTCACTGAAGTTACAGGAGTGGTCGTGATTGCCGGGAATGGGAATAATGGTGGCGATGGGTATGCGATTGCCAGATTATTGAATCGGCGGGGAGTGCCGGTCAGAGTATTCCGGATTGCCGGAACCCAGGATAGAAGTCCCGATTGTGAGGCGAATTATCGGCGTTGGTTGACCAGGGGAAAGGTGAAAGAATTGAAGCAGGCCGATGATTTGGTGTTACAGGAGGGAGAAATCGTGGTCGATGCTATTTTCGGATCGGGGCTGAATCGTCCGGTAACCGGTTTGGCGGCCCGGATTATCAAGCAAATGAATGCTTCTGCTAACCGGGTGGTGGCTGTCGATATTCCTTCCGGGTTGGCGGGGGAGGATAATACCTGGAACGATCCCGAAACCATTGTTTGTGCAGAGTATACCTTTACTTTTCAGTTCCCGAAGTTAGCCTTTATGCTGGCGGAGAATGAAAAATATGTCGGCCGGTGGGAAGTGCTGGATATCGGCTTACATCCTGAAATCATCGCTCGGCAACCGACCGATTGGTTTTATACGACAGAAGATACGGTAAAAGCGATTTTACCTCCTTCGCCGGTTTTTGCTCATAAGGGTACTAATGGGAAAGGACTGTTGATCGCCGGCAGTTATGGGATGATGGGGGCGGCTGTTTTGGGGGCTAAAGCGGCTGTACGCTCGGGTATCGGTTTGTTGTACTGTCATATTCCGGGTAAAGGAATCGAGGTGATACAGACAACTGTGCCGGAAGCGATTCTTGATCCGGATGAATCGGCCGAACGGTTTTCTGCCGTCTGTAAACTGAGAGATTACGATGCGATTGCTGTCGGACCTGCTATAGGGCAGGGACCGGAGACTGTCGGTGGATTGGAAAAATTATTACGTACCTGGAGAGGAACGACGATTCTGGATGCAGATGCGCTGAATATTATAGCGGAACACCGGGAGTTATTGGATTTACTTCATGAAGGCTGTATTCTTACTCCGCATATGAAAGAATTTGAAAGATTAGCAGGAAAAAGTGTAAATGATTTTGAGAGATTAAATAAATTAAGCATTTTTGCAAAACAATATCGGGTGCATATCGTGTTGAAAGGAGCTCATTCCGTTATCGCTACTCCGGATCGCCGGCTTTTCTTCAATATGAGTGGTAATCCGGGAATGGCTAAAGGCGGGGCGGGGGATGTTTTAACAGGAGTGCTGCTGGCTTTGGCTGCCAATAAATTGAATTTGTTGGATTTGCTCCGGATAGGAGTTTTTGCCCATGGGCTGGCCGGTGATTGTGTCGCGGAAAAAGAAGGCCGGAGAGGATGTTGTGCCGGAATGATAGCCGAGAGGATGGGTGAGGCCTGGAAAAGATTAGAAAAATAATAACAATTACTATGAAAAGAGTTTTTATTGTATCGTTAATGTTGGTGGTTTGTCTGGCTGCCGCAGCTCAAAAAAAGAAAGAACTGACTACGTTAGTGAACGTAAATTATACTTTACCTAAAGTAGCCTATGAAGTAGAGGTCATCTTGGAATGCGAACGTTTTGTTCCCGGACCCTATCAGCATTATGCCGAGAAAGAATTGGGAATCCGTCCTGAAGCGACACAAGTCTCCGAAAAATGGGCCATAAAAAAAATAAATGTTCTTCCACAGTATATTCCGGATGAAAAGGCGGTGTATTCTGTTTCTGCCAACGGGGATTATTGGCCGGTGACACTGAGCCTTAGTGCTGAAGGTTTTCTGGCAGGTATCGCTGCCGGTAAAGGGGAAGTTTTCAATGAAAAAAAAGAGATGAAGTATATCGCCGAGGCCTTGGGGGACGAAGAGAGGATCGATATCATGCAACTGAATACTTATAATCAGCTGAAAGAAGTGTTGGATACCAATTATACTTATCAGGAGGTGGACGGTGAGATGAAGAGAATTTGGGATCCGATCGTACATTATGCTGTTAAGACCGATGCTGACAATGTAAAAGAAGCAGTAAGTGAGATTTTCCGGATTCGCTCGGAAAGAGTAAAATTATTGGGAGCCGAAAATAATGTTCCTGATGGAAAATCTTTAGAGATCATATTGAAAGAATTCGATCGTATGGAAAAAAACTACCTGAGTCTTTTCTTAGGTAAAAGAGAAACTGTCAAGGTAAAACGGGTATTCCAGTGTATTCCGGAAAAGGCTAACGAACCGGTTGTCGCTTTCCGGTTTTCTGAACAAAACGGAGTGACAGATACGAAAAATGTTGCCGCTCAGGCTTATTTTCTGAAGATTGAAGAGGCTGTGGTTCCGGCTTCGTCACCGGTGAGTGGAGGAGGTGAAGCGGCTGCTGTTTATTATAGGGTACCTGCTACAGCTACGTTGAAGTTACTGAAAGGGAAAGAAGAAATAATGAGTTATCCTGCTATTGTTCCTCAATTGGGAGAAATTAAGAAATTTCCTGTGGATGTGATTAGTAGCGAAGGGTTGATGCTGGAATTTTATCCGCAGTTCGGATCCTTGAAAAGTATTCGGAAAAAATAATCGCTGATACAGGCTATCTGCATTAGTATTAGTACTTGAATTATGTCGTGGTGGAATAACTGGTATGTGAGTTTTTTGAGTTGGCGGGTACGCCATATCAAAGAAAGGAATTTTATCGTCATCCTGAGTCTTCTGGTTGGTATTATCACCGGACTGGCCGGGGTATTCCTGAAAAATTCCGTCCATTATACCCACCAGTTTCTGACCGAACGTTTGCAGATAGATAGCGGAAGTTTGTTGTTTTTTATTCTTCCTTTTATAGGGATTTGGTTGACCTCCCTGTTTGTTCGTTATTTTGTGAGGGAAGATATCAGTCATGGGGTGACAAAGGTATTATATGCGATTTCCCGGCGTAATAGTATGATCAAACCTCATAATAACTACTCCTCCATGATTGCCAGTACGATTACGATTGGCTTTGGAGGATCGGTGGGAACGGAAGCGACGATTGTACTGACCGGTGCTTCCATCGGTTCGAATATGGCCCGTTTTTTCCACATGAACTACAAGGTGATGACCTTGATGATCGGGTGTGGGGCAGCCGGGGCTATCGCCGGAATTTTCAAAGCTCCGATTGCCGGTATCGTATTTACCCTGGAGGTACTGATGCTGGATCTGACGATGGCTTCCTTGGTGCCTTTGATGATTGCTGCCATTTCATCTTACGTTATTGTATATTTTCTGATGGGCGAAGGGGTGGTCCTCGAATTCGCCGTACACGAACATTTTGCCTTGGCTAATGTGCCGTATTATATTATTCTGGGGATATTGTGTGGATTGGTTTCTGTATATTTTATCCGGACGAATATCCGAATCGAGAAATTTATTACCGGGATAAAGAACCAATTCAAAAGAATTTTGGTAGGAGGAGCATTATTGGGCTTGCTGATTTATATTTTTCCGCCTCTCTACGGTGAAGGATACTCTTCTTTGGAAGCTTTGCTGACCGATAATGCAGATGCACTGTTGAACAATACCTATTTTTTCGATTTCCGGAACTATGCATTCGTCGTTGTTTTGTATGTGATCGGTTTGGTATTTATCAAGGTAGTAGCTACAGCTTTCACCAACGGTAGTGGGGGGGTTGGAGGTGTTTTCGCTCCCAGTTTGTTCACTGGGGGAGTTACCGGATTCCTGATTGCTTACCTGATCAATATGACCGGAGTGATCACGGTTCCTGTCAGTTATTTTGTATTGGCAGGTATGGCCGGGGTGATGTCGGGTGTCATGAATTCTCCGTTGACAGCTATGTTCCTGATCGCTGAGATTACCAGTGGCTATAGTTTGCTGGTGCCCTTGATGATAACCTCGGTGACAGCCCATTTAACGGGGCGGGGAATGGAGCCTTACTCTATTTATGCACGTCGGCTGGCTATGAAAGGAGATCTGATTACCCATAATAAAGATAAAGCCGTGCTGACTTTGATGAAGCTGAATAAAGTCATCGAGACCGACTTACAGACGATATCCATAGAGGCTACTTTGGGGGATCTGGTGAAAAAAGTTTCCCGTTCCAGTAGAAATATTTTCCCGGTGATCGATGAAAACGAAGCATTGCTGGGGATTGTATTGCTGGACGATATCCGTAAGATCATGTTCAATCAGGATTTGTACAATGTCACCTTTGTCCGCGACTTTATGACAACTCCACCTACGATTGTCGATGTGACGGATTCGATGGACCTGGTTATGAAAAAATTTGAAGATACAGGAGCCTGGAATTTACCTGTGATCGAGGAAGGAAGATATATCGGGTTTGTTTCGAAAGCAAAGATATTCAACACTTACAGAAGGGTGCTTCAACATTTTTCCGACGAATAATAGAATCATATGGATCAGCATTCAAAATTGGGGTATCGGGAAGGACTCGTTTCCGTTATTCTGAATCTACTCTTGTTTGTTTTAAAATATTATGCCGGTATTGCATCGGCCTCGCTTGCTTTGATTGCCGATGCCTGGCATACCCTTTCGGATTCCCTGACTTCTTTGGTCGTAATTCTTGGAATTAAATTATCCTCGAAGAAACCGGATAAGGAGCATCCGTTCGGACACGGCCGCTGGGAACAAATCTCTGCATTGATTATCGCTATTCTGTTGGCTTTGGTCGGAGTAGAGTTTATGAAAGACGCTATCGCAAAATTGAGGGGACATGAGGCGGCTGATTTCGGCTGGTTGGCTTATCTGGCTACGGTTGCTTCGATTGTCTTAAAAGAAGGATTGGCCCGCTATGCTTTTTATATCGCCCGTAAAACCGGTAACGCTGCTGTAAAAGCGGACGGATGGCATCACCGGAGCGATGCTTTATCGTCACTGATGGTTTTGGCCGGACTTTTTCTCAGCCCCTATTTCTGGTGGATCGACAGTGTATTGGGTATGTTGATATCTTTCATGTTATTCTATGCCGCCTATGGGATTATTCGCGAAGCAGTAAATAAAATCTTAGGAGAAGAACCTTCGGAAGAAGTGATCGGGAAAGTAGAACAGATCGTGAAAGCTGAAATGGGAAATGTGGCTTATCCGCATCATTACCACATTCATCATTATGGGGACCATATCGAATTCACTTTTCATATCAAAGTGCCCGGGGAAGAGACCGTGGAGGAAGCTCATAGAAAAGCTACCCTTATCGAAATGCAGATAAAAACAGAATTGAAGATCGATGCGACTATCCATATCGAACCCTTGAAAATGTAACTTTATAAACCTTCGTATCGTTGTAAAACTAGATTATAAATCACCCGCTAACCAGTTCTGTCAGGAGAAGCAGGGGAGATTAGATGTGGAAATCGCAAATCTAAAATTGGGGGCTACTATTAATTTAGTTGTTTTATACTTGTATATTACCAAAAAAAACTTACTTTTGCGAAAATTTTATGGGAACGCTAAAAAAACTATATAGCTATGTATTGGACACTGGAACTTGCTTCAAAATTGGAAGATGCACCATGGCCTGCATCTAAAGATGAATTAATCGATTACGCAATTCGTTCGGGAGCGCCTATGGAAGTTATCGAAAATCTTCAGGATATAGAGGATGATGAAGAAATTTTCGAAAGTATTGAAGACATTTGGCCTGACTATCCCAGTAAAGATGATTTCTTCTTCAATGAAGACGAGTATTGATGCGTTTTTAAGCGCAGAATAATTATTAAATCCCTGTTAATCAGATAGATTGACAGGGATTTAGTTTGTTTGGACAATGGTGTTTGACCGCCTCAGATGGCGCAGTTTGTTTGGACAAAATACAATTTTTGGAAGAGAAATCGGGATTTGTTTGGACAAAATTCATTACTTTTACAGAGGTTTGTGAGTATTGCCGCAAGCTGTATTTCCAATTCAAATATCCTCCATTATGGGAAGACCGAAACGACTATATCCATTGGGACGCTATCGCCTGCATATCCGGGGTGAGATCGATCCTGCCAAACAGTATCTTGTCCAGCTTGAATACACCTGGAACCGTCAGGTGATACGCAAGGGCATGAATATCTTTGTCCGGTTGGGAGACTGGAACGAGAAAGCCAACAAGGGCCGCGGAGGTGTGAGGGCAAGTTATGGTCCGGAGGCCAACCGGATCAACAGCCTGCTGCTTGCCCGTGCGGACAAGATCGACGGATTGCTGGCCGAATATCAGGAAAAACATCCCAATCAGATTACGGCACAGGTGATCGCCGACTTTCTGGCCGATAAACCGCTCACACGGGAGGACAAAGGGAAGGATTTTATCGAGTTTGTTTTGGAAAGGCTCGAATCGGACTATTCCCGGAACAGGATCGGACGCAGCCGCTATGAGAACGGCAAGAGCGGCATGAATATCTTCCGTATCTTTCTCCGTGCAACAAAGAACGGTACCTACAAGCCGGACAGTATCTATTTAGGTGAAATATCGGTTGAACTGATTGACGAATACATCAGGTGGCGGCGTGAGATAAAACAGAACAGCGATGCAACGATCAACCATGCCTTGACTCCGATTCTGAAGGCATGTGCCTATGCTTCAGAAATGAAGATGATAGACCATGCCGTCAATGCGCGAATTCAGGATATGCGTATCGCCTCAAAGATATCTCTCGCGGACGAAGACAACGAGTTTGACGGCAAGTACCTTTCAAAGGAACAGATGTCTGCGTTATTGGAATATTACCATGCCTGCACCGAACCGCGCCGTAAGGAATTTTTGGAAATGTTCTTCTTTGCCTTCCATGCTTGTGGACTCCGTGTTGTCGATGTGATGACATTGCAGTGGGGCCATGTCAATTTTGAGAAGAAGGAATTGCGAAAAATCATGATCAAGACTAACAAGCGCCATGTAATTCCTCTTACAGAACCTGCCCTGAATATTCTGCACCGTTGGCAGGAGAAACGTGCCGGATGCCGGTATGTATTCAACTTAGTAAAAGATGATCTGGATCTTGATGATGCAGAGGCTCTGTACAAGGCTCGTAACAATGCAACGAAATGCATCAATCAGTCGCTGGCGGTTGTCGGAGAACAGATAGGGCTTCCGTTTACCCTCTCAATGCATGTGGCCCGGCATTCGTTTGCGGTCTTTGCACTGAACAAAGGACTTTCCATGTCGGTTGTCAGTCGTTTGCTCGGTCATGGAAGTACTGATGTCACCGAAAAGGTCTATGCCAAATTCCTGCCCGAAACGCTGTCTGCGGAGATTGCAAAACTAGATGGAGAATTAAGTAATCTGACCATATAATTATCACAAAAATATAAAGAAATATGATATCATTACCTTTTAGAGTCGCATGCATCCTGATAGCAGGATTCTTCATTGTATTGATTGTAACCTATACATATAAATTCAACAATCGCAAAGTATTTTGGGGTGTAGGGCTCACTACCATTGTAAGTATTCTTATCCTTCTTGGATTAGGAATACTTCGTCCATCTTGGGGAACAGAAACCGGTATGGCAGTCATTGTAGGAATCTGTACAGCCATAGGATGTGCAATAACACTGATATATGCAGCTGAGGACTTGCATCAAAAGAAACAAACTAAGGGGAAAAATATTGCAGCAACTGGAAATGAACCTCTACAAGAAATTACAGATTCTGAACACGACAAAATAACTTTATCCCCTCGTCTTGATACAGAATTGGCAAGAAAGATCTTTGCTAAAGCCATTGAAGCAGGATATATGGAAGAGGTCGGTTCTCATTATGAGTGGATTTTGAACAAAGTTCTTCTTGCATATATGTGTGGACGTATCTATTGCGAAGATTATCCTGAAAAAACCAAGTATGATGATAAGGTATTCTGGATGCCTGGCAGAGTGGAACTATTCCCGGGAACAGAACTAGATAAGTTATTTAACATGAAGGATTTGACTCAATCAAGACATTCAAGAAAAAACAAAGCAGCACCTGTAGGATCCGAGAAAATTGACAAGTTATTTGAGTAGCCAATGTACTACTCTTTTTTTATTTAATCCACAATGAGTTACAAACGAGATTATTTCCTGTTATATACAACTCTAACACGTCTCTAACACAATTCTAACTTACTATATAATTCATTCTAACACCCAATTCCCTAAGGAGTTTAAATCTTTGCATCGTGATTCTGGTGCGATGTGCACAATCGTACCATATCGTATAACCAGGCTGAAGGTCTGAGTGTGCATCAGGGCAATCGGCCATAATTGTTTTAAGTATGGCTAAAGAAACGAATGTAGAGAAGCTATGCGACCGGGAATTGCTTGAAAAGATTCTCAGCATAGTGGAGAGACAAGAGAAACTGCCGCCTCCGGCTCATGAAGGCGGACACCGTCTATATGACAACAAGTCTTTGATGGAGAAGTTGAACATCAAAGAAAAGTATCTGAAAAAGTTACGAGACAACGGCTATCTCGGCTACTCGCGTGAAGGTGATAAATACTGGTACACGCAGGAAGACGTGGACCGCTTTCTGCGTCGTTTCCATTATGAAGCTTTCGCTATTGGTGATGAACTTCCCAAACAGGAAGGAGGTGGCTATGTTTGACACCATTCATTTGACCAACATGCTTCGTTCGGAAGTGGAAGGCATTCCGGAAACAGGTCTTCCGTTGGATGCCTTCCCTGACAAGATACAGGAGATTATCCTCAATCTTGCCAGATACGAAAATTTCAATGTGGAATATACTGCGTCTATTGTTCTTTCTGCTGTTGCTACTGCAATAGGCAACTCTTGTCATATCCGTATAAAGGGCGAGTGGAAAACTTGCCCATCCCTTTATATGATGCTGGTCGGACGTCCCGGGCTCGGAAAGACTCCTCCCCTCGGTTTTATCTATAAGCCGATTAATGAGTATGATGACCGGCTGCATGAGAAATATAACGAGGAATATGACGAATATGAAAGAGCTATGTCAGCAGGTAAGCACGGTACTGACGGGGAAGAGCGGTTGCTCAAAAAGCCTAATTTTATAACTACTGTCATTTATGATTCCACTCCTGAGGCGATGATGAATATTCATCAGCATAATCAGCGTGGGATAACATTGGTCGTCGATGAAATCCTGGCTTTGTTCAATTCCGTCAAAAGGTACAACAGCAAGAACAATCTCATTGAAGATCTGCTGACAGCTTATAGCGGACAGCCGTTAAAGATTATCCGCAAATCAGAATCACGTCCTGTTCTAATCAAGAATCCATGTATAAATGTCATCGGTTCAGTACAGACAAATATGCTGCAGGAAGTCTTCCGTGCAGAGTTCCTTGCCAACGGATTGCTTGACCGTTTTCTGTTTGTCTATCCCAAAAACAGGAAGATATCCGGATGGAGACGGGAAGAACGGAATACAACCCGTCCTGACATCATGAATCAATGGAGGACAATAATCAACAGAATCCTAAGTATCCCCTGTATCCTTGATGACAAGGGCACAACGGTCAATCCCCGTATCATTACAATGTCTGACGATGCGGAAGAATACTTTTATGAATGGTACAATGGAATTATCGATGCTGTAAATGCCATTGAGAATGATGCGGATGTTGAAAGCCGAAAGATGAAACTCAACGGCCATGTAGCACGTCTTGCCCTGTTGTTTCAGGTAATGAAATGGGCTACTGATAGTGGAGATATGCAATATATTGAGCGGGACTCCGTAGAATCAGCAATCCGTATGATTGATTATTATGAGGAAACATACAGGAGAATCCAGGAAGCCATTGTCATAAACAGTATCGGCGAAACTAAGGAAGCGTGGCTTTCTCTGTTGGAAGATCGGTTCACTTCTGGGGATGCTGTTATTGCCGGTAGAAAAGTTGATATGTCCCGACGTGCCGTCTATTATGCGCTTGACCAATTATGCCGGCTTAAGCACCCTCTTATAGAAAAGCTTCAGCATGGAGTCTATCGCAAACTTATGACAGAAAATATTGATGCACCTTGCACTATTGCACTTTCATCTTGTCAAGATACCGTGCAATCTTCTCAAAGTGCAAAAGTGCAGAGTGCAACCACACTAAAAATCAGAGGAGCATGAGTGAATACAGATTCCATTTACAGAAATACCGCCCTGGAAGCAAGACTACTTGTCCGAACTGTGGTAAAAGCCGATGTTTTGTCAGGTATATTGATGAACAAGGCAGCATTAGCTTTCCCGGTAATGTCGGCAAGTGTGATCATGAAAACAGTTGTGGCTACCACTATACACCTAAGGAATACTTCAAGGATAATCCTGTTGTGTTGGAAATGGATGAGGGAAGCGGCAAGTCACTTCTTTCTGCCCCTTGTAAGACGGCAGATAAAACTCCGTCTTGTATTGCCCCTTCGTATATTCCTTCATCTTATGTGTTAAGGAGTCTGTCACATTATTCAATTAACCCCTTATATCAGTATTTCTGTCATGTATTTGGCGAAAATGAGGCAAGCAGATTGTTTGAAATGTATCGCATAGGGACATCTTCAAAATGGGGAGGCGCAACGGTTTTCTGGCAGACAGATATAAATGGACAGGTAAGAACCGGCAAGGTAATGTGCTATAATGCTGAGACAGGCCATCGGGTTAAAGAGCCTAAGGCTTTTGTCAGCTGGGCGCATTCCGAGTTGAAGTTGCAGGATTTCCATTTGAAGCAATGTCTGTTTGGAGAACATCTTCTGAAAAATTCATCGTCCCCGGTAATGCTGGTGGAAAGTGAAAAGACCGCTGTTGTAATGAGCTATTTTATCCCCGATTATATATGGCTGGCAACAGGTGGAAAGAACGGTTGTTTCAATAGTGAAGCCATGCAGGTTCTCAGAGGCAGGGAGGTTACTCTCATCCCTGATTTAGGAGCAACCGAACAATGGAAAGAAAAGTCTGCTTTGTTGTCTGGAATATGCAAACGGGTTGTTGTGTCCAATGTTTTGGAATGTACATCCGATGAAGAGCAACGCAGCCAAGGATTGGACATTGCAGACTTCTTCCTGTATTCACCATCAAAGAGGCATATACTCCACCAGATGATACAACGTAATCCAGCATTGCAGTTGCTAATTGATGAACTGGATCTGGAACTTATTGAATAGTAAAGGAACTTGTTCCGAGGATTTATAGAAAGTCCTTAACACAATAAGGACTTTTTGCCTGGCGGCAAGAAAATCCGGTCATTGTCCCGCAGAGCGGACTGGCACAAGAGCAAGCTCAAATATTAATCATTTATCAAAAGAATACCATATATGAATACAGATATTAAACAGGCCATGCATGTTGAAGCCGGGAAGTCATTCGGCACAGCAGAGGCGAATGAAAACGAAAGGCATTGGAATGACGACAAGATTGACAGAAAGAATCAGGATCCGACCAATCACTATGACAAGACCCGAATGAAACTGAATTTCGAGATTGGGCCCGATGGGAAAGTTCATCCGTTAGGCTATCAGGAGAAATCGCTTGAAGTACGTTTGCAGGAACGGTTGACTGAACTGGGCTGGAAACCCTTCAAGCCGGACAGTAAAATTCAACCAAACTGTTGTGCGAAATTTATCTTCGGAGGCAATCATGACCGTACACTTGAAATGGCATTTGGGACCCAAACCGTAAATCTGGATAAGGGTGCAGACAACAGCCATCTCCAGCGATGTCCGGAAATCGAACAATGGGCAAAAGATGTCTATGACTGGTGCGCCAAGCGGTACGGACAGAAAAATATCATCGGCTTCCAGGTTCATCTCGATGAGAGCAGCCCGCATATCCATGCCTTGATCGTTCCTGTAGGCCAACGAGCCAAAAGCGGACGCGAATGCGTCATGTGGTCGGCTAAGTTTGGCAAGAGCCGTTATGAGTATGGCCATATTCTTCGGGAAATGCACACCTCACTATATGAAGAGGTAGGGAGCAAGTACGGGTTGGAACGTGGTGACAGTATTGAAGGCCGGAACGTCAACCATCTTAGTAAACGCGATTATATCCGGAAACTGTCCAAAGATGCGAAACAGGCGGAGAAAGCAGTCAAGGGGCTGCAGACTATGATACGGAGGTTGGAAGCACAGATATTCAGGTCTCAATCCCAACTTGAAGAAATTGAGAAGTCTCTGGCTTCCGGCAAAATCGCTCTTCAGGAATATGAAATTCAAAAGACCAGGATACAAAAACAGATTTCCGAATACCAGTCAAAGCTTGAAGACAAGGCAGGTAAGCTTCAAGAAAAGGAGCAGGAACTGGAGCAGATGACAAAGAATATAGACCGTGTCGGTAGAGTGGTGCAACCTTTCCGCAATCACAAAATAGATTTTGAGCCGCCACGAATCACTGGTAAACCTCCGATATTCGGTGTTGACAAATGGATTGAAGAACAGAACAGGTCTATCGCCAGCCGATTCGTAAAGATTGTCCGTCAGATTGAAGAACTGTATCGTAAGGATGCCGAACAGCGAATACAGGCGGTGCAGAGTAATGCGTTGCTGGACTATCGGGAACTTAAATGGCTGCAACAGGAGTATGCACGACTGACGGATGTCAACGACAATCAGACTGAACAGATGCAGACATTTCTTGACCAGCTGGCTGAGCCTTCTGTGCGGGAACGAATTTTCTCTATCGCTGATGCTTTGATTTGCGGGCAGCCTGTTGCTGTTTCATCCGGCGGTGGCGGTGGTAACTCCGACTCAGACCTCCGCTGGGACGGAAGAAGGCCGGATGAGGAGGAAGAGGCGTATCGGAGGAGGTGTTTACTTTATGTCTCTCAAATGATGAAGCGCATTAGAATTCGAAGTAGAAATAGATAATAAGCACTTGTTGACACTGTCCAAAATTTTGTGTAAATGGGAACAGAATTCAGCTGTAAGACTTTTCTTATAACTGGATTCTGTTTTCAAACATAAGCATAAATTGGGTCATAATCAAGCCCCAGTTATGTATGGGCTGTGTCCACTTCTTTCAGATTCGAGTAAATACAAGATAAACTCGTTTTTTTAGAGCAATATTAATTATCTCCCTATTATCAGGACTTCCTTGCGATCTTCATTATTATGGTTCAATGCAAAAGAATGATTCCCTAAATTACAAACTATTACCTGCTCTTTATATTGAACTATAATCTCACATAGTTTTTCTACTGAGGGAAAACCAGTAGAGGTATATGATAATGCGATTATCGAATTCTGGTGGCGGCTTAATAAGGCATTCAGATCTTCGATATAATGACTTTTCTGCTCAAATTCATTATACTTGCCTAACTTAATTTCACGATTAACTTTTTCGTAATTAATTTGATTAGGAATTTCTTCGTAATGCATTAAACCTTCTAGAAAATGATATCGATTGTGGTAAGTTATCACAGCGCTTTGTTTTTCTCTAAAATATGGTGTGTCTATATATACAAGGTCAGCGTTCTTATCACAATTTAAGGCAGATATATTGGAAATTTCAGTTCGTGGCAATACTTCAAATTGAAATTCATTAAGTTCTCTCGCGAACTTAATAAATAGACTCTCAAATGATTGTTCCCATGTGGTTTTATTTCCAAAATTTGCTTTTGTAAATGCTGTCCTTAAATTAAGATTCCTTCGATGGAATATATTAAACGGGCGCTTTATCATACAACTTTGGAATAATATGTAGTAAGCACTTGCGCGTTTGTCGTCATCCAAAAAAGCAATATTCTGAATAACTGTATCAATTAGGCGGTTTTCCTCTCTGGGATAATAAATGCCTTCAAAATTATCTTCAATAATAGTTTGGTAATCTCGGCCTGGTACTCGTTCAAGTAAATTCAATGCATGAGTCTCTGTAAACACACCCTTAGGGGACTGAAGTAGGGCTTTTGCTATTTCACAGTTAAAAGAGAGAATGTCATTATACATAACATTTTTCCCTTTTTTTGCCATATAATAGGAAACAATACCTGTTCCTCCGAACAAATCTAATATTGAATTAAAATCTATATGATTTTTTTGCAATGCAGTCCAAATTTTCTCTACGACTTTACGTTTGGAACCATAATATCTTGTAGTAGGTAGTATCATTTCAGTAATTGTTCCATTATTGTTTTCAGCTTAGCATATTCTGGTTCTACTATACAATGTAATTTTACTCCATTATAACTAGCTACCGGTATTTTAAAATTACTCTTCGTATTTCCTTCTGCATTTACAAAATAAGAAAATCCCTCTTCTACAGATTTATTTTGGTAAAGGGCCACCAATATATACTCCATTTGTACATTGGAATAATTATTTGTCATCTTTTGATGAAAATTTGCAACTTTATTTAGTGTTTCTTCTATATTATATCGGCTTAAAGTTGTTTTGTTCTCAATATAAACCAATGTCTTGTCAGTTTTTCTAATCATGTTATCTATTTCTATAAAACTGCGACATGGAGTATCACTTGTATATAATTCAAAATTATTTAGATATTGAATCGTACATTCTTCTAGCAGATCAGAGAACATATCTTCAAAATAATCTTTACAGAAATAATAACTATAAAAAGGCTTCAAAGCATAGACAGTTTTAATATCGACTTTTGACACCCCTTTACTTGTAGTAATTTTTTGTTTATTAGTAGGTTCAATATTAATCCATGCTCTAAGATTGAATTCTGTGTCATTTTTTATTGTATTGTACAGGCCAAACATGGTCTGTCTCTTTTCCATCTGCTCAGGCGCATGAATTCCAGTGAAAACAACCTGATTCGTTTCTTCTTTAAATTGCTCAATATTATATACTTCTTCAAAAAAATGTTTGAATTTACATGGCGGTATACTTTGTAAGTATAGATTATATTGTAAATTATTCATTAATTTAGCAAATTCAGCATTTTTCAGGGCCAATGCAAAATCTGAACATTGTTCACGGTATATGCTTCTCCTTACATTTCTTTTTGCATATACATTATTTAGCATAGTCCAAAAATATGCAGTTGAGAATTCCTGTTTAACTATATGATCAATATATTCTGTTGATAATACCCAATCATCTATGGCAATGCACTCTCCATCAAAATTAGGAAGAACCAATTCTTTACATTGGAATTTTTTCTGTACTCCCAGTTCAATTTTCCATTTGTCACATAGCCAGATCGATGTTTCATCGATAGGAATCTCTTTATAATCTCCAACATAGTGTTTGGGAATAAAGGTACCCTTTAACTCTGATTCATTTACCTGAACATAATTGCCGAAATATTGTTCATTCATAAATTTAGAAAGAGCTGTTTTTATTTCACTGATTCCTGGATTATTTATCAATTCCAAGAATTTATCCATCAACTCTGATCTTTTTATCCAATTTATCAATATTTGGTTGTTCTTTTTGACTGGAGCAATAAAAAGATGTTTTGTACGATATAACATAAGTATATCGCTATTCTCTAGAAGGTCTACTTTTTCGTATAGAAAATCCTCTAAATAACGGGAAATCACAACTAAAAAAGAATCTTCTGTATCATAATTCGTTATTGGACCTTGCTCAGTCAATAAAGCAACATTGAATATTTCACCTATCCACTTATCGAATTGTTGATTTTGTTCTCTATTTCTGAGTAAGTCCAAAATAAGATGATAAATAGGAGATAGTAAATTTTCTATATCTATTGTATAGTTATAGACTCCTAATGTATTTTTGCACGCCCACTTCATAATCACTCAAAAACATGCTCTGTAACAATGCCTATTAAACGAAAGATTTCCTTCTGCTTATCAAAGTTTAGACGATATATATTCATTAATACGAATAGTTGTACAGGATCATAGTCTATAATTGTTAGGTCCTCTACAACAAAATCAAACATAGAATGAGTGACAGTCAGTTCCTGTGGTACAAATACGACGAATCGATTAATACCTTTTTCGTTAATAAACTCTTGTATTCTGCCTTTTATCTTTGAATCGTCATTAAACAAAAAGAAAAATGCCTTTTTTGAAACTGTATCAATGAAAGCTTGATAATCTCTTCTGAAAAGATTTTCATCTATATTCTTATATTCCAATGTTTCCAAGTAGTATTCCAAAGGATCAAAAAAGGCTCGTGTTAGATTTTTTAATCCCCCATTTAGCGTTGCATTCGCATATGCATCATTATAAAGAGCTTCTACTTGTTTATCTTTAGCAAGTTCTTCTTCAAAATTTGTTGAATGGCTTTCCTCCAGGGCTTCTCCTATTGCCCGTATAACAAATCTATTACTATCTAATTTCTTTCTGCTAATAGTAGATACAATATCCTTAACTTTTCCTGTGTTGACTTGAACATCAAGTAATTCTGCCATTAATTTTACAAGTTCAGCCAAATCAGATTCTTGAGTAATTTTATTAACATATACTACATCCTTTTCCACCCTTCCCCAAAATGGTTGGCTTAGTGATGCTATGTCAACAGCATTCGTAATTGTTGTTATTAAATAGTGTCCTTGTATTTTGTTGAATAAATCCACCAGTTCACGATATGAACTTAAAAAATATGCCATCCTGCGAGTCGATTTGTCGTATATTTTTTCAAGTTCATCTACTGCAAATATTATTCGATAATTACATCGTGCAAGAATATTCAAGAATAGAACAAAAATTTCCCTTCGGTTAAAGTTGGAGAGCTGTGAAAGGCCATACTTGCTAAACGCGCCTTTGGAATACAACCGGCCTGTCCCTAAATAAATAATATTTGTTATAGTTTCGTCGTCTTGTCCTTGTTCGAACAATTTTTCAGTATAATATTGAATGTGGGAAAAATCATCCTTAAAATCATATGCCAATATCGCAGGAATAAATCCCTCCGTATCACGTAATGATTTAACTCCTTTCACAAGTTCATTCATACAATTGTCTTGCAATTGCTGAAGTAAATAAATACAAAAGTCAGTTTGCTCAACATCTGCTCGACTATAAAGTAATAGAATATTAAAGTCTTTATGATTGGCAAAATATAAGCTCAAATACTTAAGGACATTGGTTTTTCCATCTCCATATTGAGCCTTAATGATAGTAGTAGCCATTCTACTCCCTGAAATGTTAGATAGTTTTTCGCCAATATGCTTTTTTAGATTTTCTTGATCAATTATAACAAATGGAAGATCTGGCACTTTGCCTTCTACCCAGTCCTTCCTAATTGTCTCCATTTTATTTTCATCGACAGTTAATCTGTCCCACAACCCTTTATATTCCATAATTCTTGGTTATTTTAATTTTCATTACGGGAGTATTTCCTATATAAAAGCGTTTCCTTTGCTCGATTGTTGATACTATATTAATAAAAAATATATTGCGTACCAGTCTCTCTTCCTGATAAAAAAGTGTTAGGAAAATCTGAAATTTCTCATAACTCATCCTCATCTCCTTACAGATATCATAAAGATTTACAAAATTCCCTTTATCTTCTGATTTTGAGACATGTTTCTGGTATACAGCAATAAACCTCTTCTTTTGTTTGATAAAGTTACTTCTTTTTCTTAACTCGATAGAGTATTCTTTAACATTACATTCAACATCACGGAATACTTTTTCAAGATTACTATCACTCGTAATAATATTTGTCAAGACTCTGCTCACAAGACCTTTCTCATTAATAATCTGAAGCAATTCAATCCACCGTTTCCTTACCACATAATAGTTATTATGGCTTTGTCTTGTATAATCAAAGTTCGTCATTGGATAATACCGTTGCATGAACTTGAATATTTCCGACTCCATTTTCAGTTCATATTTTCTTATTGATTTATATAACAAACACATAGATAAGAAAAAATGGCCATCATTTTGCAAAATATGCCAAATATATATTTTCCTATCTGTTTGAGATATTTTACTTTTAAGAACTCCTTTCGTTAGTTGTTTGGGAGTCCAGTTTTGTAAATTATCACTGTGGTCTAAAAAATGTAATTTATCATTTGCCAGATTGAAATAGTAGCTAGAGGCTTTATATGTACTATATATTTTTGTCTCAATTCCCCTCTCTCTACTTTTCAATAGAATCTCACGCAGTTTATTCTCTCTATTACTAAATTCGATAGTACGAAAATAATTCCATACTTCATCTACTGATTCCCTAGATGGGATTCCATCACTGTCTTGAGGATAATTCGTATGAAGCCATTCCAACAAGACAAAATAAAAGTCAGCCGTTTTTTCTTTAGTTATAATATATTTATTAGGATTCTTGCTCCTTAAGTATACGAAGTAACAGACCCATTTTACAATCCAAATAGGTCTGTGATATGGCCGATGTAAACTGTCTAACACTTTATATACCATAACAATTATCCTAATATTTATATTAATACAAATTCTTTACAAAGTTACCCTTTTCGATAATTTCTAGCAATTTAATCTTGTTATTATTGTTCTCTTTATTCAAATTTATTCTACCGATTATTATTCCCCAATGCCCCAGCATACAAGCGTTCATCATTAACTCCCTTAATGTGTCGTTCGTTATCATATTTGGTCTATATTATTCCTGCAATACATCCTTTACAATCTGCAGTATTTTCTTATTGTTGAGTTGTGTTCGGAAATATACATTATACCCTTGTGCTGATAAGTTATTGAAGAATACCTTTGCACATTGGATCTTTGCCTCCTCAATGCCGCGAAGAGTTGATTTATTTTCAACTCCCTTAGTCTCCACAACAATATTGAGCTCTTTTTCTCCATTGTCTTTTTTAACGACATACATGAAGTCCGGACTATATGACTCTCCGGTAATGGTAGGAATTGCGATACTATTACGCGGAATTTTTCCATAGACAATTACTTCATCAATGGAGGTATTGATGTTTTTCAACTCCAATGATGAATCATAAGCCTTGGTGTCATATAAATATTTCTCCATTGGAATTCCTTCTTCTATTTTGACACCAATTCTTCCTTGTGCAATACTCTCCCGGACAGATCCATCGTTATGGGTAAGAGCTGTTGCTTCAGGTTCTCCATGAGTCTTTTTGTAGTTAAATCGTCCTTGAAGAGTGACCATTTTCCAGTCAGAGAAGCCTTTGATTATTTCACCAACAGTCTGTTCATTGAAGTATTTGTCGTCTATACTTCCATGTCGCTTTACATAATTGCAAATAGACTTATGTATCATCGAAGCAGGAATATTAGTTGCCGATGATATCCTTTTTAAGAAAATGCCATAAGGGAGGGAGCTGGCAATGGAATACTGCACACCACTGCCTGTTTCTGTTCTCATTTGCGCCCCATTACTTCTGACTATATCTCTGTGACTGGTAATAACCTGTTCAGAAAAAATAGAAGGTGCCTCTAATATTTCTGATAAACCTTTCTCCAAATCAGCATCAATATTGTCATCGTACCAAATAGTATATCTTTGATTGAGAACCTTCCACAGCTCCTTAATTTCATCAAACCGAGCTTTGCGAATGCCAATCGGTTTTTCGGATGTTTTATTGCGGTCTTTGATTTTGCTAGCGTCCAATCCAGATTTGAATAATGGATACTCTTCAAAGAACTGCACTCTGTTTTGTGGCACGATGGCAAATGTGCTGTCAACATACTTTTTCATTAGAAGCTCTGCCAGTAACAAAGAATCTTCTTTTCCCATTTTCTCAGCCACCAGTTTGATCTGCTCCAATGAAACAGATGTCGTACCTGGTACTTCACTATTTATTTGCTCAACGAGTTTATTGGCAAAATCAGCTTCGGTAAAATCTACAATGTAGTTCAACATGAACTCCTGATTGGAGATTCGGTTTCCACACTCATCAACAGGCAGACGTAATCCTCGTCCTACTTCCTGCAACTTCGAGGTTTCACTACCGCTCGACCTTAATTTTGCAATAGTAAACACATTCGGATTATCCCATCCTTCCTTTAATGTCCACTTGGAGAATAAGAATCGACGCAAAATATATTTCCCGTCTTTGTCTATAAAAGCAAGTAGGTGCTTCTTGCCATTCAGAATATCATTAACTTCATTGGCAATGTCTTCGTCCGACGAACTGTTGTCCTGAGCAAAATATCCCCCATGACATTCGTCAATATGGTTTAAACTAGCTTCAAGATATTCCCGATACTCAGCTTCCGATTCATCCAGATCTTTGATTGTTGCAACCAATTTCTCCTTGAGTAACCTTTCAAAAGCTTCCAATAAATACGGTTTCTTACCATCCTCGCTCTCGCGATAGGAAGTGATATCATCTATAAAGAAAAGTGCCAGCGTTTTGATTTTAAATGTGCGTCCGCAGAAATTCTCCCGTTCGGTTTCAAAATGGCGTTCGAGAGCAAGACGCAGCATCTGCTCCTGGTACGATTGCATGTAAATGTCCACATTCATCTCCTCGCCAACGTTCTTAATCAATCCATTGGACAACTCAATGGCATTTTTATCTATGGCTTGTATTGTGATGCCATTGAACTCCTCGGAAATTACCGACAACGAGTCATTTACCTGTAATTGATATGTCTTTGTCGGACTGTCTGCACTTTTATGCTGAAATATGGCTTTCTCATTTTTGACTACCGACAGAAGCTTGATTTTTTCTTCTTTTTTAGAGACTGGCTCAAAGTGTTCTTTGGCAACACCTTTAATCAATCCTTGGTTAAATGCTTCACAAGCATTCAGGTCGTAGAGCAGGTTCAAATAGTCATGTACAACCGTTTTATTTTTACCCCTGCCGGACACTGTTTCAGGGAAAGTTGCGCCGTATCGAATAATACATTGAGGGTTAATTTCTTCCTTGATTACGCCAAACGCCTTTTGGTCGCGCGAGAACTTATGTGGCTCGTCAATAATAACAAATGGACGAGTTGCACGGAGAGCATCGAACGGGCGATAAAACCCCTCAATAACGCTTCCGTAATCATCGCGACTGAGCATATAATTCTTGGCAACTTTCAACAATTGCATATTTACCAAAAGGACATAAATCTTTTTGGTATCCCTGTTCGATCCCTTCACAAATTCACTTACGGCTGCTGGGAAATATTGCCTGCCTTTCTTTTTTTTCTTGGGCGGCTCCAAAGTGAGCAATTCGATTTCTGCATCATATCCGCACACATCCCGGAAATGACGTTTGACATAACTGTCCTCCATAAATTGTCTTGCTCCGGCCTTGATTGGAAGCGTAGGTACGGCAACAATAAATTTATTGATACCATACCGTTTGTGCAACTCGTACATCGTCCGGGTATAAACGTATGTTTTACCCGTACCCGTTTCCATCTTGATGTCAAGATTCAGGCAGTTTGCATCATGAGAATATGCACAATTCTCCGGTTGTATGCTGTTCCTCTTCTGTATGGCAACAATATTTTGACCCACCCCATCTTTTGACAGGATTATTTCGGGATTGGCATAGAACATCGTCGGCGACTTTATCGCCGTATTGGTAAAGACATCAGCAACAGCATCAACACCGGTTTGCTGATGAGGCAATGAAGGCTGAAGAATTAGTTCCATATCAATACCTAATGTCAAAGTTAATACGCATATTCTTCTCGCCGTCCCGTATTACCCGAAGACTATCTTTCAGTCCCTGTAATTCTCCCCACGAAAGGGCATAGCCGTATATTACGATATTTTGAGGATTGAACCCTGCATCCGATTGATATCGGTCCAACAACGATGCAACGACTTCATTACTCAAATTTGGGTTTATAATATACAGATGCTTATCCATATAGTAAAGCTCATACCCTTCAATATTGAGCGCCTTTACATCGGTAGTCAATCCATAGCCATCACGTACAAGCCATGTTGTGAGAATTGTTGGTACACCAAACTCATCTACCAATGTCTTATCGCCAAATATTGTCTGGGGCTCAAATCGCTCCATCTTTTCGATCGATTGATTAGTCGGCTCTTGAAGAGTGAAGTGTTTAAAGCCTAAATCCCCATGAAACATAGGATTTTGCTGTTGATGATGTTGCCTGATTCTTTTGAGTCTTTCTATCGCAATATTATCTAATGTATGAGATTTACCAAGCATATCGCAAAAATCAATTGCATTTTTAGCAACCGCTTTTCCGCCACCTGTCGCTCTTTTGAGCGTATTATCCAGATCTTCTTTTATTTGAACTAAAATAAATGATAAGTTCTTATTGTCTGCTATTAAATTTTGTACCGCTTCGCCTGTTGTCCCAGAACCCGAGAAGAAATCCAAAACAATATCACCGTCCTGTAATCCGATGGCGTTAAATAAACGGCAAAGTAGTTCTGGATCTTTGGGGTTAGTAAAGACATTTGCACCTAGAAGAGAGGTTAATCGCTTGGATGCAACTCTTCCGTCACGATATTTAATACTTGTCAGACTCTGATTCAAGGTGTCTTTTAAGTAAGTCTTTTTATTCGGTACGGTTGTCTCATCTTCTCCAAAATGTATAAGACCATCGGCGATCTTTTCTTTCATGGTTTCCTCGGGGAAACGCCATCCGCTTGCCGGAGCTTTGCACACTTTACCAGTGATGGGATGAATTACGTCATAAACATATTGACCAAAATTAGGTCCTGCGATATTATCTGGAAAATAAACTCCTCTTTCATCCATCCAAGAATAATGACTGCTGTCAGAAATCGGGTCAGAAGCCTTAAATTGTTTATACCAATCCAATGCAGCTGCGTGAATAGCTTTCCAATCTGTACCATATTTTTTTCGGAATCCAGCAAAAGCTGTGAAAATTTCTTGCACGCCCTCTTTAGCTTCGTGCCAATCTCCACCATTAAAAGTTTTGTTTTTCACAAAGCAAAGTATGTATTCATGTTGCATGGAGATATAGTCCTCATCATTTTTACTACTGTTTTTCCATACAATCTCGCCTGCAGAATTTTCTTCTCCGAATATTTCCTCGCAAAGTAATCTTAAATTAGCGTGTTCATTCTCATCAATGGAAATAAATATCACTCCGTCCTTTGAAAGCAGGTCGCGGGCAAGCAACAGTCGAGGCAACATAAACATAAGCCAGGCAGAATGCGTGGCAGAGCCTCGGCGCGTCAAGTCAAGAACTCGGCTGGCTTGTTCCTCGGAAATGCTTAGTTTCGATGCCAGTTCTTCAATCGTAAAGTTGAATGAATCCGTGTAAACAAAATCATCGGACCCTGTATTGTAAGGAGGATCAATATAGATACATTTTATGCTGCCGGCATAAGACTTCAACAAATGTTTCAATGCATCGAGGTTGTCGCCACTGATATAAATGTTTTTGCTGTCTTTGTTTTCGGGTAGATTGTTGTGCTCTGTATCCGGAACAATAACAGTCGTTGTATCCAAAGATGCCAGTAGGCGGGCATAGTTTTTCCCAAGAAATCGTAACTCGTATCCTTCTTCGGTGACGTGTATCTTATCTTTAAGATATTCCTTTAACCGCTCGATATCAAATGAACCGTTACGGAAGCAAGCTGGGAAATGCTCTTTCAGAATCTCTATTTCCTTTGCTCCGACAGTTACATTATTGTTGGCATCTATTATATCTTTAATCATTGCAATTCGATTTTATTATTTAATAATTCATCAACAGTTACCTCCAGCAGCCTTGCAATCTTGACAAGAGTCTGCAAATCTGGCTGCGAACTGTTCGTGCACCATTTGGAAACAGTTGAAGGGTTTACTCCCAACTGTTCACATAGCCATTTATTAGTTCTTTTCTTTTCGGCTAAAACTACTTTTAGTCGATTGATGTCAGTTTCCATACGGCTCAAATTTGTTATCTTAAAGCAAAGATAGTGAAAAGTTTTCACGCATACGGTGTCTGTGATAAATTTTATTTCAAGTTAATACATTGTATAACGTAGTTTATGAGTAACTATTTAGATCGTAGAGTTATTAGCCCAGTTTTCTATTGACTTTGCAGCTTAGAGATAGTATCTTTATTTTTTTTGTGTAATGTCAAGATAGAAGTGCAATCTTATTGTTTTTCCCGGGGCATGCCCCGGGAAAAATCGGAGAGTCATCAATCAACATGAAAAAAGGGAACCGAAGTTCCCCCAGGATTAATTAATTTCGTGTTGATAATGTATAAACAATTAACCCGGGAGCAAAGATATGGAATCTATCTGGGATTACAGGAAGGCAAAAGCCCAAAAGCCATTGCTCGGCAAATAAATGTTCATCCCTCTACGGTGAGTCGGGAAATAGCCCGCAACAAGAACCGTCTAGGACGTTACCACTGGGAAGTGGCCCATGAAAACCGAGATATTCGTCGTGAACGGTTTCAAGTGAATCATCGGGTAGATGCCGTTTTGTTGCAAGAAGCCCTCTCTTTGCTTGTCAACGAGGATTGGTCTCCCCGTCAAATCAGTGGTTACTTGGGCTTATCGGGTAAGCGGATCTCTCACGAAACAATCTACAAGCGGGTTCGAGCGGATCCCTCCGGGGAGTTGCGAGGTCATTGTCGTCACGGGATGAAATACCGTCATCACGTCAAACGCGCACATCCCACGAGGGCAACAAACATTCCCAATCGAGTTAGCATTCACGAGCGTCCCAAGGAAGCAGACGGGAAGCGTTTCGGGGACTGGGAGATGGATCTGATTGTCGGGAAAGGTCAAAAAAGTGCTATCCTCACCCTTTGCGAACGATCGTGTAATTACCTGTTGATGGCCAAAGTCCCGGGAGGTAAAAAACCGGCCGCGGTGTCCCGAACTGTCATCAACATGCTGTTACCCTACAAGAGAAACGTGTTGTCCATTACCACGGATAACGGGACTGAATTCAGGTTGCATCAAAAAATCGCCAAGGCATTGGACACAACTGTTTACTTCGCGGATTCTTATGCCTCGTGGCAAAAAGGTGCAATAGAGAACATGAACAAGTTAATCAGACAATATCTACCTAAAGGAACTGATTTTAACAGGATTAACAACGAGGAAATTAAAAGGATTCAATACAAGATAAACAGGAGACCAAGACAAAAATTAAATTTTTACTCCCCCAAAAACGTGTTCTTTAAACTTATTTCATAAAATTGCACTTGATTGTTGACTCTGCCCTTTATTTTTTTTGTGTTATTATTTTTTAAGATTTTTAATGCAGATATTTGGGCTTATATATCATGATTTCAACTCAATATAGGAAAATCTTGTTTAAACAAATAAATCCATTATTTTTGCGGTATTCGTTGTTATTTTCTTTAATATTAATAAATGGATAAATTCTTCTTTAAACCTCGTGTTGGAGCATATTATGATACCGGTCTTATAAATGGTATAAAAGTAATGATTCTTGGAGCAAGTCACTATTGTCTTTATAATGAGAAATCCACAGAATTTAAATGTCCTAATTGGGCGGAATGCACATCTAGGGAAAATCGAGATAGTTCTAAATATAATACATGTTGCCCTTGGAATCAAAAAATGTCAAAAGATTGTAAAATTGAGATCGCTAAATTAGAGGATACTACAATTTCTGAAATAGATGATTTTTTAGGAGGTTTGTCAACGAATCCATCTTATCCCAATTTTACAGAATTTATGTTGGATTTTATCGGGGAAAATAATCCGCATAATTTTTGGGATTATGTATTATTTTATAATTACGTGCAATATTTTTCATCAACTATCGAAACGCCAACGTTAGATGAGCGGGATGTACAAAATTTTTATGCTTTACTTGAAATTTTAGATCATTATTCACCAGATTTAATAATTGTATGGGGAATACAGGTTACAAAACATTTCAAAACGAAGAATATTAAGAGCATAGCAGATTTCAAATGGAGAGATGGATGTGGAAATTATATATTTGATTTAAAGTACCATGAAAAACAATATACGTTTATAAACTCCTATCACCCATGTGATATGTATAAATGGTGGAGTAATCATAAGGATGAATTCAAAGAAGAACTGTTGAAGGTTCTACCTATTGATATTAACGGCTAGAACATATTATTTAGAAATATGAAAATATTTAATCTCTGAGAGCGGTTAATTTATTTGTCCACAATTTCCTCCCATCGCCTCAGCCCGTCTCAGACGGCGCGGTTTGTTTGCGCAAATTTCATTGGCTGTGATATAATATATTGATAATCAATATATATAAATTTCTTCAATGAGGACGAGTATTGATACAAAAGACGCTGGAATGAGCTGAAACAATGAATTACGAAATGAAAGACCACTGCTAAACGGTGGCCTTTCTCGTTTTTACCTGCGGCATATTCCGGCATAACTGCAGGTCCGGCATTTCTTTTCGTTATCGGTTTGGCAAAAAGGATGTTCCGGGGAGAATAATTCTTCCAGTAACTGCCGGAGATGATCCGAAAATTCCTGCTGATAATACCGGAAATTTTGTATCAGCTCTTTATCACATTTTAACCGGAAATCATAATCTTTTCCGAACAACAGTTTGGTACTGTAAATTCCAGGGATCAGAGGCTGTTCGCTGGGATGCACATGATCGTACATCAGGCAATACACCATGGTCTGAAAAGCTGCTTTATTCCGGGTAGGATTTGCCGGATCGAAAACCGAAGCGATAGTTTTGAAAGCCGTCGTATCGGCTCCTGTTTTGTAGTCTATTACCCGGATGCCTTGATCGGTACGGTCTATGCGATCGATGAAACCTCCGACGAAAACTGTCTTTTCCTGGCCTTCGATACCGATTTTTACAGGCACGTGAAAACGGTTCTCCATAGCCAGCAACCGGAAAGGACATATCTTTTTATCGTAAGAAAACATCTCCCGGAGGTATTTTTTGATTACTCCCAGGATCAGTTCGTTGCTGCCGCTATCGATCAGCCTGGAAATTTTCGGGTCGTATACTTTTAGATAAGAACGGCGGATGTGTTCTTCGATCAGAGATCCGTTGGCCAGAATGGTATCGATGGCCGCTTTCGTGATTTCGCCTCCAGGTATCGTGGCATACAGTGATTCGGAGCATTCGTGAAAGATATTTCCCAAAAGACGGTGGTCCAGTTCTTCGGCCAGTTCTTCTTTCTCTTTTATTTGTGCTATGTATTTGAAATAAAATTTCAGGGAACATTCCATATAAGTGTTTAGGGCCGAAGGAGAGATCGTCTGATCCTCCGATCGGGTATACCGCTCCAGAATATGGAGTATCGGCGGGGTTTTACCGATTCTGATTTCTTTGGGATTTTGGGTAGAAATCGGGTTTTGGAAATTCCTTTCCGCTACGGTAAGTCCCGATTCATATTTGATTTGATAGAGAAAACGACTCATTTCCCCTCCGTTCATCCCTTTTACGCCTGAAGTATATAAAATATGAATGTCTCTGGAACGTTGTAAAAGCCGGTAAAAGTAATAGGCGAAAACAGCGTCCTGGTGTTCGGGGGTGGGCAAACGGAAACCGAATCGGAGGTTATAAGGAATAAACGAAGCGGGAAGTGTGGTTTTGGGTAAAATACCTTCGTTGGCCGAAAGGATGATCAGATGATTGAAATCCAGCATACGGGTTTCCATTAATCCCATCAGTTGTAAGCCTTCCAGAGGTTCTCCCGAAAAAGGAATACTGAGATTACCGATCACTTTATTGATGATTTGCATATAAAGTTTGTTCTCCGGCTCGATGCCTTCTTCTTCGAATGTATTTTGCAGGTTTTGGATTTGGGTATATACCGTAAAGACAAATTCTTTTTCGATAGGATCGGCTTCTTCTTTCAATACCGACCGGGTCAGCAAATTCAGGATTTTCAGTAGATATACAGGTATCTTTTCGTGCTGATCGGAGGAAAAAATAGCCCGGGTGAGCTCATGAAAGTGTAAACTTTTTTCTATAACATAGACGATGTTCTTTTGATTGATATAGTTGGTGATTTGCTGAATCTCTTCAGGACATAGGTCTTTGATTAATTTATGATTCAGCAGAGCGATGACCGGTTTGTAATAGTAGTAGGTGGTGTCGCCTTCCTGCCTGGCATAATTTTTTAAATCGCATAACATAGAAATGAGGGCCGCCACCGAAGTGTTGCGTGCCGGATAACCCATCGTAACATTGATTTTTGAGAAATACTCCGGAATCGAATGCATCACGGGAATCAGCATCTGTTCTTCACATAACACGATGGCTGTCTGTCGCGGATTCTCTTCCCGGAGACTTTCGGTCAGGGCAGGAAGAAGCTTGGCCTGACCGATCGTCGAGGGGACAGCCAGGTATTCGATGGTTTTGCCGTTGTATCTGAAGTTATTGAAATGTTCGATATCCAATTCGTTCGGAAACAGCTTTAGATTCTCCCGGATATAATGGCCTGCTTCCTGATGTTCATCAGCAGTATAATAAATATCGTAATCCCAGTAGAAGCGGGCTATTCCCAAATCTTGCCAAAACGAAAAGATCTTTTTTTCGCATAAGTTCAAAGCGTTGAAACCCGCGATTAATATATGTGCAGGATGGGCATAGGTTTCTATATGTTCGCAAAAATACCGTTCGTTCATTCCTTCATAGCAGATTCCGGTTTCAGCCAGGTGAGTTTTGAAATGAGTATAGGTGGCATATAATTTATCCCACACTTTTAGGAATTCTTGTTGTTCCCGGCTGAATTTTTCCGGATTGAAGCTCTTCCAGAATCGGTGTATGGCCTTGATTTGTTCTTCGGTCAGATACGGAAAGTTCAAATCCAATTCTTTGAGTGCTATCAGATTAGAAAAAAGATCTTTGGCATCTACCAGGTATTTGTCGATATCGTCGAAATCAGCCAGTAGCATATTTCCCCAAAAATAGAAATCTTCGAATTTCTCGGAAGAGCCTGATACGGCCGTATAAGATTTGTAGAGTTTGATAATTAAAGAAAGTGTTTCGGCTTTTTTCAGTCCCGAATGCTTTTCGATGTATTCTGTCAAGGTCAGGATCTCCGGCATCCACACCGGACGGTCGATTTGGCGGGAGAGTTCTTCGGCCAAAAAGAGACCGGCTCTTTTATTAGGAAAAATAATAGTCAGATCGGCGAAATCCGTACCGTATTTCCGGATAATATCCTTTGCCAGTAACTGAAGAAAAGAAGCCATATATCGAATTAAAAGTTAAAGAGTTATTTGGGCTTATTGTATTTTGTTGTTATTTTTGTTGAATAGTCGGTAGGGACTACTGGTATCGGCAAATTTACAATTTATAATGATTAAAACAGCGAAAATAGGATAAACCTGAAAGTAAATAGATATGTTGAAAGATTTATTATTGAGAAATCGTAGTTATCGGCGGTTTGAGCAAGAGGTACGGATTTCAGAGGAAGAATTGACAGAATTGGTCGGTTTGACTTGTTTGTGTGCTTCCGCCCGGAATGCACAAGCCTTGAAATATGTAATTGTTCATGAGGAGGAAAAGTGTGCGGAGGTTTTTCCACAGCTGGCTTGGGCGGGATATCTGAAAGATTGGGACGGACCTGAAGAAGGAGAACGTCCGGCTGCTTACCTGATCCAGTTGTTAGATACCCGGATTGTTGAAAATTGTTTGTGTGATGACGGTATTCAGGCCCAGACGATTTTATTGGGAGCGGTAGAAAAGGGGTGGGGAGGATGTATAATCAAGGCTTTCCGGAATGAAGATTTACGTCGTCTGTTTCACTTACCCGAAGAGCTGAAAATCAACTACGTGATTGCTTTGGGAAAACCGAAAGAAAAGGTGGTGCTGGAACAAATGAAAGGGGAGGATTATCGGTATTGGAGGGATGCTGAAGGTGGCCATCACGTACCTAAACGGGAAGCCGGTAGTTTGATTTATAAGATTGAAGTATGAAAATACTGTGTGCGGAATATAACGACGCCGGAGAGGTGGCTGTCGTACCGGTGGGGGATGATGTGCTGTTGAGGAATAACGGGGATTTTTATATACCGGATTATACACAACAGGTGAGCGGTGTGCCTCAGTTGGTTGTCAGAATTTGTAAGTTGGGAAAAAGTGTGGGAGAACGGTTTGCCGGCCGTTATTTTGAAGAGATCGGAGTCGGAGTCCGGTTTTATGCCGATTCGCTGGAGGAACAGCTGATTGCAAAAAAATTACCCGGGATCATGGCAGCCTCTTTTGACAGCTCTTGTGCTATCAGTGCTTTGATGGGTATAGAGGAAGCCAGGGAGGCAAACTATGAAATGAAGGTCAACGGTGAAGCCGTTACTTCCGGGAATAGACAGCATTTACCGGTGGGTATTGAAAAATTGATTGCTTTTGCGTCTGAGTTTCATACATTGAAAATCGGTGATTATCTGTTTTGCGGACACCCCTTCCGTTTCCGGGGACTCAGACCGGGCGATAAAGTGCAAATGACATTGGATGGAAAGACGATGCTGGATTTTAGAATTAAATAAATAACCATAATTATGAAAAAAAGATTTGTTGTATTAGGATTACTTCTGCTCTGTTTGGGTGGAAAGGCTCAGGATGCTTATGTACCGTCTCCTGAAAATCTGGAAGCCCGGAAAGAATTTCAGGATAGTAAATTCGGTATTTTTTTACATTGGGGGTTGTATAGTATGTTGGCTCAGGGAGAATGGGTGATGACGAACCAGAACCTGGACCACATGGAATACCGCAAGTTGGCTTCTGCTTTTTATCCTTCCCGTTTCGATGCGGCTGAATGGGTGGCTGCAATAAAAGCGGCCGGTGCGAAATATATTTGTTTTACTACCCGGCATCATGAGGGGTTTTCTATGTTCGATTCCCGGTTTACGGATTACAACATCGTCAAGGCGACACCTTTCGGCAGGGATGTTTTGAAGGAATTGGCAGAAGAATGTCATAAACAAGGGATAAAATTACATCTCTATTATTCTCATCTGGATTGGGACCGGGACGATTATTATCCGTTGGGGCGGACCGGACGTGGTACGGGACGTACGACCCATGGAGAATGGAAAACGTATTATCAGTTTATGAACGATCAGATTACTGAGTTGCTGACCAATTACGGACCGATCGGTGCCATCTGGTTCGACGGTTGGTGGGATCATGATCAGGATCCCGGATTCGATTGGCAGTTGCCTGAGCAATATGCCATGATCCATCGGTTACAACCGGCTTGTCTGATCGGTAATAACCATCACCAGGTACCTTTTGCCGGTGAAGATATTCAGATTTTTGAACGGGATTTGCCCGGAGAGAATAATGCCGGATTGTCCGGACAGGACATCAGCCGTTTGCCGTTAGAGACTTGCGAGACGATGAATGGCATGTGGGGGTATAAAATTGTAGACCAGAATTATAAATCGGTGAAAACCTTGATCCATTATCTGGTGAAAGCTGCCGGTAGAAATGCAAACCTCCTGATGAATATCGGACCGCAGCCTAACGGGGAATTGCCTGCTGCTGCACTCGAAAGACTGAAAGCAATCGGAGAGTGGACGAAGCAATATGGAGAGACGATTTATGGAACACGGGGGGGAGATATCAGTCCCAGAGATTGGGGGGTAACAACCCGCAAAGGAGATAAGCTGTATGTACATATTCTGAATTTGCCTGATAAAGGATTGTTTTTGCCTTTGACGACAGGGAAAGTGAAAAGTGCTGTCGTATTTAAAGACCGGAAACCGGTGAAGTTCTCACAAGATAAGAATGGGGTAGTTTTGGAGTTGGCTGAAGTGCCTGCCGAGCTGGATTACGTGATCGAATTGACCATAAAATAATAGACAGATAGTTGTATGCGACGTCAGGATTTTAAAATAGAGGTTTGTACTAATTCTGTGGAGAGTGTGAGAGCTGCTCTTGCAGGTGGGGCGGATCGGATAGAGCTTTGTGCCGGAATGCCGGAGGGAGGAACGACTCCTTCGTATGGTGAGATTTGTTTAGTAAGAGAGTTGATGCCTGCAGGGATGCATGTGATCGTGCGTCCACGAGGGGGCGATTTCCTATACCGGGAGGATGAACTTGAAGTGATGTACAGGGATATAGAAATGGCACGAAAACTGGGTGTCGATGGAGTCGTTTTGGGTTGTCTGACCCGTGAAGGAGAAGTGGACGAAGGCGTTATGAGAAAATTAATGGCTGCTTGCGGAGAAATGTCGGTGACGTTTCACCGGGCTTTCGATATGTGCCGTGATCCTTTTCAGGCTTTGCAGACGATCGAAAAGCTCGGGTGTGCACGAATTCTGACTTCCGGACAAAGTAATTCTGCTGAAACCGGAGTGCCTTTGCTGAAAGAATTGGTGGCCCGGGCCCGGAACGTAATTATTATGCCCGGGTGCGGGGTCAATGCGGCTAATGTGCGGAAGATTGCCGAAAGCACCGGTGCCTTCGAATTCCATCTTTCTGCCCGTATCCGCCTCGGGAGCGATATGGTTTATCGCAATCCGGCTGTTTCAATGGGAGGTACGGTGCAAGTGGATGAGTACGGACGTGAGGTAAGTAGTAGCGAGAAGGTGGAGGAAGTGATCCGGAGGCTGGAGTACTGACGACTTGAAGGCCTGAGATAATGTAGGTTTGTTCTGTTACTTATTCGTCTGCGGTGTTCGTGTTCGGAGACCCGGTCGCTTCTGTCGGTCATCTGGCTTTTTCTTTCACTGACCGGCGGAACTCCTCACTTCGCAAAAAACTTTACGTTACGTTTCCGTCAGACACCACCGGTCGGTCAGAAAAAGCAAGACGACACTCGCCAGAGCTCCAATGGTCCCCGAACACGAACACCTCCGACTCCCGTTATCACTGCGTGGAAAGCTAATCTTTTCCTTCTCCTTTCTTTGCCGGTTTGCTCTGCCGTTAGATGAAGGGTTTTATGCCGGAAGACCATTGGAGCAGGAACGAGGATCCGGTTAGGTTTTCCGAATGTCCGACCGGTGGTGTCTGACGAGTTTGCGAGGAGTTCCGCCGGTCAGTGAAGGAAGGCCTTACCGGATCGTTCCAGGCGAACCGGTCTGACGGTATAAAACCCGGAATCGAATAGAAAGAAAAATATAAACCTGTGTTTTAACTATAATTTATGTATCGTTTTCATCAATTGTTCTCCTAATCCGATTGTATAGCCTTGGGAGATAAAAACGATCCGGTTGAACGTATCGGCGATGACGAAAATCGGCAGATTGTCATGCGATAGTTTCATATTTTCCTGAATCATTTTTTGTATCGTCTGATTTTGGTCTACTCCTAAAGTAATAGTACCGGGGAGATTCGGAAATTCTGTGGGATGAAAACTTTTTAACTGTTTTTCATCCGGGAAAAGCAATACCATGCCTCGTCCCCATGTCTCGAAATCCTGTTTTAAAGCCGCTATATCCCGTAAGGCGTGGTTCGTCGGTTCCTGACCGGCCCCTAGTATACCGATAATGAAATATCCGCGTCCGGTGGTTTGCAGGATACTCTGAGGGGTAGAGCTATTTGCCGGAAGGAAGAAAGCTTCCGAATTCAAACTGCCGATCACTTTCACTTCATCCGGATTTTCCCGCATGATGAGTTCGGTTGTGGTCGTTTTTCCTTCTTCGATATTGAAAAATGTCGTATTACTCAGTACACCGCCGCTGGCTAATCGGGTACCGGTAACCAGCATATAGTATCCGGTGTCCAGGGACATCGGGTGCTTTAAGAGGTTCTCCCAATTACTACTGTTGTCTTCGGGAAAAGTCAATAGTTGAAATGTTCCGTTATGATATTTCGAAAGGGTGAAATGAGAATAATATAAGGGATTGGTGAGTGCTTTTACAGGCTTGTAAGTGGCAACCAATTTCCCTTGTGGAATATTTGCTTCGGTTGTGGCAGTGAAATCGACGTCCTGCCATTTACTGTCGGTTCCGGCATATTGGGTTTTACTGGTTACTTCGTCGATACGTGAGGCTATACCCAGACTCCTCAAAACTGCTACATAAAAAATAGCTCTGGAATGCTGGTCGGCAATCCGGGAATTCCAGACTCCTTGAGGCATCATCGGAATATGCTGCGGATTCAGTTCGTCCCGGATTGAAATATTTTTAATACACCATTGGGTCCAGAAGGAAGGGTTTTCCCTGATTTTTTCGGCTAACCCGGGAGATATCGCTTTTTGAAAAAAGTCTTTATAGGCTGTAAGCATTTCATTGGCTATTCGTGGATTCAGGATATACGCGTCGAATAAGGGATTTTCAGATACCGGCGTGTGTTGCAGGTGGTCTTTGAGTACGGCTTCGGGAGTATCACGCAGGTCTTTGTCAGAAATCACTTGCAATAATTGCAACGCCTGAACTCGCTGAGCTTTCGGTGTATGGCGCAGGAAACCGAGTATCTGGTCGTGGTTACCCCGGCTGGCAATAAGAAGTTTCGTCAAAGGGGCTGAAGGTAAACCTAACTCGTCGGCGATGTCGTCAGCTTGTCCGGCATTTATAAAAGTGGCTGTATAGGCATTGCGGATCGAATCTTCCATTGCCATCCGGCGGGTGTTCTCTGCCCGTTGTTCCGGGGTAACGGTAACCGGGTTGACATGCTCGGCCGGAGGTACGATGTCGAGTGCTAGGGTACTTACCTCCCCGGCTTGTTTATCCAGGATGATGGTGATTGCAGCATCTTTTGCAAAAGAGAGTTTGCCGTATCCGAATCGTTCGCCGTCGGTAGCCCAGACCAGCATATCTCCTTTTCCGGCTGATAAAGAGGCTTTGCCTTGGTCATTTGTCGTTTTAGATGCTACGGTGTAAAACTCTGCGTAATTATATAGTTTAAAATCGACTTGTGCATTTTTTACCGGTTGGTTATCCGGCGTTGTGACGGTAACTGTTGCCTGTGTCGTCGGGGCATAATTGCCGATAACATTGATTTCGGTATAACCGGAGGTTCGACTCATGACTTCTTCCGGGCCGTTGTAGCGACCGAATACTTTGGTGTGCATCAGCATCCCCCGGCTCGCCGGTGCATTGAACCAGCCTAAATCCAATACCGGTTCCGGTTCGCAAGCTCCCAGAAAATGCCATTGCCCGTCTACCCAGGCTTCTACCCAGGCATGGTTATCGTCGGTATGCGCCCAGCGGGGAGTATAAACCTGACGTGCCGGGATTCCTACAGAACGGAGAGCGGCAACCAGAAAGGTCGATTCTTCACCACAACGTCCATAAGCGGTTTTAACCGATGCTAAGGGCGAACTGGTGCGGGAATCAGAAGGAGTATAGATCACTTTCTCGTGACACCAGTGGTTGACTTCGAGTATCGCATCGTAAAGTGAAAGATTTTTTACCCGCTCTTTCAATTCCTCGTAAAATACTTTCCGCGATTCGTCCAGGTTTTCGTTATTGACCCGCACCGGTAAAACAAAGTGGCGGAATTCCCGTTCAGGAATCCGGCAACCCCAAGGCATTTCCTGTCTGGTTTTCAATGCATATCTGACGTTCATCAGATAATAATCCCCGCTATAGTCGGTGATATCTCCGATGGGCATGTAGGCATAGAGAAACATCAGGGCTTCACGTTCTTCGGTAGTCAATGAGGTCGTAAATATCCGGAACAGGTCCCCGTGGGGGAGGGCTTTTTGTTTGTCTTCGAAATCACGGGTCACTGTTGCCAATTCCGATTGATCCGAGAATAAATGCTGCTCTTTACAAGATAAGGTAAGCAATAGAAAAAAAACTAATGCCAGTTTGAATGTAAGATTCATAGATCGTTTTTTAGATTAAGTTTGTATTTAGCCGAATGAATAATAACCCCCAAAATTAATCAAAAGGAAACGGTGACAATACAGTCTTAAACCGTTTTAACTGCTGTCACCGTTATTACTGTTTTAACCGTAAACCCTTACTTGATATTGATGTTATTGTAGAGGAAACGTTTAATCTTATGTGTCGGTGTTTTTTCAAAGGGTTCATGCTGTACCAGCACTAATTGAAGCTTGGAAAAATTGTTTACCCTTGAATTTACATATTCGAATAATTCTTTTTTCTGCTCTTCTATATAGTCATTGATAGCGGTTTTGTAATTTCCGGCCTGGCTTTTTATTTTTTGGACTTGTTTTTCCAGTTCTTCCATATTGAAATGTACCATAGCCACTAATTTCCCTTTGGATTCTACAACCAGCGATTCATTGACAAAACGGAAATTATTGATGATCGATTCGATTTCTTCGGGATAGATGTTTTCACCGGAAGAACCTAATATCATGGTTTTGATTCGTCCGCGGATCGAAAGCCGCCCTTTGCGGTCGAAAGAACCCAAATCTCCGGTCTTAAACCAGCCGTCTTCGCTGAATACTTCCTGAGTTAATTCCGGTTTTTTATAATAGCCTTTCATAACATGGGGACCTTTGATCCAGATCTCTCCCTGGCCGGTCTTATCCGGTTCGTTGATTTTGATTTGCACCCCTTCCATGGCAGGACCTACGCCCTGTAAGAAGGTTTCCCGGGGAGCAGAACCTGCGGACATCGGAGAAGTCTCTGTCAAACCATAACCGATGGCATAAGGGAATTTAGCCTCTCTGAGAAAACGTTCTACTACAGGATCTATTTTCGAACCACCGATACCGAAGAAAACGATTTTTCCCCCGAAAGTCTGCATCAGTTTTTTTCCGGCCAGCCGATTGAATAATTTCCGGGTAGGCCCGAAATTGTATAAGGTCTTCATCAAGGCAGACGAAGTAAATTTAGGCAATACCTGGGTTTTATATATTTTTTCGATGATCAAAGGTACGGATAACATAACCGTAGGCCGTATCTTCTGCATGGCAGGTACCAATAATTTAGGTGTCGGTACACGGTCCAGATAATAAATCTGAGCTCCGAACATCACCGGTAGTAACAGGCCCAGGGTATTTTCGTAGGTATGGGCCAAAGGTAAAATGCTGAGAAAACGGTCTTGGATACTTACAGGTTGGATCGTAGCACATTGCCGCGCATTCCAGACCAGATTACGGTGAGTTAATTCCACCCCTTTGGAAAAACCTGTAGTTCCTGACGTATAGATGATCGAAGCCGTATCTTCTTCTTCTACTTGTATTGCAGGAAGGGGAGTCAGGTTATCCAGACCGATATTGTTCTCCAGTTTGTCGATCGCTTCTACCGGATAGTCTTCCGGAATCCGGGCGAAAGTATTCATCAGAATCTTTTGTTCCAGATAACTCGTCTTTATATCGGCGACTAATTTATAAAGCAATTTAGATACAAAGATGATTTTAGATTCCGAATGTTCTAAAATATTTTGTATTTCTATACTGCTGAAACCCGGAAGAACCGGTACTGCAATAGCGCCGATCCGGGCAATAGCAAATTGAGTAATACCCCAATTCGGCATGTTAGCACTTAAAATTGCTATTTTATCACCTTTTTGAATGCCGGATGAAAGAAGATAATTAGCTATCGAAGTTACTTCGTTATAGAAGTCCTGGTAAGTTCGTTTGCCACTTTGAACAAAGTTCAAAGATAAATTGTTCTTGAATTTGGAACAGCTGTTAGAAAGGAGTTCCGGTAAAGTCAATTTCTTTAAGAGCATTATATTTAATAGTTGCAATTTGCTCACAAAGTTACACAAAAATCTTGAATTCAATATTGAAAAATGCTAATAATTCTAAGAGAATAAAACGTAAATTGTTAAAAATGAAAAACTTTATTTGAAGAAATCCTGTCGGAGGAGTCTGGTGGAAACGTGGAATTAAATCGGTTTATAAAGTTCATAAGTTTATAAAGTCGGTAACTTATGCGGGCGTAAAAAAGTGCCTGCAGGGGGGACACATAAAAAAAGAGTCCCGGAGGACTCTTTTTTTATTTAGCAGGAATGTTTTTCAAAGTAGCTTTGAGGTATTCCCAGAATTTTTCGACAGAGGCGATGTTTACCCGTTCGTCAGGAGAGTGGGGAGAGCAAAGGGTCGGTCCGAAAGAGATCATGTCCCAATTTGGGTATTTGGAGCCCAATATGCCACATTCGAGTCCGGCATGAACGGCCATGATAGCGGGTTTTTTGCCGTATAGTTGTTCATAGATTTCCTGCATTTCTTTTAGTATAGCCGAATCCGGGTTGGGTTTCCAGCCGGGATAAGCTCCGTTAAAGAGGATTTTATCGGCTTTTGCCAGTTCAAAAACGGCCTGAATGGCTTGAGCCAGGGCATCTTTAGCGGTTTCTACCGACGAACGCAATAAGGTATTGATGACAATCTTACCGTCTTTGGATTGAACGATAGCCAGATTGTTTGAAGTTTCCACGGTGTCCGGCATGGAGTCGATCATACGTACGGTGCCGTTCGGACAGGCCAATACGGCATTGGTCAACCGGAATTGCGTGCAAGTGTCGATTACAAAAGCAGGTATTTCCGTTGCTTCGGCAATGACCTGTAAAGTCGGTTCTTTGGCATTTAATTCAGCTTTATAGATTCCTTCAGCTTCTTTTATAGCTGCCTGCAATTTTGTTTCGTTGGCAGCCGGAAGCACGATCACTGCAAAAGATTCACGGGGGATCGCATTCCGCAGGCTACCACCGCTGATGGTAGAAACACGGATCCCCAGCTCCTGGGCATAAGTTTTCAGGAAACGGAATAACAACTTGTTGGAATTACCGCGTCCCAGGTTGATGTCCATTCCCGAGTGTCCCCCCTTCAAACCTTTGATACCGATGCGGAAAGCTTTCACATCGGCTGGTACAGCTTCTTCCTGATAATTGAATTCGATGGTAGAATCCAGACCGCCGGCACAACCCACATACAGTTCTCCTTCCGTTTCGGAATCCAGGTTCAGGAGAATATCTCCTTTCAGCAATCCCGGTTTTAAACCGTTAGCACCGTCCATACCGGTTTCTTCGGTAGCTGTGATCAGCACTTCCAGTGGACCGTGAGGAATGTCGGTCGCCGTAAGCATAGCCATACCGGCAGCAACTCCCATGCCGTTGTCAGCCCCTAGAGTGGTGCCTTTTGCCCGTACCCATTCTCCGTCGACATAAGCTTGGATCGGATCTTTTTCGAAATCATGGTCCGTATCTTCATTTTTTTGAGGTACCATATCCAGATGGCCCTGAAGAATCACTCCCTTACGGTTTTCCATACCCGGAGTGGCCGGTTTTCTCATAATAATATTCCCCACCTCGTCTATCTCTGCCTCGATATTGTTCTCTTTTGCCCATTCGAGCATAAATTTACGGGCTTGTTCTTCGTGGTTGGAAGGACGGGGGACTTGAGTCAATTTGTAAAAATTCTGCCAGATCGCAGTCGGTTTTAAGTCTTTGATTGAGTTCATATTTAAATTTTTAGGTTGATTTTTTCTTTATTGATTAGCGGTTTCGCTTGATCGGCACTTATCTTTTCATGTGTTCATTCAAATATTTCACAAACCGATTGTACAACTGCAAGGTTGTATTGCCTCCGAAGATACTGTGGTTGCGGTTGGTGTAAATGGCCATGTCGAACTGTTTGTTGGCTTGTACCAGACGTTCGGCCAGTTCATAGGTATTCTGTACGTGTACGTTATCATCGGCAGTACCATGACAAATCAACAGGTTGCCTTTTAATTTATCGGCCCAGTTCAAGGGGGCATTATCTTCATAACCCCGTTCGTTTTCTGCCGGTGTACGCATATAGCGTTCGGTATAGATCGAATCGTAATATTTGTAATGAGTGACAGGAGCTACTGCAATCGCTGTCGTGAAAATGTCATTTCCTTTCATGATACAGAGCGAAGACATAAACCCTCCGTAACTCCATCCCCAAATACCGATATTTTTAACGTCTACATCAGGTTGTGTGGCCAGCCATTTGGCAGCTGCGATCATATCGTCGCTTTCCAGTTTACCGAGTTGCATGTACGTACATTTCCGGAACTCTTCTCCACGAGCTGCCGTACCACGCGGGTCGATACAGGCAACGATATACCCTTCCTGGGCCAGATAATTCAACCAACTCAGACTCCAGTTGTTTTTTACTTGTTGTGAATTAGGCCCGCTGTATTGGGTGATCAGCAGCGGATATTTTTTGCCGGCTTCCTGATTTACCGGTTTCATGATCCACGCATTGAGCATCGTTTTACCGTCTGCTGCCGGAATTTGAATGAATTCAGGTTTTGCCAGATTATATGCTTTCACCGCCTCTTTCACCGCTTTATTATCTTCAAGCACTCTGACCTGTTTGCCTTTAGCATTATAAAGAGCGGTGACCGGAGGAGTATCCGTATTCGAAACAACGTTAATATAATAATTGAAGTTCTTACTGAAACTAGCTTCATTCCAGCCTTTTACCGGGGTCAGTTTCTTTTTTAATCCCTTTTCGTTAATGCTATAAATGTATTTTTCAAGTGGAGATTCTTCGTAGGAAGAATAGTAGAAGAGTTTGCGAACAGGATCATAACCGTAGAAATCGATGATATCGAAATTTCCTTTGGTAATCGCTTGTCTTTCCCGTCCGTTGAGATCGTAAAGATAGAGGTGCATATAGCCGCTTTTCTCGCTTGTAATGACAAACTGTGTACCGTTATCCAGAAAGACCAGATTGTCCAGATTGCTTTCGTCGATATAATATTTGTTTTCTTCCCGGTAAAGAGGAACAATCGTTCCGACTTTGGCATTGGCTAAGAGGACTTCCATTTTATTCTGGTGACGGTTCAGACGAATGATAGCCAGTTTTTTAGGGTCCTGGGTCCAGCGTATCCGCGGAAGATAGATGTCGTCTTCTTCTCCTGTGTCCATCTTGGTCGTTGTCCGGTCCGAAACATCGTAAACATAAACGGATACTTTGGAATTTTTCTCTCCGGCTTTCGGATATTTGTAAACATAATTCGAGGGATACAGTTCGTTTTGTTTTAAAGCAGGACTTTGTCCTTCGAACATATTCATTTGAAATTCGCGTACATCCGATTCGTCGAATTTGATGTAAGCGATGGCCGATCCGTCGGGAGCCCATTCAAAAGCGCGGTTGAATGCGAATTCCTCTTCGTAAACCCAGTCCGGTGCGCCGTTGATGATGTGATTGTATTGTCCGTCTCTGGTGATCTGACGTTCTGAACCGAAACGGATATCATGGATAAACAGGTTGTTATCTCTCACGAAAGCAACTTGCAAACCGGTGGGAGAAAAAGTCGCCAACCGTTGGCTGCCACCTTCCGACAAAGGTTTGATTTCTTTATTTTTGAAATCGAAAAGATAATAATCGGCAGTGAACGAACGGCGGTAAATCGGTTTCTTATTGGTACAAATCAGTATCCGGCTTTCATCTGCATTGAAGGTATAATCGTCGATCCGGCTGACAGGAGAATCCTCCAGTGTTTTCAAATCCAGTAAAGTAGCGACAGGCAGACCCGTTTTATAGCTGTATTTGACTATACGTGTGCCATTGTTCTCTAAAACTGTATAATGTTCGCCGTCATTCATGGAACGTAATCCGTAAACTCCTTTGGTACGGAAAGTCCCGTCGACAAAAAAATCCTCCAGGGTTAATTGTTTTTGTGCAGATAACTGGCTGCAAAAGATAAACATAAGTAAAAAGATTCCGAAAAAATTTCTCATATCGTTCTGTAATTTTTATTTTTTTAGTTTGCAGTCCCAAAGGTTTGAAAAAAATCTTTGTTTTGCAAATGTTTGCAGAATTATCCTGAACTAAAAGTGTCTGAATACTTTTTACCTTTTAACCTTTTACCTTTAACCTGAAATTATTACCTTTGCGCACTAAAATACATAGCTCGGAATAATAATATGCAATATACTCTTTTAGCGAAAGATAAGAACAGTGAAGCCCGGTGTGGTGTTTTGACCACAGCACACGGGGAGATTCATACCCCTGTCTTTATGCCGGTGGGAACGGTGGGATCTGTGAAAGCAGTGCATATGAGAGAACTGAAAGAGGATATCCGGGCTGAGATTATTCTGGGGAATACCTACCATCTTTATTTACGACCGGGAACCGAAATTCTGCAGGCAGCCGGAGGATTGCACCGTTTTAATGGCTGGGACCGGCCGATATTGACCGATAGTGGCGGATTTCAGGTGTTTTCACTGACCGGTACCGGACGGAAGATTACAGAGGAAGGAGTGACTTTCCGATCACACATAGATGGTTCTAAACATCTTTTTACGCCGGAAAATGTCATGGATATCCAGCGTAAAATCGGCGCCGATATCGTGATGGCTTTTGACGAATGTCCGCCGGGAACCAGTGATTATAATTATGCCAGGCATTCACTCGGGCTGACTCAGAGGTGGCTGGAACGGTGTGTCGCGCGTTTTGACGAAACTGCACCGCTATACGGTTACGAGCAAAATTTATTTCCGATCGTTCAGGGATGTACTTACCGGGATTTGAGAGAGAAAGCTGCAGAACATGCCGTATCCCTGAACAGAGCCGGCTATGCGATCGGTGGTCTGGCTGTCGGAGAACCTGCTGAAGAAATGTATGCCATGATCGAGGTCGTCAATCGTATATTGCCTCAGGATAAACCACGTTATCTGATGGGAGTCGGGACGCCTGAAAATATACTCGAAGGTATACAAAGGGGAGTAGATATGTTCGATTGCGTGATGCCTACCCGTAATGGACGTAATGGTATGATTTTTACAACCGAAGGGACGATCAATATTAAAAATCAAAAATGGGAGCGGGATTTTTCTTCTATAGATCCTGCTGCATTGAGTTATGTCGATACCGATTATTCGAAGGCTTATTTGCGGCATTTGATTAAATCCGACGAGATATTAGGGTTGCAAATTTGTTCCATCCATAATCTCTCTTTTTATTTGTGGTTGGTGAGAGAAGCCCGGAAACATATTCAGGAAGGAGATTTCGTAGCATGGAAGACAAAGCTGCTTCCGAAAATAACCAGAAGACTTTAGATGAAAAAACTTGATTTATATATTATACGCAAATTCCTGGGGACCTTTTTCTTTTCACTGGTCCTGATTCTGTGTATCGTCGTCGTTTTCGATCTTTCCGAAAAACTGGAAAAATTTTTAGAAAATGAAGCTCCGGTAAAAGCGATTGTGTTCGATTATTATAAGAATTTTATTCCCTATTTTGCGAACGTGTTCTCTTCGCTGTTTACTTTCATCTCAGTAATCTTTTTTACTTCGAAGATGGCCTATGATAGTGAGATTATCGCTATTTTGAGTACCGGGATCAGTTTCAGGCGTTTTTTATTCCCCTATCTGATGTCGGCTACCGTTATTGCTATTTTGTCATTTTTGTTGGGAGCTTTTATTATCCCCAATGCCAATGAGAAACGGATTGAATTCGAAAAGCAATATATGGGTAAAAGATATGCCAATAAGGAACAGAATATACATCGTCAGATAGCTCCGGGTACTTATATCTATATGTCGTCTTATTCGGTAGCTTCGAATGTGGGATATGATTTCTCCATCGAAAATTTCAGGGGGGATACCTTGATCAATAAGCTGACCTCTTCGCGGATTACCTGGGATAAGGAAAATAAAAAATGGGTGATCCATAATTGGAAACTCCGGGAAATAGAGGGAGATAAAGAAACGTATACGACGGGACAGAAACTGGATACTGTCATGGCTTTCCAACCTTCTGAATTTTCAGAGAATCCGAAGAAAATCCGGGAACAATTGACTTTTCCGGAACTGGATCGTTATATCGACCGGATGAAAATGCGGGGGAGTTCGAATGTGATCGAATTTCAGATTGAAAAATATAAAATGATTGCCAATGCATTCGCTACTTTTATATTGACTTTCATCGGTGTCAGTATCTCGTCACGTAAAATCAGGGGCGGAATGGGACTACATCTTGGAATAGGCTTGCTGATCAGTTTTTCTTATATCTTATTTATGCAATTTTCAACAGTTTTTGCAACAAATGGAAATATGAATCCGTTATTAGCAGTGTGGTTGCCTAATATTTTGTTTGCCATTATCGGAGTGTTTGTGTATAGGACGGCGCCCAAATAGTTTGAATGAAATACCTGAGTGAGAGAGACGTGTAAGCGAGAAAAAAAATTAAAATCAATGAATTAATATTATTTAGGATGGAAAGAGATTATAATAAAAATCGGCGTTCTTTTCGTTCCGAACGGTCTGAAAACCGTAGAGGATATGGAGCAGAGCAAGGAGAAAGATATACGGCCGGATCTGTGGGGAACCGTAATACTACCAGAAGGTTTGAAAGGACTTCTGAACGGAACAACGGAGAAAGAAGAGAACGGAATTTTAACCGGGAGAAAGATACTTACAGAGAACGTCCGGCTAAATTCAGTAACCGCCGGGATTACCGTCCTAGTACAGAGGCAACCGACCGGCAGGACCGGACCGAACGTTCGGAACGGAAGGTATTGGTGAAACGTGATTCTCATACGGATAATCCACGCAGACCACGTATTTTCCGGCCAAGAGGTGAGGAGACCACCGGGAACAATCATTCGAATTATAATCGTCCTTTCGACCGCGATCGGAAAAAGATTTCCGGGAGAGAGAAAGAAGGACTGAGACAGAAACACTATAGTAAAAAGAAATTGTTGGCTCATCGGCTGAAAAATGAAGATGAGAACACCGAATTGCGTCTGAATCGCTACATTTCAATGGGAGGCGTATGTTCTCGTAGGGATGCGGATGAATTGATCGTTGCCGGACGGGTGAAGGTAAACGGAGAGGTAGTTCAGACCGTCGGTTTGAAAGTACGGAAGAAAGACAAGGTGGAGGTGGACGACGTTCAGATTTTCCCCGAAAAGAAAGTATATCTCGTTTTAAATAAACCGAAAGATTATGTGACAACCGTCGAGGATCCGTTGGAACGTAAGACGGTTATGGCCTTGGTCGAAGGTGCTTGTAAAGAAAGAATCTATCCGGTAGGGCGTCTGGACCGGCAGACGACAGGAGTGTTGTTGTTTACGAATGACGGCGATCTGGCTAAGAAATTGACCCATCCGAAATACGATCACAAAAAGATATATCATGTTTTTCTGGATCGTGTATTGACTGAAGAAGATTTTCAGGCTATAGCGAATGGAGTCCAGCTGGAAGACGGATTTATCAAAGCGGACGAGATCAGTTATACCTCTCCGGATTGTACTGAAGTGGGGATAGAGATTCATTCCGGAAAAAATCGTATCGTCAGACGTATATTTGAACATTTCGGTTACCAGATCATAAAACTCGACCGGGTATATTTTGCCGGTATTACGAAAAAAAATCTGCCGCGGGGAACATGGCGTTTCCTTACTCCGAAGGAAGTGACTATGCTGAAAGTTTATTAAGTGCTAAGCTATTGTTTATGGAGAGTGTTTTTTCCTGGTATGCTGTGTATACAGCAGCCAGGGCTGAAAAAAAAGTGAAAGAACGACTCGATCAGATTGGTATTGAAAATTATCTTCCGTTAAGGACTGAATACAGGGTGTGGAGTGACCGGAAAAAAAAAGTATCGGTACCTTTGATTTCCGGATATATTTTTGTACATATAAAAGAAGAAACCTTTGTTCCTGTGCTGACAACTCCGGGGGTGGTTACTTTCCTGAAAGAAAAGGGAAAAGCGGTAGCTATTCCGGCTGAACAGATCGAACGCTTACGTTTTGTCGAAAATCAGGCCGACGAACCGCTGGAAATTTCTTACGAGGATATTCCTGCAGGTACTTTAGTAGAAGTTGTTCGGGGTAAATTAGCTGGATTTCAAGGAGAAATGGTGCAGATCCGGGATAAATACCGGATTGTTTTACGTTTGGAAAAATTAGGGTGTGCTTTGATTACAGTAGCGGCCAGTTGTGTTGAAAAAGTGAAAAATTATTCTAAGAAGGGGTATGTTTGGGGCTTTTTGTTTATTTTTGTGACTCATTGAAATAACATAGAATAAAAATTAATAATAAAATAAAGGTGAAGAAGTTATTCTTACTCATATTGTTCGTGCAATTTATATCTGTTACATTTGCTCAGATGTCGGACGACCAGGTTGTTGCTATGGTTAAAGAGGCTCAGAATCAGGGAAAAACTCAACAACAAATCATTATGATGCTGGGACAAAAAGGAGTTACCCAGGAACAATTGATTCGTATAAAAAATAACTATACCGGTAAAAAAAGTACGGCCGGAGAACAAACGGGGAACGGAATGAGCCGATTGAGGCAAGAAAATCCTCCTGCAGTCAATATATTGGATTCTTTGAATCTGGAGGAAGATAAAGAGCTTCTTTTCTCAAAAGATTCATTGCCTGAAATAAGGATTTTCGGACGGAATATTTTTAATAACAAACAATTGACTTTCGAACCTAACCTCAATATAGCTACGCCGGAAAATTATGTGCTTGGTCCCGGAGATGAGATTATTGTGGATATTTGGGGGGGATCGGTAAAGACTATTCGGCAGTATATTGCACCGGATGGAAATATCACGATCGAAGAGATCGGACCGGTTTATCTGAATGGCTTGAAGATAGAAGAAGCTTATCAACGGGTAAAGAATGCGTTGTCTCAGGTATATGCTTCATTAAATAGTGATGAGCCGGATACTTTTATAAAAGTGTCTTTAGGAAACGTGCGGAGTATCCGGGTGAATGTGATGGGAGAAGTGGCGATGCCGGGTACCTATACCTTACCTTCTTTGGCTACTTTGTTTCATGCTTTATATAATGCCGGAGGAGTCGGTGAGATCGGTTCCATGCGGAATATTACGGTAAATCGCAAAGGAAAAGTTGTCGCCGATGTAGATGTATACGATTATCTTTTAAAAGGGAGAAGCGATCTGGACATCAGCCTGAATGACGGGGATGTGGTGCTCGTTGCACCTTATGCCAATTTGGTTTCCCTGACAGGAAAGGTAAAGCGTCCGATGATCTATGAAATGAAAGATACAGAGACAGTCGGCGATTTGTTGGAGTATGCCGGAGGTTTTAAGGGAGATGCTTATAAAAATGCTATTCGGGTAATTCGAAAAAGTGGACGGGAATATCAGGTATATAATGTCGAAGAAGGAGAGTTTAAAAGTTTTCCTTTGGTAGATGGGGATTCTATTTCTGTAGATCCGATGTTGAATCGTTTTGAAAATCGGGTTCAGATTCGGGGAGCTGTGTACCGGCCCGGATTATACGATTTAGGAAAAGTAACTACAGTGAAGGAATTGATTGAAAAAGCAGAGGGAATTACTGAAGACGCCTTTGTTAACCGGGCTGTATTATTCCGCCAGAAACCCGATTTAACTCAGGAAGTGGTCGCTCTCAATGTAACCGGAATATTGAGTGGTTCGGCTGCCAATCTGCCTTTGCAAAAAAACGATGAATTGTATATTCCTTCGATATTCGATTTGCAGGAAGAATATACGTTGTCTGTAAAAGGGGCAGTAAGGGTACCGGGAGTTTACAAATATGCCGATAATGCCACAATTGAAGACCTGATCATTCAGGCTGGCGGTTTATTGGAATCCGCTTCGACAGTGAAAGTCGATGTGGCTCGCCGGATTAAAAATCCGAAGAGCTTGACCGGATTGACTAAATTGGCTGAAAACTTTACTTTTACTTTAAAGGATGGATTGATTGTGGACGGTAAACCGGACTTTACTTTGGAACCCTATGATGAAGTATTTGTCCGTAACTCTCCGGGATATCAGGTACAGCAAAATGTAACAGTTACCGGCGAGGTATTGTTTGAAGGAAATTATGTCTTATCCCAGAAAGGAGAACGGCTTTCGGATTTGGTGAAAAGAGCAGGTGGATTGATGCCGGAGGCATATGCAAAAGGGGCCCGTTTGCTCAGACAGATGACACCGGATGAAAAGGCTCGGGTGGAATCTGTATTGAAACTTTCCAAACAAACGGATAAAGATTCGATCGACATAAACCGTCTGGATATCGGTAATACCTATTATGTCGGTATCGAGCTGAAGAAAGCGATCGAAAATCCCGGGTCGGATTATGATGTCGTATTACGGGAAGGGGACCAACTTGTTGTCCCTCAGTATACAGGAACGGTGAAGATCAGTGGGGCGGTGATGTATCCGAATACTGTCGTATACAAAAAGAATGCGAAGTTGAATTATTATATAGAACAGGGCGGAGGATTCGCTTCACGGGCGAAGAAACGCAGGGTGTTTATCGTGTATATGAACGGTACGGTACAGAAATCCAAGACTTTCTCTAAGGCCAAGGCTGCTCCCGGTTGTGAAATCATTGTACCGGTAAAACCGCCTAGAAAAGGTGTCGGTTTGGCTGAAATCATGAGTATCGCTTCCTCTACCACGTCTATGGCTGCATTAGTTACATCAATTATTAATAGCACGAAGTAATGGCTACAAATTCGACGAGTAATCAACCGGTTCAACCGGAAAATGAAATAGACCTGATCGAGGTTGTAAAGAAATTATGGGCAAAGCGGAAATTCATTCTCAAGGTGACTGTCGTTTGTGCATGTCTCGGGGTATTGGTCGCTTTGTTCAGTGCTAAAGTTTTTACCGCTTCCTGTACGATTGTTCCCCAGACAGGTGAAAAAACGACTGGAGGAAGTTTAAGTGGCTTAGCTGCTATAGCAGGTATAAACATCGGATCTTTAGGTGCCGGAGATGTGTTGTCGCCGAAGATTTATCCTAAAATATTGGCTAGTGTACCTTTTCAAAAGGAAATTATGCAGACGGCGATCAAATTTGAGGAATACGATCAGCCGGTGAAATTGCTGGATTATTATACTGCCGATGAATATGCCCAATTTTCTTTAGGAGGGACAATACTGAAATATACGATCGGTTTGCCCGGAGTGATTATCGGGGCTATTCGTGGGGAAGAACCGGAACCTCAATATGGAGAAGGGGCTGTTGCTACTTTGGAATCCCTGTCTAAAGACGAGGCAGAATGTATCAAGACCTTGAAAGATAAGATCAATATGAACCTCAACGATAAAGACGGGTATATTACTTTATCTGTCGATATGCCTGAACCTTTGGCTGCAGCTCAATTGGCTGCCAAAGTACAGGAATTATTGCAGCGTTATGTAACCGACTTTAAAATTCAGAAGGTGAAGGCGAATCTGGAGTTTGTGGAAGGTCGCTATGAAGAGGCTAAAAAGGAATATGAAAAGAAACAGGAAGAGTTGGCTATTTTTAACGATGCCAATCGTAATCTGGTTTCCAATGTAGCTAAAACTACCCAGGAGCGTTTGAATAACGAATATACGCTACTGTTCGGCGTATACAGTGAACTGGCCAAACAACGCGAGCAAGCCAATATTCAGGTAAAAGAAACAACTCCGGTATTTACTGTTGTAGAACCGGTAACTATACCGACCGAACGTTCAAAACCCAAAAGAGGATTGATTTGTATCGCCTTTACTTTTTTAGGTGGTTTTATCGGTATCGGTTTGGTATTGACTTTACCTTTCCTGGCTCAGGTTTCCGGTTGTAAGCGTTTAAAGGGATGGTTGCCTGAAGAAAAAGAATAATTTCCCATAAAATTTTATAAAAAAAACTATCGAAAGATAAATTTCGATGGCTTTTTTCATTATTGTGCGGGAGGTCCGAATATTTTTATACTTTTGTGGTATCCTTTAAAGCGGGAAAACTTAAAGGATTGAACAATTAAGTAAATATAACGATGGAAAATGAAGAAATCGATTTAATCGAAGTCATGGCGAAGCTGTGGCATCGTAAAAAGACAATAATGTATATTGCCTTGTTCTTTCTGGTGGGTGGTCTGGTTTTAGCTTTCTTTTTACCAAGGAAATATACCGCTCAATGTACCTTAGGTTTGGAAATGGAAGACCGGACTACGCGAATCAGTGTAGAAGGAATGTCGCCTTTCCAGAGTATGCCGATGGGGGATATGCGGAATACGCGTATTGTTTCGCCGGCTATGTATCCGGATATTTTTTTCAGTGTACCTTTTCAGAAAGAGTTGATCTATTCTCCTTTATACATCGATGAGAGAGGAGATACGGTTACTTTCTATAACTATCTGGTATCCGGTCCGGAACGTTTGGCTTTGGTAACCGATCCTTCACAGGTAGAACAGCTGACAGAAGAAGAAAGTAAATGTCTGGCTTATTTAAAAGATGCTTTTTCTGTAAAAGTAAATAACAAAGACGGTAATCTGAAAATTACTCTGGATCTGCCCGATCCGAAACTTTCGGCTTATCTGACGAATCGGGCACAGGCTATGCTGCAGACATACATTGCGCGGTTTCGTATCGCCAAAGCTCAGGCTGCTCTCGATTTTGTAGAGGAACGTTATACGGAGGTGAAAAACGAACTGGAGAAAAAGCAACAGGCTTTAGTACAATTCCGCGAAAAACATCCGGACCGGACATCCGTGCAATTAGAAACGGAAGAGAAAATACTGACCAACGATTACGAGTTGTTTTTCGGACTTTATTCCGATATTGTAAAGCAACGGGAGAAGGCGAAAATTCAGGTGAAAGAAGATATGCCGGTACTGACGGTAATCGAACCTGTCGTAGAACCGACCGTTCCTTCTAAACCACAGCGTGCATTGATTGTGTTGGCTTCTTTATTGCTGGGATTATTCGTCGGTTGTGGTTTTGTGCTGATTCAACCTATCTTTTCTCAGATTGTATCTTCAAAAAAGCAGGCGCATACCATCCCGATTAAGCGAATGAAAAAAATCTCCTGAACTGTAGGTTTAGTTTTTTTCTTTCTGTTTCGGTTTTTATGCCGTCAGCACTACGGACCAAAGGAAGGGGAAGAAAAATACTGATTTCTAAATTGATTCCTAAGGTAAGGAATCAGAAGACCTCTGTTTTATGGTGTTCCTGTTTTCCAGATCGAGGTTAGCTTGCCATGCAGTGATAACGGGAGTCGAAGGTGATCGTATTCGGGGACCATGGGAGCTCTGTCGAGTGTCGTCTTGCTTTTTCTGAATGCCCGACCGGTGGTGTCTGACGGAAACGTAACGTAAAGTTTTTTGTGCAGTGAGGAGTTCCGCCGGTCAGTGAAAGAAAAAGCAAGATGACCGACAGAAGCGACCGGGGCACCGGACACGAACAACTACCGGAATAAGTCTACCATAAATTCCAATCCATCCACATATCCTTGTCATATCTCCAGCTGTCATGTACCGCATCCGACAGTATTTTATCCGAATACACGGGCAGTCTTTTGATGAATAATATAAAAACGCTTGATTTCTTGCATGTCGAGGTTATTCACATGAGAAATCTGCCCCCGGTAATCGGTAAAAATACCTCCTTCGATGAATTTAATGTCGGACATAGATGAATGTTTTAATCGTTAAGTAATTTCCAGGTTTCTCTAAACAATTATGGAGTAATTCCCATCAAAAAATATTACATCTTCTGATCCAGGTTTTTCCCTTTCTCCATATGTTCAAAATTGGGGATA